>ERZ761602.2074-NODE-2074-length-33212-cov-7.535784_pt1 | contig 33212 bp, 26 predicted proteins | sample MGYA00512165_ERZ761602 | MGnify/ENA primary metagenome ERZ761602 (study PRJEB28899, sample SAMN02445085) | bioreactor sludge metagenome | biome: EBPR sludge; isolation source: Thorneside wastewater treatment plant | place: Australia: Brisbane, Thorneside...
CCTCCATCGCCATCGGCAGGATGCCATGCGGCGTGAATTTGGTGAGCACCTTGCAGGCGGCTTCCATCGAGGTGAAATTTGCACGAACTGTTGAGGTCGCTTCGGGCATCGGTAGTAGCTTCAGCGTAGCTTCGGTGATGATGCCAAGCATTCCCTCCGAGCCGCACATCAGGCCGGTAAGGTCGAAGCCGACGACGTTCTTGACCGTCCGCCCGCCGGTGCGGATGATGTCGCCGGTCGCGGTAACTACCTCAAGCCCCAGCACATGGTGTTTGGTCACACCGTACTTCGGCGTCCGCATTCCGCCGGCATTCTCGGCGATGTTTCCGCCGATGAATGAATCTTTATAGCTGGCCGGATCGGGTGCGAACATCAGCCCGACCTCGGCTGCGGCCTGCTGCACCTCGTAAGTGGTCAGGCCGGGTTGGCAAGTGATGTAAAGGTCATCGACGTTTATCTCGAAGATCTGCTTCATCCGGTCCGTGCCGATGACGATGCCGCCTTCGACAGGAACCGCACCGCCGGTGTAGCCGACGCCGCCGCCGCGTGCCGTTACGGGGAAAACAACTTCGTTCGCAAGCTTCAGGATGGCAGCCATCTCGGCGGTCGTCGCCGGAAAAACGACGGCTTCGGGCGGGAACTTCTCCTTCACCGCGTCCACGCCGTAAGGCTCGACCCGTTCGGGATCGACGACGACATTCTCGTCGCCGACGATCGCCCGCAGGCGGTCAAGAACATCAGGCCGCGAAGCATTGGTCGTCCTGCGGCCGGCGGATTCGAAATGGATAGACTCGAACATACCTAAAAATCCCCTTGCAGGCCGAATGTCTCGATCCGCGGTTGGTCGGTTGAGCTTTGGAGGATGAAGAAGACTCGTTGGCCATCGATGGCACGGGTAACGGCCGGGTCGGTACGGCCGTCGCCGTCGTAATCCCCGAGCTTTACGACATCGCTTGAAAGGCCCCAGGGAATGACCTGCAATGAGCCGTCCGAGCTTCGGCGGATGTAGAAGAAACGCTGGCCGCTCTGGTTGCGGATGACGAGAAGATCGGCCTTACCGTCCCCGTCAAAATCGCTCCGGCCTGTGAAGAAGGCGTCGCTGCTTAAGCCCCATTGGATGATGCTGACCACTCCGTTGGAGCTGTTCCTGACCCACCAATAACGCATGCCGCCCTCGCTCCGGGCGATGGCGAGGTCGGCCTTTCCATCGCCGTCAAAGTCGTTAGGGGCGGGAACGTCGCCGGGCTGTCCCCAATATTCGTATCGGACGGAACCGGTCGAACTTTCGATGATGTACCACACCCCGTCGCGGAAAACGGCAATGTCAAAGCGGCCGTCGCCGTCATAATCCGCTGCGGCGAAAAAATCGCCAAGAGATGAACTGCCCCATTGCGTCGTCTGCAAGACGTTCGTTGAGCTCGGTAAGATCCGCCAAAAGACCTCGGGTGCGTAGCGGGCGGTCGAGAAATCCGAGCGGCCGTCGCCGTCCCAATCTACGGTCAACGAGACCGAGTCGCCCGGCTCACCCAGCCGCTGTTCGATATAACCGCCGTCAGTGCTGCGAAGAGCGAAGAAAGTGTTTGCCGAGTTTCGATAGACCTGGAGGTCGGTGCGGCCGTCACCGTCGTAGTCGTTGTAAGTGCCGTTCGCGAGCTTGAACTGACCACGTATCTCGCCCGCGGGAAACCCCGCCGACGATATTTGCGCATACCAGCGGTTCGAGCGGAGTTCGCCCGCAACGTCACCGGTGCTTCCAAAGGTAAGCCCGAAGGTGCCGCTCTTAGTGGCGAGTGGTAATGAGAATATCGGTGCCGATGTTTGACCTGCAGGCGTGTTGCGATGGAGTGTGAACGAACTGCCCGCCGCCACGCCCGAATAGGTGCAATCGAGGCTAAAGCCGCTTCCTTGCGAATCAAGCACCGCCGAACAAAACCCTTTGCCGGAGGACGCACCGGCCGGTACCACCTGCAAGCCGGAAAGTGAGGCCACGAATTTCTGTTGAGCCTGAACCGGTTGAGCGAAGATCGCCACAAGAGCCAAAAACACTGCGGCCCAAACACCAAGCCGAGTTACTACTGGAATATACATACTGCTTAGATCACCTCCTCTAACCTATCGTCCCAGTTCTGCTCTTTCGGCTCGCCGAGCCGACCGAGCGACTTGGCGATGATCATCGAGACGGTTGCGTCGCCGGTTACGTTGATCGTCGTCCGGCACATATCGAGTGGACGGTCGATCGCGAATATCAGAGCGAGGCCGACCTCGGGAATTCCGGCTTGTGCGAGTACGATGACAAGCATCACCATTCCCGCTCCGGGGACGGCGGCACTCCCGATAGAGGCGAGCGTTGCCGTAAGGATAATGCCGAGCTGCGTGCCGAAGCTCAGGTCCATTCCAAACGTTTGGGCGATAAAGACGGCCGCAACCGCCTGATAAAGGCTGGTGCCGTCCATATTGACAGTTGCCCCGATCGGGAGCACAAAGCTCGCCACATCGTCATCAACGCCCAGGTGCTCGGTAACGCGTTCCATCGTCACCGGAAGCGTGGCCGCACTCGAACTGGTAGAGAACGCCAAAAGCTGGGCCGGTGAGATTCCCTTCAAGAAAAAGGCCGGAGACTTTTTCGTAAAGGCCCAGACGAGAAAAACGTAAAAGAAATAGAGCAACCCAAGCCCGAGAACGACCGACATCGCATACCAAAGCAGAGCTAAGAAGAGATCTGGGCCCGGAGCTTCGGCAATGATGGCGGCAAGCAGGGCGAAGACGCCGAATGGTGCCGCCAGCATTATCAGGTCGATCATTTTTAGTACAACTTCGTTCAGACCGTTGAAGAAGCCCTTGACAGGAGCGGCCTTGTCCGGCGGGATGAGAATCAGCCCGATGCCGAAGAAAAGGGCAAAAATGATCACTTGCAGCATGTTGCCGTTCGAACTTGCTGCGGCAATTATGTTCTCCGGAACAAGATCCTCAAGCGGTTTGAGCGGCCCTGTAGCTTTCTGCTTCTCGGCGGCGGTGATGCGGGCACCGGCGTCCTTTTCGTAACTTGCCAGAAGCTGCGTCCGCGTCTCTTCGCTGACGGCAGTGCCCGGTTTGATGACGTTTACGATCGCAAGGCCAAGGCTAACGGCGATCACCGTGGTGCCGATATAGATCGCAATGGTCCGGAGGCCCATTTTCGAAAGCTGCGTTATGTTGTTCAGGTCGGCAATGCCGGAGACGAGCGAACCGAGGATCAACGGTATCGCGATCAATTTCAGGGCGTTGATAAAGATAGTTCCGAACGGCTTGATCCAATCAACAATGAAACCCTTTCCCCATTCAAACTGGATCAGTATGGCCGCAAAAGCCACGCCCGCAGCCATACCAAGCAGTATCCGCCAATGCAAAGCAAGTTTTTTCATGTAGGGAAGTTTCGCTTTTTTTGCTTTCCAAATCAAACAACATTTGTCCGGATCCGAAACGGTTCGAAACTTCGAGCAATCAGCTTGTCACCAAGAGCGAAGGTTCCCAACCTCCCGAAAGATTATTTTCACAATGCAGCGTGGACGGGTGATTCTGGCTTGTGGTGACACGATGTTTCCTTGATAATCCGAATGCTTCAACAATTTTTTCCCGCGACCGGAGAACGAAATGAACGACAACGAAGAAAAACAGATCCCGCCGGACGACTACGAGCAGGAATTGACCACCGACCTTGACGACGACACGCCCGACAAGCCGAAAGGCATTCGCTTGCATACGAAGATCCTGATCGGTCTGTTGGTCGGAGTAACTGCCGGTTTGCTGGCAAATTGGATCTGGGGAGGGAGCGACCCGCGGGTCGTCTGGACCGTCGAGAATATTACCCGGCCGGTCGGGCAGCTCTTCCTGAACCTGCTTCTGATGATCGTCGTCCCTCTGGTTTTCTCGTCGCTGGTCGTCGGCGTTGCAGGGATCGGCGATATTCGCAAACTGGGTCGCATAGGCTTTAAGTCGTTCGCCTATACGCTGATCATTTCCGCGATCTCGGTCGTTATCGGGCTGACGCTTGCCAACACGATCAAGCCCGGCGAACGGATCAGTCCCGAGACTGCGGCTGCTTTGAAGGAGGAATTCAGCAGCGGGGCCTCGGCCGCGACCGAGGCCCAGCGAAAGGCTGCCGAAGCAGCAAAGGCCGAGACCGCTTTGATGCAGGTGGTAAAGACCATCGTGCCGAGCAATGTCTTTAGCTCGATATCAGGCGCAAGCCCGAACATGCTCCATATAATGTTCTTTGCTTTGATCATCGGAGTTGCGATAACGCTATTGCCCGCCGCGGTCTCGGCTCCATTTGTGAACGTCTGCGAGTCACTTTTTGCCATTACGGCAAAGATCATCGATATCGTGATGAAGTTTGCCCCGTATGCGGTGGCATGCCTGCTTTTCAACAACATCGCTCAATTCGGGCTTGAACTGCTTCAATCGCTTGGCTGGTTCGTCGCTACGGTCCTTCTCGGGCTCTCGCTCCATTTCTTCGGCGTCTTTTCTCTTTCGATCTATTTTCTTTCACGACTCAATCCGCTGGATTTCTTCCGGCGAATCCGAACAGTCATTTTGACGGCATTCTCAACGTCGTCCTCGAACGCTACGCTCCCGACCGCTCTTCGCGTTACGCATGAGAACCTCGGGGTGCCTAAGGAGATAAATAGCTTCGTTCTCACCGTCGGGGCGACAGCAAACCAGAACGGAACTGCACTCTATGAAGGCGTCACGGTACTCTTTTTGGCGCAGCTTGCGGGCGTTAGTCTCGACCTCTCTTTGCAGCTTATGGTGGTGTATCTTGCCATTCTCGGCGGCATCGGGACCGCAGGTGTGCCGAGCGGCTCGATCCCCTTTATCATCGGCATCCTTTTCATGATCGGCATCGATCCGGCACTTATCGCCATCATTCTCGGTGTTGACCGAATACTGGATATGTGCCGGACGACGCTTAATGTTGTCGGCGACATTACGGCTGCGACGTTCGTTGCCCGGAGCGAGGGCTACGAGCTGCTCGGCAGTCGTAAGAATGTTGGTACCGCGTCGGATTCGATGTAAGATGTTCTCGTTATGATGCGAAGCGATCTGGTGACCCAGCCATACCCACAGCCGCGTAGGCTGCGATTTTCCGTTGACGATTATTACAAGATGATCGAAATGGGAATGATCGACGACTATGAAAGATCCGAGATTATTGACGGACAAATGGTGCCGAAGATGACGATTGGTGACAAACATGCGATGGCGGTTGATCGGTTAGCTCGAATACTCATCAGATCGCTTCCAGAACAAGTGCTCGTGCGTATTCAAAATCCGTTGCGCATTTCGGATTTTGACGAGCCCGAACCGGATGTTGTTCTTGCTGATCTGACGAAATACGACGGCAGCCGGCACCCGCGGCCGGAGGAAACGATCCTGGTTATGGAGGTTTCCGATGTGAGCTTAAAGCATGATCGTGATGTAAAACTTCCGCTATATTCCGATGCCGGGATCGCCGAGGTCTGGATAGTGAATCTAAGGGATAACGTGATCGAGATACATCAAGATCCGAATCTTGGGATCTATCAGCAGGTAAAGATCTTTAAATCGGGGCAGAAGGTCACATCCACGGCGTTACCAGAACTTTCCTTCGAGGTTAACGCCATCATTCCCCAGACCACGCAAGAGTAAGATTATGTTCCCGATCGGCGATGACAACAGTGATATCAAGATAGTCCCTTTCGTTAACTATCTTTTCATCGGGCTCAATGTGTTGGTCTTTGTGCTGCTCCAGCAGCTCGGGACGAGCGAGTCGTTCACCTATGCTTGGTCGCTGGTTCCGCAGGAGGTGACGACAGGCGTTGACCTCAGCGGTGTTCAGGTGGTCCGCGATTCGATGGGGAACACGGCTGAGATACGGCATTATTCAACTCCGCTTTCGGTCTATTTCAACTTCATCAGCTCGATGTTCATGCACGGCAGCATCGGCCATATCGTCGGGAACATGCTGTTCCTTTTCGTTTTCGGCGATAACCTCGAGAACCTGATGGGCCACGTCCGGTTTGCCGCTTTTTACATCGTTTGCGGGATCGCCGCAGCACTTGCTCAGGTCGCGATGGACACCTCGTCCGTTATCCCGATGCTCGGAGCCTCGGGGGCGATCTCCGGCGTGCTCGGCGGCTATATACTCCTTTTTCCGCAGAGGCAGGTGCGGGCCGTTATCTTCAACTTCCTCACTACGGTGCCGGCCTTTGTCGCACTCGGCATCTGGATCGTTTATCAGGTCGTGCTCGGAGCATTGACACCAGCCGGGACGGGCGGCGTTGCCTATGCCGCACACATCGGCGGCTTCATCGCCGGGCTCGCACTCGTTAAGGTCTTCACCATCGGCCGAAGGGTTTAGCCGATCGTTTTCTCTATGAGCTTCGCATGCCGGGTTTGCGGTAACGCAACGGGAAACGCCGAAAACACTGCACGCGAGATGATGTTTGGCACTCGCGACGAATTCGTTTACGTTGAATGCGCGAAGTGCGGCACCCTCCAGATCAAAGATATCCCAGAGCTCGCGAAATACTATCCGGACAATTACCTTTCCTTTAACTCCGAGACACCGGTCGGCCGGACGGCGATCCACCGCTTTGCTGCACGGGTGATCGGAAAACATTTTGTAGAAGGACACGGGTTTGCCGGCAAGCTTTTGTCCCGGATGCGGCCCGGTTTTGCCGGTAACCTCCCTGCGGCCCTGCGCGATCCTGAGCTCGGCCTCACCTTTGATTCGCGGATACTCGACTTTGGCTGCGGCAAGGGGCAACTTCTTCAGACGCTTCATTACTTCGGCTTTCGCGACCTGACAGGCGCAGATGCTTTTATCGAGGGCGACCTCACCCTGCCGACCGGCGTCCGCATTTTGAAGCGGCCGCTCTCAGAGCTCGATCCCGCATTTGACCTCATCATAATGAGTCATTCGTTCGAGCATCTGCCCGATCCGAAGGCGGCATTACATGATGCGTTTCGGCTGCTCCGGCCGGGCGGGCACCTGCTTATTGCGATGCCGGTGATCAACTTCGCCTGGGTGAAATACGGAACGGACTGGGTTCAGCTCGACGCTCCGCGGCATCTTCATCTCTTTACCGAAAGGGGCTTTCGGGAATTGGCAGAACATGCCGGTTTTGCGGTGACGTCCGTTAAGTACGAATCGACCGAATTTCAGTTCTGGGGGAGCGAGATGTATCGCAGGGATCTTCAGCTCATTCCCGACGGGGCACCGGGCGTGATCCATCCGCCGGAAATCTTTTCGGCCGAACAGATGGCCGAGTGGGAACGCGAAGCAGCAAGGCTTAACGCAGAAGGCCGCGGAGATACCGCGACCTTCAAGCTCATACGGCCGGACTGAAATCGGTACCTTTACTTCTTTCCCAGCAAGAGCCGCAGAAATTCACCATCGTCAAAGCGTCCCTGCCTTGCCTGCCGGACGACGACCATCTTTTCAGACGGAATGATATACAGCCGCTGATTGCCGGCTCCGGCGGCAACGTAAATGTCCCGAGGAAGATCGTTGCCGAAGCCGCGTTTGCTTATTGCGGTGGTGTTTGCCTCGCGGTCGCCGAGTAATCGGCCAAGACGGCCGCGATTTTCGGCGACGTTTGCATTGCTTTCGCCGGACCGATTGAGCCAAAACGTAATGCCGTAGTTCGGATTGGCCATCGAGCCTTTGGTGAGTTCTTCAAGCAGGCTTTTCTTGATTATCTGTTTGCCGTTCCACTTGCCGCCATCGAGAAGCAACCTGCCGAACTTGAGCCATTCTCCGGCGGTCAAGTACGCTCCAGACGGGAGGTTCGGCTGGCCGGCCTGCATCGTCCAACGGGCATATTTCAGCCCGATCGGATCGAAGATCCGGCGTTCCATGTAGCCCATTACGCTTTCCTTCTTCGGTTCAAGCTTTCGGCGAAGGGCCTCGCCGAAGACCTGAAACGGCACCGGACCGTACTCGAACGTCGTGCCGGGATCGAACTTGGAGCCAAAGCCAGCGGCCTCGGAATATGAGGGCGGACGGCCGATCGGGCCCGATTCCAGCCCGCCGGTCAGAGTCAACAATTCGCGATACGTTATCCGGTTTTTTCGCGGATCGGATCGCCACTCGGTCAGCACTTCAGAAACGCGTTCGTCGAAACCCTTGATTAAACCGTCCTCTATCGCAGCGGCAAGCAAGACACCGACGAACGACTTCGTACCGCTTGCCAGAAGGTGCGGAGCGTTGGCCGAATGGCCATTATGATATTCCTCGAATACGAACTTGCCGTCCTTGTAAACAATGAGCGAAAGCCCGCGGGTTTCGCTGGAGTAATCGGCGGCCTTCCTATAAGGCGAATCCGCTTTCGAAGGCCGTGACTGGGCGGCGACGCCGCATGCCGTAAGCGATAGCAGAGAAAGTAGTGCAACAACAACAAAGACTCTTCGCATAATTACCTCCGGAGACAAAAATAGCCGGCAGCCAAAGTAACGCGTCGGCCGCCGGCAAACGGACAATTTTATTGCCGCTGAAATTCAGGTGTGCCGAGCAAGAGGCTTACTGCCTTGAAGACCTCGGGCTCGCCCGATGGCTGCATCAGCCTGACGCGTCGGTTCATTCCGCCGCCGGGCATTCCGGCCGGCCGCAAGTTTATATCGCCGAGATCGAGATCGTCCGCTTCGTTGCCTGCCGCAACTTCGGGCAATGGCTGCGCGGCCTGCTTTTCGAGCGATGCGCGGGTCGCCAGCGAGATCTCGTTGTACAGGATCTTCCTGATGGCGTTTTCAAGAATTTCGCCTCGGCTCGCGGCGTAATAACTTCGGAGGTCAACCCGTGTGCCGGGAATACGATTGCTTGAAACGGCGACGGCAAAGTTAAGCCGCTCAAGGAGAGCACCCGTGTTCACCCAATCTTCGGCGGTGTCCGGATATCCGGTCGGGGCCTGATATCCATACGGCACCTCGCCGAGCTTATTGAGCATTCCGATCAGTGCCGGGTTTGCGTTCGTCTCGGCACCAAGAGCGCGAAGCGTGCTGACGGCAAGCTCGAATGGCGTCTTGATCTTCGCCCGGTAGTTCTCGGGAGCAAAGAAATCTTTATCGGTGAACAACGCTCGAAGCGTTGCTTTGATATCACCATTCGACTTGCTGAACGCGGCTGCTATGCGTTCGACCATCGCCTCGCTTGGGTCATCGCGAACGAATTTTACGGCGAGCTTGCGGGCGATGAACTTTGCAGTCGAGGGATGCTTGACGAGGATGTCGAGCACTTTCAGCCCATCCTTCATTCCGCCTTCGTCTATCTTTTGCCCGAGCACGGTCTTTGGGCCTTTCTCGTGCCAGCGTTCGTTGAAATAGAACTCGCCGCTTTCGATGTCATCCGGGATGCCAGTCATTCGCTGGAGCCGCTCGATCTGGCGATTCTCCTCGCCGCGGATCATGTTTGCGGCGGCACGGCGATAGCCACGCGGGTCTGCAATCGTCCAACCTGTAAACGCTTTTGCGACCTCGACGATGTCCTGCTGCGTATAGCCGCCGCCCACGCCAAGCGTGTGAAGCTCGAGCAGCTCGCGTGCATAGTTCTCATTGAGCCCTCGCCGCTGCTGATTGCCGGCATTGCGGGCCTGAGCGATCCGGCGGTCGAGTTCCGCATCTGTAATGCCCTGCCGCTGCTTGATCTGCTCGCGGAGCCGCGGAGGGACCTCGCCGTTGCGGATAGCTCGCTGGAGCGGTCCATTGCCGCCGGCACGTTGTTGTGAATTCGGAGAGACGGACTCGAAATTATCAAGGTAGAAGAGCATCGCCGGATGCTGCGCCGTGCCGGCGAGCAGATCGCGGAAATTGCCAAGCGCATGCTTTCGGAGTACATCGCGTTCATAGCTCGGGATGTACCACCGGACGGCGGCCTTACCGGCAAAAACGTTGAAGTGGTTCTGCCAAAAATCGACCATCACTTCCTGAAGCTGACGTTCGGAATAGGCTGCTCGGACGACGCGGTTGCCGACGATCTGCGGCAGAAGCTGTCCTGCCGGACGAAGACCATATTTGATATAGATCTCGCGAAGCTGCTGCTGTCGTTCCTGCCTTTCTGCCGCACTCGGCTCCTCGTTCATCGCGACGGTCCCATTCGCCGGCTGCTGACGCCGGTTGCGGCCTTCAAGCTGTTGGAGAAGTGCTCCGGGGTTCGGGTACTTGCCGAAGATCTCTGCGGTGGACATCCCGAATACATCAAAGCGGGAAATGCGTGGCTCAAGCTTTGTGTCGTCGATCGCCGCAGCATTTAGCTGCTGTTCGATGAACTTTTCGATGCCGATTGCCTTTACGCGTTCGAGGTCGCCGGGACGCGGACCGTAGGTCAGCCGATTGAGAACGTGAAGGATCTTTTGTTCCTCGGTGAGCTTCTTCGCGGGCATTGGCTTCAGGGTAAAGCCCCAACCCGGCAAAACGAACAAGGCGAGCAGGACGGCAGCCGCGGGCCGCCTAAATGATTCAAAAAGAAAAAACCGCATAACTTTCACCAGTACGAAGAAAAACTAATGCTGCGGATTTAGACGCCTGAGCGGCGGAAAAGGACGAAGCAACCTGCGGGCGTCACCTTCCGTGTATTCAAGAAAGCCAGATGAAACGATACAACACCCGCGTCCGGGCGAACATCTAACTTTTCGTTTTATCGGGAGTTTTCAGTTAAAATTGCAATATGGTTATGAATATGTTCAAAAAGTTCGGTGTGGCCGCATCTATAGCGATGTTCTTTTTCGCTTGTGTGTCCGCCGTTCCTGCGCAGAACAACACGGTCTTTTCCGACCCGAACGTCGAATATAGCTTTGACGTACCGGATGCCCGCTGGAAAATGACGGTAAAGCCCTCGGTTACGAATCCGAACGTCGAGTTCGTTTTTATTGACCGGCTTGACGGCCACCTTGAGGTGCGGAAGCTCAACGTTGCCCAAAATGTCCTGATCTCGGACGTCATCAAAGAGGAAGAGCAGAAACTGCAATTCCTCCCCGGCTATGTCGCGGGCCGCGAAGAGAACTTTGGCGGAAAGCTGAACGGGGCTATTCTCAATTACGAATATGTGCGTGCCGGACGGCCGATGGCCGGTCGGTTCTATTTTCTTCGCTCCGGCAACACGGTTTACTTACTTCGGTTTACTGGATTTCGTGACAAGCTGCGATCGATCCGCACCCAAACTGACATCATTGCCCGAACTTTCAGCGTAACCGGCTGATCCCGGAAAATTTTATGACCTTAAGGCCGCGGCAATTTGAGCCCGCGGCTTTTTGCTTTTTTCCGAAACCGGTGGCCTGTCCAAAAAGCACCGGTCGGGTCGTATGCGACATGACCACAATTCCCCGCGTTCGGCCTCGAATTCTTCCGTTTCTCCGCTAAGTGTTGAACGTTAACGCCTTTGCGGCTTCTGCTATAAGTTGGCACATCAATTGCCGAATAGTGGGCAATCCTCCCGCGGAGCGAAAGCGATGAAACCGACTTTACTGATAATCGACGACGAACCGGCCATACGAACGCTTCTGACGAGCTTTCTGGAAGAGCGTTACGACTGCACAACGGCGTGCAACGCCGCCGAAGCACGTGCGGCGTTCGCAGAACAATATTTCAACGTCGTCCTGAGTGACATCGACCTCGGCGGTGAGACGGGCACGGAGCTCGTCCCAAGCATAATCGAGGCCTCGCCGGAGACCGCTGTAGTTATGATCAGCGGCAATCGTGACCTTGACGACGCGATCTCATCGATCCGGGCCGGAGCCTTCGATTACGTCAAAAAGCCCTTCGAGCTCGATTTTCTCGAAATGGCTGTTGACCGAGCGCTTCAGCACAACCAGCTTCTAAGAAGCAAGCGGCAGTATGAGACGGAACTCGAACATTTGCTCAAGAAACGGACGGACCAGGTCACATATTTGTCGCTTCACGACTCGGTGACGGGGCTTCCGAACAGTGTTCGCTTCAGAGAAACACTTGCCCGCGAAATTGAAATGGGCAGCGGTGAAGATCTGATCGGAGTGATGCTGATCACGATCGAAGGCTATCGGAAATTGCAGGAGACCTTCTGTCACGCGACGGCAAGCGATGCACTCAAAGAGATCGGCCGGCGGTTGGTCGAATGTGTTAATCCGCGATCTACCGTTGCCCGTATAGACGGGGAGGAATTTGCCGTTCTCATTCCCGGGATCCGGGACCGAGACGAACTTGCCGAGATGGCCGATCGAGCTCTCTGCAAAATCCGCGAACCGCTCTTCATCGAGGAAGACGAGGTTTTTCTAACAGCCAGCATCGGCATGAGCATCGCCCCGACTGACTCGAACGATGCGGCGAAGCTTATCGAGAATGCGAGCTCGGCTCTGCTGAATGCACGCGAGCAGGGCGGAGACCGGACGCAGTTCTACAAGAACGGAATGAACCGTGCTGCCCGGCGTCGGCTTTCGATCGAGAACGGCTTGCGGCGTGCGCTCGATCGCAACGAGGTGAGGGTCGTCTATCAGCCAAAGGCCGAATGCCAGACCGGCAAGATCGTCGGAATGGAGGCACTCGTCCGTTGGGAGAACGAAGAATTTGGGCCGATCTCACCAGCGGAATTTGTGCCGATTGCCGAATCGACCGGAGCGATCGTGCAGATCGGTGAATGGGTACTCGACCAGGCGGCCGAATTCGGCGGCGACCTTGCCGACCTCGGTTACGACCTGCAGGTCAGCGTAAATCTCTCAGAACGCCAACTTCGCGAAACGGGTTTTGGGCAAATTGTCATGAATATTCTGACAGAAAATGAACTGCCCGCAGATAAGCTCGACCTCGAGATCACGGAAAGCCTGCTGATGACCGACCGCGAGATCGCCGTAAAAGCGCTTTCGGAGCTGAGGATGCAGGGCATCAATATCTCGATAGACGACTTCGGCACTGGTTATTCTTCGCTTGGCCGGCTCAAATCGCTCCCGCTCGATACGCTCAAGATCGACCGCACTTTCATCACCGACGTAACTACCGATCCGAACAGTGCGAGCCTTGTCCTGGCACTCGTAACGCTCGCGCATAACCTCGGGCTGAAGGTCATCGCAGAGGGTGTCGAGACAGAGGAGCAGCTCAAGTTCCTAAAACTCATTCGGTGCGATGAATACCAGGGCTATCTTCTTTCAAAGCCGATCGCACGCGGCGAGTTTCTGGAACTTTTGAGGCAAAGATTGCCGCTGCCGATAGGCGGACAGCCTGCATCGAAGTATGCGGGACGGGCAAGCCTTTAATGTGGGGAACAATGCCCCACCGGCTCGAAGGCGATTGTGGTCAAGCTCCCTGCCCCCGCAAACCGAACCAGACGGCTAAAGTAGAGGTCAAGTTGCTCGAACACGCTAACCTGATGACAACTAGACACTTATCGCTTTCCGAAAGAGTTTGTAGATGGTAATAGCTCGAAACAAAAGTGTGGTACGCGGATTGTATGATTTTAAGGCTGGCGGCAAGCGAAAACGAGCAAAACGCCAACCCAATTGAAAAGAATTGAAAACATCCCTTCCTGGTCTTTCGCAACCGGGGAGGAAGGTTTGGCCGAGACTCCCAGCCCGCACCTTTATGGTTCGGTCTCCCATCAACGGTCAAGTCCTTGCTTCGCGAATGCGAGCAATTTGCCGGTCGATCTCCCACCGCCGGCAATAGTCGGATAACGCATATTTTAGTTACGCCCAAAGATCTCCTTTTGGCCGGGATCCACTCCCACGGGTCCCGGACAATCCAGATAAGACCTTAGTTTCTCCTTTTGCTTCTGCCTTTGTGCCGCCTTGTCCGGGCGGCATTATCTTTTTCGGATCAAATAGCGAAAGACCTCTGTGTTCGGATCAGTTGAACACAGAGGCCATGTGATTAAATGAGTTGGACCTTTCTCGGCCGGATGATCACATCGCGAATTCGATGACCGAGTGATCGTAGGTTTGAGGCAGGGGCGATGGTTCGAATGCTTTTTTTGAAGGCCGAGCGATTCCGCGGCTTTCGGAAAGCAGTGCAGCGATCGATTCGAGCACATCGTGCAGAAGCGGATTCGCCTCACTTAGGCCCGGATATCCGGCAGTCTGTTCGGCCAGGTGTTCGACGATCTCTGAGAGAACCTGCGAGCGGCGAACAAAGGCTTCGTTCGCCTCTCGGTTCTCGGCTTCGGAGACCAGCCGATGAAGCTGCCAGAGTGATTTTGCAAAGAGAAACTCGACCTCGGCCTCGTGCGGAAGGCAGTCGTCGGCACCGGCCGCGAGGGCTTCGGTGATGTTCTGTCGGTTGTGATACCGGCGGGAGAGCATGATGAATGCCGAGGAGGAGGTGAGGATGTCGTTACGGATCTCCCGGCAAAATTCGATAGCGGAGAATTCGGGAAGGCCGAGGTCGCAAAGGATCAGGTTCGGACGCTCGACGCGGGCAGCTCGCAGTCCCTCGCTCCCGCTATTGGCAAAAAGCACCTCGAAGTCGTTACGGTCAAAGGTCCTTACGAGATCGGCAAAGCGTTCGAATTGTCCGCCGACGATCAGCACCTTGCGTCGTACGGAAAGAAAATAGGGAGTTTTGTTCATGTGTATGGGAATCCAATTTGTTTCGGTATATTTCCGTTGCAGCCCTCCTATTTAGCAAGCGACGTGCCGCAAGCCGATGCCGAAAAAGTCAATCAAATTGGACAGTTAGGGGGAGATCGTAGTGCTCTGCGTAGAAATTTACCCGTTCGGACTAGGGCGAACGGGTAGATTTGGGACAGAGCTTGTACGGGACAAGATAACGCTATTCGCCATTGCGGGCGAGGATTCGGGTAAGTGTTTTTCGATCGATCTGGAGTATTCGTGCGGCGGCCTGTTTATTGCCGCCGGTGTGGGCAAGAACCTTGGATACATAAGCTGCCTCGATCTCGGCAAGCGAAGCGAGTGTTCCATTCGGCACGGAGAGGCCCGACGGATCGCCATTCGTATCGGCGGAGAACATCTTGCGGTCAAACTCACGAATTCGTTCCGGCAGGTGCTCGGGATAGACCACATCGTCGGTCATCGATGCGGCGTGGAGAACGGCATTTTCGAGCTCACGCACGTTTCCGGGCCAAGGATACCGCTTCATCAACTCAAGTGCCGAAGCCGAAAAGCGGATCGCCGGTGCTCCGGAACTGCGGGCCTCCGAAGCGAAATGCTCGGCGAGCAATTGAATATCCTCTACTCGGTCGCGAAGCGGCGGAAGACAGATCGTCACGGCATTGAGCCGATACATCAGGTCCTGCCGGAAGCGGCCATCGGCAACTTCGGACTCAACGTTGCGATTCGTCGCGGCGATCACGCGAGCGTCGATCTTTATAGTACGGTTCGAACCGACGCGGCGTATCTCACCGAGTTGGAGCGTACGCAAGAGCTTCACCTGAAAAAGCGGGCTTGTCTCGGTCACTTCATCAAGAAAAATCGTGCCGCCATCTGCCTGTTCCCAAAGCCCAACGCGGTCGACACTCGCTCCGGTAAATGAGCCTTTGACATGGCCGAAAAGCTCTGACTCGATCAGCTCGACCGGTATCGCACCGCAATTGACCACAACGAACGGCCCGCCGCGACGCTTTGACCGCTGGTGAATGGCGGAAGCTACAATCTCCTTTCCCGTACCGGATTCGCCCGTGACCAGAACGGGCAGATCACTTGCGGCTACGCGGCCGACCATCTTTAAACACTCGACGAACTTTGGGCTGCGGCCGATGAGTGGGATCTCGCTTGAATAAAGCTGCTCGGAACTATCGACGGGCGATGAGCCTTCGTGTTCACGGAGCTTTATCTGCGAACACGCGAGGTCGGCAAGGCGGATGATGTCCTCGACCGAAAACGGCTTGAGCAGATAATCGAAGGCACCGATCGAAGTTGCCTCAAGTGCTCCGGCTGCGGACCCTCGGCCCGTCATCAGAACGACCTTGGCGAGCGGCTGCTCTTCGGAGAACCGACGAAGGACATCGTATCCATCGGCGGCGCCGAGCATAACGTCGCAGAAAACGAGATCGAAGTTCTTTTCTCCGATCAGTTCAATGGCTTCCTCGCCGGTCGAAGCCTTCTCGACCGACCAGCCTTTTTCCTCCAGCACCTCGGCGATAAGCTCGAGGAGTTGGGGTTCATCATCGACCACTAGTGCTGAGAGATGGCGGGACATACCGGCAGATTATAGCGCAATTTCGATGTATCAGTAGAACTCATTCGGGGTATAGACAATTCCTATTGACTATTTTGTTAAATCGACTAAGAATATGAGAACTCTGCCTTTGCCGGCATAAGCGCAGCAGTTGGGCGGCGCCATCCCCCGGCAAGTCGGAAGCGGTAGTCTCGTTCAGGTTCGAATCGAAAGCTCCCGCAATATCCCGCAGAAATGAGATCAACTCCCTTAAAGATTGCCTCGGGCTCGACGATTCCGGCCTTCGAGTTCTCGCGTGTCCCGACCTTCCCTGAGCTGATAACAATAGATGCGGCCGCCAAAATGGAGGCCCGAAGGTGATCGAGCGACTGGAGGAACGCTACTTTCAGTTCAATCGCTGGCTCTCGCCGGCGGGGTCGGTCGTCGCGATCCTGTTCGGCCTCTCGATCCTGATCGGCTGGGTATGGAACATCAGATTCTTGAGGTCCATTCCAGGCGAGACGTACCAGGCAAAGCCACTCACCGCGTTGGGATTGATGATCGGCGGCGCCGCGCTTCTCTTCATTTGCGTTGATCGGGGGCCGGGATGGTTCACTCGTGTCGGTCAATTCTTTGCCTTTACGTTTGGGCTGTTCGGAGTTTACATTGTCGCGGATCACCTGATCACAAATATCGACCTTGGCTCGGGGAGCTTATTCTTCGGCGATCAGGCGCCTCTTGATCCTCTTGTTCCCTCGGGACGGCCGGCGATCGAGACAGGCGTCATCTTTGTTCTGGCTGCGTTCTCGATTTTTGGCCTGGTATTTCGAAAGCGCATTGCAATACTGGCTGCCAATCTTGCTGCTGTTGTGGCATTGATGTTAGCGCTCGTTGCCGTCATTCTCTATTTTTTCGATTTTCGCGTATTCGATGATGTCCCGATCCTGTCGAGCATCGCATTAAACACTGCGATAACGGTCCTTGTGTTGCTCTTCGCGGCTTTACATGCCTATCGGGAAAGAGGTTTCCTTGCGATCCTCTGGTCACGTACGGGCGGCGGCCTTCTTGCCCGTAGATTGTTTCCTTTCATATTTATCGTTCCTGTAGGTGTCGGCTGGCTCAGGCATCAGGGAGAAAAAGGCGGGCTTTACACAACGGAATTCGGAATCGCACTTTTCACAGCCGGAACGATCATCGGCTTTGCACTGATAGTTTTTCTGACGGCGAGATCCGTCGAGTACTACGACCTTCGCCGTCAGGCGGCCGAGGCGGCGGAGGTCAGAAAGGCATTGATGATCGGGATCTCGCTCGAGCCGGTCATCCTTTGGTCGCCGGAGCAAGGGATCGTCGAATGGAATGCTGGCTGCGAAAAGCTCTACGGCTTCACGGCCGAAGAGGCCAAGAGGCAATCGAGCCTCGGTTTGCTCAAGACCCGCATGAAGGTGAGCCTTGCTGATTTTTGGGACCATCTTGAAAAGGAGGGGAGCTGGACCGGCGAGGTCGAGCAGACAACCCGCACGGGCGAGACCGTTGTTACGGAATCTACATATCAGCTTATCGAGTCCGAAGGTGAACGATTTGTCATCCAGCACGACCGCGACATCACTGAGCGAAAGCGGTACGAACAGGCGATAATTCAGGCGAAAGAACTGAATGATTACACGATCAATTCCTTGCCGGCGATCTTTTTTCTCTTTGACTCGAACGGCCGGATGATCAAGTGGAACCAGAATTTCCTGCGGGTCACCGGCTATACGGCCGATGAGGTCCGGCGAATGCTGCCGCTCGACTTCATCTTTCCAGGAGACCACGAACTCGTCGCGGACAAGATCCGCGAGGTTATGTCCACCGGACAGGCGGAGTCGGAGGCGCGGTTGATGACAGCCGATGCTCGTGTCGTTCCGTTCTATTTCCTCGGAAGTCGGATAACTGTCGAGGGACAGCTATGTGTCGTAGGGTCGGGGACCGACATCACGGAACAGAAGCGGGCTATAGCGGCAATTAAGGAATCTGAAGAGCGTTACAGGCTCCTTTTCGAAAGCAACCCGTGTCCGATGTGGGTCTATGACCGCGAGAGTTTAGGTTTTCTCGCGGTCAATCAAGCGGCGACCAACGCCTATGGCTACTCGCGGCGCGAGTTCCTTGCGATGGATATGACGAAGATCAGGCCCGAGGAAGAACTGCCGCGGTTTTACAAGCATCTTGCCGGTGATATCAAGACGGTGACACACCCGAGCCCATGGATCCACAAGCGAAAGGACGGGAGCACATTCGATGTAGAGATAACTTCGCATGCACTTGAATTTAACGGGCGTCCGGCACGGCTCGTTTTGGCTACCGATGTGACGGAGCGGAACCGGGCAGTTAAGCAGCTTCGCGAGAGCGAGCAGCGGTTTCGTCGGATGTTCGACATCGTATCGATCGGCATTGCGCAGGCGGACGCGCAGACCGGACAATTCCTCCTTTTCAATCGGCGGTTTGCCGAGATCGCAGGTTACCCGCCCGAAGAGCTCAAGCAAATGACATTCAAGCAATTAACTCACCCCGACGATGCCGAAAAGGACGCCCGAAAGTACTTTGAGGCCCGCGACGGCAAGGCTCCGCAGTACATCAACGAGAAGCGATATCTGAGGGCCGACGGGAGTGTTGTATGGGTGCGGGTAAATGCCTCTTTTGTCCGCGATGCCGATGGGACGGCGCTACAGTCCATTGGGGTGATCGAGGACATCACCGAACAAAAGCGGGCTCGGGACGAACTGCTTGAGCTTAATGTAACTCTGGAGCAACGGGTCGAAGAGCGGACCCGCAAGCTTGAGACCCTCAACCTTGAACTTGAGGCTTTTTCATATTCGGTCTCGCACGATCTTCGGGCGCCTCTCAGGGCGATGGACGGTTTTTCACAGGCAGTGCTTGAGGATTATGGCGACAAGCTCGACGAAACCGGTGTTGACTACCTCAATCGGATTAGGTCGGCAAGCCAACGGATGGCCTCGATGATCGACAGCCTCCTCGTTCTTTCGCGCGTTAGCCGCTCGGCATTGTCGATCGTCACAACAGATCTCTCATCGCTGGCCCGCGAGATCGCGGCCGAACTGGAGGCCGCCTCGCCCGAGCGCAGTGTTGAGGTAATAATCGAGGACGGTCTTGCCGCCGAGTGCGACGCCCGGCTTGCCCGCATCGCGCTGGAGAATATGCTAGGTAACGCTTGGAAGTTCACATCGAAAACCGACAACGCTTCGATCAGCTTCTCGCGTGGTTTAGAGCCGGGCGAATATGTGATCCGCGACAACGGTGCGGGTTTTGAGGAGATTTACGCCGATAAGATCTTCGGAGCATTTTCGCGGCTGCACAGGTCCGACGAGTTTGAAGGTACCGGCATTGGGCTGGCGACGGTTTATCGTATAATCCAGATGCATGGCGGCACGATACGAGCCGAAAGCGAACCCGGGCACGGAGCGGCCTTTTACTTTAAGTTCAAGAGATAGATGAGTTCAGCGAACGAAACAAAACTGTCAATCCTCCTTGTCGAGGACGATGCGAATGACATTGAGCTGACGCGGCGTGCGTTTGAGCGCAACCGTTTGGCAAATATGTTTCTAGTAGCAAGGGATGGTGCCGAAGCTCTTGAGATGCTTTTTGGAACATCGGGCGATTGGCCGCACCCGGTCCTTTCTGACCTCCAATTGATCTTGCTTGATCTCAATCTTCCGAAGGTCAGCGGACTCGAAGTGCTCAGACAAATTCGGGCGGACGACCGGACGAAGTTGATCCCAGTCGTCGTTCTTACGTCGTCCGACGAGGAACGCGATGTGATGGAAAGTTACGGGCTCGGGGCAAATAGCTATGTCAGAAAGCCGATCGGTTTCGACCAGTTCGTGGAGGCCGTTCGTGAACTCGGGCTTTACTGGCTCGTCCTGAACAAGACAGTTAGGCGTGACTGAAGAAAGGTTCAGAGTCTTGATAGTCGAGGACGTCGATGATGACGTGACGCTACTAGTCCGCCATTTCCAGAAGGCCGGCTTTGAGATCGACTTCGAACGCGTTGACCGGGCAAGCGACTTCAGCAATAAACTACAGGAGACGGACTGGGATGTCATTATCTCGGATTACAGCCTTCCTGGCTTCACCGGGCTTGATGCTCTCGAGATCCTCAAATCCCACGGGCTCGACATTCCGTTCATCATAATCTCAGGCACAATTGGCGAGGAAACGGCCGTTGCCGCAATGAAGGCCGGTGCAGCGGATTACCTGATGAAGGATAATCTTACGCGGCTCGTGCCGGCAGTTCTCCGCGAGATTGCCGATGCCAAGGAGCGTCGCGGACGCCGTGAAGCCGAGCGTTCGCTCGCACTTTCTGAAGAGCGTTACCGCATTGTCGCCGAGACGGCATCCGACGCGATAATCACAATCGATACTGACAACATTATTCGTTTTGCCAATTCCGCCACCGAACGTATCTTCGGCTACACGACCGAGGAGATCATCGGACAGCCGATAACCATCTTGATGCCGGAAAGACACCGCTCCGGTCATCTTAATGCCGTAGCGAGGTATCTAAAGACCGGCCAAAAGTCCCTTGACTGGTCAAGCGTGGAAACCGAGGCCGTGCGGAAGGACGGGAGCGAGATCAACATTCTGATCTCCTTCGGCGAGTATGTACACGAAAGCGAACACTCGTTCACTGCGATAATTCGCGACATCACCCAGCGAAAGCAGGATGAGAATAAACTTCGGCAGTCTGAAGAAGATTTCCGCGGGCTGGTTGAGGCGACCACGCAGTACGTTTGGCAGCTTGATGCGAGAGGAAACCTGAGGGAGTTTCCGCAGTGGTGGGTTGACCTGACCGGGCAGCCTTACGATCTAAGCCTAAACTATGGCTGGACCGATTACGTTCACCCGGATGACCGCGAAGAGGTCTATAAGACCTACGTAGCTGCACTCGAATCCCGTAAACCGGTCGTTTTAACGCTTCGGCTCCGCGATCGCAATGGAAACTACGGCCACTATGCCGCAAGGGCTGTGCCGATCTTCAACGATGACGGCACATTCCGGAAATGGATCTGTTCGCTTTCCGATATCACTGAGCGAATGAAGGCTGAGGAGGCTCTACGGGAAAGCGAGGCCCGCTACCGCGAGCTTTTCGACTCGGCAAACGACATCATTTACACGCAGGATCTCGATGAAAAGTTCACCTCGATCAACGCGGCGGTCCAGGCCGTCACCGGCTACACCCCGGAAGAGATAATCGGAAATGACCTGTCTCAGCTCGTTGCACCGGGCTCGGTCGATAAGGCCCGCCAGATGACCCGGAAAAAGCTGGCCGAAGAAGGCTCAACGAACTATGAGCTTGAGATAATAAAAAAGGATGGGGGCATTGCTATCCTTGAGGTAAGCAGCAAGCTCGTTTTCGAGAACGGGAAACCGATTGGGGTACAGGGTATAGCTCGCGACATTACGGCGAGGAAGCGGGCCGAGGAACTCGCCCATGAACGCGACCGCCAGCTTTCGACGCTGATAGAGAATCTGCCGGGCGTGGTTTACCGCTGCCGCATCGATCAGAACTACCGGATGGAGTTCATCAATGATGCCGTGCTCGACGTTACCGGGTATCCTCAGGAGGACTTCCTGGAAGGCGGCAGGATTTTTGGAGACCTAATACCTGAAAAAGAGCGTGCCGAAATGCGTGATTTCGTTCTTGGCGAGCTTGCGAAAGTGAATCGCTATGAGGTCACTTATCCAGTGGTCACAAAAAACGGACGGGAACGCTGGGTTAGCGATCGCGGTCAGGGTATCTTCGACGTGGACGGGAAACCGTATGCGATCGAAGGATTTATCACGGACATCACCGAACGTCGAAACTCGGAGGAAGCTCGGAGGCGGAGCGAACAGCAACTGCGAGTGGTTACGGACACGGTACCGGCCCTAATAACATACTTCGACCAAAGCCTGATTTGCCGATTCGAGAACAAATACTATCTGGAGTGGCTTGGCCGTCCCGAAAGATCGATCATCGGACTTCATCTTCGCGAGATCGTTGGACCGGTGGCTTATGAGGGCATAGAGAAAGAGTTTGCGATCGCTCTTGCCGGAAACGAGTTCACGATAGAACGCGAAGCTTTGCTTGAACGAATCGGCTCCGCCGGCAGGTCAAGCTATCTGCGAGTGAGTTACGTTCCCGACCGGGACGAACAGGGCAATGTGATCGGCGCCTTTGCCTTTGCCATCGACCTGACAGAAACAAAGCGGTCCGAAGAGGCTCTGCAGAAGAGCCGCGAGCAACTGGTGCAGTCGCAAAAGCTTGAATCGGTCGGCCGGCTTGCCGGCGGCATCGCACACGACTTCAACAACATGCTGACGGCGATCACCGGCTACAGCGAACTTGCGTTGCGAAAGCTGCCGGTGGGCGATTCCGTTCGGAAGCACATAGAGGAGATAAAAAAAGCCGGTGAACGCTCGGCTCAGCTAACTAATCAATTGCTCGCATTTAGCCGCAGGCAGATCCTGCAGGCCCAGGTGGTGAATATCAACGATGTGATCCTGGACACCTCGCGAATGCTGAAGCGCCTTATCGGCGAAGATATAGCGCTTGAGACCGAACTTGCGGAGAATCTTTACGCCGTAAAATGCGACCCCGGCCAGCTATCACAAATTATCGTCAATCTGGTCGTGAACGCCCGAGACGCAATGCCGGATGGCGGCACGATCCTTGTAGAGACCGATAATACTTCGCTCGATGCGAAATATGCGGCTGAACACGTCGGTGTAAAACCCGGTGACTACGTGATAATGACCGTCAGCGACACCGGCGTCGGGATGGACGAAGAGACAAAGAAGCATGTCTTCGAACCCTTCTTCACGACGAAAGAGGTAGGTAAAGGGACCGGGCTCGGACTTTCGACTGTTTACGGTATTGTAAAGCAGAGCGACGGGAACGTATGGATCTACAGTGAGCCGGGCCTGGGAACGACGGTCAAAGTTTATTTACCGGTGGCGGATGCCGATTCGCAGATCCACAGAACGCCGCAGCAGACGAACGATTTCAAGTTCGGTTCGGAACGCATTCTTTTGGTCGAAGATGAAGAATCGGTCCGAAATCTTACTAGCGAAATGCTTCGATCCTGCGGTTATACTGTGGTCGAAGCCGGCGACGGTGCTGAGGCCTTGTCCGTGATCAGGAAATCGACCGAGAAATTCGACCTGATCTTTACTGACGTCGTGATGCCGCAGATGAGCGGACGCGAACTAGCCGACCGCGTGCTTGAGATCGACCCGAAGGCAAGGATACTTTTTACCTCCGGCTATACGGACAATGTCGCTCTGCGGCAGGGCGTTCTCGACGAGACGACAAACTTCATCTCAAAGCCTTTTTCGTTCTTCGCCCTTGCGACGAAGATCCGCGAAGCCCTCGATAGCAAGTGATCACTCGAGCGGCATTAACAATATGCCCGCCCCGGCGGAAATGACGCAGCCCTCCGTTAGGCTGCCGACCTCCGACCGAAGCGTCTCGGGCGTTAATTTCCTGAGCCTCATTTTCTCAACGGCATCTTCCGGGAGTTCCGTCACGATCACGACGTCAAATCGCTCGGCGATCGTGAGCAGGCTCCACGCAGTTTGCCCGTTGACGTGATAGCTGTCGGTAAGGTTTTGAGCAAGTTCACGGGCGTCTGCGGCCTCGAACCATTTCAGGAAGTCGGTACGGCCGAGGCCATCGCCGCATTCCGCAAGAAGATAGATCCGTCCGCCAGGTTTGCAGGCACGCGAGGCTGCCTCGAGCGATTTATGGGCCTGGATGAGGTTGATATCGAAGGGGCTCCCGCCGCAACTAACGAGAACGGCTTCGTATTGCCGCGTAATCATGACGGTATGCGACGCTGCGTAATTTTCACAGGCGGCGATGTGAGCGCCGATATGATCGCCGCAGAAAAGTCCGGTTACCTCGCCGTGGCCGTTGACGATAGTTGAGATCGAAAGATCGACCTTTACCTTTGACGCTGCCTCGACAAAGGCTTCGTGGACCGGATTTCCCTCAAGGCTGCCGGGAGCAACGCCTTCCGCCCGGGCCTTTCGTTCGAAATCGAATGCAAGCCGGTGTGTTGCGGCGATGGTGCGGTTAGACGCAAGCCCGGGGCAGATGAGCTTTCGCCCTCCGGTAAATCCTGCAAAATAGTGAAAACCGACACTGCCGATGGTGATGACGCGGTCGAATTCCACAAGGGCCCGGTTCAGTTCCACCGGCGTTCCGTCGCTCAGCTCACCGACCATAACGATCCGCATCAGGTCGCGAGGGCCGTGATCGAGCGTCTTGATCCGCTGGGCAATAAAAGGCGTGAGAATTGCGGCCTTCTCGCCTTCGGTAACGGGCCTATGGATACCGGTCGCGAAGATCGCCGCGATGTCGTATGGCATCGTACCGTTTGCGATCAGCCGCCGGACGAGAAGATTGACGATCTGCCCTGCACCGGACGAACGGGTCGCATCGGGTACGACAAAAAGCACCGTTTCATCAGGAGAAACGAGATCTTCAATGCGTGCGGCGCCGATAGGATCTTCGAGCAGTTCGCCGATCTGATGGTCGGAGAGCGGATCGTCCTCTGGCTCTGCAAACAGCACGTCGAATGAGTCGGGAATATCAAGGCTGATGCTCTCGCGGCCATAGCGTAGGTCGATCATCGGCATGGTCTCGTCTTAAGGTCAGCGGTCGGCCGCTGCGGCAGATTCAAAGCAGTTCATTCCCATCGCACAAACAAAGACCTTGTCGCCGGAATGGTCCGCGGTCTCAAGCTGGATGGTCAGATGTGAAATGCGGAAGCGGTTTTGGAGCGTATCTCGTATCTCGAGCAAAAGTTCGGTTTCGGGCATCGAACAATCATGGGCAACATGGGCTGAAAGGGCTTCCATGCCGGATGAGATGGTCCAGACGTGTAGGTCGTGGACATTGAGTACCGCCGGGTGTTCGGCTAATGCTGTTTCAAGTTCATTGATGTCGATATGCTTTGGCGTGCTTTCGAGAAGCACGTCCGCCGAGTCCTTAACAAGCCGAGCCGCATTGAAGAGAATAATGCCGCTGATGATGACGCTCGTCAGAGCATCGGCCCAAAGGAAGCCGAATGCGATGATCAGGACGCCTGCCGCGATCGCCGCTATCGAACCGAGCATATCACCGATGACGTGCAGCCAGGCACCTCGGAGATTCAGATTGTGCTGATGATCGGCATGGAGCAGATAGGCGGCAACAGTATTGACCAACAGGCCGCCAGCGGCGATCAATGTCATCTGCACACCCGCAACCTCGGAGGGCGAGCGGAAACGCGCGATCGCCTCCCAAACAATATAGAAGGCAAGCAGGATCAGAACGATCCCATTGACGAGGGCGGCGATCACCTCAAGCCGATAGTAGCCAAAGGTCTTTTGCGGCGTAGCAGGACGCAGGGCAAGACTGAATGCGGCGAGCGAAAGAGCAAGAGCTCCTACGTCGGTCAGCATATGGCCTGCATCGGCGAGAAGTGCGAGAGAATTCGTAAGCCAGCCGCCAACAGCCTCGGCGACCATATAGGCAGCCGTTATGAGTAAAGCAAATCTAAGACGCGAAAGGGCCTTCGGGGTGATGCGGCCGCGGCTGTGCGAATGGTTGTGCGATCCGGACATCTTAGCCGCTAGTACCTCCGGACCACTCGGGAATTTCTGAGCGATAACACGAAGCCGGCACGATTGCCTCGGTCGTCATTGAATTCGACGTTGACCTCGCTTGAGCCCGATGAGATCTGCAAGCGAAAACTGCCGTCGCTTCCCGCATAGACCTCTCGGCCCTGCGAACGCACCAGAAGTCCCGGCAATGCCTTGCCTGAAATTATATAAATGCTTCCGCCGACCCGCTCCACGTTCCAGTTCTGAACGTCGATCGCCGCACTCGATTGACCTCGAACGACGCTAAATCGGCTCGGCTCCGACCACTCGCTCGTCTGGCCCGATCGGGCGGTCGAACGCACACGCCAATAGTAAGTTCCGGGTGCAACACCGGCCAGGCGAAAGTCGCGTACCTTAAGCCCAGACCTATCGACCAGGATCGAATCGGGTGCAAAATACGGTGAGCGCGCCACCTGAATGTAATATGCTCCCGAACCCGATTCATCTTGCCAGACAAATGCGGCTGAGGCGCCGTTTCCAGGGTCAACGACCTGGGCACCATTGGTCGGGCTGGATAGCTTCGGAGGCAGGATAAGTCTTTCGCGGTCGGAGATCTTTCCATCTGTGACGCGGGCAAACTGATTTTCGGTAATTGTGGTCTGTGCTCCGCTGACCGTAGTTTCGACACTGCCGCGGCTTATTCTTATCTCGCTGCTTCCGGACGCTCGGTCTGCGTTGAAGCTGGCTTCGGTCTGCGACCTCAGCCGAGTTTCGCTGTCGCGCATCTCGACGACGTTCTGCACGTCTGAGTGCTGTTCTTCGGTCCTTACATTTACCTGGCCGTCATCAAGTGCGACCCGAACATTTCTCCCGCCAAAGAGTGAGGTGCTGTCACGTATGACCACCGTGCTGTTTGGCCGAACCGTGTAAGTTGAACCGTCTATCATTCTGACGACTGCTCTGCCGTCGGCCTGTGTCTGGATCGTATCGCCGGGTGCGGCATAGGTTTGGCGTGTAACCACGATCGTTTCGCGAGTGGCCGCACGTATCACCCTGACATCGCCTTCGAAGGAAAAAATGATAGCAGAGTCCTTCGGGCTTTCGGATATCTCGGTCTGTACCAGCCAGTCGCTTTTCATTGCCCACCAGGAGATACCAAGTAACCCGAACGCAAAGACCGCAAAGATCACGATTCCGCGGACAGAACTGCTCTGTATCCGCCACCAGTCAATATAGATCTTGCTGTACTTCTTGTCGCTCATTAATGTTCGGGGGCGTCTTCCTCTGCTTCTTCGACCGCGTTTGCGTGAGATGTAGAAGGGAATATCAACGATGCCACGATAGATATAAGGATCGCGGAGACGACCACGCCAAGCGAGATATTGATCATCCCATCCTTGAAATCCCCATCTACCATCCTCTGGGCGAATGCCCCGAAGACCGTTGAACGATCTGTCAGAGCTAGTGTGACCTCCGCAACCAGCGGCAACATCATCTTAACGCCTATGAAGGTCAAGATGAAGGCCAGGCCCACTTTGAGGTAATGGAACCGGTCGGCGACATCGGCAAGAAGGAAGAAGAACGTCCTGAGGCCGAGGATGGCAAAAATGTTTGAAGTATAGACAATGTACCGATCCGTCGTGATGCCGAAGATCGCCGGGATCGAATCCACCGCAAAGATCAGATCGGTGAATTCGACCACGATCAACACCAGGAACAAGAGGGTGCCGACGCGGGCTCCGTCCTTCAGGATAAAGAACTTATCCCCGTGATATTCCTTTGTTATTCGGATATATCGGGTCGCAAAACGGACGATGCCGCTTTCGGTAGGGTCGAAGTCCTCGTCATCGCCCTTGAACATCTTTAGTCCGGTATATATCAGGAACGCGCCGAAGATGTAGATGATCCAGTGGAACCGCTCTACGAGTTCGGCCCCGGCAAAGATCATTAACATGCGCATTATCAGTGCACCCATAATGCCCCAAAAGAGCACCCGGTGCTGAAACTCCTTTGGTACACGGAAGTAGCTGAAAATGAGCAAAAACACGAAAAGATTATCGACCGAAAGCGAGAGCTCGATGAGGTAGCCGGTAAAGAAAGTTTGTGCGTGTTTTAGCCCGAACTGCGTCCAAAGAAAAATGTTGAATCCGAGAGCGAGCGAAACCCAAACGGTCGCCCAGGCAAACGTTTCTTTCCTTGTCGGGGCATGGGACTTGCGGTTTACTATTCCGATATCGACAAAGAGTGCGCTAAGGACGATGCCGAAAAATAACACCCAATGCCATGTATGATATTCGATTGGATTCATAGGGTTCGCGAGCGAACGTTGCCGAAGCTGAACGTCGGACGGGAATTTTAGATTCTAACCGAATTTCGCTTTGCGAGCTATTAGCAGAAGCCCCGCGTGGCAAGTTAGTCAAAGCGGCAATGACGCTCTACAATGCGGACGATCGTGTTGAGGCCGGCCGAATCGGCTTCGGAGAAATCCGCGAGCCGATCGCTGTCAACATCAAGGACAGCGGCGACACTTTCTCCTGAGAAGACCGGCACCACGATCTCGGATCTGGCGGCTGAGCTACATGCAATATGGCCGGGAAAAGCGTCCACATCCGGAACGACGATCGTCTCTCGGGCCGAGTAGGCGTGGCCGCAGACGCCCTTGCCGAAGGCGATGCGTGTGCAGGCGAGCGGCCCTTGGAACGGGCCGAGGACAAGCTGGCCGTCCTTTGCGATGTAAAAGCCGACCCAGAAAAAGCCGAAGGCTTCTTTCAGCACTGCGGCGACATTGGCGAGATTTGCGATGAGGTCGGTCTCGCCCGCGAGCAAAGCCTCAACTTGCGGGACAAGCTCTGCATAGATCGCTGCCCGGTCGGCCGATTTTGAAAATGCAATGCTTTCAGCCATTATCGAGTAGTTTAAGCGGGTGGGCGGCCGAGCACAAAGCCCGCTTACAACGGCGAACAACGATGGAAACAGCAACCAAGATAGTGTTTATCGGAACGGGTGGGGCACTCGGAGCTGTCGCGCGTTATCTGATCAACATCTCACCTCTTGCCGGACTCTTCGAAAAGTTTCCCTTTCCGACATTTTTCATTAATGTTTCGGGCTCTTTCCTCATCGGGTTGCTTCTCATACTGCTTACCGATAAATGGGAAGTAAGCGATCACCTGCGGATGGCGGTCGTAGTGGGCTTTCTGGGCGCATTTACTACGTTCTCAACGTTCGAGATGGAGATATACGGGCTCATCAAAGAAAGGCAGCTCATCACTGCCTTTCTCTATCTATTCCTAAGCGTCGCCATCGGCTTCATCGGCCTCGTCGCCGGCATCTGGCTGGGCCGAAGATTATAACGAAAAACCTATCCATCTTCGTCTTTCTCAGCCTCTTCATCTTCTTCTTTTGTCTTAAGGAACCCGAGCTTTCCCGCTTCTTCGGACGTGATCCTATGGCCAAAGAGCGAAGCCGCAAATGCAAGAACCGGGTCGGAACGCTCGATCAAAGCCTGTGCCGTCGGACCGACCGGATGGTCGGGAATGACACCGACATTCTCGAGTCGTTTCCCGTCGCTCATGATCACATCGGCGACAGTGACATTAAGCCCATAGAAGGACACAGTCATATAATCATCAGTTCCTCGCTCGTTCATCATTCCCACGCCGATGCTGGTCATTACGGCTCCGGCACTAACATCGCCCACGACCGTTCCGCGTTTCTCGATCTGCATTACCCGCGAAAACACTTCAGAGGCTGATGCCGAATCGCTATCTATCAGCACAATAAGCTCACCACGAAACTGATTCTTGTTCACCGGTTTTGCGATCCGTGTTTCGGTCTTTTTCCGTAGAACCATTTCGGCCGTCTTCACCTCTCGATCAAAAAAGTGGCCAGTCAGGTACTGATTGATATGTACATAGCCGCCGCGGTTTCCGCGGAGATCGAGAATGAACTTCCAATGACTGAGTCAAAGACATCCTTGACTCAGGTCCCTTTTTCCGAAACAAAAGCATCGAAAGGATTTCCACACTTGTACATGGAGTTTTCAGCCGAGCCGCGACGAGTCCTCCAATCCGTTGGCCCGCCTCCCCGAAAGACCTGATCGGCGCTTTCGGCTAGAAGTGCAGGTTTCTGAGGTAAGGTTCGTTTCAGCTCCAGACTTCCACTTCACGAAAGCCTCTTCGAACTTCTCATTTTCAGATCGAGCGAATGAAGGCCCGAAGTCGGCGATGTTGTTCCCCTGCGAGTATCGCCGTTCGCGGTCAAACGAATAATACGGGGATGTTGGAATTATCTGAAAGGTCTTTGGGTCGGCATTCTTGAGTTTTCTGGCCATAAAGTATACCGAACGAGAGTCCTTCGCGTATCGATAGGTGTGGCGATTGTATTGAACAGAAATGACTTCAAAGGTGTCCGCGTCGGCTTCATAAAGTCTTTTCTCGGAAAAATAGACCTTCCCATCAACCGAGTAATATCGGCTTCCTAGATCGTTGAACTCACATTGCCCGTGAAAATTAGTAATTTCTAGTACTCCATCCACCGCCTGTTTGTGCATACAGCCATATGTAAACTGCCGAACATTGTATTCGAAGTTCTTGTCTATCGCCGAGCATTTCATCGAGGTAAGCTCGGTGAGATGAAATGTGCTGGCATCAACGATCTCAAGATTCCTTGCCAGGAAGATCGACCATTCATATTTCGAATGAAGCAACCGCTCGCTAAGACCCGAACCGCCGCTGCTTGTGTAGTAAACACCTGTCTCGTCGAGAAGAAACCCGCCTCCGAGCGGCTCGAAGCTTTCCAGGTGAAAGTTCTCCGGCTCCGCCTCATCCGACCGAACCTTCAAGGTAAGAACACTCCCAGATCGAACCCCCTTGCCGTCAACATAGTAGAAATCAGGTCGCTGTTCATTGGAAAAAGATATTGTGATCGGAAATGGCGTTGCTATTTGCCTAAACGCCTTAGGTTCAGAACCTTCTATTCTATATCCGAAAACATAAACGTATCGATGGTCCCTGGCGTACTCTCCGGACAAATATCTGAACGAGATGGGGTTCGCCCCCCGCACCCTTCTGAGGTAAGGGATATCGGGAAAAAAGTTAATGAAACCCCCGCCTGAGTCTACGTGGTCCTTTACGAAAATAAGCAGAAGGCTGCGAAAGTAGCCCCCACCGAGAGGTATGAACGGAACGAAGAAAACAAAAAACAAGAATACGATCAGCAACGAGTATTCCATTCATCAACACCCTAGTCCGCACTGCTGCTTACAAAAACCCTTTATAGTGTTCCGGGAAGATTCAGAAGCACTCGGGCGCCCCTGATGGTCTTTACAGCCTCCCGAGCTGAGTCTGCAACCGTAGTCAGGTGGCCCATTTTTCTTCCCGGGCGAGGGTCGGCTTTGCCGTAAAGGTGAAGCGAGACGCCCGGAGTTGCCAATGCCTTTGCCCAATCGGGTTCGCCCGTCGCCCAGATATCGCCGAGCAGGTTCGCCATCGCCGCCGGCCGTAGAAACTCGCTTGAGCCCAACGGTAGCCCGCAGACCGCCCGCACCTGCTGCTCAAATTGCGACGTGACACATGGGCCAAAGGTCAGGTGCCCCGAGTTGTGGGGCCGCGGAGCGATCTCGTTGACCAATATTTTACCATTGCTTGTCAAGAAAAATTCGACGCACATAGTACCGACATAGCCAAACTGCTCGGCGATGCTGCGCGTTATCTCGACCGCCTCGGCGAAAACAGCTTCCGAAACATCGGCCGGGGCGAACGAGACATCGAGGATGTGGTTGCTGTGCTCGTTCTCGATCACACCGTAGTGGGCAAAGCTGCCGTCCTGCCCGCGCGCCACTACGACCGAGACCTCTTTCTCAAAGTCGATGAAACCTTCAAGGATCGCGTCCCTGCCATCGAGCCCTGCAAATGCCTCATCGACCTCGCCAACAGCGGCGATCTTCCGCTGGCCCTTGCCGTCGTATCCAAAGCCGGCGGTCTTGAGCACGGCAGGCGTCCCGATCTCGAGCACGCCGCGGTGAAGGTCATCGAGCGTTTTGATGTGGCGGAAAGGAGCCACGGGAAAGCCATTCGCCGAAAGAAATATCTTCTCGCGGAGCCGATTCTGCGTTGTGTGGAGCACCTCGCCTTTTGGGTGAACCGGTACGAACTCTGCCGCCGCCTCTACAGTAGCGGCCGGAACGTTCTCAAACTCAAAGGTGACAACATCTACCGAGCGGGCAAACTCGCGGACCGCATCGAGGTCGTCATATGACGCGGTCGTCTCGACGTCCGAAATGTGGCCTGTCGGCGTGTCGGCATCCGGCGAGAAAGTGTGCACCCGATAGCCCATCTTGCGGGCCTCGATGGCAAACATCCGGCCGAGTTGGCCGCTGCCGAAAACGCCGATGGTTGAATTAGCGGGAATATACCTCATCAGGCCAGTTTCACGTGAGGATACTTAAGAATAGCGCCATCGGCGGTTAGAAGGGGCACATTGAAAACCCGAGCCGTCGCCACAATTATTTGGTCGAATGGGTCCTTATGAAAATCACCGGGAAGGCGTGTCGATTCAACCGCGACATCAGCACTTAAGGGGATGACCTCAACTCCGGGAGACGCCAATGCAATATTGAACCAATCGTCGACCGAGACGGGTAGAACAAGCCGCTTTAGTTCGACCGCTTTGGCGACCTCCCAAAGCGAAACTGCCGAAACACCGATCCTCCCCGATTCGTTCGCCTGGATCAACTCCGCATGAGTAATGGACAAACGGGGATCACCTTGAACATTCCAGATCCAAATGTGCGTGTCCAATATGATCATTTGACCGGTTTCCAATCGTCGAATGAGATCAAAGGCGAAAACGGGTCGTCGTATTCATACTCTGTTCCATGCAACGGATAAGGATCGGCATCGCTGAGCTGGGAGCCATTCGTCTCCAGCACGATGACCTCGACGTTCTTGCCCTCGTCAAAGGGGAGGTCCTCGATAATGACGCGCCGATTGGGCAATACTGTCGTTTCGATTCGAACGGCCTTCATTTTATTTCTCCAGCTTCGATTTTAGCACGTCCTTTGTCTGCCTTGACCGAAAAGCGTGGAGCTTCTTCCGGAGCTCGGGGCGTGAGTTTGCGAGTATCGCGACCGCAAGCAAAGCGGCGTTTGTCGCTCCCGGCTGGCCGATGGCAAGTGTCCCGACCGGAATGCCGGCAGGCATCTGGGCGATGGAGAGAAGCGAATCAAGCCCCTTCAATGCCTTGCTTTCGACCGGAACACCGAGCACCGGCAGCACCGTTTGCGAGGCGCACATTCCGGGCAAATGCGCCGCGCCGCCCGCACCGGCGATGATGACCTCAATGCCGCGTTCCTCCGCCGACTTGGCAAATTCAAAAAGCAGGTCCGGCGTCCGGTGGGCCGAGACGACCTTCGATTCGTGCGGAACGCCAAACTCGTCCAACATCTGCGACGCAGCCTCCATCGTCGGCCAGTCGCTCTTGCTGCCCATTATGATCGATAC
>ERZ761602.2075-NODE-2075-length-33206-cov-7.547857_pt1 | contig 33206 bp, 29 predicted proteins | sample MGYA00512165_ERZ761602 | MGnify/ENA primary metagenome ERZ761602 (study PRJEB28899, sample SAMN02445085) | bioreactor sludge metagenome | biome: EBPR sludge; isolation source: Thorneside wastewater treatment plant | place: Australia: Brisbane, Thorneside...
CTTATATTAGAGTCAACTAATGATATGGAGGCACGCATGGCATGCACCGTTGCGGATCTGGTGGCCGAGGCGCGCGGGCGCATCCGCGAGGCCTCCGCCGATGAAGTGCACGCGCTGATGTCCGCCGGCCACGTACTCGTCGACGTGCGCGAACCCGGCGAATACGCGCAGGGCCACCTGCCCGGCGCGGTCAACCTGCCGCGCGGCGTCCTCGAATTCCAAGTCCATGCGCACCCGGCCACGGCCTGCGTCGCCAGCGAATCCCTGGCGCAGCCCGCGCGCACCCTGGTGCTGTACTGCCTGACCGGCGGGCGCTCGGCGCTGGCCGCCGACAGCCTGGGGCGGCTGGGCTTCAGCGATGTCCGCTCGCTTGCCGGCGGCTTCGAGGCATGGCGCAATGCGGGCCTCCCCGTCGCCCTGGACTGACGATGCCGAACACCCTCACCGCTCCCGCTTTCGACGTAGCCTCGATGCGCGCCCATGCCGGCGAGGCCGCGCAACTGCTGAAGGCGCTGGCCAACGAGAAGCGCCTGCAGGTGCTGTGCCTGCTGACCGGAGGCGAGCACACGGTCGGCGAAATCAACGAAAGGCTCGACATCAGCCAGTCGGCGCTGTCGCAGCACCTGGCGATCCTGCGCGAGGAAAACCTGGTGCAGACCCGGCGCGAGGCGCAGGCCATCTACTACTCGCTGATGCCCGGGCCCGCGGCCGCGGTCATGGAAACGCTGCATGGCATCTATTGCGCACCCGCGCGTGCGCGCAAACGGAGCACCGGGAAGAAATCATGATCGGATGGATCAGGAAACTGTGGGCAGCGGGCGGCGAACGGATCGGTCCGCAGGAAGCCGTGTACCGCATGAACCGCGGCGCCGTACTGGTGGACGTGCGCGAAGCCGGCGAATTCGCCGCCGGCCACGCCCCGGATGCCCGACACCTGCCGCTCGGCCGCATCCGTGCGCAGGGCGCCGGCGCGCTCGACGCCCTGCCCCTGCCTCCCGGCACCGACGAAGTCCTGCTGATCTGCCGCAGCGGCGCGCGCTCGCGCCTGGCGCAGTCCGCACTGTCCGGCGACACCCGCCGCCGCTACACCAACGTCAGCGGCGGCATGACCGCCTGGGCCGCCAGCGGACTGCCGGTGACGCGCCCCGCCGCATGAGCGCACGCGCGGGGCAACGGGAGTGCCGATGCCCCGCGGCGCGCAGTTCCCATCCCTTCCACCGCACCACGACGACATTCCAGGAGATGCCATGTCCGCCACCGGCTCCTACACCGACCTGACCCGCGACATTTCCCGCAACCTGACCGCCCTGCGCACGCACAACCCGGACGTGATGCAGGGCTTCGGCGCGCTCAGCAAGGCCGCCCTGGCGGCGGGCGCGCTGGACGAAAAGACCAAGGAGTTGATCGCCATGGCGATCGGCGTCGCCAACCGCTGCGACGGCTGCCTCGGCTTCCACGCCAAGGCCCTGGTGCGGCTGGGCGCCACGCCCGAGGAATTCCGCGAAATGCTGGGCGTGGCCGTCTACATGGGCGGCGGCCCGTCGTTGATGTATGCGGCCAATGCGCTGGCCGCCTACGAGGAATTCTCCGCTTCCTGACCGGCGCCGGCGCTTGGCGCCCGCCGGCTGGCCTGCGATCATCCGCGTCGCCCGGGGCCGCGCGCCCCGCGGATGGCCGGCCCAGGGAGCGCACCATGACCTCACCCCCGTTGCACGCCTGGTTCGACGAGGCCACCCATACCGTCACCTACGTGGTCTGGGATCCCGCCACCCGCCGGGCGGCGATCGTCGATCCGGTGCTGGACTACGACCACCGCAGCGGGCGCGCCTCGCACGCTTCCGCCGAGGCCCTGCTGGTGTTCGTCGCCGCGCAGGGCCTGGACGTGGCCTGGATCCTGGAGACCCACGCCCACGCCGACCATCTCAGCGCGGCGCCGTGGCTGAAGGAGAAGACCGGCGCGCCGGTCGGCATCGGCGAGCACATCCGCGAGGTGCAGCGCACGTTCGCGCCGGTGTTCGGGCTGGATAACGTCAGCGGCGACGGCCGCGAGTTCGATCGCCTGTTCCGCGACGGCGACACTTTCGCGCTCGGCGACCTGACCGTGGAAGTGCTCCACACACCCGGCCATACCCCGGCCTGCGTGTGCTACCGCATCGGCGATGCGGTCTTCGTCGGCGACACGCTGTTCATGCCCGACTACGGCACCGCGCGCGCGGATTTCCCCGGCGGCGACGCGCGCATGCTGTACCGCTCGATCCAGCGCCTGCTCGCCCTGCCCGACCACGTGCGGCTCTACCTGTGCCACGACTACAAGGCGCCCGGGCGCGACCACTATGCCTGGGAGACCACCGTGGCCGAGGAACGTGCGCGCAACGTGCACGTCGGCGGCGGCGTGGACGAGGACGCCTTCGTCGCGATGCGCGAAGCGCGCGATGCGACCCTGCCGGCGCCGGCCCTGCTGCTGCCGGCATTGCAGGTCAACATCCGCGCCGGCCGCCTGCCCGAGCCGGAAGCCGACGGGCGGCGCTACCTGAAGATCCCGATCGAGTCCTGATCGCGCGCGGCCGCTTCAACCGCCGCCGGCCACCGCCGTACCGCCAGCCAACGCGCCGCCGCAGTCCGCGCCCAGCAGGCGCGACTGCTTGAGCCAGTGCGGATCGGGGTAATAGGCGAACACGAAGGAACCGCCGCGGATGGTGTCGATCAGCGGCCGCGCCACGCCGGTGCGCACCGCCGGACAACCCAGGCTGCGCCCCAGCCGGCCCTGCGCCCGGATCAGCGCGTCGCTGACGTAGGGCGCGCCGTGGATGACGATGGCACGTTCGCGCGCGCGGTCGTTGAAGCCCGGCTCCAGCCCCTGCAAGCGCAGCGAATAGCCGTTGCCGCCCATGTACGACTCCTGGGTGAGGAACGCGCCCAGGCTGGACATGTAGCTGCCGTTGGCGTTGGAGAACCGGGTGGCGAGGTTCTCGCCGGTGTTGCGCCCGTGCGCCACCCATTCCTCGAACAGCAGGCGCGGCCGCTCCAGGTCGAACACCCACAGCCGCGGCTGGGTGGAGGGCCGCGAATAGTCGATCACGCTCAACCGCCGCATCGGCATGGCGTCGCCGCGCTTGAGCGTGCACGCCATCGCCTGCGTGGCCATCTTCAGCACGTTGCGGTCCAGCGCCGGCGCAGCGCGGTGCAGGGTTTCCAGCAGGCCGTCGGCGCGCGCGCCTTCCGGCGGCGGCGAAGCGGAGGTGGCGGCCGGGGACGCCGGCGCCGGTGCGCAGGGGGCCAGGGCCAGGACGGGCAGCAGGAACAGGCGTTTCATCGCGGTCGGGACGGGAAAGGAAGGCACGCCATGCTCCGGTTCCGTCCGCGCGGCTCAGCGTGGTTCCGGTGTGGGGACGGCTTCGTCCGATTCCAAGACCGGCGCCGCCGCCTGTTCGGCCGGCGTTGCGCGCATGCCCGGCAGGTCCGACAGCAGCACCGTCGCGCCCGGTTGCAGGATGGCGTACAGCCGCTGCGCGAACTCCTGCGGGATCCAGAAACTGTCGCGCAGCGATTGCAGCGACGGCATCGGCGCGCCCTCCTCGCCCAGGATGCGGTGCGCCACCCAGCGGTGCTGGCGCTGCCGCGGGTCCAGCAGGCTGGGGATGTCCTCCATGTCCTGCGTCATCACGAACAGCACCGTGCCGTGCAGCGCCACCTCGTGCACCATCTGCAAGGGCGCATAGCCGATCAGCACGCCGTTGCGCAGCACCGACACCCGCGCCTCGGGCAGGCTGACCAGCACGCTGACCGGCCCCTCCGGCGCCGCGGCGTCGTTCCAGTACACCTCGTAGGCCGAGCCCGGCGCCGCCACCGCCCCGCCGCCGGCCGTCACCGGCGCCAGCACCGCCGGGTGCACCACGCTGGCCGGCGACGCCTTGGCGTTGGCCACCACCACCGTGTCGCCGTTGCGGGTGATGCCGAACAGGTTCTCGGCGAACGCCTGCGGTAGCCGCACGCAGCCGTGCGAAGCCGGATAGCCCGGCAGGTGGCCACCGTGCAGGGCGATGCCGTCCCAGGTCAGCCGCTGCATGTACGGCATCGGCGCGTTGTTGTAGAGGTTGGAGCGGTGGTCCTTGTTCTTCTGCAGGATGGTGAACACGCCGGTCGGCGTTTCCTTGCCCGCCTTGCCGGAGCTGATGGTGGACACGCCGATGGCGATGCCGTTGCGGTACACGTAGGCGCGCTGTTCATCCAGGCTCACCACCAGCACCACCGGGCCGTCGGGCGCGACCTGCGGATACCACAGGAACTGGCCCGGCCGCAGCGCGGCGGCATCGATCGGCGCGGCCACGAAGGACTGCGCACGCACGGACGGCACGGTGCCGGCGCACAGGGCGGCCAGCAGGACGGTGGGCAGGAGGGCACGCTTCATGGCCGCGAGCTTAGCGCAGGTCGGCTTGCCGGGCCGGCGAAAGAGGCCCGCCACACCCCGCAGCGCATGGCCGCTCCCGCAGGAGCGGCGTGGCTCACGGCCATGGATCCGGAACAGCCGCTTGGCGAAGCCGCCGTCTTTCCGTCATGGCCGCGCGTGGGCCGTCGAAGGCCATGGAGGGGCATCGACAGGCCGTCCGCAAGCCGTCGCGACTCGCGTCGCTCCCACACTATTACAGGAGGCGGCCGCGCAGGGCTTCGTAGTCGGCGGGGATGGGATCGGCCTGCGCCGGCCGCGCCAGCAGGTCCGCCAGCGCCGGCGGCACTTCCACCGGCCGGCCAATCAGCGGCTCCACCACGCTCTCGAACTTGGCCGGGTGCGCGGTGGACGCCACCGCCCAGTCGCCGCCATTGCCGCGCGCGCGCAGGCTCTCCAGCACCTTGACCGCGGTCGCCGTGTGCGGGCAATGGATTTCGCCATGCTCGCGGAAGCGCCGCGCGATGACTTCGCGGATGGTCGCGTCGTCCACGCTGGCGGACACGAAGGCCGCGCGCAGCGCCGTGTCGTCGCCGCGGTACAGCCAGCGCAGGCGCTCGAAGTTGCTGGGCGCGCCCACGTCCATCGCGTTGGCCAGCGTCGCCACGCTCGGCTGCGGCGCGTAATCGCCGCCGGCAAAGAACGACGGCAGCACGCGGTTGGCGTTGGTCGCCAGCACGATGCGCCCCAGCGGCACGCCCAGCGCGCGCGCCAGGATCGCCGCCAGCGCGTTGCCCAGGTTGCCGGTGGGCACGACGAAGTTGAGCGCCTGCCCGGTCGCGGCATGGTGCGCCAGCGCCGCGTGCGCGTAGTAGCTGGTCTGCGGCAGCAGACGGCCCAGGCTGATGCTGTTGGCCGAACTCAACGGCACCTTCGCCTGCAGCGCACTGTCGTTGAGCGCACGCTTGACCAGCGCCTGGCAATCGTCGAACGAGCCGGCCACGCGCAGCGCGGCGATGTTGTCGCCGAAGCAGCCGAGTTGGTGCGCCTGCCGCGGCGAAACCCGGCCGTCCGGATACAGCACCACCACGCGCAGCCCGGGCTGGCGGTGGAACGCCGCCGCGACCGCCGCGCCGGTGTCGCCCGAAGTCGCCACCAGGATCGTCAGCGGCTTGGCCTGGCCGCGGCGCAGGCGCGCCATGCAGGCGGCCAGGAAGCGCGCGCCGAAGTCCTTGAACGCGGCGGTGGGCCCGTGGAACAGCTCCAGCACGTGGTCACCCGGCGTCGCCAGCGGCTTCAGCGGCACCGGGAAGTCGAAGGCTTCGCGGCAGATCGCCGGCAGTTCGGCTTCCAGCGCGTCGCCGGCGAAAAACGGGCGCAGCAGCGCGGCCGCGGTGGCGGCGATGTGCTCGCCCGTCGCCAGCGCGCGCGGCGGCGGCAGGCTCTCGGGCACGTACAGGCCGCCGTCCGGCGCGAGCCCGGCGGCGATGGCCTGGCTCAGAGTGGCGGGCGGTGCGGCGTTGCGGGTGGATATGAAGTTCATCGTCGTCTTGGTTTTTCTTGCCGTGAGGCAATGGGGGAATGGAGTCGTGCTCGGATTCGTTGCAGCCGTCCGCGCGGCGATGGATGCCCGCGCCGCGGCCACGGCGTCCTACAGCACGACGGCGCCCGGGCTTTCGATCGGCGAAACCCAGGCCTGGCTCGCGAAGCCTGCGCGGGCGAACGCCGCCTGCACCGCGGGTGCGGCGGCTTCGGCCTGGGCGCGCGTTTCGAACCAGCCGAACAGGCTGGGCCCGGCGCCGGAAATGCTGCCGCCCAGCGCACCGCCCGCCAGCAGCGCCTGCTTGGCCGCATCGAAGCCGACGATCAGGGGCGCGCGCCGCGGCTCGACCAGCACGTCCTCCAGGCCGGCGCGCACCAGCGCCGCGTCGCCGGCGTGGCAACCGGCCAGCACCAGCGCCAGGTTCGCGCTCTGGCCGATGAATTCCCTGAGCTGGTATTCGCCCTGCAACGCGGCGCGCGCGCGGCGCGTTTCCAGCACCGCATCGGGATGCACCAGCAGGCTGTGCCAGGCCGCCGGCACCGGAATCTTAACCAGCCGGTCGGCCGTGGCCAGCACCAGCCCGCCCAGCAGCATCGGCCCCAGGTTGTCGCCGTGGCGGCCGCCGCTGGCGACGGCCTCGCCCGCCAGCGCGTGCGGATACAGCGCCTCGCGTGCGAGCGGCGCATCCAGCAGTTCGTTGGCGGCCACCAGCGCGGCCACGCACGAGGCCGCGGAACCGCCCATGCCGGAGCCGAGCGGAATGCCCTTGTCGATCTCCACCTCGAAACCGAACGGCAGCGCCAATGCCTCGCACAGCGAGAGCAGCGCCGCGCCCGCGGTGTTGGACGGCGCGTCCAGCGGCAGGTCCACGGTGGTGCCGCGGATCGCGGCGATGCGCACGCCCGGCGCGTCGGTGCGGCGCACGGTCACGGTGTCGCCGACGCCGGCGATGGCATGGCCCAGGATGTCGAAGCCGACGCCGACGTTGCCGACCGATGCGGGCGAGAACGCCCTCGCCTGCGCCTTCATGCCGACGCTCCCGCGTGGTGCCCGAGCCTCGGATCGGCACGGATCGACACCGACGGAGCCTCTCCGACGGCCGTCATGCGGCGCTGCCGGCGGCATCCTCCTTCCCGACCGTTGCGGCAATGCACTGCACCTCCCATCGCGTCGTCCGCATCCATCCGCGCAGGCGCGCGGCAATGTCCCGTTCCCATCACGATCACAACCTGGCTCCCTGTCCCGCCGCCACCCGCAGCACGTCGGCGAACACGCCGGCGGCGGTGACCTCGGGGCCGGCGCCCGGCCCCTGCACGATCAGCGGATTGTCGCAGTAGCGGCGGGTGCTGAATTGCACGATGTTGTCGGTCAGGCGCAGGTTGGCGAAAGCGTGCGTGCCGGGCAGTTCGACCAGGCCCACGCTGGCGCGGCCTTCGGCGTCCAGCCGCGCGACGTAGCGCAGCACGTTGCCGGCCGCGCGCGCCTTGGCCAGGCGTTCGCCGAACACCGCGTCCACTTCGTCCAGCCGCGCCATGAAGTCCTCCACGCTGGCCTCGCGCAGCGACGCCGGCACCAGGCTTTCCACCTGCACGTCCTCCAGCGCCAGTTCGCGCCCGGCCTCGCGCGCCAGGATGACCAGCTTGCGCGCCACGTCGGTGCCGGACAGGTCGTCGCGCGGGTCCGGCTCGGTGTAGCCCATGGCGCGCGCGTCGGTCACCAGTTTCGAGAACGGCAGGCTGCCGTCGAACTTGTTGAACAGCCAGGCCAGCGTGCCGGAGAAGATGCCTTCGACCGACTGCACCGTGTCGCCGGTGTCCAGCAGGTCGCGCAGGGTAGAGATCACCGGCAGGCCGGCGCCCACGGTAGCCTCGTAGCGGAAGCGCGCGCCGCTGGCGTCCGCGGCCTCGCGGATGGCGCGGTAGCGTTGCAGCGGGCCGGCGCCGGCCTGCTTGTTCGGCGTGACCACGTGGATGCCCGCCGCCAGCCATTCGGCATAGCGGTCGGCCACCGCGGGGCTGGCGCTGCAATCCACGATCACCGCGTGCGGCATGTGCGCCGACAGCAGGTGCCGGGTGAAGGCGTCCAGGTCAGTCGCCTGCTCGCTGGCTTCGAGGCGCTCGCGCCAGTCGGCGCCCAGGCCGCGTTCCTCCAGCCGCATCCTGCGGCTGGAAGCGACCGCGCGCAGGCGCAGGTCCAGGTTGGCCTTGGCCAGCAGTTGCGGCTGCGCCGCGCGCAGTTGCTCGATCAGCGCGGCGCCGACGTTGCCCGGCCCGATCACGCCGATAGCGAAGGTCTGCGGCGACAGCCAGAAGCCGGCGTGCGCGGCGCGCAGCGCCTTGGTCGCGTCGGCGCTGTCGATGGCCACCGAGATGTTGCGCTCGGACGAGCCCTGCGCGATCGCCACGATGTTGACCTGTGCGCGGCCGAGTGCGCCGAACAGCCGCGCCGACACGCCCGGCGTGCCGGCCATGCCGTCGCCGACCGCAGCCAGCACGCTGACGCCGTCGCGGCGCTGCACGCGCTGGATCTGGCGGGTGTCCAGTTCGTGCGCGAACGCTTCCAGCAACGCCGCCTGGCCCTTGCCGGCCTCGCTGGCCCTGACCACGCAGCAGATCGAATGCTCGGAGGAGCCCTGCGAGATCATCACCACCGACACGTGCGCGTTGCGCAGGGCCGCGAACACGCGCTCGGCGGTGCCGGGCACGCCGATCAGGCCGGTGCCTTCCAGGTTCAGCAGGGCCAGGTCCGAACTCAGCGTCAGTCCCTTCACCGGGCCGACCGAATCGCGGTCGGCGGTGATGCGGGTGCCGGGGTGCTCCGGCTGGAAGGTGTTGCGGATGATGATGGGCAGGCCGCGCTCCATCGCCGGCGACATCGTCTGCGGGTGCACGACCTTGGCGCCGAAGTACGCCAGTTCGCAGGCTTCGTCGTAGCTCAGCGCGCTGAGCTGCACCGCCTCGGGGACCACCCGCGGGTCGGCCGACAGCACGCCGTCCACGTCGGTCCAGATGTGCAGTTCCGCGGCGTCGTACAGCGCGGCGAAGATCGCGCCGGAATAGTCGCTGCCGTTGCGGCCCAGGGTGGTGAAGCGGCCGGCGCGGTCGCGCGCGACGAAGCCGGTGGCGACCACGCGGCGCTGCGGGTGGCACGCGCGCCAGTCCGCCAGCCGCTGCGCGCTGACGTCCCAGTCGACCACCACGCCCAGCTCGCCGTGGTCCACCATCAGCACGTCGCGCGCGTCCAGCACCGCGCAGTCCTCGCCCTGCAGCTTGAGGTATTCGCCCAGCAGGCGCGCCGAGCACACTTCGCCCAGGCCCTGCACGCGCTGCAGCACCAGTTCCGGCAGGCCGCCGATCACGATCAGCGCGTTGAGGATCTCCTCCAGCTTGCGGAAGCGCTCGTCCAGCCATTCGATCACCGGGCCGGACGACTCGCCCAGCAGCGCCACCGCCGCGCCGCGGTGACGCGCGCGCAACGCATGCCAGCGGTCGCGCCACTCCGGCCGGTCGGCCGCCGCCAGTTCACACAGCTCGATCAGCGCGTCGGTCACGCCCTTCATCGCCGAGACCACGGTGACCTGCACGTCCTCGTCGCGCGCGAGCAGCAGTTGCGCGACGTGGCGATAGCGGTCGGCGTCGGCGACGGAGGTGCCGCCGAACTTGTGGACGACGGTGCGGGGTTTGGATTGTTCGACTTCGGCGCTGCGGGACGGCATGGTCAGGAACCTCGGTTGTGAGGCCCGGCGCGCATCAGGAATCGGGGAAGCCCTGCATCCTGATCCGGGTGCGGGGCCGTGGTCTGCGAATTACGCGAACACCACGCTCCGCACCCGACGAGTCGGAATGCCAATCGCGGTGGTAATGGACGTGGTCCGGCGCGCGGCACCGATACCGCGCGCCGGCGAGCACGCCAGGGCGGGAGGAGTCGGCAGGGAACGGGCGTCGGTACGCATGCGGCAAGAAGATCACGCACCCCCCGGGGGCTGTCAAGCGCTGCGGCGCAACAATTCCTGTGTTTTCAATTGGATACAAGTGAAACAATTCATCACATGCGCCTCCGGCACGGGCGTGCCGGCTTCCGTCGCCGGCCCGGTCTTTGCCATGGCGACGCACCCGCTGACACCCCTTCCGGCACGTTGCCGGCATGCCCGGTGCGCGCGCGCCGTTTCGTGCGAATGCAGAGCCGCCACCGTCGATCCGACGAAGCTGTCGCGCGCCGACGGCGCATCGCCGCGACGCATCGTCGTGTGCGTCGTATCGTCGCCGCGCACGAACATGCGAGAATGCGCGCCGATGGCCCCGTAGCTCAGTTGGATAGAGCGGTCCCCTCCTAAGGGACAGGTCGCACGTTCGAATCGTGTCGGGGCCGCCATCGTCGCCAAAGCGTGTCGAGTCGCGCGTTTCCTCCTGCTAAGATCGCGCCTCCTTTCCGGGCGCCGCGTGCGCCCGCTCACGCATTATCGGGAGCACTTCGATGTCCGCTGATCTTCTCAAGGCGCTTGGCCTCGCCGGCACCAACTCCGGCACCTACCTCGGCCACGGCGAATGGTCCACGACCACCGACGCCGGCCTTCTGCAGTCGATCAACCCGACCACCAACGCGGTGATCGCCGAAGTCCACGCCAGCAGCCAGGCCGACTACGAGACCGTGGTCGCGCGCGCACAGGCCGCCTTCAAGGTGTGGCGCACCACGCCCGCGCCGCGCCGCGGCGAAGCCGTGCGCCTGTGCGGCGAAGCGCTGCGCAAGCACAAGGACGCGCTGGGCTCGCTGGTCGCGCTGGAAATGGGCAAGAGCAAGCCCGAGGGCGACGGCGAAGTGCAGGAGATGATCGACATCGCCGACTTCGCCGTGGGCCAGAGCCGCATGCTGTACGGCTACACCATGCACTCCGAGCGTCCCGGCCACCGCATGTACGAGCAGTACCACCCGCTGGGCCTGGTCGGCATCATCAGCGCGTTCAACTTCCCGGTGGCGGTGTGGGCGTGGAACTCGTTCCTGGCCGCGATCTGCGGCGACGTGTGCATCTGGAAGCCGTCCAACAAGACGCCGCTGACCGCCATCGCCAGCATGAAGATCTGCAACCAGGCGCTGAAGGAAGGCGGCTTCCCGGACATCTTCTTCCTGATCAACGACGCCGGCGTCGAGCTGGCGCAGCAGTTCGTCGACGACAAGCGCATCCCGCTGATCAGCTTCACCGGCTCCACCCAGGTCGGCCGCACCGTCGGCGAGCGCGTCGCCCGCCGCATGGGCCGCAGCCTGCTGGAGCTGGGCGGCAATAACGCGATCATCCTGGACGAGACCGCGGACCTGAAGCTGGCCATCCCCGGCATCGTGTTCGGCGCGGTCGGCACCGCCGGCCAGCGCTGCACCACCACGCGCCGCCTGATCGTGCACGAATCCATCTACGACACCGTGCTGTCCACGCTGGTCAAGGCGTACAAGCAGGTGGAAGGCAAGATCGGCGACCCGACCGACCCGGCCAACCTGATGGGCCCGCTCAACAGCCAGGCCGCCGTGCAGCAGTTCCTGGACTCCATCGCCAAGGCCAAGGCCAGCGGCGGCACCGTGGAGACCGGCGGCACCGCCATCGACCGCCCGGGCAACTTCGTGCTGCCGGCCATCGTCACCGGCCTGAAGAACTCCGACGAAGTGGTGCAGCACGAGACCTTCGCGCCGATCCTGTACGTGATGAAGTACAAGACCCTGGACGAGGCCATCGAGATGCAGAACGCCGTGCCGCAGGGCCTGTCCTCGTCGATCTTCACCCAGAACCTGAAGGCGGCCGAGCAGTTCCTGTCCGCGGCCGGCTCCGACTGCGGCATCGCCAACGTCAACATCGGCACCAGCGGCGCGGAGATCGGCGGCGCCTTCGGTGGCGAGAAGGAGACCGGCGGCGGCCGCGAGTCCGGCTCGGACGCGTGGAAGGTCTACATGCGCCGGCAGACCAACACCATCAACTATTCGGATTCGCTGCCGCTGGCCCAGGGCATCAAGTTCGACCTCTGAACCCGCGCCGCGGCCGGCGCCGCGCGCGCCGGCCGCCCCGCGGAGGCGGCCTTCTGGGATAATCGCGCCACCCCCGCCGGGTGGCGCGCCTGTTTCCGCCGCCCGTTCCAGCGCCATCGCGCCTCCCTGACCCCTGCAAGGAGCCCCTGATGAACCAAGTCCGCCAGACCAGCAGCCTCGCCATCGCCAGCCTCGTATCGGGCATCCTCGGCTGGACCCTACTGCCCCTCGTCGGCACCCTCGTGGCCATCGTCACCGGCCACATGGCGCGCGCGGAGATCCGCCGCAGCGCGGGCGCGCTGGACGGCGACGGCCTGGCCGTCGGCGGCCTGGTCCTGGGCTGGCTGTCGGCGGTGCTGTGGGTGGTGGGCCTGCTGGTGATCTTCCTGTTCCTGGGCGGCATGGCCTGGCTGGCGACGCTGGACTGAGCCCGCCCGCCTCCATGTACCCACTCGCCCGCCCCTTCCTGTTCGGCCTGGACGCCGAGACCGCCCACGGCCTGGGGCTGAAGGCGCTGGACCTGGCCTACCGCACCGGCACCACGCCGCTGGTCGCGCGCGCCATCGCGCCCATGCCCACCAAGGTCATGGGGCTGACCTTCCCCAACCCGGTCGGCCTGGCCGCCGGGCTGGACAAGAACGGCGCGCACATCGACGCGCTGTTCGCGCTGGGCTTCGGCTTCGTCGAGATCGGCACGGTCACGCCGCGGCCACAGCCGGGCAACCCGAAGCCGCGCATGTTCCGCCTGCCGCAGCACCGGGCGGTGATCAACCGGCTGGGCTTCAACAACGACGGCGTGGACGCGCTGGTGCGCAACGTGGAAGCGGCGCGCCGCGACCGCGGCCTGCTGGGCATCAATATCGGCAAGAACAAGGACACTTCCAACGAGCGCGCGGCGGCCGACTACCTGCACTGCCTGGAGCGGGTCTATCCGCTGGCTGACTACGTCACCGTCAACATCTCCTCGCCCAACACCGCCGGCCTGCGCGAATTGCAGGAGGAACAGGCGCTGCGCCAGTTGATCGGCACGCTGCGCGAAGCGCAGGAGGACCTGGCCGCGCAGCACGGCAAGCGCGTGCCGATGCTGGTCAAGATCGCCCCCGACCTGTCCGACGGCGACATCGACGCGGTGGCGCGCGTGCTGGGCGACATGCGGGTGGACGGCGTGATCGCCACCAACACCACGGTCTCGCGCGTGAGCGTGCAGGACCACCCGCTGGCGCACGAGACCGGCGGCCTGTCCGGCGCGCCGCTGATGGGCCAGGCCACGCTGGTGCTGCGCCGGTTGCGCACCCGCCTGCCCGACAACATCCCGCTGGTCGGCGTGGGCGGCATCCTGTCCGGCGCCGACGCGGTGGCCAAGATGTCGGCCGGCGCCGCGCTGGTGCAGTGCTACACCGGCCTGGTCTACCGCGGGCCGGAACTGGTGCGCGAATGCGTCGAAGCGATCCGCCGCCGCCGCGAGGCCCCGAGCCGCGGGCCGGTGGCGCCGGTCGCATGAGCGCCGGCTACCGCCTCACCAAGAACGCGCCGCTGCTGGGTCGCAACACCTTCGGGGTGGCGGCCACCGCGCCGTGGCTGGTCGAGGTGGACGACGCACGCGCCCTGCCGGAAGTGCTGGCGCTGCCGCAGGTCGCGCAGGCGCCCGCGCTGGTGATCGGCGGCGGCAGCAACCTGCTGTTCGCCGGCGACCCCGAGGGTGCGGTGCTGTGCCTGTGCTCGCGCGACGTCGCCGTGCTCGGCGACGACGGCCGTCATGCCCGCGTGCGCGCCGACGCCGGCATGCCCTGGCATCCGTTCGTGCAATGGACCTTGCAGCAGGGCTATGCGGGCCTGGAGAACCTGTCGCTGATCCCCGGCACCGTCGGCGCGTCGCCGATCCAGAACATCGGCGCCTACGGTACGGAGGCGGGCGAATTCATCGCCACGGTCGAAGCGCTGGACCGCCGCAGCGGCGAACTGCGCCGGCTGGCGCGCGAAGACTGCGCCTTCGCCTACCGCGACAGCGTGTTCAAGCGGCAGCCCAACCGCTGGCTGGTGACCGCGGTGGAATTCCTGCTGCCGCGCACGCCGCGCCTGCGCCTGGACTACGCCGGCATCCGCGAGGAACTGGCCGCCATGGGCATCGCCGCGCCGACGGCGAGCAACGTCGGCGAAGCGGTGGTGCGCATCCGCCGCCGCAAGCTGCCCGACCCCGCGGCGATCGGCAACGCGGGCAGCTTCTTCAAGAACCCGCTGGTGCCGCAGGCGCAGGCCGAAGCCCTGCAGGCCGCCTTCCCTGCCCTGCCGATGTTCCGCGGCGATACCCCGCACGACCGCAAGCTGTCGGCCGCGTGGATGATCGAAGCCTGCGGCTGGAAGGGCCACCGCGAAGGCGACGCCGGCGTCTCCGCCGCGCACGCGCTGGTTCTGGTCAACCATGGCCGCGCCAGCGGCGCGGAACTGCTGTCGCTGTCGCGCCGCATCGCCGCCTCGGTCCGCGATCGCTTCGCCGTCGCCATCGAACCCGAACCGAAGATCATCGGGGCGACCTGGTAGCCATTACGTGACGCTTGCTTCCGCCCCGTGCACCGCCCTCTCCCCATGACAGCCTTCCCCTGCTGACACGGGAAGAAACCGACCGCCGATGCCTACCCTGCCCGCCCATTACCGCGCCGCCGCCCTGATGCTGGGCAGCACCCTGTTCTTCGGGATGATGGTGGTGTCGATCCGGCTGGCCTCGGCCAGCCTGCACACTTTCGAGATCGCGTTCTTCCGCAACTTCTTCGGGCTGCTGGCGACGTTGCCGCTGCTGCTGCGCCACGGCCCCGGCCTGCTGAAGACCACCCAGTTCCCGCGCTACCTGTTCCGCTGCGTGATCGGCATCTGCTCGATGCTGGCCGGGTTCTGGGCCATCGGCCACATGCCGCTGGCGCAGGCGGTGTCGCTGTCGTATTCCACGCCGCTGTTCGTCACCCTGGCCGCGGCGGCGATGCTCAACGAACAGGTGCGCGCGCGGCGCTGGACCGCGGTGGTGCTGGGCTTCATCGGCGTGCTGGTGATCGTGCGCCCGGGCAGCTCCGAGTTCAGCGTCCATGCGCTGGTCGCGATGCTGGCGGCGGTGCTGAGCGCGCTGGTCGCCATCCAGATCAAGCAGCTCTCGCAGACCGAGCCGGCCGACCGCATCGTCATCTACACCACGCTGCTGTGGGTGCCGATGTCGCTGCTGCCGGCGCTGTCGGTGTGGAAGTGGCCCGAAGGCATCGCCTGGGTGTGGGTGGTTGCCGCCGGCGTCCTGGGCACCGGCGGGCACATGCTGTGGACGCGGGCGCTGAAGCTGGGCGAAGTGTCGGCGCTGACGCCGATCAGCTTCATGCAGTTGCCGGTGGTGGCGCTGTTCGGCTGGTTGCTGTTCGACGAGACGCTGGATGCGTGGACGCTGACCGGCGCCGGCATCATCTTCGGCGCCAACGCCTACATCGCCCACCGCGAAGCGGTGCTGTCGCGCCGGGCCGAATCGGAAGCGGCATCCTCGGCGGCCAAGCCCGGCGAGTGATCAGTCGCGGCGGCCGGGGCGCCGGCCTTCGCGGTAGAGCCTGACGAATTCCGCCTCCGGCTCGCCGAGGGCGGCGGGGTCGGCGGCGAGCAGCGGCGCCACGTACTGGTCGTGCAGGGCCTGCGCCTGCGCAGGGCGGCCCAACTCGCGGTAGACGTCGATCAGGTTCCACGCCGCCTTGCGGGTTTCCACGTGCGCGTCGCCGTAGACCTGCCGGCGCACTGCCAGCAGTTCGGCGAACTGCGCCGCGGCGCGGTCGCGGCGGCCGAGCACGCGCCAGGCCTCGCCCGCGATCAGCATCGACAACTGCGCCTGCGGGTGCTTGTCGCCCAGCACGCGGCGCGCCAGCGGCTGCACGTCGTCCAACAGCCGCAGTGCGTCCTGCGGGCGGTCGGCGTTGAGCAGGGTGCCGGCGTGGTTGACCAGGATGGACAGCGTGTCCGGGTGCGCCGGGCCCAGCAGGCGGGTGCGCGCCGCGACGACCTGTTCCTCCAGCGGCAGAGCGGCGGCGTAGTCCTCCAGCCGTGCATACGTGGTGGCCAGGTTCAAGCGGGTCCTGAGGGTCTGCGGATGGTCGCGGCCCAGCACGCGCTCGCGCGCGGCCAGCACGTCCTTCATCAGCGGCAGCGCGGTCGCGGCTTCGCCCGTGTCGACCATCATCGTCGCCAGGGTGGCGCGCGCCTGCAGCGACACCGGGTGCTCGTCGCCCAGCTTGCGCAGGTAGGTGTCGGTGAGCCCCTGCTGCAGCTCCAGCGCGGCCTGCTTCTCGCCGCCCATGATGCGCAGCACGGCCAGGTTGCCCATCGCCGACAGCGTTTCGTCGGCTTCCGGGCCGAGCGTGGCGCGGCGCAGGCGCACCACGTCCTCCATGTTCCGCCGCGCCTCGCCGAGTTCGCCCAGGTTGCGCTGCACCGCGGCCAGGTCGTTGAGCGCTTCCAGGGTGGCGGGGTCGCGTTCGCCCGCGCTGGCCTTCAGGCGCTCGTGCACGCCCTGCACCACGCCCAGCGCGCGCCGTCGGTCGCCGCGGGCGGAGATCACCTGCGCCTGCGCCAGCTCCAGCTTGACCCGGATGCGGTCGTTGAGCGGCCGCGCCAGCGCGTGCGGCAGCGCGGCCCGCAGCACCGCGTCGGCGCGGTCGACGTGGGCGCCTTCAAGCAGTGCCTGCGCCTGCGCCTGGCGCGCACGCAACGTTGCCTCGGCGCCCTCGCCCAGCACGCGGGCGCGGTACGCGGCCACCCGTTCCAGTTGCGTGGCGGCGCGGTCGTACAGGCCGATGGCGGCGTAGACGCGGGCGACGGATTCGCGCAGGTCGGCGGCGACGCCGGGCTGGTCGGCGAAGTCGCGCTCGATCGCCTCCACCGCGCCGGACAGCAGTTGCTGGTCCACCAGGCCGCGCGCCACGTCGCTGGCGCCGGCCTTGGCCAGCGCCTGGGCGAAGGCCGGTGCGGCGGCGGGATCGGCCTGCTCGACGCGCCGGACCAGGCCCTCGGACAGGCTCACGCCCATGGTCTCGATGTCGATGCCTTCCAGCATCGACTGCTGGAAGGCGGCCACGCGCTCCAGGTCCACGCTGCGCGCCTCGGCCACCGCGCGCTGCTCGCGCGCCTGGCGCAGACCGTACAGCGACAGTCCCAATCCACCCAGCAGCGCCAGCACGATGGCGCCGGCAGCGGCCACCGCGGTGCGGTGGCGGCGCACGAACTTGCCCCAGACGTAGCGGCGACCGGCCGGCGCGGCCAGCACCGGGCGGCCGTCCAGGAAGCGTTGCAGGTCCTCGGCCAGCGCCGCAGCCGAGGCATAGCGCTCGTTACGGTCGTGCCGCATGGCCTTGAGCACGATCCAGTCCAGGTCGCCGCGCAGGCGCTTGCGCATGCCGCCGGCGCTGAGACCGCGCTCCTGCGCGAGCCGGCGCGCGGTGTCGGCGGGCAGCGCGGCCAGCCGCGAAGACGGCGCGACCGCGGTGGCCGTGTCGGCCGACCAGGTTTCGCCGACCGCGTCCGGGCGCACGCCGGCGACCAGTTCGCACAGCACCACGCCCAGCGAATACACGTCACTGCGGGTGTCGACATGACGTGCGTCGCCGGCGGCCTGCTCGGGGCTCATGTACTCGGGCGTGCCGGCGCGCTCCAGCGCGGCGTCGCCGTGCGCCAGACTGGCCGCGGTGGCGATACCGAAATCGATGATCTTGGGCAGCGGGCGGCCGTCGATGGTGTCCACCAGCAGGTTGCCCGGCTTCAGGTCGCGGTGCACCACGCCCTTGTGGTGCGCGTGCTGCACGCCTTCGCAGACGCGCACGAACAGCGCGATGCGCGCGTCCAGGTCCAGCGCGTGCTGCTGGCAGTAGCGGGTCAGCGGGCTACCTTCGATCAGTTCCATGGCGAAGAAGGGAACCCCGTCCTCGGTCGCGCCGGCGTCGTAGACCTGGGCGATGGCGGGATGGCGCATCTGCGCCAGCAGTTGCCGCTCCACCTCGAAATACGCCAGGTGGCGGGCCTGCAGCTTCTGCGAGCGCAGCAGCTTGAGCGCCACCGCCCGCCTGACCGGCTCGAGCTGGGTGGCACGGTACACCTCGCCCATGCCGCCGCGGCCCAGCAGGCCCTCGATGCGGTAGTGCCCCAGGCGCGCGCCGGGCGCGAGCGTGCCGTCCGGCGAGACCGCGGCATCCTCCAGCCGCGTGGCCAGGCTCTCGGTGGCCGCGAGATCCTCGTGCGGGTGCTGCGTGGTCATGCCATCGTCCCCTGTGACGCCGTCATGGTAACGGAAGCCTGCGGCCGCGGGCCGTGATTCCCGCTACACTGCGCGGAGCGCCTTTACACCCGCCATGGCGATGTCCTTCGACAAGCCCGACCCGCCGACCACCCAACGCACCCTGCTCAGCGCCGGTCCGCGGCCGCTGTCGCCGCGCTCGGCATGCGTGGTGGTGATCCAGGGCGAAGGGCTGGGCCGGCGCGCCGACATCGACGTCCGCCGCGTGCTGGTGGGCCGCTCGCAGGAAGCCGACCTGCACATCCCGCACAAGAGCGTCTCGCGCCAGCAGTGCCAGATCTGGCGCGACGGCGACCGCTACTGGGTGCGCGACCTGGGCGCCACCAACGCCACCCGCGTCAACGACATGCCGGTGCGCGAGGCGCCGCTGTCCGACGGCGACCACATCACGCTGGGCGAGACCGTGCTGAAGTTCATCAGCCACAGCAGCGTGGAAGCGCACTACCACGAAGAGATCTACCAGCTCGCCACCCACGACGCGCTGACCGAGATGTACAACCGCCGCCACTTCATCGAGACGGTGGAGAAGGAGATCGCGCGCGCCATGCGCCACCAGCGCGCGCTGGCGATGTGCATCATCGACGTGGACCTGTTCAAGCCGATCAACGACCGCTACGGCCACATCTCCGGCGACAACGTGCTGCGGCAGATCGCGGCGCTGGTGCGGCGGCACGTGCGCAACGACGACGCGGCCGCGCGCATCGGCGGCGAGGAGTTCGCGGTGCTGCTACCCGAATGCGGGCCGGAGGCCGCCTACGGCTTCGCCGAGCGGCTGCGCGAATCGGTGGAGCAGTCCCTGTTCAGGCCCGGCGGCGAGGCGCAGCGCATCACCGTCAGCATCGGCATCGCCGCGATGACGCCGGAGCGCGACACCTGCAGCCGCATGATGGCCGCCGCCGACGCCGCGCTGTACCGCGCCAAGAGCGAAGGCCGCAACCGGGTCTGCATCGAGCACTGAGCGGCGGCGGCGGGCGACGTCCGGAAGCCACGCAGCAAGTTCACTGCACCTGCCAGGGCCGTCCATCCACGCGGTACAGCACGAAATAGACACCCACCACCCAGGCCACGCCCGCGGCCCAGCCGCCGAGGATGTCCGAGGGATAGTGCACGCCCAGGTAGATGCGCGAGACGCCTACCAGCAGCGCGAACGCCGCCGCCAGCAGGGTGGCCGGCCAGCGCCAGCGCGTGTGCCAGCACAACAGCACGACCACCATCGCCAGCGTCGCCGAGCCCATTGCGTGGCCGCTGGGGAAGCTGAAGGTGGATTCCGGCGCCACCGATTCCCACAGCGACGGCCGGTCGCGGCGGAAGTAGTGCTTGGTCACCAGGTTCAGCAGCGCCGAGCCGGCGAACGACACCGCCGCGAACGTCCCCTCGCGCCAGCGCCGCGCGGCCAGCAGGCCCAGCGCCAGCGCGACGTCCACCGGCACCACGCCCCACTGGTAGCCGATGGCCGAGACGAAGACGAAGCACCGGTCCAGCGCCGGCGTGGCGATGGCGTGCGCGTAGCGCAGCAGCACGTCGTCGAAGTGGAAGTCCTCGAACTCGTGCACTTCGTCGGCCAGTTCGACGAACAGCCACAGCGGCGCCAGCAGGCACAGGAACAGCAGCAGCAGGCGGCGGCCGCGCGCGCGGAACAGGTCCGCGACGATGCGCAGCCCCTGGGCGAACGCCTCAGCCGGCGCCACGCGCGTACTTCTGGTCGACGTAGTCGTCGATCAGGGCGACGAATTCGCGGGCGATGTTGTCGCCGCGCAGGGTGACCTTCTTCTCGCCGTCGACGAACACCGGCGCGGCCGGCGCCTCGCCAGTGCCGGGCAGCGAGATGCCGATGTTGGCGTGGCGCGACTCGCCCGGGCCGTTGACCACGCAGCCCATCACCGCGAGGGTCATGTTCTCCGCGCCTGGCCGGGTGACCTTCCACTCCGGCATGCGCCCGCGCACGTGCTCCTGCACCACCTTGGCCAGTTCCTGGAAGAACTCCGAGGTGGTGCGGCCGCAGCCCGGGCAGGCGGTGACCATGGGCGTGAACGCGCGCAGGCCGGTGGTCTGCAGCAGTTCCTGCGCCACGATCACCTCCTGCGTGCGCGACGCGCCCGGCTCGGGCGTCAGCGAGATGCGGATGGTGTCGCCGATGCCTTCCTGCAGCAGCACCGCCAGCGCGGCGCTGGACGCCACGATGCCCTTGCTGCCGATGCCGGCCTCGGTCAGGCCCAGGTGCAGGGCGAAGTCGGAGCGCTGCGCCATGTCGCGATACACCGCGATCAGTTCCTGCACGCCGCTGACCTTGGCCGACAGCACGATGCGGTCGCGCGGCAGGCCCAGTTCGACGGCGCGCTCGGCCGAGTCCACCGCCGAGCGGATCAGCGCCTCGCGCAGTACGCGGCCGGCGTCCCACGGCGTCTCGCGCGCGTGGTTCTCGTCCATGAGCTGCGCGGCCAGCGCCTGGTCCAGCGAGCCCCAGTTGGCGCCGATGCGCACCGGCTTGCCGTAGCGGACGGCGAACTCGACCAGTTGGGCGAACTGGGTGTCCTTCTTCTTGCCGAAGCCGACATTGCCGGGGTTGATACGGTACTTGGCCAGCGCCTCGGCGCAGGCCGGCTCGCCGGCCAGCAACTGGTGGCCGTTGTAGTGGAAGTCGCCGATCAGCGGCACCGGCACGCCCATCATGTCCAGCTTCTCGCGGATGCGCGGGATGGCGGCGGCGGACTCGGGGTTGTTGACGGTCAGCCGCACCAGTTCCGAGCCGGCGCGCCACAGTTCGGCCACCTGCTTGACGCTGGAGGCGACGTCGGCGGTGTCGGTGTTGGTCATCGACTGCACCACCACCGGGTGGCCGCCGCCGACGACGGCGTTGCCGATGCGGACGGCTTGGGTGATGCGGCGCGGCCAGGGCGCGGCGTCGGTGGGAGGCGTGGGGCGGGTGACGGCGTCGTGCATGGCGCCATTGTAGCCTGCGGCCCGCGGCCCTCCCGCGCGGTCGCGGCCGCCCCTGCGACGCGAAGTCGCAGGCCGGCCGGCGCGGCATCGTCTAGCATGGCGGGATGTCTCCCGCCCTGCTGGCCCGCTCTCCCTCGTTCCTGCGCACCCTGTGCAACCTGCGCTGGGTCGCCATCGTCGGCCAGGCCGTCACCGTGCTGGTGGCGCTGGGGCCGCTGGGCGTGTCGCTGCCGGCCTGGCCGCTGTGGGCCGGGATCGGCGCGCTGGCGCTGTTCAACGTCTACGCCACCTGGCGCAGCCACCGCACCGGCGAGGCTTCGCCGGCGGAGGCGTTCGTACACATGCTGGTGGACGTGGCGGTGCTGGCCTGGCTGGTGGGCTGGAGCGGCGGCATCCGCAATCCGTTCAGCTCCATGTTCCTGTTGCTGGTCGCAGTCTCGGCGCTGGCGCTGCCGCTGCGCTGGGTGCTGGCGACCGGGGCGGCCTGCCTGCTGGGCTACGTACTGGCGGCGGTGCTGGGACGGCCGCTGCCCAGCCTGCACGATCCCGGCTTCAACGTGCACCTGTGGGGCATGGCGGTCAACTTCGTGCTGTCCTCGGGCGTGGTGCTGTACTTCTCCACCCGCCTGGTGGCGCAGTTGCGCGTGCGCGAGCAGGAACTGGCGCGCCTGCGCGAGCGCTTCGCCCGCAACGAGGGCATCGTGGCGCTGGCCACCCACGCGGCCGCGGTGGCGCACGAGCTGAACACCCCGCTGGCGACCATGACCCTGCTGGCCGAGGACATCCGCGAAAACGCCGCCGACATCGAGTCGCGCGAGGACGCGGCCACCATGCGGCAGTTGATCGACCTGTGCCGCGACCGCGTGCGCGCCCTGGCCGCGTCCGCCGACATGGGCGTGATGGCGCGGGTGGACCTGGACGAAGTGGTGCAGCGCTGGCGCCTGGTGCGCCCCACCGTCGAGCTGCAGCGCAGTGGCAGCCTGCCGCCGGGACTGGCCGCCGACGCCTCCACCGGCCATCTGTTGCAGGCGTTGCTGAACAACGCCGCCGACGCCAGCCGCCAGGCCGGCTCCGCGCGCGTGGACCTGGACCTGCGCTGCGAGGGCGGCGAACTGGTGGGCACCGTGCGCGACTACGGCAACGGCTTCCACGAATCGCTGCCCTTCCAGTCCGAACAGATCTTCCGCACCAGCAAGCCCGACGGCATGGGCGTGGGCCTGGCGCTGTCGCACGCCACCGTCGAACGGCTGGGCGGGCGCATGACCATGCGCGCGGTGCCGCCCAAGGGCGTGCAGGTGCAATTCCGGCTGCCGGCGGCGGCCCACGACGAGGCATTCCGATGAGAGGTTCCCCATGAAAGGCTTGCTGGTCGACGACGACGAACTCTACGCCCGCACGTTGCAGCGCAGCCTGGCGCGCAAGGGCATCGACACCGAGATCGCGCTGGACGCGGCCAGCGCGCTGGCGAAGGCGCGCGAACGCGCGCCGGACTTCGCCCTGGTCGACCTCAAGCTGGGCGCCGACTCGGGGCTGTCGCTGATCGAGCCACTGCGCGCACTCAAGGCCGACATGCGCATCCTGCTGGTCACCGGCTACGCCAGCGTCGCCACCGCGGTGGAATCGATCAAGCGCGGCGCCGACGACTACCTGCCCAAGCCGGCCACGGTGCCCGCCATCCTGCGCGCGCTGGGCCTGGAAGCGCCGCTGGCCGCCGACGAGACCCGCTCGCCGGAAGACACCATGACCCCGCTGAGCCGGCTGGAGTGGGAACACATCCAGCAGGCGCTGGCCGAGACCGAGGGCAACATCTCCGCCGCCGCGCGCCTGCTGGGCATGCACCGGCGCTCGCTGCAGCGCAAGCTGGCCAAGCGGCCGGGGCCGGAGCGGCGCTGGGTCGACGAGTAGCGCGGCGCCTAGTCGCCTGCGGCCGCACGCACCATCGGCGCGGCGCCTTCGCACCACCATCTGGAAAATGTCCGCGCGCAAGGAACCCACCGCGCGCAGTGCACGCACCTCCGTGAAGGTTCGCGTGCCCGCCCCGCAGCCACAGCGCGCTGCGCAGGCAACGTTTATCCTTGCCACATGACCGACACCGCCCGCGACGTCCTCACCCCCAGCCAGCTCAACACGCTGGCCCGCAACCTGCTGGAGGACAGCTTCCCGCTGATCTGGGTGGAAGGCGAGCTGGGCAACGTCACCCGCCCCGCTTCCGGCCATCTCTACTTCACCCTGAAGGACGCGCGCGCGCAGGTGCGGGCGGCGATGTTCAAGCCCAAGAGCCAGTGGCTGAAGTTCGCCCCGCGCGAGGGCCTGCGCGTGCTGGCGCGCGGCCGGCTGACGCTGTACGAGGCGCGCGGCGACTACCAACTGGTGGTGGACCATCTCGAAGATGCCGGCGAAGGCGCGCTGCGCCGCGCGTTCGAGCAGCTCAAGGCGAAGCTGGCGGCGGAGGGCGTGTTCGACCCGGCGAGCAAGCGGCCGCTGCCGGCGCACGTGCGCCGGCTGGGCGTGCTGACCTCGCCCACCGGCGCCGCGGTGCGCGACGTGCTCAGCGTGCTGGCGCGGCGCTTCCCGCTGCTCGACGTGGACGTGCTGCCGGTGCAGGTGCAGGGCGAGACCGCCGCGGCGCAGATCGTGGAGATGCTCCGGCGCGCGGCGCGCAGCGGGCGCTACGACGTGCTGCTGGTCGCCCGCGGCGGCGGTTCGCTGGAAGATCTGTGGACGTTCAACGACGAACGGCTGGCGCGCGCCATCGCCGCATCGCCGGTGCCGGTGGTATCGGCGGTGGGCCACGAGACCGACTTCACCCTCGCCGACTTCGCCGCCGACCTGCGCGCGCCGACGCCGTCGGCGGCGGCCGAACTGCTGGTGCCCGACCGGCGCGACCTGCTCGCGCGCGTGGCCGTGCTGCAACGCTGCCTGGCCACCGCCCAGGCCCACCGCCTGCGCCAGGCCATGCAGCGCGCCGACCGCGCGGCACTGCGCCTGAACGCACTGCGGCCGCAGGCGCGACTGGCCCTGCTGCACCGGCGCCAGGACGACGCCATCCGCCGCCTGCACGCGCTGTGGCGCGACCGCCACGCGCGGCGCCTGGCCGCCCTGCGCCACGCCGCCGCGATCCTGCGCGCGCAGGCGCCGCAGCGCCGGCTGGCCGCATTGCGCGAACGCCTGCTCGCGCTCGGCCCGCGCCCGCAGGCCACCATCGCGCGCACCCTGCAACGCGATGCCCTGCGCCTGCGCGGCCTGGCACGCTCGCTGGAAACCGTCAGCCCGCTGGCCACCGTCGCGCGCGGCTATGCGCTGGTGACGAAGGAGGACGGCACGCTGGTGCGGTCAATCACCCAGGTGCAGCCAGGCGAGGCGCTCACCGCACGACTTGCTGATGGGACGTTGAAGGTGCGCGTGGAGTAGATGACTCGCGGCAATATCTTTGTTGCCGCACTGTCACGTCCAGACAGAACACCCTCTATCTCACACTAGCGGAACGCCTGCACCGTAGAGTGCGATCCTTGGCTAGACTGCTGCCGACGCTGGAACAATCGGACGGCCACATGCCCATCGAAGCATTCGCGAGTCAAACAAGCCGCGCATTTGCAGGCCTATTGTTCGCTGGTCTGGCCTCCTGTGCATCCGGCCAGCCTCCTCAAGCGGCAAAAGCCGACTTTGACGGTAGGACCATGCAATGGTGCGACAAGACAGGTCCCGACACGGACTGCAGCGAACTTGCGCGGTTCGCACCTGCCGGCATGACCATCCGGGCAAGGGCCCGCGGCGACCTGGACGGCGACGGCGATGAAGATCTCCTGATCGTCGTCGAACACGATACCGATCAATCCGCATCCATCCCGCGCGGACTGCTGTTATTGCGCCGTGACGCCGCTGGCGACCTCCACGAATCGCTGAACAGCCCGGAAGCGATCCTGTGCCGCAAATGCGGAGGCATGATGGGCGACCCCCTGCAGGAGGTACGCGTTGGACATGGCGATTTCACGCTCCGCTTCGAAGGCGGCTCACGCGAACTCTGGTCGAGCGAATACCGTTTCGAACATGCGCATGATCGCGAGCTTTGGCTGCTGGCCGACATCGTGCACAGCGGCTTCGATCGCGCTGACGGCAGGATCGCAGAACGACGATTGACCGTATCCGATTTTGGCGAGGTATCGCTCAAGTCCTTTCATCCCGAGGATTATCCGGCTGACGCACTTCCCTGACCTCCGATTTCTCAGAAAGGACTTCATCGATGCCTAATGGACACGAAATCTCCATGCTGCGTGCGGCTCGAAGCGCCGGCATCACATCGCGAGAGGAAATGGCCAACTTCATGGCCCAGATGGGCCACGAATCAACAGGATTCACCCGCCTGGAAGAAAGCTTCCGATACACGCGCGGCATCCATCAAATTCCCGTTCAATCCGCATGGCGCGAAGGAGCACAGGCATTGGAGGCCGCGCGCCAGGAAGCGCTACAGGGGCGGCCGCAAGAGCTGGGCCGCTTGATGTATGGCGGACGCATGGGCAATGACGATGCTGGCGATGGCTATCTCTATCGCGGCCGTGGCTACACACAACTGACCGGCGAGAACAATTATCGAGCGGCGGGAGCCGCACTGAATCTGGACCTAACCGACAACCCTGCGCTAGCGGCGGATCGCGGCAATGCTGAGCAAATCGCGATCTGGTTCTGGCAGAACGAGGTCCCCGAACAAGATCGCGATGACGTTTCGCAGGCTACACGCGCAATCAATAACGGCGAGAATGGTTTGGCGGACCGACTCAATCGTTATGACGCCTGGCATGCGGAACTGACTCCAGAGTTCATTGCGGAATTCGACGCGGGACGTGTACATGCCGGTGCCAGCGTAGCGCCGGCAATCGGTAGGCCAGCGATGGAGGACGGTGCGTTACGCCGCCTCGAAACCGGCGAGGACGTTCGTCAACTCAATGACGACTTGCGCGCCCTGGACGTACGCACCGACCGCAATCGGCACGTACCGGCGGGCGATACGTTCACTCGCGAAACCGAGCAGGCCATCCGACGCTTCCAGGAGCAGCAGACCATACCTGCCACTGGGCGCGCCGATCCGGCAACACTGGAAGCAATGGAGCGCGCACTGCAGCAACGTCAGGATTCACGCCCTCTTGGCGAAATTCTTGGCATTGAATTTACTGATCATGAAAACCGATGTTCCAATGGCACCCAAGCACTTGAGACCGGCGACCTGGATCTCGACCGATTGGCTGCCGCGCTAGCCGCCGATGATGAGACAGTCATTTCTCAAGCGTTCTCATATGTCGCACAATCGCACCAGGTGCAGGCTTTCGAACAATGGGGGCGTGAACTAGTAGCTACGCAACAAAGGGAAGAAATTCAGCAGCGCGACGCGGCCCGGCAGATGCAAGGGCCCGGAATTGGGCTTTGAAAAGCCACCAGCACTGAACGCCCATGTCCAACGAACAAGCACTGCAAACTCTGCTGGCATCCCTCCAGAACACGCTCAAGCTGCAATCCGCGCTGATGGCCAAGTTCGAGCAACGCGAGACGCGCATGCAGGCCTCCTTCGATCGGTGCATGCAGGCACTGCAAAGCGAGGTCGCGCAGGTACATCACCGGGTCGACGGCATCGTTGGCGAAGCCAGTTCCCGGATCGCCAGGGAGGCCAAGGAGGCGTTGTCGCCCGTAGCGGCACGGCACGACCGCGACGTATCGGCCACGTCCGTGCAGTTGCAAAGGGCCGGCAAGACGGTGTGGGTGTGGTTCTGCACCACTGGCTCGATCTTGCTGCTGGTGCTTCTCGTCGGCTGGGCCGTGCTGGGCTACTATCGCCGCGAACTTGCCGTTGCCAAGGAAGAACTGGGCCGTTACGAGAACGCCATTCCCGTCTTGCAGGCCTATTCCGCATCCGACGCCGCAATCTGCGGTGATCGCATCTGCGTCAACGTCGACCCCAGCGTCCAGCCACAAGGCAACAAGAACCAGTACCGCCAGGCAAAGCCGAGGCAACAGAAGTAGCTATTGGTCACCTGGAGGGGATTTGGCCGCGCTTCCTGCCCTTTCCAATGTGGGGCCCCGGTCCTTCCCGATGACTTTGCATTGAAGTTCCGGGCCATTGCCCCCCTTAACCCCACTCCCCCGCCCCATGCGTTCGACCTTCCGTCCCACACACGGAGTCGCGCCATGTCGTACCGCCGTCTGACCCTCACCCTGCTGGCCGCCGCTGTCCTGGCCGGCTGCAAGTCCAGCCCCACTGCCCAGCACGGTCCATCCGGAAACGAGGCCCTCGCCGCCGCGGCGGAGGCCGCCGCCGATGCCGAAGTGGCGCGGCGCGAACGCAGCACGCTGGACAGCATCGTCGTCACCGGGCAGCGCATGCAGGCGCGGCAGGCCAAGGCGGCGCCGGCCGGCGCCGCGCATGCGCAGGCGGCACCGCCGCCTCCGCCGGCCATGATGGCGTACCGTAGCGCCGGCCTCGTCGCCGCACCCGCGCCCTATCCGCAGGCACAGCCGGCCAACACGGAGAAGTACGCCGCACGCGAGGACAATCCGGTGCGCCGCGCGGCCGACCAGCCGGTCTCCACCTTCTCGGTGGACGTGGACACCGGCAGCTACAGCAACGTGCGGCGCATGCTGCGCGACGGCATGCGTCCGCCCGCCGACGCGGTGCGCGCGGAGGAGTTCATCAACTACTTCCGCTACGACCACTCCGCACCCGCCGACCGCAGCCGCCCGTTCCGGGTGACCACCGAACTGGCGCCGGCTCCCTGGAACGCCCGGCGGCAACTGCTGATGATCGGCATCAAGGGCTACGACGTGCCCAAGGCCACGCTGCCGCCGGCCAACCTGGTGTTCCTGCTGGACACCTCCGGCTCAATGGACTCCGCAGACAAGCTGCCGCTGCTGAAGAAGTCCTTCGCGCAACTGGTGCCGCAACTGCGCGAACAGGACCGCGTGAGCATCGTGGTGTACGCCGGCTCTGCCGGGCTGGTGCTGCCGCCCACCGCGGGCAACCGCCACGGCGAGATCCTGGCGGCGCTGGACCGGCTGGAAGCCGGCGGCAGCACCAACGGCGGCGACGGCATCCGCCTGGCCTACGCGATGGCGAAGCAGGCGTTCGTGCCCGGCGGCGTCAATCGCGTGATCCTGGCCACCGATGGCGACTTCAACGTCGGCACCGTCAGCCAGGACGCGCTGGAGACGCTGGTGGCCGACCAGCGCAAGTCCGGCATCGCGCTGACCACGCTGGGTTTCGGCCAGGGCAACTACAACGACGCGCTGGCCGAGCGGCTGGCCGACGTGGGCGACGGCAATCACGCCTACATCGACACCCTGCGCGAAGGCCGCAAGGTGTTGGTGGAGGAAATGCAGTCCACCCTGCTGACCATCGCCCGCGACGTGAAGATCCAGGTGGAGTTCAACCCGGCAGTGGTGGCGGAGTACCGGCTGGTCGGCTACGAGAACCGCGTACTGGCCGACGAGGATTTCGCCAACGACCGCGTGGACGCCGGCGACATCGGCGCCGGGCACGAAGTCACCGCGCTGTACGAGATCACCCCGATCGGTTCCGGCGCCGAGCGCCTGCCCGCGCTGCGCTACCGCGACGGCGTGCCCGCCGCCGCCGGCAAGGCCGACGAAGTCGCGCACCTGCGCCTGCGCTACAAGCTGCCGGGGCAGGACAGCAGCCGGCTGATCGAGACGCCGATCCTCGCCGCCTCGGCGACCACGCGCCCCAGCGATGCGTTCCGCTTCGCCGGCGCGGTGGCCGGGTACGCCGACCTGCTGCGCGGCGGCGCGCGCATCGACGGCTGGCAGTGGGACGACGTGCTGCGCACCGCGCGCGGCGCCGTCGGCCACGACCCCTACGGGCTGAAGGCGGAATTCCTGGGTCTGGTCGAGGACGCTCGCCGTCTGGGCGGCCAGGCCACTGGTGGAGTGGCCGTCGCCGGCGAATGAGGGCCAGCGTCATGCGCGGGGCCGGCGGTCGCGGCCCCGCGCGCAGGGGGTTCAGGCCACGTGGGCGACTTCGGCGTCCACGCCTGCGGTGGGCCGGCCCAGCAGATAACCCTGGCCCTGCGCGCAACCCAGCGCCAGCAGCGATTGCCGCTGCTCCTCGGTCTCCACACCCTCGGCAATGGTCTCGATGCCGAGGGTCCCGGCCAGCGCCAGGATCGCGCGCACCAGCGCCAGGCTTTCCGGGCGCGCTTCCGCACCCAGGCCGGCAACGAAGCTGCGGTCGATCTTGAGCGCGGAAATGGGAAAGCGGTGCAGGTACGACAGCGCCGAGAAGCCGGTACCGAAGTCGTCCAGTTGCGCCAGCACGCCGTGCTGGCGCAGCAGGCGCAGGATGCGCAGAGTGCGCGGGGCGTCGTCCAGCAGCGCGACCTCGGTGATCTCCAGCCGCAGCCGCGAGGGGTCCGCGCCCTGCGCTTCGAACAACGCCAGCAGGCGGTCGGCGAAATCCGGCGTGCGGAAGTGCCGCGGCGACACGTTCACCGAAACGTAGCCTTCACCGCCGCGCGCGATCTGGCGTACGACCTGCTCGTACAGCAGCCAGTCCACTTGCTCGATCAGCCCGCTTTCCTGGCCGATGGCGATGAATTCCGAAGGCAGCAGCAGGCCGCGGCGCTCGTGTCGCCAGCGCAGCAACGCTTCGTGGCCGACCACGCGGCCGTCGTCCAGCCGCCGGATCGGCTGGTAGAACGGCAGGAAGTCGCGGTTGTTGATGGCGCGGCGCAGGTCGGCTTCCAGGTCCAGGCTCTGCATCGCCGCTTCACGCATGGCCTCGTCGAACATCGCGCAGCGGTTGCGCCCCTGCTCCTTGGCGCGATACATGGCCGCGTCGGCGTCGCGCAGCAGTTCCTCGCCGTTGCGGTAGCGCGGATGCCAGACCGCGATGCCCAGGCTGGCGGAAGGGAACAGTTCGCGCCCGGCCACCCACATCGGCTGGCCCAGCGCGGCCAGCACGCGCTGCGCGCGCTCGCGCACGTTCTCCGAGCCGTCGGCGTATTCGACCAGCATGGCGAACTCGTCGCCGCCCAGCCGCGCCACCACATCGCAGCCGCGCACCGCCGCACCGATGCGGCGCGCCACTTCGATCAGCAGTTCGTCGCCGGCGGCGTGGCCCATGCTGTCGTTGACCAGCTTGAAGCGGTCCAGATCCAGGAACAGCACCGCGAACGCCTGTCCATCGCCGTGGCGCGCACGTTCGATCGCGGCCGACAGCCGGTCCAGCAGGTGCGGGCGGTTGGGCAGGCCGGTCAGCGCATCGTGCGTGGCCTGGTAGGTGAGCTGCTGCTCCGCCCGCAGGCGCTCGCCGATCTGCGCGCGCAACTGGTGGTTGGCCTCGGCCAGTTCGCGGGTGCGCTCGTCGACGCGGCGTTCGAGCTGCGCGTGCGCGCTGCGCAGGCGCTCCTGCGAACGCTGGCGCTCCAGCCCGTTGCCGATGTTGTGCGCGACGAAGGCGAGCAGGCTCTGGTCGTGGGCGCTGAACTTCACGTCCTCCGAATAGCTCTGCACCACCACCGCGCCCACCACGTCCTCGTTGTGCAGCAGCGGCACGCCCAACCAGCTCAGTGCGGGCGGGCCGTGCTGCTGCACCCTGCCCTGCGTGGCCAGATCGCCGATCGCACCGCGATCGGCCAGCAGCGGCTTGCCGGTGGCGATGACGTATTCGGTCAGGCCATTGGTCATCCGCCGCGCCTTGCGCATCATGTCGCGCTCGTCGATCAGGTAGGGGAATTGCAGCGTCTGCCCGTCGTCGGACACCAGCGCGATGTAGAAATTGCGCGCGTCGATCAGTTCGTCCACTACCGCGTGCACGTCGGAGTAGAAGCGCTCCAGGCTCTCGGAAGTGATCGCCAGGTCGGTGATGCGGAACAGCGCGCGTTGCAACTTCTCGGCGCGCTTGCGCTCCATGATCTCGGCCTGCAGCTCGCGGTTGGCGCGCTGCAGTTCGTGGGTGCGCACGGCCACGCGGTGTTCCAGCTCCACGTGCGCGTACTTGCGGTCCAGCGCGGTCAGGATGTGCTGCGCCACGTAGCCCAGCAGAGCGCGGTCCTCGTCGGCGTAGCTGGCCGGGGTGTCGTAGCTCTGCACCACGATGGCGCCGCAGACGCGGTCGTCGCGGCGCATGGGTACGCCCAGCCAGTCCAGGCTGTCCGGGCCGTGGGTGGGGTCGCGGATCACGCCCAGCTTCTGCCGGATCAGCGCCGACGGCCCGCGCAGCGGCTGGCCGTGGCGCAACAGCGCGCAGGTCATGCTGTTGGCCATCTCCTCCTCGCTGAACTCGCGCTCGGGCTCGGCCACGTAGGGGTCGCGCTGGTCGGCGAAATACAGGAAGCGCAGCGTGCGCCGCTGGTCGTCATACAGGACGATGTAGCAGTTCTCCGCGTACATCAGCGAATTCACCACCGCGTGGATGCGGCGGAGCATTTCGCCCATCTCCAGGTCGGCGCCGGCGAGGTCGGCGATCTCGTACAGCGCCTGCTGCAGGCGCTTGGACTTCTCCAGCGACACCACCCGCGCCTGCGCGCGCTGCGCGTCCAGCCAGGTGACCAGCAGCCGCTGCGCCAGTTCGATCCACGCCACCTGCGCCTGCAACGGCATCGACGGCGGCAGCAGCGCCGCCATGGCGATGCGCGCGTTGCCGCCGGCGTGGTCCCAGACCTGCACGGTCAGGTCGGGCAGGTCGGCCTCGGCCGGGGCGTCGGCCAACGCCTGTTCGGCCCGGCGCCGCAGCGCCGTCTCGGCGCCGGGCGTGGCGGCGGCGCCGTTGCCCAGCACCCAGTCGCGCCAGCACACCGCCAGTTCGGCCTGCGCCGGCAGGGCCGCGTGCAGGGCATGCACGATACCGTCCACGGAGGACGCCGCGGCCTCGGTGACCGGTTCATCGGCGGTGATCGAACGCGTTTGCATCGCGGTTCCGGCGGCGCTGGCGGTTAATGTGATTCCCCGGGGCAGCATAGCGCCTGCCGCCCCCTGAACGGAAACGCCCGCCGCAACCCCGGCCCGGCCGGCGGGACGTTCGATCCCGGTGTGCCGACCGTCCCCGCCCCCGCCGTTGCCGCCGCGCGCCGCCTGCCCGCACAGGCATCGCCGTGCCTGAACACGGCGGCCCGCCGGCCGGCGTCCATCTTCACGCGCCTGGACGGACCGCTTACGCTGGCGGCAGTGAACGAGCCCGCCGAACCCGCCGACGACACCCTGATGCTGGCCTATGCCGCCGGCGATGCGTCCGCCTTCGAGCTGCTCTACGCCCGCCACCGCGGGCCGCTGTACCGCTTCCTGCTGCGCCACCTGCGCGAGCCGGCGCTGGCCGACGAGTTCTTCCAGGACGTGTGGCAGCGGGTCATCGCCGCGCGCCAGGGCTGGAAGCCCGAGGCGGCCTTCGCCACCTGGCTGTTCCGGATCGCGCACAATCGGCTCAACGACCACTGGCGCGCGCAGAAGCATCGCCCGCCCGCGCCCGAGGACGCCGACGAGCGCACCGCGCGCGTGCCGGACCCGGACACGCCCGAGCGGCAGTTGTCCGAATTCGAACAGCGCCGCCGGCTGCAACTGGCGATGGACGAACTGCCGCCGGAACAGCGCGAAGTGCTGCACCTGCGGCTAGAGCAGGAATTGACCCTGGAGGAGATCGGCGGCATCACCGGCGTCGGCCGGGAGACCGTGAAATCGAGGCTGCGCTACGCGATGGACCGCCTGCGCGCGAGGTTGAAGGAATGAGCAGGCCCCACGAACCCCTGACGCCGGAAGAACGCGAACTGGCCGCGCAACTGGCGCGGCTGGGCCCGCACGGCGGGCCGTCGCCGCAACTGGATGCGCGCATCCTGGCGGCCGCCCGCGCGGCGGTGGACGCCCCGCAACCCGCACCGGCGTCTTCCGCCCCGCCGGCGCGCGTGCCGCGCTCGCGCTGGCCGCTGGGCCTGGGCGTGGCGGCCTCGGTGCTGCTGGCCGCCGGCGTAGCCTGGCAACTGCGGCCCGTGCACGAGGTGCCGGTCGCCAGCGAAGCCCCGGCCAGCGCCGCCTATGGCGCCGTT
>ERZ761602.2076-NODE-2076-length-33203-cov-5.459485_pt1 | contig 33203 bp, 28 predicted proteins | sample MGYA00512165_ERZ761602 | MGnify/ENA primary metagenome ERZ761602 (study PRJEB28899, sample SAMN02445085) | bioreactor sludge metagenome | biome: EBPR sludge; isolation source: Thorneside wastewater treatment plant | place: Australia: Brisbane, Thorneside...
GGATGGGAACATGTCGGCTTACTGCTTCCGCTCGTACGATTCGTCGCACCTTTTTTGATCCTCATGCCCTGGGGAATGAAGCGGTCGTTCAAAGTGATGATTCCCATGTCTATATTGATTCTGGGCGGTCAGTGGTTAGATCTCTTCTACATTGCTATGCCCGCTCGTCGCTTAACGGAAGGCGTAGAGTTCCTTCAACCCGCCTTGAATTGGAAGGAAGCGGCTGTAGGAGTCGGGTTCGTCTCATTGTTTTTGTTAATCGTAACTTTTATGATGGAAAGAATTCGGATGGTTCCTATTCGGGATCCAAGGCTTGAAGCCTCTATCCATTACTACCATCACGGCTAATTGAAGATGAGATATGTTTTTGCCAACTTTGTGCTTCTCTCTGCTCTCGGTCTTTCGGGAAATGCACTGGCATATGAAAAGCCGACGCCAAGAGGTTATGACGTAACGCCAAACACGATGCCTGAAGATCTGAAGCGCGCGGAAATTACCGAAAAGCTAGGCGCTCAGGTGGATATCCAAGGCTTAATTTTCCGAAATGAGCAGGGTGAAGAGAAACCGCTTTCCGCTTATTTTCAAGGTCAACGCCCCGTCATCGTGACCATGATCTATTACACCTGCCCTGGGCTTTGCAGCTATCTATTGAATGGATTCACCAATTCGCTTCGCTCCTTGGATTGGTCGATTGGAAAAAATTTCGACGTCGTGACGGTGAGTATCAATCCCAAAGAAGGTCCGGACGTCGCCCTTGGAAAGAAAGAAAGCTACGTGAAATCCTATGGACGACTTGAGTCGGCTCCCGGATGGCATTTTCTTACGGGCAATCAAGATCAGATCGATAAACTCGCGGCCCAATTAGGGTTTGGATTTTATTACGATGAAGCAGCAAAAGAATATGCGCACTCGGCGGGAATTTTTGTGCTTACCCCGACGGGAAAAATTTCTCGCGTGCTCTACGGCATTGATTTTCCAAATCGAGATTTGAAGTTATCTCTCCTTGAGGCAGGCGAAGGCAAGGTCGGCACGATGATGGAGCGGTTTATGATGTTTTGTTATCAATACAATCCCGGAAGCAAGGGGTATGCGTTTATGGCCATGCGCTTAGTGCAGGCCGGCGGTGTCGTAATGCTTCTCTTTTTAAGTTTTTGGCTGGGAATATTTTGGTGGAGTCAACGTAAGCTCCATCGAAATCGAATCTATTTGGATAAACGAAAGCTAGGGAGTTGATGCCGATGTCTGGTGGTCTTTGGGGTACTATTCCGATTGCCGCTTCCGAAGCGGCACATGCTTGGGATGCGCTTTGGTATTTCTTATTTGCCGTTTGTGTAGTGTTTTTTGTGATCGTTGTGGTTCCCATGGTTTGGTTTGCGATTGCGTATCGCGATAAGCCAGGCCGTCGAGCTTCGGGTCCCTCGCACAATCTACCGCTTGAAGTCATTTGGACGGCCATTCCTACGGTGATTGTGATGGTGATTTTTGTTTGGGGTTGGCTCGTTTACAAAAAAATGGAGCTCGATATTCCGCCGGATGCCATGGAAGTTCATGTGGTCGCTCAGCGTTGGTCATGGAGCTTTCAGTACGACGATGGTCGAATCACGACCAATCAATTGTTTGTGCCTGTGAATAAGCCGGTAAAACTTATTCTCACCTCCAAGCGTGAGGATGTGCTCCATTCGTTTTTTGTCCCAAATTTTCGAGTGAAAAAAGATACGGTGCCCGGAATGTACACGACGACTTGGTTTCGTGCGCAAATTGTTGGACAGCATCAGATTTTCTGTACGGAGTATTGCGGTACTGGACATTCGGCCATGCTTGCAAAGGTGGTTGTGCTGGATGAAGAAAATTGGAAGCTTTGGAAATGGGGCAAGGACGTAGAACTTCCCCCGGCCATTGGACTAGGAAGCTATCAACTTCCTACTACGGCAGCGAGCTTAGATGCCACTTCCACGCTTGCTTCTAACAAGCAGGGGACCGTGAGCTTGAGCAAAGAAGGCGAGAAGTTGTTTCAAACACGGGGGTGCGTTGCTTGTCATAGCGGCGCGGCTGGAAGCATTGGACCTGACCTCCATGGAGTGTTTGGACATGAGGTGGAACTGACGGACGGCTCTAAAGTATTGGTGGATGAGAACTACATTCGTGAATCGATCCTTCAGCCTCAAAAAAAGGTGGTGAAGGGCTATGAAGGAGTTTTAATGCCTCCTTACATGGGCCAATTTACGGATATGGAATTGAATGCTTTGGTTTCCTATTTGAAAGAATTGAAGTGAGGTAAGCGCTATGTCTTCTACTACTGCGGTTGCAGGAAAAAATTATCTCACGGATCCCAAGGGAATCGGGTCTTGGATTTATACGCTCGATCACAAACGAATCGGCCTGCTCTATTTGGTATCCGTCTTATTTTTCTTTTTGGTGGGTGGGATCTTCGCTCTTTTAGTGCGACTAGAGCTTTGGTCTCCGGGTCAAACGGTCATGTCCGCAGATACCTATAACAAAGCATTTACCTACCATGGCACGATGATGGTTTTCATGGTCATCATTCCAATGATTCCTGCGGCGATCGGAAACTTCGTGTTGCCTCTCATGCTCGGCGCAAAGGACGTGGCCTTTCCGAGGTTGAATCTATTGTCGTATTACATTTTCATGGCCGGCGCATTGCTCGGCGTGGGCACGCTGTTCTTTAAGGGCGTCGACACCGGTTGGACTTTTTATACGCCTTATTCCACCAAGACCGGATCGGCCGCCGCGATGATGGTGATGGCCGCATTCGTGATGGGATTTTCTTCGATCCTCACCGGACTCAATTTCATCACCACCATTCATAAACTTCGGGCTCCCGGACAAGGTTGGACGAAGTTGCCGCTCATGTGCTGGGCACTTTATGCCACCAGTTTGTTGCAACTGCTTGCGACTCCGGTTCTTGCGCTCACGCTCTGCTTGATGGCCATGGAACGCGTTTTCAATATTGGTATTTTCGATCCCGCTCTCGGCGGCGATCCGGTCTTGTTCCAACACTTCTTTTGGTTCTACTCCCACCCCGCGGTGTACATCATGGTTCTTCCGGCGATGGGTGTGATCAATGAAGTCATTCCGGTTTTCTCGCAAAAACCCATCTTCGGTTACAAAGCGATGGCGCTCGCCGTGTTTGGAATCGCCGCGGTTGCTTTCATTGTTTGGGGTCACCACATGTTTACGAGCGGTCAATCCGCGACGGCTGGATTCATCTTCTCTTTGATCACGATGTTTGTAGCAATTCCCACGGGCATCAAAATGTTTTCATGGCTAGCGACCATGTATAAAGGGACGCTGAGATTTCAAGCACCGATGCTTTATGCGTACGCGTTCTTATTTGTGTTCTTGATTGGCGGATTGACGGGAGTCGTTCTTGCGACCATGGCAGCGGATATCCATTTACACGACACGTACTTTGTCGTGGCGCATTTCCACTACGTGATGGTGGGTGGAACTCTCATGGGATTCATGGCCGGCATACACTATTGGTGGCCGAAGATGTTTGGAAAGATGTACAGCGAAGGTGCTGCCAAGCTGGCATGGTTCTTTGTTTTCATGGGATTCAACGTCACCTTCTTTCCTCAGTTCATTGCGGGCTCGCAGGGAATGCCTCGCCGCTATTACGACTATGTGGCGGAGTTTACGATCTGGAATCAAGTTTCTACGGTGGGTTCTTGGATGATCGGCGTGGGTTTTGTAATTTCGGCCATTTATTTAATGGCGTCGTTAGTGGGCGGGCGCAAAGCCTCGGACAATCCTTGGCAAGCACTGGGTCTGGAGTGGCAAACATCTTCCCCACCTCCGACAGAAAACTTTTTAGTGGATCCTGTCGTGACGCATGGTCCGTATGATTATGACAAGGTGGCCGCATAGTCGGCGAGGAGAGAGTAATGAGCAGTCCATCGTCAGTTGATCATCACGGAAAGCCGGGCGAGCATCATTTCGCTCATCACTTTCGATCAGCCCTTCATGAATTTGTAACCTGTAAGCAGGGGATGTGGCTGTTCTTGGTTCAGGAAGTTCTCTTTTTTAGCCCGCTGTTTGTAGCGTATTTCATGTTTCGTGCCCAGTATGCGCATGATTTTCATTTGGGGGCCTTACAACTCGATTGGAAGATGGGAGCTCTCAATACCATCATTCTCCTCTGCAGTTCCTACACGATGGCTCGTGCGGTAACTGCATCTCAGCGTGGGGAAAAATCGATCGTTAAATATTTAGCCATTACCTTTCTCTGCGCTGCCGGATTTCTTGTCGTTAAATATTTTGAATATACTCATAAGATTCACGACGGCTTGCTCCCCGGAAAATTTATGACCAATCCCGAGCTTTTAGCGGAAGCTCCGAAGGCAGCGATCTTTTTCTCGCTCTATTTTTGTATGACCGGTCTGCATGGAATTCACGTCATCGGGGGAATGGGTGTGATCGCTTGGATTATGTGGCGAGCTCACAAGGGCGAGTTCGGACCAAAATATTTTACGCCTGTTGAAATGACGGGATTGTATTGGCACTTTGTCGACCTCGTTTGGATTTTTCTCTTCCCGATGTTGTACTTGGTGGGTTGAGGATCGAGAGGTTTAAGGAAGGATTACTATGAGTCATCACGACCAACATGACGACCACGAGCACGGCGAGCATCACATTCTGTCGAATGCCATGGGACTGAAAATTTTGCTGATCCTGATCGTGATGACCGTCCTCACCGTGGTGACAGCGCGAATTGATTTGGGGCATTTGAATGGGCCCATCGCGATTTTCATCGCCTGCTTTAAGGCAATGTTGGTCATTCTATTCTTCATGGGGATGAAATATGACTCCAATGACAATCGCGCTTTCTTTGCATCGTCTTTTGTATTTTTTGGAGTTTTCGTGGTGCTGACGGCGGCCGATGTTTTCACACGCGTCGGCGACTGGAGAACTCACGGCCCGGAATTGAAGGCCACCATGATGAAAGAGATTCAGCCAAAATTTTGGGAAGACTCCGAAGAATCTTTGAAGCGCGGAGCTACACTTTTTAAAGAGCAGTGCGTGACTTGTCATGGAAGCGAAGGCCATGGCGATGGACCAGCATCCGCTGGCCTCAATCCCAAGCCGCGAAACTTTACGCTGACGGCGGATTGGAAAAATGGACGGACTGTGACGGGAATCGTCACGACCTTGAACAAAGGTTTAGGCTCGATGCCTTCATTCGACAATTTTCCTCTACCCAATCGCTTTGATTTGGCGCACTACGTGCTCACCTTGAATGCTGAAAAACCGGCCACGCCGACCGCCGATCAATTAAAGGCGGTGGGCGTTCTCGATCCTTCGAAGGATGATGGCGGTTTAGCGGCGGGTGGTAGTTCGAAGTCGATTCCGATCGAATTCGCGATCGATCGTTACGTTGAAGCTTCCAAAAAGTAGCGTGAGCGATCTTTCCCACATCCTGAATCATCTGGGGGAAGATCGAGATCAATATTTCGGAGCGGTGAGTCCGCCCATCATTCAAACCAGCAATTTCGCATTCAAGACCGTGGAGGATCTCCGAAGGGCGGTTGATACTGAGTTCGACACGCCGATCTATACGCGCGGGGCGAATCCCACGGTGGCCATTTTGCGGTCGAAGCTCGCAGCCCTGGAAGGGACGGAAGAGGCGCTCATCTTTGGCAGCGGGATTGCGGCGATTTGTGCCGCAGTTATTTCCCAAGTAAAAGCGGGTGATCACATTGTGAGCATTCGAAATCCTTACGGCTGGGCGCATGCGCTCATGGAGCAATTGTTGGCCCGATTCAACGTGACGGTGACTTTTGTGGAGGGAGTCGATGCCTCTTCTTACGAGGCGGCCACCACGGAAAGAACGCGCCTCTATTATTTGGAATCGCCCAATAGTTGGACCTTCGAAGTGCAGGATTTGGAAGGCATTTCAGCGCTCGCCAAGAACAGGGGCATCGTCACGATTCTGGATAATTCGTACGCCACACCCCTTTTTCAGAAGCCACATCGACACGGGATTGATCTTATCGCCCACTCGGCGAGCAAATATATCAGTGGGCATTCGGACGTGGTGGCGGGAGCACTTTGCGGGAGCTCACAATTGATTCGAGAGATTTTTAAGGGGGAGTTTATGACTCTCGGAGGAATTATCTCCCCGCACGACGCCGCTCTTTTACTGAGAGGTTTAAGAACATTGCCTCTTCGCATGGAGCGCGCGGTAAGCTCCACAAAGAAAGTGCTTGATGCTCTACGCGATCACCCGAAAGTTGAGGCTGTTCATTTTCCTTTTGAATCTTCTACTCCTGGAAGTTCTCACGCTAAAAAGTATATTTCTGAGGCAGGAGGTCTGTTTTCCTTAAGTCTTCGCGTAAAGAATACCGCTGAGGTCGAAAAGTTTTGTAATTCTCTTAAGCGCTTTCTCATCGCCTGTTCATGGGGTGGGCACGAATCGTTGGTCTTTCCGGCCTGCGCCCACCGCGAGAACACGCGACCCTCTAATTTAGTGCGTTTCTATATTGGACTCGAAGATCCGCAAGTTCTCATCGACGACTTAATTCAGGCACTCCATTAATTGGGGACAGTATAAGTAATTCCTAAATTAGAATGGGAATTACTTATACTGTCCCCAATTTCAATTTTGGAGTTTTGGGAAATTGGTAGGCCTTGCGGTTCGTCCGATGTCGCAATTGCGGGAATGCGATGTCGCAGGAAATTTTTGCCCGGCCCATTTCTCTTCTCAAAAACCCTAAGATTTTCACGCTCAGTATTTTCGAGTTCGGGCAAGGGTGCCCGAGACCCTGAAAAAGTTGCGGGCCAATCCGTTGGTCCCATTCTTGCGATTGTATTGGTCTATCAGGAGCTTGCCTCAACGATCCGGGACCGTGTCCGGAGGAGGTAGAAGATGAAATTTGGTGCGCTCCTTATTCTTTCAGGAATCCTTTCTGTATCAGTGTTTAACCGCCCCCTAGAAGCCGCTACGAGCAAGGCCTTAAGCTCCATGCCCTTAAGCGTGTCGACGAATGGCTGGGGCCCCTTGGAACTCAATATGAGTAACGGTGAGTCGGGAAGTCGGGATGGCAAACCCATTCAAATTGGTGGCTTAAAGTTTTCTCACGGGATTGGCACTCACGCTCCTGCCGCCTTCAGTGTGAATCTTCAAGGTAAGGCGAGTGGGATTATCGGTTACGTGGGCCTCGATGACGCCGTAGGAAATAACGGTTCTGCTTCGGTGCTCATCTATGCCGATAACAAGCTTATTTTTAATACAAATAAGATGACGGGTCGAGACGCTGCCGTTCGATTCTCTTTAAATCTTACAAGAGTAGGTACTTTGAAGTTCGTTGTGGATAAATCCGACAATGGAACGGCATACGATTGGGTGAGCTTCGGAGACGTGCGCATTCTCTATGGCGCGAGCGTTGCCCACGATCTAACGTCGCCAATGTTATCTAGTCTTTCGATCAAGAACATCACGAGCTCTTCGGCAGAAATTGCATGGAAGAGCAATGAAGCGGTCGTGAGTCGTGTGAAGTACGGTACGACCTCAGCGGTCGATCAAACGACTTCTTATAATGACGCCCCTTCAGCTTCGGCCAGAGTCGTTCTCCAGGGACTTCAAGCAAACAAGGCTTATTATTACCAAATCGTGAGTCGCGACTTGTATGGCAATATCGCTCAAGCCAAGGTTCACGCTTTTAAAACTTTGGCGACATCGACTATAAACCCGCCGAACAATCCCATCGCTCCTCCGGCGAATTCCGTGAACATTCTTTCTCACGGTGCGGTAGCAAATGACGGAAAAGACGACTCGGCTGCCATTTTGCGAGCGGCGAATGCGGCTGGGACCAACGGAACCGTGTTTTTTCCAGCGGGAACTTTTAATGTGAGCAATCAAATTACGTTACCGGGAAATCGCGCTTACAAAGGTGCAAGCGGATCGAAATTGAAAGGTCTCACTCCGGAAGGCCCACTCGTAAAAGCATCGGGCGATGGATTCATTTTTGAAGGAATGACCTTTGATGGCGGAGGAGTCTTCATGGATAAGGCTGGTAGCTTTAGCGCCAATAATATTTTCCGAAAGAACACTTTCCGACTGACCGGGAATGGAAAGGAACGAAATGGAATCAACTTTACTTGTGGATTCCGCAATACGCTAATCGAGGATAACTACTTCACAAGTATCGATACCGGAGGCAATCATAGCTTCGGTCTTTACGGATACAATTATGATACCTTCACCGTCCGCGCGAATACCTTCGAAGATATCGGAGCAGGAATGCATATTGATGCTTTCGGAAATTCCAAGAATCTACTCGTCGAACAAAATTATCTAAAAGGTGTGAAAGGGATGGGCTTAGAATTTCAAGGTTCTGCAACGAATCTAAAATTCCTCGACAATTGGTACGAAGATCCTTCCTTCGTCGCGCGTCCTGGAACGGGTAATAACAATACGTTCGCCTATTCACTGATCTTAGATAAGAGCAGTGGAATTCAGATTAAGCGAAACGTGATGATTGCCCCATTGAAGAACGCTCCGAGCATCAAGACCGATTACGTTCGTGTTTCCTTCGAAATTGGAGGAGATGATGCGATTATCGAGGACAATTACAGCAAGGGTGGAAATCACGTCGTCGCCATGAACGATGGTGTCGGTAGTGCCTCGGTTACCGTGCGAAACAACAAGTTCATCAACTACGCCCAAGGGGTCAGTTGCAGTTTCTGTACAAGTGATCGCTCCATGAGTCAGTCCAACAACGGAGACATCCGATTGAGCGACGTCATGGAAGCTCGAATCGCGGCTAATAAAAAGCCTGGAGTTGGCAAACGCTACTAAGAGGTCCTTTCAATCGTGTGGTCATTCTAGACGGGCCTCCAAAAGAGGCCCGTACTGCTTTTGACTCTCTAGGGCAATTTCGATAATTCATGGTCGTTGACGGACAATACTGACATCCCCGTTTCGAACGTCCTTTGGCGCATGCAGGCCATTCTTTGCGGCGTTTTATTTTTTCTCATTATCCTGGGAGCGGGAGTCCGAATTGCGGATGCGGGCCTCGCCTGTCCGGACTGGCCCTTTTGTTTTGGTGAGCTCATACCCCCCTTCAACTTTCAGATATTTATGGAGTGGATTCACCGTGTGATTGCTGGAAGTGTGGGCCTTCTTCAACTCGCCATCGCCGTTTGGGTCTTTTCAAAACCTCATCTGAGGAAGCTCTGTGGATATCTTGTGGGTCTTTCTTTGATTCTGTTCGCGGTGCAGGCCAACTTGGGGCGACAAACCGTGACGGAATTGTTGAATCCGAAATTTGTAAATTCCCATTTGATGGGAGGATATCTCTTGCTTGCCGCAAATTTGTGGATTTTGCATCGTCTCACGCGCGTGACCATGAATTGCAGCATACAAAGTGGAAAAATTTTGCTGATCGAGAGCTCGATCTGCTTAGTTTTAATTTTCTTGCAGGCTACCGTCGGAGGGACGGTGAGTTCACATTACGCCGGTTTGGTATGTCCGGATTTTCCTACGTGCCAGGGACAATGGATCCCGGAGCTCACGGGTTTGGTGGCAGTTAAATTTTTTCATCGTTGGGGCGGATTTGTTTTGCTCGCGATTTCCATTTTGATGGCAACCTCCATTTTCAAACGTGCGGAGGATCGCAAACTCCAGAAAATTTGGATCGCCATTTGTGGGTTGATTTGTGTTCAGATCGGAATTGGTATTGGAATGATTTATACATTGATCCATCCCGGTCTTGCGCTCCTGCATGCGGCCGTGTCTGTCAGTTTGTTTACGCTCTTTGTGGTTTCTCATTTTCGTCTGCGTAAGGCCGTCTGCAATTAGGATTCATGATGCCGAGTGCTTCTCAATTTCGAGCGTATCTGCAGCTGACGAAACCTACGATTATCGCGCTCGTGGCGATCACCGGTCTCGGTACAATGGTTGCGGAAGGCTCAATCTTTCATGAGCCGCTCAAAATGTCTTTGGTGTTAATCGCGATCATTCTTTCGGCAGCATCCGCGAATGCCATCAATCAATTTATCGATCGCGATATTGATTCGGTCATGGATCGTACGCGTTCAAAGCGCCCGCTTCCACTGCATTCGATTGCGCCCGTCTCGGCGCTGAGTTTTGCGCTCCTTTTGGGAATTGTTTCGAATGCATTTCTTTGGATCAAAATTAATCCGCTCAGTGCGATCATCAGCGTCGCCACTATTTTATTTTACGTATTTATCTATACGCTTTGGTTAAAACGCCGCCATCACTACAACATCGTCATTGGAGGAGCGGCAGGTGCGACAGCACCTCTCATCGCTTCGGCGGCGGGCACAAATGATCTTTCGGCGCTCAGTTGGATCTTGTTTGGAATTATCTTTACCTGGACACCGCCTCATTTTTGGGCGCTCGCACTAGCGCTGAAAGATCAATATGAAAAGGTTCGAATCCCCATGTTGCCGAATGTCCTTGGCGATGAGCGGACTCGGCTCGAGATTGTTTTATACACATTGATCCTGCTGCCTCTCGGACTCATTCCTTGTTTCATGGAGAATGCTGGGATTCTTTACGCCATCCTTTCGATTGCGCTTTGGCTTTGGTACATGCGGGAGACGGTCGTGCAGTTGAAGAAACAGACGGTATCTGCTTACCGTCGCCTCTTTTTTGTTTCGATTGGATATCTATTTTTCCTCTTTTTGGGACTTATGCTGGACGGTCTTTGGAGATGGCTCCGAGGGGAAATCTAGATGGTGAAAAAATCCCAGTCGAAGATCGTCATCTTCTCCGTCGTTTTTTTAGATCTCCTCGGTTTTGGCGTGATGATTCCGATGCTCCCATTTTTTGTGCGGCATTTTGGAGAAGACGCCTTTTCCGTCGGATTGCTCATGTTCGTCTACTCGCTGATGCAGGTAATCGTTTCTCCGATTTGGGGTCAGATCTCCGATCGCTATGGTCGAAGACCGGTGCTTCTCCTTACCATTGCTGGCCAAGCGTTGGCTTTTTTATGGGCAGCACTCTCGGGTAGCTTTACGAGCCTTCTCATTAGTCGCGTTTTCGCCGGCGCGTTTGCGGCCAATATTTCCACCGCATCCGCTTATATGGCGGACATCACCTCCAAGGAGGAACGAGCGAAAGGGATGGGTCTCATCGGTGCCGCGTTCGGACTGGGATTTATTTTCGGACCGGCCATCGGCGGACTCCTCATTCCTTACGGTTACGAAATGCCCTCCTATTTTGCAGCGGCCATGTCGGGCCTTAATTTAGTTTGGGCCTGGATGGTTTTAGATGAGCCAATTGGAAATCGCGAAGATCGAAAAGCAAATCGTCGTAAACTGAGTTTTCAGTCTTATCGAGAAACGCTCAGTTCCTCGGTTTTGGTTTATCCTATTTTGCTTTTCTTCTTTGTGACGCTGGCCTTCACGCAGTTGGAAGTCACCTTCGGTCTTTTCGTCACGGATCGCTTTTCATTTTCCGAGCGACAAGCCGGACTTCTCTTTGCCGGCATGGGTATTGTGATGGCCGTCGTGCAGGGTGGACTCATTGGAAAGCTCGTTAAAAAATTTGGTGAGCACGGCGTCATTCGTCTGGGGCTTCCTCTGATTGCCTTTGGACTTTTGGGGCTCATTTTTGCAACATCATTTCCGATGCTCGTCGCGGGACTAGCATCTCTCGCGGTAGGATATTCGCTTACGAATCCCTGTCTCTCGGCCTGGACGTCGAAGTCGGCATCGTCCAGAAATCAGGGTGTTGTGCTGGGAATTTATCAGTCTGCAGGAAGTGTGGCGCGGATCTTAGGTCCCATCAGTGCAGGATATTTTTATCGCTCGGATATCATTGGAGCATTCGTCGCTGCACTCGGGGTGATTTTTCTCGCGCAGATCGTATTTTTTATTTCTCGTTGGACCGCTTCTTCAATCTAACCGCCCCTTCCATTTAACCTGCGCGTCAGAAAAGTAATTCATGTTACCTTATACTTACGAGGGTTTTGGTTTGCATGCTTCGCAAGCAGCAAAGATTTTTTTCTGAGTATGGAGAGGATCGACTCCTCTTTGATCGTCTTTTTTCAGATTACCGCTGTGGAAACTTTGTAGAAATCGGCGCCGGTGATGGAATTTCGCCAAGCGCGTCCTACTTTTTCGAAAGAGAGTTGGGGTGGTCTGGGATTTGTACGGAGCCGAGTCCTGAGCAGTTCTCAAAGTTAAAGGAGAATCGTTCCGCGCTCACTTTGAACGTCTGCCTAGGGTTGGAATCCAAAGTAGATCGCTACCTTTGGGTCTCGGGAACTTCCGATTCGGAAGGCGCTTTGGAGCGTGAACTTGGGACGATTCAGCGAGAGCGCTGGCTCCGAGAGGTTCAAACCGCGGGTTGGCAGGTGAATGCCTGTGATGTTCCTGTTCTTACCTGGGCTGAGCTCCTCGGGCAGGGGCGGATTCATCAAGTGGATCTTTTAATCCTTCAAACGCGCGCTCTGGAGCTGTCAGTTTTAAGAGATTTTCCGTGGGCCGCCATGCCTATCCCCGCACTCGTCGTCGAGAACCGATCTCAGAATGGAATTCAGCGGATGGACATTCTTCGCCATGGCTATCGTTTGGAGGCCACGATGGGTACTTCGGACATCTTCTTAGCCTAGATCTTTTCTTTGCCTTGAAAGCGGACAACTCTTAGCATTTCGGAATGTCGGGCGACGCCACGAAAAGACGCTTTATTACCGCTGCCTTACCCTACGCGAATGGACCTCTGCACTTTGGCCATTTGGCCGGCGTTTACATTCCAGCCGATGTTTACCATCGGCACTGCAAACTCGTGGGGAGCGAGGCCATCTATATAAGTGGAAGTGACGAGCACGGGGTCGCGATCACGCTAAATGCCGAGAAGAAAAAGACGCCGTATCAGGCCTATGTCGATCAATGGTATCAGGACCATCAGGATCTCTTTCGCTCCTACAATGTGGATTTCACATTTTACGGGCGAACCACTTCAAAAATTCACGCAAAAAAAGCGCAGGAATTTTTTACGAAAGTACATGCTTCCGGCTATTTGGTGGAGAAAACTGAGTCACAAGCTTATTGCTTAAATGATCAAGCGTTTTTACCGGATCGCTATCTGACCGGAAAATGTTCGAAGTGCGGATACCCCGAAGCGCGATCCGATGAATGCCCGAACTGCGGGAATTGGCTGAGCTTTGAGGAAATAATCGATCCCAAATGCGTGATCTGCGGTAAATCGCAGATTGAATCGCGTAAAGTGAAGCATTGGTATTTTGATTTGCCGCGCTTGGCTCCGAAAATTCGCGAGTGGCTGCAGGGCCAAAATACGTGGAAGCAGAATGTACGAAATTACGCACTCTCCCTTCTGGAAAATATTCCTCAGCGCGCGATCACTCGAAATGTGACGTGGGGAATCGATTTACCAGAACCTTTTCATGAGACGGGTAAGAAAATCTACGTCTGGTTCGAAGCGCCAGTCGGATATTTATCGAATTTGATTGAATGGTCTGAAAGCGAAAAGAAGCCCGAGCTTGCGAAACAATATTTCGATTTGCCCTCCGAGATGATTCACTTCATCGGGAAGGACAATATCATTTTTCACACCATCATTTGGCCGGCGATGTTGATGGCGGCCGGTGAGCGATTGCCCACCAATGTGCCCGCCAACATGTTTGTGAACTTGATGAAGAAGCAATTTTCGAAATCGAGTGGCTGGTATGTCGATGCGAAGGAAGCCCTCGCTTCTTACGGCGTGGATCGCGTGCGTTATTACTTGATTTCGATCATTCCCGAACATCAAGACACCAATTTTGATTGGCAGATGTTTCACGATAAAGTGAATGCGGAACTCGTGAATAAGATCGCGAATTTGTTCAATCGTGTGGGCACGCAGATCAAAAAACATTACGACGGGATTTTAGGGCCGGAGGCCTTTGCGGATATTCCCCAACTTTCTAAGGCGCACGCAGAGGCTGTGGAATTTTTGGAGAAGTTTGAAATTAATTTGGCGCTCAATCGCCTGGTTCAACTTTCGGAAGAAGCCAATAAATATTTGGACGATGTGAAGCCTTGGAACGTGGTCAAGGAAGGCAAAGACAAGGCCATTCCGCTTTTCGCGAAGGCTGCCACCTACATGGTCTCATTGGCGGCGCTTTTGCAGCCTTTCTTGCCGAGTTATTCGGAAAGATTACTGAAAGCCTTTGGCTTGGATGCGGATCCAAAACTACGTTCTTTGCTCTATCGCCAAGGGGCCTACGATCTTCTCCGTGGCAGGGGTCTGAAGATTAGTCCTGATTCCGACTTTACGATTCCTCGAATCGATGCAAAACAAATCGAAGAGGAAATCAAGAAGCTCGGCAAGTTAGGATAATTATGGCAGCGAAATTAGTTCTTTTACGACACGGTCAATCCCAGTGGAATTTAGAAAATAAATTTACCGGTTGGGTGGATGTGGATCTTTCCCCGGCCGGTGAGGCCGAAGCAAAAAAGGCTGGGCAGTCGCTCGCAGCGATGAATGTGAAGTGGGATTTAGCTCATACATCTCGATTGAAGCGTGCTCAGGAAACTTTGAAAATTGTACTCGGCGTGTTGAAGCAAAATCCCCCTGTCTCCATCGATTCGGCTCTCAATGAGCGTCACTACGGCGATCTTCAAGGTCTCAATAAAGATGAAATGCGAAAAAAATATGGGGATGATCAAGTGCACATCTGGCGTCGTAGCTTTGATGTGCCTCCACCCAATGGCGAGTGCTTGGCCGACACGGCGAAACGAAGTTTGCCTTATTTTCGCGAGTATATTTTGCCGGAATTGAAGAAGGGAAAGAATGTGCTCGTTGTGGCGCATGGAAATTCTCTGCGCTCGATTGTGATGGAGATTGAAGGACTCACGAAAGAGCAGATTCTGCAGCTCAACTTGGACACCGGTGTTCCTTACGTTTACGAGATCGGCGCCGATGGTAAGGTTGTTCAAAAGCAAGTATTGACGGCATAATGCATGCATATTGCATGCATTATGCATGTGATGTAGCATGAGGCCATGGCTAGTCTTCAAATTCGAGATGTTCCTAACGAAGTGATGGTTGTTCTGAAGCGATTGGCTGAGGATGAGCGACGAAGTATTTCTCAACAAGCGCTCTTGATTTTGGAGCGCTCTCTTATTCAACAGAAGCAAGCCAAGGAAAAGACGCGTAAGGCCATCGAGGAACTCAAAAAATTGTCCCGTAAGCATCCATTGAAAGAGGAGTCATTTGTGAAATGGATTCGGGAGGACCGTAATCGATGAATGTTGTTTTAGATGCAAGTGCGGCGATCGGGCTGGTGGTTTCTAAGAGGCGGGAAGTTGAGATTCAAAAAGCTTTGAATGAAGCCGGACAAATTTTCGTTCCCGATCTGTACGCGTGCGAAATCGTGAACACGCTCTGGAAGTATCGCCAATCTCAAAAATTAAAGCTCGAAATTTGTGGGAAATACTTGTCTCAGATGTTGAATCTTCCTCACGAAATGATTTCCTCTGCTTCACTCGCGCAAGATTCTATGGAACTCTGTTTTAAATCAAAAAATCCTGCCTACGATCACTTCTACTTTGCACTTGCCCGAAAAGTGGGTGCGGGACTGATTACGCTCGATAAAGAAATGGCGAAGGATGCGATGGGCTTCGGTATTCCTACGATGGATCTATCGGCGTGAGAGTTCTATTCATTTGCATTTTTACGCTGTATGCGGGCGCGGTCTTTGCGTGGGGTGAGCGCGGGCACAGAGCGATTACGGAAGCTGCGGCTCTCCGTTTTCATGATTCATTGAGCAAACAAGAATCGACAGAACTAGAGCGGGCTGCGGGACATTTTATTCGGGATCGTCGATACGAGCTTGCGCATCTCTCCAACATTCCCGATATCTCGTGGCGGGAGCGGGATCGATTCCCGCTTGTGGCGATGGCGGGGGATCCCAATCACTACATCAATGCCGAACACTTTTTGGGAGAGCCGCCCGCGGAAGGCACTGCCGAATATTCTGTCTATTTGAAGAAAATGGCAGAACTGCCGGCGATTTACGAAGTGCTTTTGAAGCAATATGAAGGCACACCCTCTCGATTGGATAAATCTAATAAGGCCCTTTTCATTTTTAGGGAAGTCGGAACCGCGCCATGGAGGGGGCAGCAGCTTTTTGATCTGGCCGTGGAGGCCTTGAAATGTGCTGCTCAAAAAGAGAATCCGAAAACACCGATCAAAGGACGATTTGATCTCTATTCCCAGTTGAAGCTGGAGCGAAAGGAAATGAGGTCGCTCGGAAATATCGATGCGCATCGCTATCAATGTTTTACATCCGCTGTGCGCGCGAATGATCTGGTGATGGCGACGGCGGCGCTTGGAATTCTCTCGCATTACATAGGGGATCTTGCGCAGCCCTACCACACCACGGTGGACTACGACGGGTGGCATACAGGCAATGGCGGGATTCATCGCTATTTTGAAACGGATGTAGTGGGTGCCATTGGCCCTCAGTTCGAGTTGGAAATCTTTGAGGCGGCATCTAAGGGGCTCTCTTTGAAGGAAGAGCTTTTAAAGAATACAAAATGGAAAGAAACCGCGGACGTGATCCGCGAGGAGAATGGAGTTGCGCGATTACTGCTCCTTCTTACGGCAAATTCCTATTCCAAAATTACCGAGGTGAGAGCGATCGATGATCGGTTGTCGAAGAAAAAGAGTGCCAAGTTGGCTTGGGGCGAGTCGCCTTCGATTGGCCTTAAGGGCGAGACCCCTCAGATGGAGCGATTGCCTCCCTCCGACGGAAGAGTACAGAAAGCGTTCGGCCCACTTTCGATTCAACGAATTTTACTAGGAAGCTACATTCTCTCCGAACTTTGGAAGGCGGCGTGGATTTCGGCAGGGAAACCCAATCTCAGTCGCGTGGATCCAAAAACGAAAAAATTTACGTATCTGCCGTACTCTTTTGATTTTCCATTCATCTGGCCGGTCTATGACAGACCGGCCCTGAAACGAATCATCAAAGATTTTTAGGTCGGAACGCTCCCAAATTGGGAGCGCTTTTCGCCGCCCTAATTAACTGTCAGTAGACCTCTTTTGGCTCTCCAGCTTTAATTTAGCGAGGGGCTGGGGATGCGTGTTATTGAGACTCTGAAGGAAGAGCTGGAAAAGAGAAGACGGAAGAACTCTCGCTATTCTCTTCGTGCTTTTGCAAAATCTTTAGGAATTTCATCCTCTCGACTTTCAGAATATCTATCTGGAAAGCGACGCCCCACACTCTTGGTCACCCGGCAAATAGCGCCACGCATAGGATTGGAACCGAACGACGTACGCGAACTATTAGTTACCCAGATAGACGATGTGCTCCAATCTGATCGGTCATTTCATCAATTCGAGGAAGATGAATTTCGTCTGATCGCAGATTGGGTTCATTATGCCATTTTGAGTCTGCTCGAAACTCGTCGCAGGATCACTTCTCCCGAACAAGTTGCAAATGCGTTGTCAGTGTCTACTCCTGAAGCTCGAGAGGCCTTGGATCGATTGTTACGTCTCGGCCTCGTACAAAAAAAATATGGAACATGGAAATGTACGGGAAGAGATTTCACGACAACAACTGATCAAGTTTCTTCAGCAATTCAGCGCGCGCATCGACAGTATTTGGAGCAGGCGATCTCTGCAATAAACGTGGTTGATGTAAATTCGCGAGACTTTAGCGCGGTAACCATCGCAACGACGCCAGAAAAAATGACGGAGGCCAAAAGACGAATAGAAAGATTTCGCAGAGATTTAATGCGCTTCCTTGAGAGTGGTGAGAAGACGGAAGTTTTTCGACTGCAGATTCAGCTTCTGCCAGTAACGACGGAGAGAAAATTTACGAAAAGGAGTGGAAATAAGTGAAAGCGATCATCGCACTGGGATTCTTATGGGCAGGTTTTAGCACGACTCTTCTTGCAGATGGGGGTGAAACCCGCAACGGAGGTGATTCAGCATGCAGTGAATTTAATTCGTTTGTGGCACGCATTCACATTGCCGCACTGGACATAGGGCAAATGGGATTCGATGCAGTAAACCCCAAGATTCAAGTGCATGAAATCGCAAGGGTCCGAAAAGATGGAAAGTGCTTGCCTGTTGAAGATTTGGATCGAGAAGCAAGAAGCGATCGAGAGCAAATGACGGTCTATTTGGACCGAAATAAATGGGCGGGATTGAACTTGGAACGTCGTACGAGACTCGCCGCTCACGAAGTTTCTGTTCTGCTGAGTTACGAAGGAGAGGGTGAGTATCACGTCTCGGACGAGCTCTTTCGCCTACTTTTAAAAACTCCGCTCTTTGAATCTTTAGCGCTGTCAGACATTTTGCCGGAGGGGCCGGAAATTCGATTTTCGGTCACGGATACAAAATCGTTTTTAAAGAAATCGAAAGCGAGAGTCTCTGGAATCAATGAAATTTTGCAGCACCTTCGTGCGATTGCAATCGAGGGGACTTCGGATGTCATGGGCGCAAGCGATCGTGCCATGTTGAACCTCGCCTTCCGAAGACAACGGGACGGCGTGAAGGATCTAATTGAGGGGGCTGTCTACATCGACGAATATGGAGATTCCTATCAATATCTCAACGAAGGAATTCAAATTCGTGGGTTAAAGAAGTTGGGAAGTGGCCTCTTCATTTCTCGACGAATTCAGATTAAGCCAACGACTCCCGCATCCTTAGGAAGATCTGCGCGAAAGACTTTGCCTTTAAACGCATCATTAGATGCGCAATTGGGACAAATATTTGTAAATCGAGTCTCGATATCTCCTACGACTAAGCATGATGACACGCTTTCAAGCGTTGCGCCTGCATCCTCGGCCATCGCAGTGGCCAAGGTCATCAATGCTAAATCAGGGCAGACGGGTGTAATGACAGATATTGAACCGGCGATTTTACCTATGGGTCGCTACTTCGCACATCATCCGGATTGCATCAATCCTACGGGTGACAATCTAATGCTGAATGCAGTTCAAGTGACTTGGTTCCAAGTCGACACCGTGAATGCTCTGATTGAAGGTATTAATGCCGCATCGTCTCTTTCTGGAGTGAAAGCGCGGCTTCAAAGTGGATCGACCGAGACTTTTGAACTCTACACGATTGATGGAAGAAATATTTCCTTAAAATTTGGAACGGAAAATATGAATCAGTGCTTTCCCGATCTCCCAAAAGAAAGGGAATTTCTGAAGGCGGGGGAGATAACGCTAAGATCTTCTTATCCCATTCATATCATTGGAAAGGAGTTCAAGCCGCTTCAGTTAAACGGTGAGCTTCATATTGATATCGATCCGGAGGTTAATTTGAATTCTGCCAATGTCCTTTCTCAAAAAGCATCTTTTGAGGCTCTCACCATGCTGGACCAGACGCTCACTCAGATGAATGAGATCTTAGCGGAATTATATTAAATCCTACTTCACCTGACGGAGATGATCGTGTGCGTGCTCCGTCGGGAAGGCTTCCGCAGCAGCGGCAGGATCGTAGCCCACCATGTTTGAAAGCTTGTTTCGAATCCAAACTTTGAAGCGATCAATGTAACCGAATGCCGCAGGCACGATAATCAAGCTGAGCAGTGTGGACGTGATCAAACCCCCGATGATCGCCACACCCATACTCGTGCGTTGTCTGGAGGCTTCATTTAATCCGAGTGCAATCGGAAACATCCCTGCAATCAACGCAAAGGTCGTCATCAAGATGGGGCGTAATCGCACTTTCCCCGCTTGAATCATTGCCTCGGTTCGATCCACGCCCTTTCGCATGAGCTCCGAGCCGTAATCCACGAGCAGAATGGAATTCTTCATGGCCACTCCGAGCAACATGATGCATCCGATCATCGAAAAAATATCCAGAGACTTTCCGGTGATGCAAAGCGCGTAGAAGGCTCCACAACAGGCGGGAATGACGAGCATCAACGCAAAAGGTGTGATGAATGATTCATAGAGTGACGAGAGCACGAGGAAGATAAATAAAATTCCAAGCACTGCGGCCATGAGCATGTTCACTCGAAGTTCTTCAAAATTCTCCGCTTGGCCTTGATAGCGATAGCTCATCCCTGGAGGCAGCGGGAATTCTCCGGTCGGCGAAACCATTTGATTGATTTCAGCGATCACGCCGCCAATTCCAGGACCCGCCGGAGCGATATCCGCGGAAATTTGCACATAGCGGGCCCGATCCTGGCGTCGAATCGTGGCGGGGCCTTCGTTATCCTTGGCGTTCGCCACGGAGCTCAAGCGCACGAGCGTCTGATTGATGTTGGGCACGTATGTATCTTTGAAACCGTCTTTCAAATTGCGCTGATCATCTTTAAGTCGAAGGCGAATATCATATTCCTTTCCTTCCTTGCGATATTTAGCGGGAACCACGCCTTCAATTTGAGCGCGCAATTCCTGACCCACCGTTACACTTGAAACCCCAAGTTGTTCAGCCTTTCGTTTATCGAGAACGACTTGCAGCTCCGGTTTTCCGGGGCGATAGCTGATGTCTGGATCTTTCAACGCCACGTTGTGCTTTAATTTTTCAAAGATTTTTTTTGCATAGGTTTCTACTTCTTCCAAATTGGGGCCGACGATATTTACGTTGAAGGGTCGAAGTCCTCCTCCGACGCCGTCGATGTCCTTCACCCGCGGATTGGCGTAAGAATACTCTTTCAATTGCTCTCGAATATTATCCTTAAATTGAGAGGTATTCATCTTTCGTTGCTTCGAGGGAACCAGATTGACGAAGTAGCGCGTGACGTTGGCTTCCCCTTCAGAATTCCCTACCAGCATGACCGAGCTCTCCACTTCGGGGTTGCTACGAATGATTCCATCCACTTTTTCGGCGACGGCATACATTGCGGGCAAACTCGTGCCTGCGCGTAAGTCTAATTCCACAGAGAACTCACCAAAATCCTGAGCAGGCAAAAATGTTTTCGACGTAAAATGAAGCGCCACGAACGAGCCCAAAATAAAGAGGAGGCCAGCACCCAAAGAAAGCAGTGGGTGGGGCATGATAATTTTGCGCAGCACGCGCTCATAAAAATTCGCGAGGCCATTTTGAAATCGATTGAAAGGTTCCGTGAGACGCTTTTCCGTGCGAGACCACCAAGATTTTCCGTCCCCGTGCATCGCGCCTGCGTAGTAAGCGGAGAGCATGGGTGCCATCGTAAAGGCGTCGAACAAGCTGATGATCATCGCAAAGCAAACGGTAAGTCCAAATTCTCTGAAGAATTGACCAACGACCCCGTCTAAAAATGCGATCGGGCCGAACACGGAGAGCACAGTGAGCGTCGTGGCGATGACGGGCAAGCTTACTTCCTTGGTTCCTTGGAGCGCTGCTTGGAAGGCATTCTTTCCCATTTCGATATAACGAAAGATATTCTCTCGAACTACGATCGCATCATCGATGACGAGTCCCACGGCCAAAGAGAGCGCGAGGAGGGTCATCAAGTTAATGCTGAAGCCCGCAAGATGCATGAGCACGCAGGCGCCGATGAGAGAATAGGGCAGCGCCAATCCAGTGATAAGAGTCGAGCGCGCGCTTCCCAGAAAGAAAAACACGACGATGATAGTCAGAATAATCCCTAGAATAATGGATTCTTCCACATCGGCCACGTTGGCGCGAATGGCTTTCGCTCCGTCGCGGACCATCATGATTTCCGCATCCGTTTTGGTGAGTTTGAATTCCGAATTCATTTTCTCAATTTGCTTCTGCACGCCATTGACTACTGCGACCGTGTTGGCACCGCTCTGACGGAACACCATGAGGAAGATGGATTTTCTTCCATTGTTGAACACCCTAGATTTTTCGTCTTCCAAGGTGTCCGTGACCTTCCCCACTTGGCCGAGAGTGACTGGCACATCATTACCGAAGAAATTCACGAGTGAGCCTTCAATATCTTGGATCGAGGTAAATTCACCGAGTGTTCGAAAGACGACCTCATTTTTGGCGTCTTCCACTTTCCCCGCGGGAATATTTTGCCCCGAGCTGGCGATTCTCTGAGCGATTCCATTCACTGAAAGTTCATAGGACTTCAACGCTTTCCGATCGAGCTCGACTCGCACTTCACGTTTGCGCCCGCCGACGATTTGCACCAAGCCCACTTGGCTGATCTGTTCGAACTTGGGCTTTAAAGTATCATTTGCGAGATCATAGAGTTCTGCAGGTGGAAGATCGGACGCGACGGCCAAAATCGCCACCGGTTGATCAGCTGGGTCCACTCGTTGAATGACAGGCTCTTTGATATCATCGGGCAGTCGAGGCTTTGCATTCGATACGCGATCGCGCACCTGTTGCTCCGCATATTTCACATCGGTCTCGAGTGTGAATTCCGCAACGACCGTGCTCACGCCTTCTTTGTTCACAGAGGTCAGATTCTTCACGCCGGAGATCGTGCTCATTTCTTCTTCGACAATTCGAGAAACTAGATTCTCTACTTCGCTGACGCCGGCGCCGGGATACGGTGTCGTAACCACCACCACCGGGAAGGTGACGTTTGGAAATAAATCTACACCCAATCTCAGGAAGGACATCGTTCCAAGAACGATAACGATGAGGGCGATACAGGTGATAAAAATAGGACGTTTTACGGATAATTCAGCGAGACTCACAGTAAAATCGAGTCTAATCCCGCAAATTGGGGACAGTATACTTAATTCAGAATCGATTTAAGTATACTGTCCCCAATTTAAAATAGATCTGGCAAGGGATTGGGGCAGTTCGCCGGGACTGCTTCGGTTGTCTTATCTAGAGTGATCACGCTATCGATCGTTCCATTCTTCTCCTGACCAGCGGTTTGTAAGGAGGAGAATTTCATCTGGGTATTGTTCCAATCGAAGTGAGCCTGATTCAAGTTTGCGACATGATAAGCATTCCAATTGAACTTGTTGCTCGTAAAAACGACGCTGCCATTCCAGTCTTGAACGACGCCGTTGCGACCGCTCGAATTTCGAAAGGTGATGCGATTGTGGTGAACGTCATTGTTCTTGGTGAGGTGCGGTCCGAAGGCGCCGCTCCCCCGCGATTGTTGAAGCACACCGATTCCATTTCCAAAATCTCCGACTTCCACAATATTTTTGTAAATCTCGGCGCTCTCTGAACTTGAAATCAAAATATTGGAACCATAGAGCCAGGATTTCCAATCCCAGCCGGCATATATTCCCTTTCCATTTCGCTTCACGATGTTATTTCGAATGACTGCGGCGTAACTGATCTCGTGAAAAATTCCCATCTCGTCATTGTCAGTGACAATGTTTCCCTCGTAGAGAGTGCCGACATTGTCATTGTCCGCCCACAGGCCGGGCCCAATATTGTGATGGACGTAATTGCATCTCAATTTCGCATTGGTGGTTTCCCAGAACTTCGTGCCGCCGGCTTCCCATCCTGCGGAGTAGGAATGCGTGTAGTTGTTGTACGCGATTTCATTTCGTTCGATCAGAAGATCGGCTCCGTAGCCAGTCACTCCAATCTGCAAATTGTGATGCACGGAATTTCCCCGCACAATAGATCGCGGACCAACGCGAATGCCCCCGCCCGCATTGTAGCGCACTTCATTTCCTTCCACGATCCACTCTACGGCGGGAGTTATGGGATTTCCGGATTGATTGTGCGCGCCGATCGCTCCGTGCTGAGCGGGATCGGCATATTTTTCGACAATCAAATTTCTAATAGTCACTTTGCTGGCAGAACCCGCGAAGGCATAGCGGGTGGAATTTTCGCCACTTAAAATGGTGATCAACTTTCCAGATGAATCTTTCTCGCCGATAAAAATCTGACCTTTCTTAGGAATGATCATCTGATTTTTGTGCGTGCCCGCTTTCAAGATGAAGGTCGTGCCTTCTGCTTTCGATGCCACAATTTCCGCGAGGTTATCGTCAGGTTTCAAGACCACACCGACGATCGGAGTCGTAGTTGGAGGATTGGTAACCGGCGGGGGTGTCGCCGGTAGCGGAGTTTGTGATGCTTCTACCGTAGGCTCGGCGGAGTCCGGCTCATCTTCGACGATGGGATCCTCGCTCTTCGGGGAGATCGTCTCCATCTGGCACGACATGAGAAATAAAGTGGGGAGAATTAAAAACAGCGGTTTCGACATACAGACCGTCCTCGAAAACCGCATAAGCCATCCTTATATTAAGCAATAAGTGGACCGGTTACCGACGCTGTAAACGCTCAAGATGCTTTAGGATTTCAAATCGCGTGGAAACCGCTCAGGCAAAATCGCCACAACCTAAAGAGAAAGTGCGGCAAGTTCGGGGGCAAAGTAAGTGACGATGAGATCAGCACCCGCTCGGCGAATCGAGACGGCGGATTCCTGCATGGCTCGAGTGCGGTCAAAGAGACCGTTCTTCGCGCCAAGTTCAATCATCGCGCACTCACCGCTCACTTGATAGGCGGCGACGGGTACAGCAGCCTTCGCTTTGAAATCCGCGATCACGTCCAAATACCAGGAAGCCGGTTTCACCATGACAATGTCTGCGCCTTCACGCACATCGATTTCTAGCTCACGAAGGGCCTCGCGGCGATTGGTAGGATTCATTTGATAAGTCTTTTTATCCCCCTGCACTTGTGCAGCGAGCGTCTCACGGAAGGGGCCGTAAAGCGCAGACGCATATTTTGCCGTGTAAGCGAGAATCGCCACTTCTTCTGCACTATCGACATCCAATGCCTTTCGAATCGCTTGAATTCGTCCATCCATCATGTCAGACGGGGCAACCATTTGCGCTCCCGCTTTGGCATGAAGTGCGCTCATCTGGCAAAGCACTTCCACCGTGGCATCGTTTAAGATTTTATTTTTTTCAAAAAGTCCGTCGTGCCCATGATCGGTGTAGGGATCGAGTGCGATATCCGTGGCTACGACCACATCCGGCGCGATATTGCGAATTTCTTTAATCGCGCGTACCACAGCACCGTCGGCGTTCAAGGCTTCTGAGCCCTTCGCATCTTTTTTCGAAGTAACGCCAAACAAAACGACGAGTGGAATTCCCTTCGAGGTCACATCTTCTTTCAGGCATGGGGCCAATTTATCCACAGAGAGTGTTCGAATGCCGGGAACTTGCGCGTGACGAGAATCCACTCCTTTTCCCTCCGCAATAAAAAGAGGATAGCCCAGGTGCTTCGGTAGCAAATCGGTTTCGCTCACCATATCGCGAATGGTTTGCGAAGCACGAAGTCGGCGCGGACGCTCTTTCAACTTCATCCCTTCACCACAAAATTATAGAGTTTCTTCGGCACAAAAATTTCTTTCACGATGGCAGTTTGAAGATAAGGCGCGACCTTTGGATTTTCAAAGGCCAATTTTCGCACGTCGGCTTGCAGAGCGTCGGGTGCGGCCTTCACCGTTCCGCGCAGTTTTCCATTTACCTGAATCGCAAATTCAATGGAGTCCTCTATTAAGTACTGAGGGTTCACCTTCGGCCACGGCACAAGGGCCACCGAGGGTTTGTGCCCAAACAGTTCCCACATCTCTTCACACGCATGCGGCGCAAATGGCGCAAGCAATTGCAAAAAGAGCTCCGCCATGGGTTTTGCCATGTCGGCCTGCTCGCTCATAAAATTGTGACAGATCATGAGCTGAGAGATCGCGGTGTTAAAGGAAAGCGCTTCGATGTCTTTCGAAACTTTATCGATGGTCTGGTGAATCATTTTCAATTCTGCATCATTCATGTCGCGCTGAGCGATTTTTGGTTCATGAATGAATGTGCGCCACACCCGATTTAAAAATCGATACACGCCGTCAATGTTCGATGTCGACCAAGGCTTCACCTTTTCAAGCGGTCCCATGAACATCTCATACATTCGAAAGGAATCGGCGCCATACTTGGCAATGATCTCGTCCGGGTTCACCACATTGCCACGAGACTTACTCATTTTCTCGCCGTCTTCGCCGAGAATAAGGCCTTGGTTCACCAATTTTTGAAAGGGCTCTTTCGTACTCAAAATTCCAAGGTCATAAAATACTTTGTGCCAGAAACGCGCATAGAGAAGGTGAAGCACCGCGTGTTCCACGCCTCCCACATATAAATCGACGGGCATAAAATATTTTTCAATTTCTTTGCCCCATGCTGCTTTGTCATTTTTAGGATCCAAATAGCGAAGGTAATACCAACAGGAACCCGCCCACTGCGGCATTGTGTTCGTCTCTCGTCGGGCAGGCTTGCCCGTTTTAGAATCTGTAATATTTACCCACTCCGTGATCGTCGCGAGAGGGCTCTCTCCGGTGCCACTGGGTTCATACTTCTCCACATTCGGAAGTAAAACGGGAAGTTCATCCTCATCGAGCACTCGATAAGTTCCATCTTCAAAATGCACGATCGGAAAGGGCTCTCCCCAATAACGCTGCCGAGAAAAGATCCAATCGCGGAGCTTGTAGGTGACGGTGGCTTTGCCTAGGCCGAGTTTCTCAAGTTCTGCGCAAATCTTTTTTTTGGCATCCGCAATCTTCATGCCATTGATAAATTCGGAATTGATGTGAGCCGCATCTTCAGTGAAAGGGAGTTCCTCTGCTTCCAAAACTTTAACAATCGGCAGCTTATATTTTTGCGCGAATTCAAAATCCCTTTCATCATGAGCGGGCACCGACATAAGCGCTCCCGTGCCATAGTGCGCTAGCACATAATCCGCAATCCAGATCGGCAACTCTTTTTTGGTAAAAGGATGTATCGCATAGGCTCCAATGAATTCACCGGATTTATCCTTCGCTAGATCCGTGCGATCTAAATCGGATTTGGCCGCCGCTTTTTCTCGATACGCCGTTACCGCCACTTTGCGATCCGAGGTCGTGAGTTTTTCCACAAGCGGATGTTCAGGAGCAAGCACCACGAAGGTGGAACCAAAAAGCGTGTCCGGTCGGGTCGTGAAAACTTTAATGCGCTGACCCACATGGCCTTTCACATCAAATTCGATATCAGCACCTTCGGATTTTCCAATCCAATGGCGTTGCATCTCCTTAATGTTCTCCGGCCAGTCGAGCCCTTCTAAATCTTCAAGCAATCGATCGGCATAGGCTGTGATCTTAAGCATCCACTGCCGCATGTTTTTTCGAACGACCGGATGTCCGCCAATTTCGGATTTTCCATCCACAACTTCTTCATTGGCGAGCACGGCTTTCAATTCTGGACACCAATTCACGGGCGTGTCGGCCATGTAGGCGAGCCCCTTTTTATGAAGTTGAATAAAGAGCCACTGCGTCCAGCGATAATATTTGGGATCGGTCGTATCGACTTCGCGGTCCCAATCGTAAGCAAAGCCGAATGTCTTTAATTGTCGTCGAAAAGTTTGAATGTTGGCTTCCGTCGTTACACGCGGATGGGTTCCCGTTTTGATCGCATAGTTTTCAGCCGGTAAGCCGAAGGCATCGAAGCCCATCGGATGTAAAACATTAAAGCCCTTCGCAAACTTGTATCTCGCAACGATGTCGGTGGCGGTGTAACCCTCGGGATGCCCTACGTGGAGCCCCGCGCCTGAGGGGTAGGGGAACATATCAAGCACGTAGTACTTGGGTTTAGAAGGATCGAAGTTCGTACGAAATGTTTTGGCCTTCTCCCAATGGGCCTGCCATTTCGGTTCTATGCTGGCGGGGTTGTAATGCATCGGACGAGCGTACCATCGTAAAATCATTGCTCGAAGCGTCTTCTTCGACTGAACTTGAGACATGACGACAATTTTTGAAAAGATCGTAAAAGGCGAAATTCCAAGCTTCAAAGTCTGGGAAGATGCCGATCATCTTGCGTTTTTGGATATTCGGCCCTTGGCCCCCGGCCATACCCTCGTCATTCCCAAAAAGGCAATCGACCCTCTATTTTCTATGGATGATATTTCTTACCAAAAGCTCTTAATGGCGGCCAAAAAGGTGGCCGACCTTCTAAAGCAAAAAATTGAATGTAAACGCGTGTGCATGGCGGTCGTGGGCTTCGAAGTTCCCCATGCTCACATCCATCTCATTCCCACCAGGTCCATGATGGATTTTCCCTGGCCCGCTGGACAGGCCACCTCTGAAGGGGAGCTGCAATCTGTTCAAAAGAAGATCGCGGGATAGGGGAGGGTCAAAGAGGGATGATTCTCTTTCGAATCGATTTTGCAGTTTCAACGGGAATGGGCCACTTTGTGCGCTGCTTGAGTATTGCGCTGCAATTGGGTCCTGAGAAGGCGGCCTTCATCGTGGAGCGGAAGCCCGCTCAAATGATTCCCGAGGCTAAACCTTTCCAATTTTTTGAAACTCTTTCGAACAATGCTGCCGATACCGATGCGCAAATGACCGGAGAGTTTATTCGATCGACGGATGCAAAGCTGTTAGTCGTCGATTCCTATCAAATGGCCCCAAACTATTATCAGAGATTGAAAGACTCTCATCCTAATCTCGCTCTATTTGCGGTCGATGACTTCGGAGAAAAGAAAAATTTGCCTCTAGATGGGGTTCTCAGCTTCGGTTGGTGCACGGACCCCTCGCGCTACGCTTCTCAGGTGTTGAAAAATTCTGCGGTGGGCATTGAATATTCCCCTATTCGAAATGATTTTCTTTCCTTTCGTCGCGAACAGAGAAACTACGATCAAGTAAATCGCATGTTGGTGACGATGGGAGGCAGCGATCCGAAGCATTGGGGATTGAAGATTCTGCCCTTTCTCGAAAGGGTTTCGAATCTTCCGCCGACTACGATCGTAACAGGACCACTTTTTGAAAAACAAAAGGAGTTGGAAGAGGCGATTGCCCATAGCCCGCTAAAACCCCGCCTTAATTTGGAATCACGTTCACCCCAGATTGCAAAATTGATGAGTGAGGCCGACCTTATTCTTGTTGCGTCGGGAACGACTTGCACGGAGGTTGCATTCCTTGGGACACCCATGATTGCCTTTCCCACGGTCGACAATCAGGAGCCGATTGCCATTTCGATTGAGAGGTTGCGATGTGGGTGGGCGCTTCCACCTGCACATCGGCTGGAAGAGACGGATTTTCTAAGAACGCTTAACGAAGCTCTTCAATCTCCAAAAATACGCGAAGAATTTGCAATCAATGCCAAAAATTTGGTGGATGGCAAGGGTGCACGTCGACTCGGAGCGTTTCTATCGATTAGGTCTCAGTAAGGCTCGAAGGATTCCAACTGACTTTGAAATCGAGTGAGAATTCGCGAAATGCTGGGAAATTTCCACCAGCGCGATGACATTTCGACTTCCATCGGAGCTGTTTCAGTGCTTCTCCAAACGACTTCCAAAGGCATTCGTGTCGCTTCAAAGGGGTACTGGCCAAAGTTCCCAAAAAAATAAAGTCCTCCAAGTTCACCTTCCCCTTTGCCAAGAAAAGTGATCGTTGCTTCCACGTCTCCATTAGCCGCATAAAATTCCTGATTCGCGTAGAGATCTTCTGTAATGGAATCAAATTGAGAGCTTAAAATCTTGGCACCCACAATGAGTTTCGATTCGAATTTCCAAATGAGCGCAATCTTCAAGCCTTCTTGTTCGATTACCCATTGCTGGAGATCGTGACCTGATGGGATTGAACGGGGCAATTGGTAGCCATTGGGAAATGCGGAGAACGGTGTGGAGGGCCATTCGCTCGTAAGCGCATCCTTGTCTGCTCGAAGGGAAGCCATCAATTCACTCTTCTGCAATTCTTCGTTCCAAATAATTTTCACCGATCCTAGCGTTCCAAAGGGAATTTCTTTGTTCACTTTCACTTGATATTCCTGGACGAGTGGAAAACGAATGCTCGCCGTTTGTTGCGTGAAATTTACAAAGAAAATGGCATCGTCGGCGATGCTGTCATTTTTAGGATCGCATCCGGTAAGAGCAAAAGTGCCCAACAGAGATAAAATTGCGAGAACTCTAGAAGCGTGCATGACCTCTTCATACTAACGTCTTTTTTTAAAGAAATCCTGAAGGAGTGACTTAGCATTCTGCGTTAATTCAGAATCTGGATAACACTGCTGAGAAATTTTCGAATACGCGGGACCATCCGCGCCAAATTTTCCAGATGGTAAAAGAAAATGAATCGTCTTCACTCTGGTCAGGCGGGCCGCCGTTTGACACATCAAGCAAGGCTCAAGCGTTACGTAGAGTTCGGCGCCAGTCAGGTATTTGGTTCCGAGAAGCTTTGAAGCCTTCTGAAAGCACACCATTTCAGCATGCCAAAGAAACGATTGGCGTCTTTCGGTTCTGTTATACGCTTTGGCGATAATTTTTCCCTCGTGAACAAGAACAGCCCCGATGGGAACTTCGCCCCTTTGACCCGCGCGCTTGGCAAGAGTGAGCGCGTGCTTGAAAAAAATATCTTTCGTATCACTTCGCATTGATACGAGACCAATCAATGGGAGTGGTTTGATATTTCTGAGTTAAGATCGTGTTCACCTTTGAGAAGTGTTGGCATCCAAAAAACCCATTGTGGGCGGAGAGTGGGGAGGGATGGGCGGCCGCTAGTATCGTGTGTCTCGCCGCATTGATAAGTTCCTTTTTCTTCTGAGCTGCCGCTCCCCACAAAAGAAATACGATGGGGTCATTTCGATCGCTCAAGAGTGAAATGATTCTATCGGTGAAAGTTTCCCATCCTTGATTTCGGTGGGAAAAGGCCTCATTCGCTCGCACTGTGAGAACCGTGTTCAATAAAAACACGCCTTGCTCTGCCCAGCCCGTGAGCTCCGAACTCTTTCGGTCCCATTTAAAATCAGCAATGTCCTTTTCCATCTCTTTGAAGATATTTCCAAGACTGGGAGGTTTAGGTGAAAGAGAATCCGGCACGGCAAAGCAGAGTCCAATGGCTTGATGGGCGCCGTGATAGGGATCTTGGCCCAAAATCACCACTCGCACATCGTGGTAATCGATCATTTGAAGTGCACGAAGTACTTTCTCCCGCGGGGGATAAATTTTTCGTTTCGACCCATACTCCGTCTTCAAAAACTGGGTCAGCAATTTGAAGTAAGGCTTGTGCGCTTCGTCCTGCAATATGTTTCGCCATCCCGCCGGGAGATTTTCGGGGAATCGCTTCTGTGTCTGTGATTCAATTTCGGGAGCTTTTTCAGCGGGAGATCTCATAACGCGATCCAGTAACTTCTTTCTGAAAAAATAAATTTGGTGGAGTTGGGCGGGATCGAACCGCCGACCTCGTCGTTGCGAACGACGCGCTCTCCCAACTGAGCTACAACCCCTTATGGTGACGTTGCAGCCAATCTTCTAAACAATAAATTTCCGAAATTCCAGCACTATGACGCAAGGGCGTCAGACCCACTGTGACGACACAGGAGGATCATGACGCCCGAGCGAAACACCAGGAAAATAGAGGCTCGGGGGGAAAAATGCGCCAAAATACTTTGCTCGTGGGGAGCCAATCTCGCTCTCTTATCGCTTCATTATTTGTTTCACTTCTTGTTTTAACTTCAACTTTTCACTCAGACGCCACAGCTTCAACTTCGGCCACAAAAAAATGGACGATCATGGTGTTCTTAAATGCTGACAATAATCTCGAATCCTACGGTTATGAAGATCTTAAAGAAATGGCCAAGATTGGATCGACCGACGAGGTCGATGTGGTTGTGCAATTCGATTGGATCAAGACCAAAGGCACCAAGCGAATCTATATTGAAAAGGGAAATGAAAAAGTCGTCGAAGAGATGGAAGAACAGGACATGGGCGACGAAAAAGTTTTCACGGACTTCGTCGATTGGGGAATGAAGAACTATCCAGCAGAAAAATATGTCGTGGTGATGTGGAACCATGGTGCGGGTTGGTCGAAGTCGGCTAAAGCAAATGTTGTGAAGAGTATTTCCTACGACGATACGTCGGGAAATCATATGTCTACGAATGAATTGCAAATCGGTTTAGAAGCCCTCGTTGCGACTTCTGGAAAGAAGATTGACGTCCTTTCCTTCGATGCTTGCCTGATGGCGATGGCAGAGGTTGCAGATTCTCTGACTGGAGTGGCGGATTATATGGTTGCTTCAGAGGAAGTCATTCCTGGCGATGGCTATGCTTATGATGATTGGTTCAAAGCCTTCATGACTGCTTCGAACGGAAAGGAATTGGATTTTTCTACTGAAAAACTTCTGAAAGACATGGTCGAGTCCTACGGAAAATCCTACAGCGGTGGTTCGCAAGGAACTCGATCGATCACATTGTCAGCCTTTGATTTAAGCAAGATGGAATCTTTGAAAGCCTCGATCAATGCATGGGTGAGTGGAGTGAATAAATCCACTGTTCTCACAAAGGAAATGCTGAAGGAGGCCGCAAAGAGCGCTCAAGCGTACTATGATTCCGATTATCGAGATCTTGCGAGCTACATGAAAAATATTAAGGACAAAGTGATGTCGATGGATCCTTCTTGGATTGTGGAAGATGAAAGCCTCGTGACTTTGACGGACAATGTTTTGAACGCTGCGGACGATGTCGTCATGGAAAATTATGCGAGCTCGTCTTTGAAGAAATCCGAAGGTTTGGCGATTCATCTACCTGCGGGATATTATGGCAGCTCGAACTGGACGAAATCTTCGAAACGTCGCGATGCTTATATGAATATTAGCTGGGGAAAGACCTCCACATGGGTGGAGCATCTCGATTACGTCTTCTTCGCCAACTAGTTTTGATTCGTCCGTAGTTCCCTGCCGAAGCGGAGCGAGGCCAAAGATAAAAAAAAGCCTCCGCGGGATCCGCGGAGGCTTTAAACATTCTGGGCGACTTGGGGAGGGGATAAAGGGTTTTAAGGGTTTAGCCGCCTCAGAAACTTTTAAACTTGAACTCAATATAGTCCGGATTTTTTTTGTCTCAATAAAAAAATATGTGATTTTGTGAGTGATTTTCGGCACTTGGTAAATTTTACACGGTCGGAAATGACTAACTTTCGTCCCCGTAATTTCACAGCAATTTTAAGTAAATTCGCCTGTAAAAATTACACAAGGCTCTTCCCACCTTGGTGCCCCACTTGCGACTAAACGCTCGATTTATATTTTGCCAGCTTGTTGTGGAGGGTCTTCAAAGAAATATCGAGCATCTTCGCAGCCTTGGTTTTATTTCCGTCCACGAAAGCGATGGTGTGAAAGAGAAACTGCTTTTCAACATCTTCCATGGTTTGTCCCAACCGAAATTCTACTACGGGCGCTTTGTGCGCTTTCGAAGTGAGAGTTTCAGGCAAATCATCGACGTCGATATATTCTTCGCTACACACTACGACCGCTCGTTCGATGACATTTTTCAATTCACGCACATTGCCCGGCCACGTGTATTTTTTGAGAAGGCTGAGAGCTTCTTTCGAAAATCCACTGATGTTGCGATCATTTTTTAAATT
>ERZ761602.2077-NODE-2077-length-33190-cov-4.800815_pt1 | contig 33190 bp, 44 predicted proteins | sample MGYA00512165_ERZ761602 | MGnify/ENA primary metagenome ERZ761602 (study PRJEB28899, sample SAMN02445085) | bioreactor sludge metagenome | biome: EBPR sludge; isolation source: Thorneside wastewater treatment plant | place: Australia: Brisbane, Thorneside...
GCACGGTACCCACCATGGCCTGGCTGATCTCCTGGGCCCGGGCATTGATGCGGGCCTGCAGGAGCGCGAGCCGGGCGAGCTTGTCGGCCTCGGGCACGGCGTCCGGCAGGGTCGCGGCCGGGGTGCCGGGGCGGGCGCTGTAGACGAAGCTGAAGGACTGGTCGAAGCCGATATCGGCAATCAGCTGCATCGTGGCCGCGAAGTCGTCTTCGGTCTCGCCCGGGAATCCGACGATGAAATCGGTCGAGACGCTGATGTCGGGGCGCACGGCCCGGAGCCGCCGGATCTTCTGCTTGAACTCCAGGGCCGTATAGCCGCGCTTCATCAGGGCGAGGATGCGGTCGGACCCGCTCTGGACCGGCAGGTGCAGGTGGTTGGCGAGTTTCGGCTCGGTGGCGAAGGCCTCGATGAGACGTTCGCTGAACTCCCGGGGGTGGGAGGTGGTGAAGCGGATGCGCTCGATGGCCTCGACCCGGGCAACTTCGCGGATCAGGCTGGCGAGGTCGACGACGCCGCCATCGGCCGTTTCCCCCCGGTAGCCGTTGACGTTCTGGCCGAGCAGGGTGACCTCCCGGACGCCCTGGTCGGCGAGCTGGCGGATTTCGGCAAGCACCCCGTCCAACGGGCGGCTGACCTCCTCGCCCCGGGTGAAGGGCACCACGCAGAAGCTGCAGTACTTGCTGCAGCCCTCCATGACGGACACGAAGGCTGTCGCTCCCTCCGCCCGCGGTTCCGGCAGGGCATCGAACTTCTCGATCTCGGGAAAGCTCACGTCGACCACGGGCAGGCCCCGGGCCCGGACCTCGGCCACGAACTCGGGCAGCCGGTGCAGGGTCTGGGGGCCGAACACGAGGTCGACGAAGGGCGCGCGCCGCAGGAGTTCCTCGCCTTCCTGGCTGGCGACACAGCCGCCCACGCCGATGATCAGCCCGGGCCGGGCGGCCTTGAGTTCCCGGAAGGTACCGAGCCAGGAGAAGACCTTCTCCTGGGCCTTGTCCCGGATCGAGCAGGTGTTGAGCAGCAGGAGGTCCGCCTTCGCCGGATCGTCGGTAGGCTCGAGGCCCTCGCGGGCACGGAGTACGTCCAGCATGCGGCTGGAGTCGTACTCGTTCATCTGGCAGCCGAAGGTCTTGAGATAGACCCGGCCGCGCGGTGGCGATGAGCCCATCACTGGCCCGGTACCTGCGGCGGCGCCGGCCAGCTCAGAAGGGGATGTCGTCGTCGAACTCCGACGCGTCGCCAGCACCCGCACCGGCCGTCGCGGCCGCTGGCTTTGCCGCCGGGCGGGCCGGCCGGCCTGAGCCCCGGAAGCTCTCGCCCTCGTCCGGGCCGCCGCCGGCACCCATGCCACCACCACGGGAATCGAGCATCTGCATCTGGTCGGCGATGATCTCGGTGCTGTAGCGCTCCTTGCCTTCCTTGTCGGTCCACTTGCGGGTGCGGAGCTTGCCCTCGATGTAGACCTTGGAGCCCTTCTTGAGGTACTCGGCGGCAATCTCCGCCAGCCGGTCGAAGGTGGCGACCCGGTGCCACTCGGTGCGCTCCTGGGGTTCACCCGTCTCCCGGTCCTTGAACCGCTCGCTCGTGGCGATGGAGAAATTGGTGGCTGCCTTGCCGCTGGGCATGTAACGGGTCTCGGGGTCCCGGCCCAGGTTGCCGATCAGGATGACTTTGTTGATGCCGCTCATAGGAGTGTGATTGTAAGGGGGCGGGATCCGTATGGTAGCCGCATTTCCGGGGTCCTTCGCCGGAAATGCAGCGCGGCAGGGCGGTCCGGGGGCCGGACCCGTCGCCGGCCGGCCAGGGGTCCTTTGGGCGGGCCTGTACGGCCCCCCCGGGGGGCTTATAGTTACGGGTTCCCCGGCAAATCCCCGGCCGATCCGCCGGTTACCCCATGCAGCAGATCAGCATCCGCGGCGCCCGCACCCACAACCTGAAGAACGTGGACCTGGACCTGCCCCGGGACCGCCTCATCGTGATCACCGGCCTGTCCGGGTCCGGGAAGTCGTCCCTGGCCTTCGACACCATCTATGCCGAAGGCCAGCGCCGCTACGTGGAGTCCCTGTCCGCCTACGCCCGCCAGTTCCTGTCCATGATGGACAAGCCGGACGTGGACCACATCGAGGGGCTGTCCCCGGCGATCTCCATCGAGCAGAAGACGGCCTCCCACAACCCCCGCTCCACGGTCGGCACGGTCACCGAGATCTACGACTACCTGCGCCTGCTGTTCGCCCGGGCCGGCACGCCCCGCTGCCCGGACCATCACCGGGACCTCAAGGCCCAGACCGTCAGCCAGATGGTCGACCTCGCGCTCTCCCTGCCGGAAGGGACCCGGCTCGCGCTGCTGGCCCCGGTGGTCCAGGACCGCAAGGGCGAACACACCCAGCTCCTCGCGGACCTGCGGAGCCAGGGGTACGTACGGGCGCGCATCGACGGCGAGATCTGCGAGCTCGACGACCCGCCGAAGCTCGACCTGCGCCGCAAGCACACCATCGAGGTGGTCGTGGACCGGTTCAAGGTCCGGGACGACGTGAAGCAGCGCCTGGCGGAGTCCTTCGAGACGGCACTGAAACTTGCCGATGGCGTCGTCAAGGTCGCGCCGCTCGAGTCCGGCGACAAGGCAGCCCGGGCGGCGCTGGCCCAGCATGGCGGCAATCCCGACCTGCTGTTCTCCGACCGCTTCGCCTGCCCGATCTGCAGCTTCAGCATCGCTGAGCTCGAGCCCCGGCTGTTTTCCTTCAACAACCCGGCCGGCGCCTGCAGCGCCTGCGACGGGCTGGGCGTCAGGCAATACTTCGACCAGGACCGCGTGGTGCGTTACCCGGAGCTCAGCCTGGCGGGCGGCGCGATCCGCGGCTGGGACCGCCGGAACGCCTACTACTTCTCCATGCTGCAGAGCCTGGCGAAGCACTACGACTTCGACGTGGAGCTGCCCTGGAAGAAGCTGCCAGCGAAGTACCAGAAGATCCTGCTCCACGGCAGCGGCGAGGAGAAGATCCAGTTCAACTACCTGACGGGCCACGGCGTCAGCATCAACCGCAAGCACAAGTTCGAGGGCATCCTGCCGAACCTGGAGCGGCGCTACCGGGAGACGGACTCCGGCATGGTGCGGGAGGAACTGGCCAAGTTCCTGTCCACCCACCCCTGCCCGGACTGCGGGGGTACGCGGCTCAACACCGCAGCCCGCAACGTCTACGTGAGTGGCCGGTCCATCCCCGAGGTCACCACCATGTCCGTGGGCCACGCGCTGGAGTTCTTCGGTGCCCTGAACCTCGAGGGCTGGCGGGGCGAGATCGCGGCCAAGGTTGTCAAGGAGATCCAGAACCGGCTGCGCTTCCTGGCTGACGTCGGCCTTGAGTACCTCTCCCTGGACCGGAGCGCCGAGACCCTCTCCGGCGGCGAGGCCCAGCGGATCCGGCTCGCCAGCCAGATTGGCTCGGGCCTCGTGGGGGTGATGTACATCCTCGACGAGCCGTCCATCGGCCTGCACCAGCGTGACAACAAGCGCCTGCTGAACACGCTGGTTCACCTCCGGGACATCGGCAACACCGTGCTCGTGGTCGAGCACGACGAGGAAGCGATTGCCGCCAGCGACCACGTGGTCGACCTCGGCCCCGGCGCGGGCGTACATGGCGGCCGCATCGTGTCCCAGGGCACCCCGGCCGAGATCATGGCGGACCCGGCCTCCATCACGGGCCAGTACCTCTCGGGACGACGGCAGGTGCCGGTACCGAAGCGGCGCCAGGCCGCCGACGACGCGCGCTGGCTGACGATCCGGGGGGCAAAGGGCAACAACCTCAAGGACCTGACCGTGCGCATCCCCCTCGGGGTGATGACCTGCGTCACCGGCGTGTCAGGCTCGGGCAAGTCCACCCTGGTGAACGACACCCTTTACCTGTACACCGCCGAGCAGCTGAACGGCAGCAGCGAGGCGCCCCACGCCCCCTGCGCCGGCATCGAGGGCCTCGACGCGGTCGACCGGGTGATCGACATCAGCCAGAGCCCCATCGGCCGCACGCCCCGCTCGAACCCGGCCACCTACACCGGCCTCTTCACCCCGATCCGGGAGCTCTTTGCCGGCACCCAGGAGGCCCGGTCCCGCGGCTACAAGGCGGGACGCTTCAGCTTCAACGTGAAGGGCGGCCGCTGCGAGGAGTGCGAGGGCGACGGCGTGCTGAAGGTGGAGATGCACTTCCTCCCCGACGTGTACGTGCCCTGCGACGTCTGCAAGGGCCAGCGCTACAACCGGGAAACGCTGGAGATCCGCTACAAGGGCAAGAACATCAACGACGTGCTCGAGATGACCGTCGAGGATGCCGTCGGGTTCTTTGCCGCCATCCCGATGATCGCCCCCAAGCTGCAGACCCTGATGGACGTCGGCCTCACCTACGTCCGGCTGGGCCAGAACGCCACCACCCTGTCTGGGGGCGAGGCCCAGCGCGTGAAGCTGGCCAAGGAACTGTCCAAGCGGGCCACGGGCAATACCCTGTACATCCTGGACGAGCCCACCACCGGCCTGCATTTCCACGACATCGCCCAGCTGCTGGTCGTCCTGCAGAAGCTCCGGGACCAGGGCAATACCATCGTGGTGATCGAGCACAACCTGGACGTCATCAAGACGGCCGACTGGATCGTGGACCTGGGCCCCGAGGGGGGCGATGGCGGCGGGCATCTGGTGGCCACGGGCACGCCGGAGGACGTGGCGGGCAACCGCAGGTCCTACACCGGCCAGTACCTGGCGCCGCTGCTCGAGAAGAACCGGGCGGCGTAGGAGCGCCTTCAGGCGCGATCCGATCCCGATCGCGCCTGAAGGCGCTCCTACAGCACACGCACCCGCTAGAATCGCCACAGTTCCAGCCAGGAAGGTTCACGTGGGTCCGATACAGTACATCTTTCCCGTCTTCATCCTCGGCATGTGGGTGATCTGTGGCCTCGGCATCGCCGGGGGGCAGTGGACCGGAATCCACTGGCTCATGCTCGGGCTGGCCCACCTGGCCTGCGCCATCATCTTCGCCAACTTCGTCCTCGTCTTCTCCTACGGCTACGCCTTCAGCATGGTGCTGGTGAACGGGGCGCTCATGGTATGGCGGCCGGAACCCACGGTGCTCTTGGTGGGGGGGCTGGGCCTCCTGTACGGCCTGCGCCTGGCCGGATTCGTCTGGGCGCGGTACCGGAGCGAGAGCTACTCGACCACACGGGCTAAGGGCGAGCGGGCCAATGCGGCCATCCCCTTGCCGCTCCGGCTGTTCATGTGGGTGTCCTGCGGCTGGCTCATGGCCTTCCTGGGCATGCCGACCTGGCTGGCCGGCATTGCCGGGCTGTCCACCGGTGTCGTGGCTGGCGCAATCCTGATGCTAGCCGGGCTGGTTCTGGAAGCCGTGGCCGACGCGCAGAAGCAGGCGGGCAAGGCGGTAAATCCCGGGACCTTTGTCACCGCGGGCCTCTACCGCCGGCTCCGCCACCCGAACTACCTGGGCGAGATCATCTTCCAGCTGGGGCTGATCGTCGTCGCGGTGGCTGCCGCGCCGGGCGGCTGGGCCCTCGCAGCAGGCGTCGCTGCGCCGCTGTACATCGTCATCCTCATGTACTACGCCGCCCGGAACCAGGACACGGAGCAGGCGCAGCGCTACGGTGGGGACATGGCCTACCAGGCGTGGCGGGGCCGGACGAGCTGCCTGCTGCCGGGGCTGTGATAATCGCGCCTGAAGGCGCTCCTACGGGAGAGCACCGCGGATGATCGTCAACTGCATCGCCTACCGGGGCGGCCGGAGCCTCGGCAACATCCCGGTGGACGACATCAGCGAGGTGCTGAAGCAGCCGGACACCTTCATCTGGCTGGGAGTCCACGAGCCGGATACGGCCCTGCTGCGCAAGGTGCAGGAGGAATTCTCGCTGCACGAGCTGGCGATCGAGGACGCCATGCACGCCCACCAGAGGCCGAAGCTCGAAACCTATGGCGACTCGCTGTTCATCGTGGTGGACACCGCCCAGATGGTCGACGACCAGGTGCAGTTCGGCGAGACCCACCTTTTCGTCGGCGCCAACTACATCATCACCATCCGCCACGGCTCATCCGTGAGCTACGCCCCGGTACGACAGAAGTGCGAGACGTCACCCCACCGCCTCGGCATGGGCCCCGGCTACGCGCTGTACTCCGTCATCGATTTCATCGTGGACAACTACCAGCCGGTGGCGGAGCGCCTGCAGGCCCGGTTCCAGGAGCTGGAGCAGGAGATCTTCGAGAAGTCCTTCGACCGGGAGTCCATCGGCAGGCTCTACAAGCTGAAGGGCGAACTGATCAAGTTGCGCGACGCGGTCGGCCCCATCAACGACATCAGCAGCCAGCTGATCCGATTCCACGAGGAAATCGTGCGCAAGGAGCTGCGCCCCTACTTCCGTGACATCGAGGACCACGTCACCCGCATCACCCGCGGCGTGGACACCATCCGCGAGATGCTCACTACGGCGATCCAGGTCAACCTGGCCCTGGTGACGGTGGGCCAGAATGAGGTGGTGAAGCGGCTCGCCGGCTGGGGCGCCATCCTCGCCATCCCCACCGTGGTCTTCAGCATGTACGGCATGAACTTCCGCCACATGCCGGAACTCGCCGGCCGCTTCGCCTATCCCCTGGTCGTGGGCGGCACGCTGCTGGCGTGCACACTGCTCTACCGGCGGCTCGTGCGCGCCGGGTGGATCTAGCCCCGGCGGAGCCTAGTCCCGCAGCGCTATCCACACGGGCGCGTGGTCGCTGGTCTTCTCCCAGCCACGGACGTGGCGGTCCACGCCGCCCGCCGTCAGGCGGGGGACCACGCCCGGCGAGAGCAGGAAGTGATCGATGCGGATGCCGGCGTCCCGGGGAAAGGCGTTCCGGAAGTAGTCCCAGTAGGTGTAGATGCGCTCCCCGGGATGCAACCGGCGCAGGGCGTCGGTCCAGCCCTGGGCCACGAGCTGCGCCCAGGCGGCCCGGGTCGGGGGCAGGAACAGCGCGTCTTCCAGCCAGCGCTCGGGCCGGTACACGTCCAGCTCTTCGGGGATGGCATTGAAGTCACCGGTGAGTACCACCGGGTCGCCGCTCGCCAGCAGCGCCGCGGCATGCTCGTGCAGGCGCCCGAACCACCGGAGCTTGTAGTCGTACTTGGGCCCGGGCGCGGGGTTGCCATTGGGCAGGTAGATGCTGGCGACCCGGAGCCCGCCGACCCGGGCCTCCAGGTAGCGGCTCTGCAGGTCCTCCGGATCGCCCGGCAGGCCCCGGCAGCTTTCCACGGGCAGCTCCGCCCGGGCGAGCACCGCGACGCCGTTCCAGCTTTTCTGGCCATGCCACAGGGCGTGGTAGCCGGCGTCCCGGATGGCAGCCTCGGGAAACTTCTCCTGGGGCGTCTTCAGCTCCTGCAGGCAGGCAACGTCCGGCGCCGTCTCGGCGAGCCAGCGCAGGAGCACCGGCAGCCGGGCATTGATGCCGTTGACGTTGTAGGTGGCGATGCGCATGGGGCGAGTCTAGGCGGTCCCGCCCCGGGAGTCCCGCGGGACGCGCCGGGGACGGCGCTGCAGGTCGCCGCCGCAGTTGGGGCAGGTCCCTGCCAGCTCACCTTCAGCGCAGCCGGCGCAGAACGTGCACTCATAGCTGCAGATCCGGGCGTCCGGGGACTCCGGCGGCAGCGGGAAATGGCAGCGTTCGCAGGCGGGGCGGAGCTCGAGCATGGGGATAAGCCTCCCGGCGGCGCCGGAGGGTCGAGGTCAGGCCGGGGGTGGAGTGGCTAGAACGGCGTCACGCCGCGCCAGGCTCCCGGCCGGCCAGTACTGCTTCCGGTCGTAGTACTCGGCCACGGCCGGCGCACCCGGTGGCAGCACCACCCACGGCTGCTTAGAGGCCGTGAAGATGTGGATGTCCGGGGGCAGCAGGTCGGCCCGGTCTAGGGTGCCGACACGCACGAAGGCAAAGAGGATCCCCGCCCCGGCATAGTGGCTCCAGACCGCGATCCGGCACTTCGGGCAGCGGGCGATCTGCTGGCCCTTGCCGCTGTTGGACGGCGTGTTCACGAACTCCGGCACGTCGTCGCTGAGGACCGAGATGCGCTCGCTCTCGATCATGGCGTTCAGCGCGAAGGCCGACCCCGTCTCCCGCTGGCACCAGCGGCAGTGGCAGCAGTGCACGAACAGTGGCGCCGTCTCGATCTGGTAGCGGATGTGGCGGCAGTCGCAGCCGCCCTGGAGGGGGTAGGTCATGGCGGGTCCGGTCCTGGAATGGTTCTTGTTGTCGCCGGGTCGTGGTCCGTGGGCAGGGGCTGATGCTAGCAGGCGGGACCGGGGAGCCCCAAAACTTATGTCGCGTCCTTCCCCGGCACCGGCTGCGGGCTACTGGCGCAGGATCTTCTCCATCGCCCTGCCCCGGGCCAGCTCGTCGACGAGCTTGTCCAGGTAGCGGATGTTCCTCATGAGCGGGTCCTCGATGTCCTCGACGCGCACGCCACACACCACGCCCCTGATCAGCGCGCTGTTGGGATGGAAGGCGGGAGCCTGGCCGAAGAAGCCCTCCACGTCGATCCCGCTCCGGACCTGCCGTTCCAGCTGCTTGCAGCTGTAGCCCGTGAGCCAGCAGATGACCTGGTCGACCTCGTCCTTCGTGCGCCCCTTGCGCTCGGCCTTCTGCACCAGCAGGGGATAGACCCTGGCGAAGGGCATGGCGTAGAGGCGGTGGGTTGGCATCAGGCGGCTCCCGGGAAGGTCACGGCGGATGCTCCTCGTACCTCGGCGCATCGCCCCCGATGTGATCCCAGGGCGCCCGGGAGCCCACGAAGAGGTGCATGCCGATCTCGACGCCGGGGTCGCCGTCGATGCATCCAAGCGTCACGCCATGCACTTCCCCCTGGCAGGTACCGGCCAGCGTGGAGCCGCACCGTCCGCAGAAGACCAGGCCCCAGCCTGGGCTGGTCTCGTAGCGGACGAGCGCGCCCTCACCGGCCGTCCAGCCGAAGGCGCCAGGCGCGACCTCCGCGTAGGCCGAGCCGGCGCCGCTGAAGGTCTTGCGGCAGCGGGAGCAATGGCAGCACCTGGCGTTCTTCAGCGGCGCGCGGACCTCGTAGCGCACCTGGCCGCAGGCGCAACCGCCGGTGAGGGTCATGCCTCGATCTCTCCGCTCGGGGGCTCATGCCGGTACAACCCCATGAGTTCCTGAACCCGGGGCACGGCCTCGAACCCCAGCGACCGGTAGAACCCGTGGGCGTCTACCGTCCGCAGCAGAATCACCTGCAGTCGGGCCACATCGGGGTGGGCCAGCACGGACTCCATCAAGGCCCGGCCGATCCCCTGTCCCCGGTGCTCGGGCGCGACGAATACGTCCGCCAGGTAACCAATCAGGCAGCGGTCGGTGACGAGCCGCCCGAAGGCGACCTGCACGCCATCGCGGTACGCACCGAAGCACAGGGAGTTGGCTATGCACCGATCCATCATCTCCCGGGTCCGGTCCTTTCCCCAGTAGCTCCCGTTCATCCAGGCGAGGACCCGACCCGCGTCGAGGCGGGCGGGATCGCTGGAGAACTCGACGCCAGGATCGTTCACGACGGCCGCCGGTCCGCCGGGTGGTTGACCCCGTCACTCACAGGCACGCCCTCGACGAGGTTCGGGTCCACGCCGTCCAGGCAGCCGAGGTTGAAGCCGTACTGGTTCGGGTTCGAACGGCGCCGGTGATGGGTGTAGATGCCACACCGGGAGCAGAAGTAGTGCTCGGCGGTCATCGTGTTGAAGCGGTACACGGTGAGCAGGTCGGCACCCTGGACGACCCGCAGGCCCCCGAGCGGCACGCCACCCATCACCGCGCCCTTGCGCCGGCACATGGAGCAGGTGCACCGACGCAGGTCCGTGACGCCGTCCGGAAGGTCGAGTTCCAGTACCACGCCGCCGCAGTGGCAGCTGGCCCGGTGTGTGGGCTGGATGTCGGTGTTGCCGATGCGGCGGAGGGAAGGAAGGGCCATGGTGGTTCGTGTCCCCGGCATCCGGACCGGCACCCCATCGGCGTCGGCCACCCGCCAAAGGTACTCCCTGCCCGGGCATTGGCAACGAGGACCTCGGCGCGACCGTCCGCGGCAACGTCCAGCGGAGTTTCTGGACTTAATCCCGGTGTTGGAGTCCTTGACAACACCGACTAGCCGTTGTCATCATCTCCAACATGAAGGCCGAGGAGCTGGTCCGGACCCGGATCGTCTATTCCCAGGTGGCCTTCGCCGACGTGGTCGTCTGGCACCTGCCCAGGCCCAGCAAGGGATCCAGGCACCGCTTTAAGTACCGGCTGGCCTACGTGGTCCGGGGCACCTGCGTGATTCGTTACGACAACGAGACCGGCAAGGGTGACCACCGGCACTTCGGGGGCAGGGAGACTAGGTACGTGTTTTCGGACGTGGACAAACTGCTGGCCGATTTCCAGGCTGACATAGCGAGGTGGGAACGTGAAAACAGTCATTCTTGAGGTCCGATCCCCGGCTGACGCGATGACCGGGATTGCCGCGGCCTGGAAGGGCCGAAAGGCCCAGAAGAACGCCCGCATCAGCTTCGCCACACCCGAACTCCTCTGGCAGGTGTTGACCGCCAAGCGCTGGGAATTGCTAAAGGCGCTGTGCGGGGCGGGGCCAGTGTCGATCCGGGAAGCCGCTCGGCGGGTGAACCGCGACGTGAAGGCTGTGCACGGTGATGTGAAGGCGTTGCTGGTGGCCGGTGTGCTCAACCGCGCTGAAGGCGGCGGCATTGAGTTTCCGTACGAGGCCGTGAAGGTCGAATTTCTGCTGGAGGCTGCCTAGCACTTCGCTTGGAATTGCCGGCCTACCCCAGCCTCCGTATCCCCACCGCCGCCCGGATCGCCGCCATGAACGGCGTCGCCAGCCCCCGCGCCTTCTCCGCGCCCGCCTTCAGCACACTCTCCACGTGCTTGGGGTCCGCCATCAACCGCTCGTACTCCCCCCGCGCCGGCGCGAGGTGCGCGTCGAGCCACCCGAACAGCTCCTGCTTCAGGTCCCCCCAGCCGGCCCCCGCCGCGAACTTGGCGGCATAGGCCTTCGTCTCCTCCGGCGTCGCGAAGGCGCGGTAGATGTCGAACAGCGTGGAGCCCTCGGTCTCCTTCGGCACGCCGGGCTCCAGGGAGTTGGTCTTGATCTTCATGATCATCTTGCGGAGCTGGGCGGACGGCAGGAAGAGCGGGATGGTGTTGTTGTAGCTCTTGCTCATCTTGCGCCCGTCGAGGCCGGTGAGGATCGCGGTGTCCTCGCCGATGTCCGCCTCCGGGATCACGAACTGCTCGCCGTACAGGTAGTTGAAGCGCTGGGCGATATCCCGGGCCATCTCCACGTGCTGCTTCTGGTCCTTGCCCACCGGCACCCGGTGGGCCTTGAACATCAGGATGTCCGCGGCCATCAGGATCGGGTAGGAGAAGAGCCCCATGGTGATGCCCTTGTCCGGGTCCGCATCGCCTTCGTGTTCGTTCGCCTGCACCGCCGCCTTGTAGGCATGGGCGCGGTTCATCAGGCCCTTGGCGGTCACGGTCGTCAGGATCCAGGCGAGCTCCGGGATCTCCGGGATGTCCGACTGGCGGTAGAAGACCGAGCGGGAGGTGTCGAGCCCCAGCGCCAGCCAGGTGGCGGCGATCTCCAGGGACGAGCGGGCGATGAGGGCCGGATCCTGGTTCTTCACCAGCGCGTGGTAATCGGCCAGGAAGTAGTAGGACTGCACGTCGGCGCGCCGGCTGGCGGCAATCGCCGGGCGGATCGCGCCCACGTAGTTGCCGAGGTGCGGGGTGCCGGTGGTGGTGATGCCGGTGAGGTGGGTTTCCATGGTCGGGGTTTTCATAGGGGCGCTAGTTTAGACTGACGGTCATGAATCCCGCCCCCAGCCTTTACCGGCCCCACCTCACGGTCCTCACCGCCCGCTACGACGCCGCCCTCGAGGCCGCCGGCCTCGACGCCGTGCTGATCGGCGCCGGCACGCCGCCCCTCATCCACCGGGACGACCAGGACTACCCCTACCGCCCGGAGCCCCTGTTCCTGCAGTGGGCGCCCCTCGAGGCGCACCCCGGTTCCGCGCTGCTCTACCGGCCCGGCAGGCAAGCCCAGCTGCTGGTGTACGAGCCCGACGACTTCTGGCACCAGAGTGCGCCGGTGCCCAAGGGCCCCTGGCAGCGGGCCCTGGACATCCGGACCCTGGCCCGGCGGGAGGACCTGGTTCGTCACCTGCCAAAGGTGCGCCGGGGCAGGCCCCGCCTGGCCCTGCTCGGCGACCCCGCCCAGTGGAAGGGGCTGAAGCTCGCCGGCGTCGTGAACCCGAAGCCGCTCCTCACCCACCTGGACTACGAGCGCGCCTTCAAGACCCCCTGGGAGATCGCCTGCCTCCAGATCGCGACGATCCTTGGCCTGGCCGGCCACCGGGCCGTGGCAGACGGCTTCGCCCGGGGCCTCAGCGAGTACGAGCTCGGACTGCTGTTCCTGGCCGCCACCGGCCAACGGGACCAGGAGCTGCCCTACCCCGCCATCATCGCCGCCAACCGCAACGGCGCGACGCTCCACTACCAGCACCGGGACCGGCGCCGGCTGCTTAAGGCGGAGCGACACAGCCTGCTGCTCGATGCCGGCTGCAGCCATGGCGGCTATGCCTCGGACATCACGCGCAGCTACCCGGCCCGCAAGGGCGGCGAATTCGCGGCCATGGTGCGGGACATGGACCGGGCCCAGCAGCGGCTCTGCGAGCTCGTGCGCCCGGGCATCGGCTTCCCGGACCTGCAGCTCGCTGCCCACCGGGAGGTCGCCGGGCTGCTGGCGCGCTGGGACCTGGTGCGCATGGACCCGGACGCCATGGTCGATGCCCGGGTCACCGATCACTTCCTGCCCCACGGGCTCGGACACCTCCTGGGCCTGCAGGTACACGACGTGGGCGGGGACCTCGCGACGCCCCGCGGCGGCGCCCTGCCCCGCCCGAAGCGCTTCCCGCGCCTGCGCCTCACCCGGCCCCTGGCGGCCGGCATGGTGGTCACCGTGGAGCCCGGGATCTACTTCATCGATTCCCTGCTCGCCCGGCTGAAGAAGTCCCGGGCCGCCCGGCGGGTCAACTGGCAGCGGGTGGCCGCGTTGCACCCGTATGGCGGCATCCGCATCGAGGACAACGTGCTGGTCACGAAGGACGGCCACCGGAACCTCACGCGGGAAATGGCGTCAGAAGCGGGGTAGGAGCGCCCTCAGGCGCGAGCATCTCCCTTCCGGGGTGCGGCGTTTCGCCCCGTCCATGAGCCGGCACCCCGGCCGGTCTGGTACAGTTTCCGTTCCCGCCCGCAGCGACAAAAAGTTGATCAGCAACAATCCCTTGCCCCGTGCCGGCCTGGTCCTGGCGGCGCTCCTCACCGCGTTCCTCGCCGCGTGCGGCGGCGCCCCTCCGGCCACGGGCGGTCCGCCCGGCGGTGGTGCCCCGGCCGCGGGCCGGCCGGGTGGCATGGGTCCTGGCGGACCGGTGGCCGTGATCACCAGCCGGGTCGAACCCCGCGCCTTCGTCGACCGGTTCACTGCCCTGGGGACCGCGCGGGCCAACGAGTCCATCGAAGTCACCGCCCGGACCACCAGCGTGGTCACGAAGATCAATTTCCGGGAGGGCCAGCGGGTGCGGGCCGGCCACGTGCTGGTCGAACTCGACAACCGCCAGGAACGGGCCGACCTGCAACTCGCCGAGGCCCAGCTCAAGCAGGCCGAGAACCAGTACAACCGGAGCAAGAGCCTGGCCGTGAGCCAGGCGGTCTCGGCCGCGGACCTGGACCAGCTGGAGGCCAACCTGCTGGTGGCCCGGGCCCAGGTGCGCGGCGCCCGGGCCCGGCTCGACATCCTGTCGATCAAGGCGCCCTTCGCCGGCACCGTGGGTCTGCGCCGGGTCAGTCTCGGCGACCTGGTGGGGCCTGATACGGTGATCACCACCCTGGACGATACCGGCGTCATCAAGCTGGAATTCGGCATCCCCGAGAACTTCGTGGGGGACCTGAAGGGCGGCATGACCATCGTCGCCGACAGCACCGTCTACCCGGGCCGCCGCTTCGAGGGCAAGGTGACCTCCATCGACTCCCGGGTGGACCCCGTCACCCGCGCGGTCACGGCCATCGCCACCGTGCCGAACGGGGACGAACTGCTCAAACCCGGCATGTTCCTCACGATCGGCCTCGAGAAGAAGCGGGACGGCGTACTGATGGTGCCGGAGGAAGCCCTGGTGCCCCGGGAGGGCCGCCAGTACGTGTTCGTGGTGGAGGATGGCAAGGCCCTGGAGCGGGAGGTGCAGCTCGGCGCCCGCGCCCCGGGCCTCGCCGAGATCGTGACCGGACTTGCGGCCGGGGCCCAGGTCATCACCGAAGGCACCCAGCGGGTCCGCACCGGGGTGCCGGTGCAGGTATCCCCGGTCAGCTAGCAGACGCGGAGGCCGAGCCCATGGTCCTGTCCGACATCTCCGTCCGCCGCCCCGTCTTCGCGGGGGTACTTAGCCTCATCCTCATCATCCTCGGCATTCTCTCGGCACAGCAGCTGCCCGTACGGGAGTTCCCTGACGTCGACCCGCCGGTGGTCTCCGTCACCACCGCCTACCGGGGAGCCTCCGCCGAGATCATCGAGCGCCGGGTGACCCAGCCACTCGAGGATGCGGTATCCGGCATCGCCGGCGTGCAGAAGCTCACCTCCACCAGCCAGGACGAGCGCTCGAGTCTCACCATCGAGTTCGCGCTCGACCGGGACCCGGACGGCGCCGCCAACGACGTGCGGGAGCGGGTGTCCCGCATCCTGCAGCAGCTGCCCGAGGACGCGGACACGCCCGAGGTCACCAAGCAGGACCAGGGCATGGACGCCACGCTCTACATCACGGTGGAGAGCCAGACACGGTCCCTGATGGAGCTCACCGACTACGCCGAGCGCAACCTGGTGGACCGCCTGTCGGTGATCGATGGCGTCGCCCAGATCCGCCTGGCTGGCGCCCAGAACCGGGCGATGCGCATCTGGCTCGACCGGGACGCGCTGGCCGCCCGGGGCCTGACCGTGCAGGACATCGAGGACACCCTGCGCCGGGAGAACGTCGAACTGCCCGCGGGGCGCATCGAGTCCCGCCAGCGGGAATTCTCCCTGCGCACGGAAACCGGCCTCGACGAGCCCGCCGACTTCGAGGCCCTGGTCGTGGGGCGGGGACCCGACAACTACCTGATCCGGCTCGGCGAGGTCGCCGACGTGCGCATCGAGCCGGAGGACTCCCGGTTCTTCTCCCGGTCCAACCGGGTCTCCGGCGTGAGCCTGGGGATCGTGCCCCAGTCCAAGGCCAACATCCTGGAGGTCAACCGGGCGGTGCTCGCCGAGGTGGAGACGCTGCAGCCCAGCCTGCCGGGTGACATCCATGTAGGTCCCAGCATCGACTTCTCCAAGTTCGTGGAGGAGTCCATGATCGAGGTGGCCAAGGTGCTGGGCGAGGCGCTGCTGCTCGTGCTGGTGGTGATCTTCGCCTTCGTGGGCTCGGTTCGGGCTACCATCATCCCCGCCGTCACCATCCCGGTAGCCATCATCTCGGCGTTCATCGCGATGGCGGCCCTGGACTACACCATCAACACCCTCACCCTGCTCGGGCTCGTGCTCGCCATCGGGCTCGTGGTGGACGATGCCATCGTGGTGCTCGAGAACATCGTCCGGCAGATGGAACTGGGCAAGCCACCCCTGCTGGCGGCGGTGGACGGCAGCCGGGAAATCGGCTTCGCCGTGATCGCCACCACCGTCGTGCTGGTGGCGGTGTTCGTGCCCATCTCGTTCATGCCCGGCAACCTGGGGCGGCTGTTCGGGGAGTTCGGTTTGTCGCTGGCCGCGGCCATTGCCTTTTCGGGCCTGATCGCTCTCACCCTGGTGCCCATGCTCACCTCCAAGTTCTTCGCGAACGGGATCCACCGTGGGCGCCTCGCCACCCGCCTCGACGCCTTCTTCAAGCGCCTGACCGCACGCTACCAGGCTTCCCTTGCGCGCTTCGTCCGGCGGCCCTGGCTCGCCGTGGGGTTGCTGGCGGCCACCGCCACCGCTGGAGCGGGCATCTATAGCGTGCTGCCCAGCGAGTACGCGCCGGCCGAGGACCGCAACATGATGCTCATGATGGTGCGGGCGCCCGAGGGCTCATCCCCCGGCTACATGGACCGGCAGATCCAGCAGATCGAGGGCACCGTCATGCCCTATGTGGAATCCGGGGACCTTAAGCGGGTCGTGGCCCGTACCGGGATGTGGGGCGCGGGCGGCGACGTGAACTCGGCCTTCATCTACATGCCGCTGGAGTCCCGTTCGGTACGTGAGCGGTCGGCCCAGGAGCTGTCCGCCGAGATCCGCGCCAAGGTCTCCCAGCTGCCGGGAGCCATGCCCACGGTGTTCCTGCCTCCCAGCCTGGCCGTGCGCTCGGCCGGCTCGGGCCTCGCGGTCGTGCTGAGCGGCACCACCTACGAGCAGCTCACCGGGTGGCAGGAGAAGATCATGGCGAAGGTTGCTGCGGACAACCCGCGCATCCTCGGCATGCGCTCGGACTTCTTCCCCACCAAGCCCAAGATCAAGATCAACATCGACCGTAACCGGGCCTTCGACCAAGGCGTGTCCCTGCAATCCATCGGCCGCACTCTGGAGACCATGCTCGGGTCGCGCATCGTGACGACCTTCCTGGACCGGGGGGAAGAGTACAACGTGGTACTGCAGGGTGTGGCGCGGGACCGGGCGACGCCCTCCGACCTCGCCAACATCTACGTGCGGTCCGAGCGTTCCGGGCAGCTGGTACCGCTGGCCAACCTGGTGAAGCTCGAGGAGGTCGCGGGACCCAAGGAACTGAAGCGCTTCAACCAGCTCCGCTCCGTGACGCTGACGGCCAGCCTGGCACCTGGCTATTCCCTGGGCGAGGCGGTGAAGTACATGGAGACGGTCATTGCGTCGGAGCTGCCTCCAGATGCCACGATCGCATTCGACGGGGAGGCCCGGGAACTGAAGGAGTCCGGCGGTGCCGTCTTCGTGACCTTCGGACTGGCGCTGATCCTGGTGTTCCTGGTATTGGCGGCGCAGTTCGAGAGCTTCCGGCACCCGCTCATCATCATGCTCACCGTACCCCTGGCCCTGACCGGCGGCCTCGTGGGCCTGTGGCTGTTCGACTCTTCCGTGAACGTCTACAGCCAGATCGGCGCGATCATGCTGATCGGCCTGGCAGCGAAGAACGGCATCCTCATCGTTGAGTTCGCCAACCAGCTACGGGACCGGGGCATGGAGTTCATGGAGGCCATCGTCTCGGCGGCGGCCGTCCGGCTGCGGCCGGTGGTGATGACGAGCCTCTGCACGGCCTTCGGCGCGGTACCGCTCATCCTCGCGAGCGGGGCAGGCGCCGAGTCCCGCCGCACCCTGGGCGCGACGGTATTCTTCGGCGTGACGATCTCGGTGTTCCTGACCCTCTACCTGATCCCAGCCCTGTATGTGCTCATCGCCCGTCGCACGAAGTCGCCCGAATACGTCGGGCGTCTGATCGACCGGCTGAAGCCGCTCCTACGGGGTGATCAGCCCGCCGCGGCGGCGGCCTTCTTCGCGCGGGGGTTCTTGCTCGGCTGGGCCTTGGGGGCGGCCTTCTTGCGGGCCTTCTTCGCGGCAGGCTCCGCCGCCACTGCCTTCTCGCCGGGCTTGTCGGTGAGCAGCACGAGGGCCATGGGCGCGGCATCGCCCGCGCGGAAGCCCATCTTCAGGATCCGCAGGTAGCCACCCGGACGGGCCTTGAAGCGAGGCCCCAGGTCGTTGAACAGCTTGCCCACGGCCGGGCGATCCCGCAGCCGGTCGAAGGCCAGGCGCCGGTTGGCAAGGCCGTCGACCTTGGCCAGCGTGATGAGCGGTTCCACGACCCGGCGCAGTTCCTTGGCCTTGGGCACCGTCGTGCGAATGGTCTCTTCGCGGATCAGCGACGCCGCCATGTTGCGGTACATGGCAGTCCGGTGGCTGCTCTTCCTGCCGAGGGCTCGGCCGGCCTTACGGTGCATCATGGCTCGTGGTTCCGATCAGTCGTCTGCGGTGGTTCTTCAGCTTGGCCTTCAGGCGGCCTTGTCGTCGTGCTTGGCAAGGCCGGGCGGGGGCCAGTTCTCGATGCGCATACCGAGCGACAGCCCGTGGCTCTCCAGCACTTCCTTGATCTCGGTAAGGGACTTCTTGCCGAGGTTCGGGGTGCGGAGCAGCTCCACCTCGGTGCGCTGCACGAGATCGCCGATGTAGTTGATGTTCTCGGCCTTTAGGCAGTTGGCCGAGCGCACGGTGAGCTCGAGCTCGTCGACGGGGCGCAGCAGGATCGGCTCGACCTGGGTCTCGGCCGTGGTCGAGGTGGCCTCGTCCTGGCCACGCAACTCGAGGAAGACGTCGAGCTGGTCCTTGAGGATGGTCCCGGCCCTCCGGATGGCATCCTCGGGATCGATCGTGCCGTTGGTCTCGACGTCGAGCACCAGCTTGTCGAGGTCGGTGCGCTGCTCCACGCGAGCCGCTTCGACCGTGTAAGTGACCTTGCGCACCGGGCTGAAGGAGGCGTCCAGGCGCAGGCGGCCGATGCTGGTGGTCTGCTCGTCCGGATTGTGCTGGACCACGGCGGCCCGGTAGCCACGGCCACGCTCGATCGTCAGCATCATCTTCAGCTCACCATTGCTGGTGAGGTTCGCGATGACGTGCTTCGGGTTCACGACTTCGACGTCATGATCGGTGACGATGTCACCGGCGGTCACGGGGCCAGGGCCCTTGCGATGCACGGTGAGCTCGACCCGGTCCCGGGAGTGCATGCGGATGGCCACGCCCTTGAGGTTGAGGAGGATCTCGACGACGTCCTCCTGGACGCCCTCGATGCTGGTGTACTCATGGAGCACACCCTCGATCTCGGCCTCGACGATGGCGGCGCCGGGCATGCTCGACAGGAGCACCCGGCGCAGGGCATTGCCCAGGGTGTGACCGAAGCCCCGCTCGAGGGGTTCGATGACGATGCGCGCGCGGTTGCCGGCTTCTGCCTGGACCCGGACGCTGCGCGGCTTGAGGAAATCACTGATCGACGGCTGCATATCTGACAGGCCTCCTGGACTGAATGGACCTGATTCGTATCAAATCGTGGCCGCCGCCCCGCGGGCCGGCGGCACCGGACTACTTGGAGTAGAGCTCGATGACGAGGTTCTCGTTCACATCGGGCAGGATGTCGTCGCGGGCCGGCAGGTTCTTCAGCGTGCCCACCAGCGCGGTATCGTCCACTTCGACCCACTCGGGGAAGCCCACCTGGCTCGCCATGGCGACCGCATTCTTGATGCGGGGCTGCTGCTTGGCCTTTTCAGCCACCTCGATCTTGTCCCCTGCAGAGACCTGGTAGGAGGGAATGTTGACCGACTTGCCGTTGACCTTGATCGCGCAATGGCTGACCAGCTGCCGGGCTTCGGCCCGGGTGGCGGCAAAGCCCATGCGGTAAACGACGTTGTCGAGACGGCCCTCGAGCAGCTTCAGCAGGTTCTCGCCCGTTGAGCCCTTCATGCGGGCGGCCTTCTGGTAGGCGTTGCGGAACTGCCGCTCGAGCACGCCATACATGCGGCGCAGCTTCTGCTTCTCGCGCAGCTGCACGCCGTAGTCGGACAGTCGGCCCTTGCGGGCACCCTGCTGGGTGCCGGGGGGAGTCTCGAGCTTGCACTTGCCTTCGAGTGGCTTGATGCCGCTCTTCAGGAATAGATCGGTGCCTTCCCGGCGGGCAAGCTTGCAGGTCGGTCCACGATATCTGGCCATAGGTCGTCCTTAAACGCGCCGCTTCTTCGGCGGCCGGCACCCGTTGTGCGGGATCGGGGTGATGTCTTCAATGTTGCTGATGCGGTAGCCCACCGAGTTCAGGGCGCGCACGGCGGACTCGCGGCCCGGGCCGGGACCGCTGACGAACACCTCGAGGGCCTTGAGGCCGTACTCGAGGGCGGCCTGGCCCGCGCGCTCGGCCGCAACCTGGGCCGCGAACGGCGTGCTCTTGCGGGAGCCCTTGAAACCGCAGCTGCCGGCGGTCGCCCAGGACAGTGTGTTGCCCTGGCGATCGGTGATCGTGATGATCGTGTTATTGAAGGTCGAATGGATGTGGGCGATCCCGTCAATGACGAGACGCTTCGACTTCTTGCGCGCGCCCTTGGCCGCGGCCGTGCCGGCGGCTGCCGCCGGCGCAGCTGCGCCGGAGGTCGGGGGCGATTCGGGTTCCTGTGCCATCTAATGCTCTCTCCAGTTGTTCGTCAGCGCCGGATCGCGCGCCGCGGACCCTTGCGGGTGCGCGCGTTGGTGCGGGTGCGCTGGCCACGCATCGGCAGGCCCTTGCGGTGGCGGATGCCCCGGTAGCAGCCCAGGTCCATGAGGCGCTTGATGCTCATGGATACTTCCCGGCGCAGGTCGCCCTCGACGGGGAAGCGGGCGATCTCGGCGCGGATCCGCTCCACCTCGGGCTCGCTGAGGTCCTTCACCTTCACGTTTGGCTCGATCCTGGCGGCCTCGCAGACGCGCAGCGCACGGCTGCGGCCGACGCCGTAGATGTGCGTGAGGGCGATGCCGACGTGCTTGTTCGGCGGGATGTTGATGCCTGCAATACGTGCCATGGGTTAACCCTGTCTCTGCTTGTGACGGGGATCGCTGCAGATCACCCGCACGACGCCCTTGCGACGAATGATCTTGCAGTTCCTGCAGATCTTCTTGACTGATGCCCGAACCTTCATAACGACTCCGTTCGCCCGCTCCTCAGCGGAGCTGGCCCGCCCGACCTATGCCGCCGAAGTTGGCCTTCTTCAGCAGGCTCTCGTATTGATGGGACATCATGTGCGCCTGTAGCTGCGCCATGAAGTCCATGGTGACCACGACGATGATCAGCAGCGACGTGCCGCCGAAGTAGAAGGGCACCCGCCAGTAGAGGATCATGAACTCGGGCAGCAGGCACACCGCCGTGATGTAGATGCCGCCCCAGAACGTCAGGCGCGTGAGCACCTTGTCGATGTACTCGGCCGTCTGCTGGCCGGGCCGGATGCCGGGGATGAAGGCACCGCTCTTCTTGAGGTTGTCCGACGTCTCCCGGGAGTTGAACACCAGGGCCGTGTAGAAGAAGCAGAAGAAGATGATGAGGCTCGCGTACAGCAGGATGTAGATGGGCTGCCCGGGGGCCAGCCGCGCGGAGAGGTCCTGCAGCCAGCCGAAGCCCTCGTTGGTGCCGAACCAGCCAGCGATCGTGGCTGGGAACAGGATGATGCTCGAGGCGAAGATCGGGGGGATCACGCCAGACATGTTGATCTTGAACGGCAGGTGGCTGGACTGGCCCGCATAGACGCGCCGCCCCTGCTGCCGGCGGGCGTAGTTCACGGCGATGCGGCGCTGCCCCCGCTCCATGAACACCACGAACGCGGTCACGGCCACGATCAGCAGGATCAGGATCAGTGCAATGGCCGGATTCATCTCGCCCGTGTTCACGAGTTCCAGCGTGCCGCCGATGGCCGAAGGCAGGCCTGAGATGATGCTGGAGAGGATGATCATCGAGATGCCGTTGCCGATGCCGCGCTCGGTGATCTGCTCGCCGAGCCACATCAGGAAGATCGTGCCCGTCACCAGGGTGACCACGGCCGTGAACAGGAAGCTGAAGCCGGGGCTGATCACGAGGCCCTGGTTCTGCAGCGCCACGGAGGCGCCGAGCGACTGCACCAGGGCGAGGCCGACGGTGCCGTAGCGCGTGTACTGGGTCAGCTTGCGCCGGCCGGACTCGCCCTCCTTGCGCAGCTGGCTCATCTGTGGGATCACGACGCCCGCCATCTGCACGATGATGGACGCCGAGATGTAGGGCATCACACCCAGGGCGAAGATGCTGAGCCGCTCCAGCGCGCCGCCGGAGAACATGTTGAACATGGCCAGGATCGTGCCCGACTGCTGCTCGAAGAACTGGGCGAGCGCCTGGGGGTCGATGCCCGGCACGGGGATGAAGGTGCCGACCCGGTAAACGACCAGCGCACCGATCAGGAACAGCAGGCGCGAGCGCAGGTCAGCGAAGCGCGTTGCTTCGCCGAGTGCCGCTGCCGGATTGGCCATGCCTTTTGCCACGCGGGTGCCCTGGTGCCTGTCGTCTGTGGTTGCCGGATCAGTCTTCGATGGTGCCGCCGGCGGCCTCGATGGCCTTCCGGGCGCCTGGGGTGACCTTGATGCCCTTGAGCTTCACGGCCTTGTCGATCTTGCCGGAGGCGATGACCTTGGCGGTCTCCACCTCACGGCCCACGACCCGGGCCTGCTTGAGGGCGTCCAGGTCGATTACAGCCGCCTTCACCCGCAGCAGTTCGTGCAAGCGCACTTCGGCGGTGGCTGCCAGCAGGTGCGAGACGAAGCCGATCTTCGGCAGGCGGCGCTGGATGGGCATCTGGCCACCCTCGAAACCGACCTTGTGGTAGCCGCCCGCCCGGGCCGACTGACCCTTGTGGCCGCGACCGCAGGTCTTGCCCTGGCCGGCGGAACTGCCCCGGCCCACGCGCTTGCGCGCCTTGCGGGATCCGGGCTTCAGTGAATTGAGCTTCATGAACCTTTGACCTCTGGGTGCGCCGTCAGGCCGGCTCGACCCGCAGCATGTAGGCAATCCGGTTGATCATGCCCCGGTTCTCCGGGGTATCCGCCACCACCACCGAGTGGTGCATCCGGCGCAGGCCGAGGCCCGTCACGCAGCCCTTGTGGCTCTCCAGCCGGCCAAACTTGCTCTTGACCAGTGTCAGCTTCAGCTGGCCCGTGGCCTTGCCGCCCGTCTTCTTGCCCGTCGCCATGGCCTAACCCACCAGTTCCGCAAGGACCTTGCCGCGCTTGGCGGCAATCGCCTCGGGAGACCGCATCCCCTCGAGGGCCTTCATGGTGGCCCGCACGACGTTGATCGGGTTCCGCGAGCCGTAGCTCTTGGCCAGCACGTTGCGCACGCCGGCACACTCGAAGACGGCGCGCATGGCGCCACCCGCGATGATGCCCGTACCCGTCGAGGCCGGCTGGATGTAGACGCGGGTTGCGCCATGGCTGCCGGTCTGGGCGTAGTAGAGCGTGTCCTTCTTCAGGGGCACGTTCTTCAGGTTCTTGCGGGCCGCCTGCATGGCCTTCTGGATGGCGGCGGGCACTTCCCGCGCCTTACCGTAGCCAAAGCCGACCTTGCCCTTGCCGTCGCCGACGACGGTCAGTGCGGTGAAACCGAACTGCCTGCCGCCCTTGACCACCTTGGCCACCCGGTTCACCGCCACGAGCTTCTCGAGATACTCGTCGCCGTCGCCACCGGACCGCTCCGGGATGTTTTCCTGTCTACGCGCCACTGTCAGAACTCCAAGCCGTTTTCACGGGCTGCATCGGCGAGGGCCTTTACCCGCCCGTGGTACTGGAAACCGGAACGATCGAACGCCACACGCGTGACGCCGGCCGCCTTGGCCTTTTCCGCAATCGAGCGTCCCACGAGGGCAGCGGCGGCAATGTTGCCGGTGCCATCAAGGGCTTCCCGCACGTCCTTCTGCAGCGTCGATGCCGCAGCCACCACCGTGCCACCATCGGGCCCGATGACCTGGGCGTACATGTGCCGGGGCGTGCGGTGGATCGTCAGCCGTGCCACACCGAGTTCGCGGATCTTGGCCCGGGAACGCCGGGCCCGCCGCAGTCTGCTGTCCTTCTTGTTCATAAGCGACCCGAAGCCACGATTGCCTGGATACCTGCCCGCGGACGCTCCGCCGGAGGGATCGGGCGCAATCGCCTACTTCTTCTTCGCCTCCTTGATGACGACCTTCTCTCCGGAGTACCGCACGCCCTTGCCCTTGTAGGGCTCCGGTGGGCGATAGCGGCGAATGTCTGCGGCAACCTGGCCGACCTTCTGCTTGTCGGCCCCCTTGATGACGATCTCGGTCTGGCTCGGCGTGTCGATGGTGATGCCATCGGGCACGGGGAAGGCCACCGGGTGGGAGAAGCCGAGGGTCAGGTTCAGCTTCTTGCCCTGGGCCTGCGCGCGATAGCCGACGCCCACCAGCTCCAGCTTCCGCTCGAAGCCCTTGGCGACCCCGTTCACCATGTTGGCGAGGATCGCCCGCGTGGTACCCGCCAGCGCGCGGTCGCCCGCCGCCGGGCTGGCGCTGCCCACGTGGGCAATGCCATCGGCCACCTTGATCTCGACACGCGGGCTCAGGTCGAGGTTCAGCTCGCCCTTGGGTCCCTTCACGCGCACCTTTCCGGCAGCCTGGGTCAGTTCGACCCCCTTGGGCAGCGGCAGCGGCTTCTTGGCAACTCTCGACATAGATGATCCCTACAGCAGGCCGTTCGTCAGGAAACGACGCAGAGCACTTCGCCGCCGTGCCCGCCAGCCCGGGCTTCCCGGTCGCTCATGACGCCGGCCGACGTGGACACGATGGCAATTCCAAGACCACCCTGGATCTTCGGCAGCGAGTCCTTGTCCCGGTAGATACGCAGCCCGGAGCGGCTGACACGGCGGATCTCGTCGATCACCGGCCGGCCCTCGAAATACTTGAGCTCGATGGTCAGCTCGCGCTTGTTGTTGCCCACGTCGCTGGCCTCGAAGCCGGCGATGTAACCCTCATCCCGAAGCACCCGGGCAATGGCCTCCTTCTGCTGGGAGGAAGGCATGGTCACGCTGGGCAGGGCCACCTTCTGGGCGTTCCTGATCCGGGTCAGCATGTCGGCAATCGGGTCCGAAAGACTCATGATCGTTTGCTCGGTCTGGATTTGATTCGGTTGGCGTCGCGTCCGGCGGCTTACCAGCTCGCCTTGCGCATGCCGGGCACGTTGCCCGCCAGCGTCAGCTCGCGCAGCTTGGTCCGCGAGAGTCCGAACTTCTGGTAGTAGCCACGGGAACGGCCCGTGATCTGGCAGCGGCTGCGCATGCGGCTCGGGCTCGAGTCCCGGGGCAGGGTCTGGAGCTTGTCCACCGCGGCCTGCTTGTCGTCGAGGCTCGACTTCGGGCTGGCGATGACCGCCTTCAGTGCCGCACGCTTCTTGGCGTACTTCTGTACGAGCCGGGCGCGCTTGGCATCGCGGAGAACCATGGATTTCTTGGCCATTGGCTTGGTAAACCTGCTACTTGCGGAACGGGAAGTTGAAGGCATCCAGCAGCGCGCGGCCGCGGACATCGTCGCCCGCGGTCGTCGTGATGGTGATGTCCATGCCCCGGATGGTGTCGATCTGGTCGTAATCGATCTCCGGGAAGATGATCTGCTCCTGGATGCCCATGCTGTAGTTGCCGCGGCCGTCGAAGGACCGGCCGTTCAGACCCCGGAAGTCGCGGATGCGTGGCACGGCGATGCTGATCAGGCGGTCCAGGAACTCCCACATGCGCTGGCGGCGCAGCGTGACCTTGCAGCCCACCGGATAACCCTCACGCACCTTGAAGGTGGCGATGGACTTGCGCGCCAGGGTGATCTGGGGCTTCTGGCCGGCGATGCGGGTCATGTCCGCGACCGCCTTCTCGATCACCTTCTTGTCGGTGATCGTCTCACCCACGCCCATGTTGAGCGTGATCTTGGTGATGCGCGGCACCTGCATGACGTTGTCGATGCCCAGCTCCTGCTTCAGCCGGGGAACGACCGTGCTCGCGTAATATTCCTGCAACCGTGCCATAGCTTGCCCGCGATGCCCCTCAGGCATCCACGACCTCGTTGTTCGACTTGAAAAAGCGGACCTTCCGCCCGTCCTCGAGCGTCCGGAATCCCACCCGATCGGCCTTGTTGGTTGCCGGGTTGAACAGCGCCACGTTGGAGATGTGCAGCGACATCTCCTTCTCCACGATGCCGCCTTGCAGCCCCTTGGCCGGATTCGGTTTCTGGTGGCGCTTGACGACGTTCACGTTCTCGACAATCACGCGGTCGCCATCGACGCGGGTAACCGTACCCTTGCGGCCCTTGTCGCGGCCCGCAATCACGATTACCTGGTCATTCTTCTTGATGCGCTTCATCTGGACTCACTCACAGCACTTCAGGCGCCAGGGAAATGATCTTCATGAAATTCTCGTTGCGCAGCTCGCGGGTCACTGGCCCGAAGATGCGCGTGCCGATCGGCTCCAGCTTGTTGTTGAGGAGTACGGCAGCATTGCCATCGAAGCGGATCACTGAACCATCGGGCCGGCGCACGCCCTTGCGGGTGCGGACGACGACCGCGTTGTAGACCTCGCCTTTCTTGACGCGCCCGCGGGGGATCGCGTCCTTGATGCTGACCTTGATCACGTCACCCACCGAGGCATAGCGCCGGCGGGTGCCGCCGAGCACCTTGATGCACATCAGCTGACGGGCGCCGCTGTTGTCGGCGGCCGCAAGGTACGTTTGCATCTGAATCATGTTCGTTCCCCGGTAATGCCAGCGTCAGACCGCGACCTTGGCCGCCGTCTCGGACCGGCGCAGGACCTCGACCAGGCGCCAGGCCTTGCGCTTGGAATACGGCCGGCACTCGGTGATCGTCACCAGGTCGCCCTCCCGCGAGGTATTCGTCTCGTCGTGGGCGAGCAGCCTGGTCGTGCGCCGCACGTACTTGCCGTACTGGGGGTGCTTCACCAGGCGCTCGACGACCACGGCGATGGTCTTCTGCATCTTGGTGCTGACCACGGTGCCGGTGAGCGTGCGGACGGCGGCCTCGCTGGCCGCACCGCCGGCGGCATCGGCCGCCTTGCCCTTGCTGGCCCGGGTCTTGCCGGTGGTGGTTGTCGGACTCATGCTGCTTCGCTTTCCTACTTCTGGCGAGCCTGCTCGTTCAGCAGGGTCTTGATCCGCGCGATGTTCTTGCGGACCTTGTCGAACTGGTCCGGACGGCTGAGCTGGCCGGTGGCCCGCTGCATCCGGAGGTTGAACTGTTCCTTGCGGAGGCCGAGCAGCTCTTCGCCGAGCTCATCGACCGTCTTCTTGCGCAGGTCACTGGTTTTCATCGGCCTGTCTGCCTGTTCCTGATCAGATGGCGTGGCGGGTGACGAAGGTGGTGGCAACGGGCAGCTTGGAGGCCGCCAGCCGGAATGCTTCCCGCGCGATGTCCTCGGTGACGCCCTCCATCTCGTAGAGCACGGTGCCGGGCTGGACCAGCGCCACGTAGAACTCGACGTTGCCCTTGCCGCTGCCCTGCCGGACCTCCAGGGGCTTCGCGGTAACAGGCTTGTCCGGGAAGATGCGGATCCAGACCTTGCCGCCGCGCTTCACGTAGCGGGTCATCGCACGACGAGCGGCCTCGATCTGCCGGGCGGTGAGCCGGGCCCGGTCGGTCGCCTTGAGGCCGTACTCGCCGAAGGCCACGGTGTTGCCGCGCTGGGCAAGGCCGCGGTTACGCCCCTTGAACTGCTTGCGGAACTTGGTTCGCTTGGGTTGCATCATGGCGGTGATTCCTTAGCGGGCGGCCGGCGCCGGGGCCTCTTCGGCCGGCGCCTCCTGCTGGTCGAAGACCTCGCCACGGAAGATCCAGACCTTCACGCCGATGACACCGTAGGTGGTACGGGCCTCGGCGAGGGCATAGTCCATGTCGGCGCGGAAGGTGTGGAGGGGCACGCGACCCTCCCGGTACCACTCGGTGCGGGCGATCTCGCCGCCGTTCAGCCGGCCGGCGACCTGAACCTTGATGCCCTGGGCCCCCAGGCGCATCGTGTTCGTCACGGAGCGCTTCATGGCGCGGCGGAACATCACGCGACGCTCGAGCTGCTGGGCGATGCCGTCGGCGACCAGCTGGGCATCGAGCTCCGGCTTGCGGATCTCGGCGATATTGATGCGAACGTCGCTCAGGCTCATCTTCAGGAGCTTGCCGACCTGGGCGCGCAGGCTCTCGATGTCCTCGCCCTTCTTGCCGATGACCACGCCCGGCCGCGCCGTGTGGATCGTGATGTGGGCCTTGCGGGCCGGCCGCTCGATCTGGATGCGGGCGACGGAAGCGTCCTTCAGCTTCTTCTTCAGGAACTCACGCACCCGGAAGTCCGCGTCGATGTAACGCGGGAACGTCCGCGAATCGGCGAACCACTTGGACGACCAGTCCCTCGTAATGCCGAGGCGGATACCGATCGGATTGACCTTCTGACCCATGGCTACTCGTCCGCAACTTGGATGGTGATGTGGCTGCTGCGCTTCTGCCGCGGCGAGGCCCGGCCCTTGGCCGATGCCTTGAAGCGGCGCAGCCGCGGCGCCTCGTTGACGCAAATGGTGGCCACCTTCAATTCGTCGATGTCGGCGGCATTGTTGTGCTCGGCATTGGCAATGGCGGAGTCAAGCACCTTCTTGATGAGACCGGCGCCCTTCTTGGGCATCAGGTCCAGGATCTGCTTGGCGTTCGCCACGGACTTGCCGCGGATGGCGTCGGCAACCAGCCGGCACTTCTGCGGGGAGATCCGGGCGAACTTCAATGTGGCGGAAACCTGCATGGTCAAAACCCCATCAACCCGCCGACTCGGCGGCCTTGGTCTTCTTGTCGCCGGAGTGGCCCTTGAAGGTGCGGGTCGCGGCGAACTCGCCCAGCTTGTGGCCAACCATGTTCTCGGTGATCAGCACGGGAACGTGGTCCCGGCCGTTGTGGATCGCGATGGTGAGACCGACCATCTCGGGCAGGATCATCGAGCGCCGGGACCAGGTCTTGATCGGCCGCCGGTTGTTGCTGCCCACCGCCTGCCGGACCTTGTTGGCCAGGTGCAGGTCGATGAACGGTCCCTTCTTGATTGAACGAGCCACTGTGGGATTCCTTGCTTACTTCTTGCCGCGCCGACGCACGATCATGCCGTCCGTGCGCTTGTTCTGGCGGGTCTTGTAACCCTTGGTCTTCACGCCCCAGGGCGTGACCGGGTGACGGCCGCCCGAGGTCTTGCCCTCGCCGCCGCCGTGGGGGTGGTCCACCGGGTTCATCGCCACGCCGCGGACGGTGGGCCGGATGCCCCGCCAGCGCTTGGCGCCTGCCTTGCCGTACTTGCGGAGGTTGTGCTCCTCGCGGCCGACCTCCCCGATGGCCGCCCGGCACTCCACGTGAATCTTGCGCATCTCGCCGGAACGGAGCCGGACCGTGGCATACATGCCATCCCGGGCGACGATCTGCACGCTGCCGCCGGCAGCACGGGCGATCTGGGCGCCCTTGCCGGGCTTGAGCTCGACGGCGTGCACCAGGGTGCCCACGGGAATGTTGCGCAGGGGCAGCGCATTGCCGGTCTTGATCGGCGCATCCCGGCCGGAAATGACGGCGTCGCCGGCCGACAGGCCCTTGGGCGCGATGATGTAGCGACGCTCACCATCGGCGTAGAGCAGGAGGGCGAGATGGGCACTGCGGTTCGGGTCGTACTCGAGGCGCTCGACGCGGGCCTCAATGCCGTCCTTGTCGCGACGGAAATCAATGACGCGGTACAGCCGCTTGTGGCCACCGCCCTTGTGGCGGGTGGTCACCCGCCCGTAGTTGTTGTGGCCGGTGCTGCGCTCGAGCCGGGTGACGAGGGGCGTATGGGGTGCGCCCTTGTGGAGTTCCGGGGACGTGACTTTGACGACGAAGCGCCGGCCCGGGGACGTCGGTCTGGTTTGCTGAAGTGCCATGGGTGATCTCGGCTGTTCTCGGGGAGGGTCGCGCGGACTACTCGGCGCCCATGAAGTCGATGTCCTGGCCCTCGGCCAGCGTCACGTAGGCCTTCTTCCAGTCCTGCCGGCGGCCGGGACTGCGACCGAAGCGCTTCGCCTTGCCCATGCAGTTGACGACCTGCACGGCCGTCACCTGGACGTCGAACATCAACTCGACAGCGCGCTTTACGTCGGACTTGTCGGCGTCCGGACGGACCTTGAAAACGAACTGCTTGAGGCGCTCGGCGATGCGGCTGCCCTTCTCGGACAGGTGCGGCCCGACCAGGACCGACATGAGACGCTCATCGCCCAGGCGGGCGGCCAGGGACCTGGTGGCGGTGTCTCCCGCACCCTTTGCCGCACCCTTTGCCGCACCCTTCGCGGCCTTGGCCGCCCGGGGCTTGGTAGTGGCTGCTTTTGCGTTCATGACAGGCGCTCCGCGAGCGCCTTCAGCGCCCCGGACGTGGCGAGGACCTTGCCAAAGCGCACGAGGGCCACCGGGTTGAGTTCCCGCACCTCGACCACGTCGACGGCCGGCAGGTTACGGGCAGACAGGCGCAGGCTGTCGGATGCCTGTTCGACCACGATCAGCACCTGGTCCAGGTTCAGGCCCTTCAGGTACTTCACGAGATCCTTGGTCTTGGCGGTGGAGACACCAATGGCGTCCACCACGACCAGGCGCTCCTGGCGCACCAGCTCGGAGAGCACGGAGCGCATGGCCGCCTGGTACATCTTGCGGTTGACCTTCTGGGCGAAGTCCCGGGGACGCGCGGCGAAGGCACGACCGCCGCCCACCCAGATCGGCCCGCGGGTGGTACCCGCGCGGGCCTGGCCGGTGCCCTTCTGCTTGAACGGCTTGCGGCCACCGCCGCTCACCTCGGCACGGGTCTTCTGGGCCTTGGTTCCAGCCCGGCCACCAGCACGGTAGGCGGTCACGACCTGATGAATCAGGGCCTCGTTGAACTTGGCGCCAAAGGCGTCATCGGACACCTCGAGGCTGCCGCCACCCTGGATTGCAAGCTTCATGGGAGCCTCAGCCCTTCTTCTTTCTGCGGACCTTGGCCGCAGGCTTGATGACGACATGGGAACCCGCATGACCCGGGACCGCACCCCGGACCAGCAGCAGGTTGCGGTCCTTGTCGACCCGCACGACGGGCAGGTTCGCGATGCTGCGGGCGACGTTGCCCATGTGCCCGGACATGCGCTTGCCCTTGAACACCCGGCCCGGCGTCTGGCGCTGGCCGATGGACCCGGGGGCCCGGTGGGACACCGAGTTGCCGTGGGAGGCGTCCTGGGCGTTGAAATTGTGGCGCTTGATCGTGCCGGCGTAGCCCTTGCCGAGGGTGGTGCCCCGCACGTCGACCAGCTGGCCCGCCGTGAAGGCCTCGACGGTGATCTCGGACCCTGCGGGATGGGCCCCCGCCTCCTCGGCATTGACCCGGAACTCCCACAGGCCTTCGCCGGGCTCGGCGCCGGCCTTGGCATACTGGCCGGCGAGGGGCTTCGAGACCCGCGACGCCTTGACGGTCCCGGTGGTGACCTGCAGCGCCGAATAGCCGTCGGAGTCCGGGGTCTTCACCCGGGTGACCCGGTTCGGGAGCGCCTCGATCACGGTCACAGGCACGGATGCGCCGTCCTCCGTGAAGACCCGCGTCATGCCGCGCTTTCGTCCTACTAGCCCGATAGCCATGCCTGCTTCCTGGTCGGTATTCCTGCTTGCCGCAAGCCGCGCAACCTCGTCTGCGCACCTGCCGCTGCCTATGAATCCTGCGCGGACACGGCCAGCCCCAGACACCGGGGAAGCCTGATTCCGACGGAGACCCCCGAACCCTTTACCTGGCGATGTTCTGTCGCAGGGCCGTGCAAGCTGGCCGGGTCGTCTGCCCTCCTCGGTGGAGGGGCCGGCCGGCAGGCCCTACGGCGGGTTCGCTTATGTTTTGCCCTGATTCGCGCCCTGTAGCCGGCCTCTTGCAGTGCCAAACGCACTGCCCGGGGCCCTACGGGGCACTACGCGGAGCCGCGTAGTATATCAGCCTTGCGGCCGAGTTCAATTTTGCTAGTTGAGCTTGATCTGCACGTCCACGCCGGCGGGCAATTCCAGTTTCATGAGGGCGTCGACCGTCTTGTCGGTCGGCTCCACGATGTCCATCAGCCGCTTGTGGGTCCGGATCTCGTACTGGTCCCGGGCGTCCTTATCCACATGCGGGGAGGTCAGGACCGTAAACCGCTCGATCTTGCTGGGCAGCGGCACCGGGCCGCGGACCTGGGCGCCCGTACGCTTGGCGGTATCGACGATCTCCTTGGCGGAGTTGTCGATGAGCCGGTGGTCGAACGCCTTCAGGCGGATCCGGATGTTTTGACTCTTGGCCATAGCTATATCCTTGATTTAAATCAGGTATTCGATTTCGCGCCTGAAGGCGCTCCTACAGTCGCGCCTACTTCAGGATCTTGGCCACGACACCGGCGCCGACGGTCTTGCCGCCTTCCCGGATGGCGAACCGCAGACCCTCTTCCATCGCGATCGGGTTGATCAGCGACACCACCATCTTGATGTTGTCGCCCGGCATCACCATCTCGACACCCGCCGGCAGCTCGCAGGCCCCCGTCACGTCCGTCGTCCGGAAGTAGAACTGCGGCCGGTAACCCTTGAAGAACGGCGTGTGGCGGCCGCCCTCCTCCTTCGTCAGCACGTAGATCTCCGCCTCGAAGTCCGTGTGGGGCGTGATCGAGCCCGGCTTCGCCAGCACCTGGCCCCGCTCCACCTCTTCACGCTTCGTGCCACGCAGCAGCACGCCCACGTTGTCGCCCGCCTGGCCCTCGTCCAGCAGCTTGCGGAACATCTCCACGCCCGTACACGTGGTCTTCGTCGTCGCCTTGATGCCGACGATCTCCACTTCCTCGCCGACCTTCACCCGGCCACGCTCGATCCGGCCCGTCACCACCGTGCCACGCCCGGAGATCGAGAACACGTCCTCGATCGGCATCAGGAACGCCCCGTCCACCGCACGCTCCGGCACCGGGATGTACGAGTCCATCGCCGCCACCAGCTTCTCGATGCTCTGCGAGCCCATCTCGCTCGCATCCCCTTCCCAGGCCTTCAGCGCCGAGCCGATCACGATCGGCGTCTTGTCGCCAGGGAATTCGTAGGTCGACAGCAGCTCACGAACCTCGAGCTCCACCAGCTCCAGAAGCTCCTTGTCGTCAACCATGTCCGCCTTGTTCAGGTACACCACGATGTACGGCACGCCCACCTGACGCGCCAGCAGGATGTGCTCCCGCGTCTGCGGCATCGGGCCGTCCGCCGCCGACACCACCAGGATCGCGCCGTCCATCTGCGCCGCACCCGTGATCATGTTCTTCACGTAGTCCGCGTGGCCCGGGCAGTCCACGTGCGCGTAATGCCGCGTGTCCGACTCGTACTCCACGTGCGCCGTCGCAATCGTGATCCCGCGCGCCTTCTCTTCCGGCGCCTTGTCGATCTGGTCGTACGCACGTACCTCGCCGCCAAACTTCGCCGCCATCACCTTGGTCAGCGCCGCCGTCAGCGTCGTCTTACCATGGTCCACGTGACCGATCGTTCCCACGTTCACGTGCGCCTTCGTGCGCTCAAATTTGGCCTTCGACATGTCTTTCTCTCTCTGGTTG
>ERZ761602.2079-NODE-2079-length-33178-cov-10.122936_pt1 | contig 33178 bp, 31 predicted proteins | sample MGYA00512165_ERZ761602 | MGnify/ENA primary metagenome ERZ761602 (study PRJEB28899, sample SAMN02445085) | bioreactor sludge metagenome | biome: EBPR sludge; isolation source: Thorneside wastewater treatment plant | place: Australia: Brisbane, Thorneside...
GCCTTCGGCCGCCCCCCCAACCTCCGCGTCCCCCATGTCGCCGAGGCGCCAGGGAGATGCGTTTTTTCATGGTCCTGTGGAGGTGCCTCAGCGCCATGGGGAACCATCCGATGCTACCGTGTCGGGGTGCTGCTCGCGCTCCTCCTCGCCCATGGTTGTGTTTCGGTCGAGCAGCCGCCCGGGCAGTGGCCGGGCAGCGGATGCAGCGCCTCCGCTCCCGCCGAAGGCAGCGCCTCGGGCGAGCGGGACGAAGAGCTCTGGCTGGAGGTGGAGCCCGAGCTGCGCCTCAAGATCCGCGCCCGCTGGCCGCGAGGCCTGGACTGCCATGGCGCGGTCGTCGTCCTCCCCCCGGGCTTCGAGGGCGGCGAGCGGGTGATTCAAGGGGCGCAGGGCGATGTGCTGGTCGACCACGGGCTGGCCGTGCTCAGCCTGGACCCGCGCGGGAGGGGCGAGAGCGATGGGGAGGAGGACGCCAACGGCTACGCCGGGCAGGACGACGTGGCCGCGCTGCTGCGCTGGGTCGCCTCGCAGGAGCAGGTCGATCCCGACGCCGTGGTCCTCTCCTCGCGCTCCTTCGCCGGGGCGCTGGCGGCGGGCGCCCTGGGTCGCCATGGCGACCTCCAGGTCCGCGGCTGGGTCGACTACGAGAGCCCCGGCTACCTCGCCGAGGACCTGCTCTACGCGCCCTCCTCCAACCAGGAGACCTTCGCCGGGCTCAGCCCGGAGGATCCCGTGGAGGCCCTGGCCTGGTGGGCCGAGCGGGAGCCCGCCCAGCTCGTGGTCGGAGTGCAGCGCCCCTACCACCGCTTCCAGGGCCTCCCCGACCACGCGCTGGGCGGGCGCACCGCCCACGCCGCCGCCATGCTGAAGGCGGCCTCGCAGGCCCCTGAGCTCCGGTACAACGAGGTCGAGGTCGTCTCACAGGAGATCACCGCCGGCTATGTGCGCGACAACGCGATCCGCGAGGGCCTCGATCCCGAGTCTTCGGGCATCAACCGGGCGATCCTGGATCTGTACGAGTAGCCGTCACCGGCCCCGGGCCGGACAGGCTCCAGACCCGCTCCCGCAGCGAAGGCGGCAGGCGCTTGCGCAGCAGCTCGACCGCCTCGCCCGGACCGTAGCGGGCGGAGAGGTGGGTGAAGAGGATCGCCTCGTTCTCGAAACGATCGGCGCGCTCCAGGACCTCGTCGAGGTGGATGTGGCCCTTCTCGCGGGTGCGCGCGACGTCGACCCGATCGTCGAGGAAGGTCACCTCCATGATCAGCAGCCTGGCCTCGCGGAAGACCGGGGCGCTGTCGAGGATGTCGACCCGGCTGTCGCCGGTGAAGGCGACCAGGGGCACCTCGTAGGGCTCGCTGACCTCGACGCCGCGCTGGCGCAGCTCGCGGATCTCCAGCTCGGGGAGCTGCGCGTACGCGGGGCGGAGGTGCTGGCGTCGCTGCATCAGGACGTAGCCCTGCGAGACGACCCGGTGCGGCGTGGCGTAGGCCTGGGCGCGCAGGTTGGGCCCGATGCTGTAGGACTCGCCGGCGGGCAGGCCCCGCACCTCGCACTCCATGCCGCCCCCGTCCAGCTCGCGCCAGGCGTCGAGCATCCGGTGGAAGGCGGGCACGTTGCGCTCGGGCATCACGTAGGTCGGCGGCTTCATGCCGAGCATGCGCCGGGTGGCGCAGTGGTGGATCACGCCCGCCATATGGTCGACGTGGGCGTGGGTGAAGAGCACCTTGGACAGTCGGACGGCGTTGCGTGGACAGACACCCATGTCGAAGCACAGCCCCAGCTCGGGCAGCTGGATGCAGGTCTCGACCCCGGCCTGGCTGACGGCGTCGACGGCTATTCCAGCGGGGCGGATCATGGAGTGGAGGCTGCCTCGGTCATGGCGTACAGATCCTCGATGAAGGTGGTGCGGCCGACCCAGTGCTCGCGGCGCTCGGCGTCCGGCGCGGTGTCGAAAGTCAGCTCCCAGACGATGCCGCCCTGGGCATCGAATTCGCGCACCCCACCCAGATCGCCGTAGTTGACCAGGGTGTTGCCGTTGGCCAGCCGGCTGGCCCCGCCCTTCAGATTGGAGACCCACTCGTCCGATGGCAGGCTCCACTCCAGCTCCAGCCCGCCGTCCTCCGGGTCCAGGCGGTACTGGTAGACCGCCGAGCCGCTCAGGTCGTCGCCGATGCCGCCCCCCTCGTCGCGGATGCCGCTGAAGAGCAGCAGGCTGCCCTCGTCCAGCAGGTGGGCGTCGTGCTGCCAGGCCCAGGGGGGGTCGACGGGCAGCCCCAAGCCGCGGGCGGGCTCGGCGAACCAGAGGACCTCGGCGCTCTGGCGGTCGATCGAGAGCACCGCCTCGCTGGAGAAGAGGCTGAGCACAATCTGGTCGGTGGCTTCGTGCCAGGAGAGGGCGTTGGCGCCGCAGCTGTGGCTGTTCTCGGGGTCTTGCAGGTCCTCGGCGACCAGCCAGGTCTGGCAGTCCCAGATCACGCGGGCGGGCTCCTCGCCCTCGGCGATCAGCACCCGATCGGTGCCGCTCTCGACCCCGCTGAAGAGGATGGTCTCGGCGTCGATCTCGTCGAAGGAGTGGTGCAGCCCGGGGGTCGACCAGCTGCGCTCGACGGTGCCGTCCAGCCGCTGGCGATGGACCTGGCTCAGCTCGTTGTCGCTCAGCGCCCAGAAGTAGGGCTGGTCCCAGAGGATGGCCCGCCCGTCCTTGCTGGGGCGGGCGAAGAGGGTCCAGACGTCGTCCTGTCCCTCCTGGGCCCAGACGTAGCGGCCCTTGCGGTCCAGGATCACCAGCCAGAAGCGTGAGTCTCCCTTGAAGGGGCTGCGGTGGGAGACGCTGGTGAACAGGAAGTCGGCCCCCGGCTGCCAGGCGGCCGGATCGCCCAGGTCGACCTGGGTGGGGGGCAGGCGCCGGGGCAGGTCGGCCGTCTGGATCGAGGAGGTCTCGGAGGAGGTGGTCTCGTCGCCCTGTGCGGCCACCACCCGCCAGCTGATCTCGCCCTGGTAGGGCAGGCCGACGATGAGCTGGCGGTGCTCGCCCTCGGTCCCGGCGATCGGGGGGGTCTGCCGCCACTCCTCCGGGTCGACGCTGTACTCGACCCAGCTCCACTCGGTCGGCTCCTGCTGGGCCCACTCCACCACGACGATGCTGCCCTGGTCGGGGTGCAGCTGGGCGCGCGCGCCCCGGATCAGGCCCTCGGCCGGGTCCTTGTCGGGGGCATCGCAGGCGCCGAGCGCGCCAAGGGCCAGCAGTACACCGAGGGTTCGCAAGCTCATGGGCGGAGTCTACCCCCCGGGTTGGTGGTACGCTGGACCATGCTCGACCTCGACGACTGGCTGGCCGACTTTCTCGCCTCTCCCGATCTCGGCCTGCTCTCGCCGGCCGCCCTGCGCCTGGGCCGCCGGCTGCTGGTCGTGCGGCAGGCGCTCGACCCCCTGCTGGTCGACCCCCTCGACCGCGCCCTGCTGGGCCTGGGGCCTGCCCCGGTCGAGGAGGAGCTCGGTCGTGCGGTCCTCTCCGCGGTCGCCACGGTCGAGGGTGGCGCCCCCGCCCCCGACGCCGCCGGGCTGGAGGAGCGGGCCCAGGCCGAGCCCCGCTGGTGGCCCCTGGCAGCCCAGGCCCACGCCGCCAGCTCGGCCGGCCGCGAGCAGCAGGGCCGCATGCGGCTCTCGGTCCAGGAGCTGCCCTACGCCTTCCCCGGCGAGCTCGACCCGGTCACCGTCGACGTGCTGGCCGTCGGCGCCCGGGTCCTGCCCGCCCTGCACGTCGACTGGGCCCGCAAGCTGACCGACCACGCCGCGGACGCGCTGGTCCTGGACTGCCGGGCCCTGGGCCTGTGGTTCTGGCCGGTGCTGCGCTCGATGGCCACCGAGCGGTTGGTCAAGCCCGTCTCGGCCCTGGCGCGGGCGCGGCGGCTGCCGCCGGGGGGGCTGGGGATGGCGGCCGCCTATTCGCACCGCCTGGGCGCGCCCTGGGCCCCCCTGGTCGACAAGGGCGGCGACGCCGATCGGCTGCTGGCGGCCCTGGCCATCATCGGCGAGCGGCCTCAGGGCTGAGCGGCGCGCTCGCGGCGGGAGCGCGGGCTGTGGGCGCGGTGGTCGATCTCGGGCCCGTCGGCGGCGTCGGGAGGAGGCGGCGGCTCTATCTCGGGCGGGGGCAGCTCCAGCTCGACGCTCAGGGCACGCAGGCGCCGCGGGTAGAGCTGGCTGAGCGGATCGCAGGCCTCGTCCGCCGGGGGCAGCGACCAGGCTCCGTCCCAGGCCACCTCCTGCCGCGAGCCGAGCAGCGCCTCGGGCTGCTGCTGGCCGATCGTCCAGGCCCGCGGCCAGGTGCAGCGCGCGGCGTCGACCACCGCCTGGAGCGAGTCGGCCGCCAGGGGGTTCAGCTTCGCCCAGAACATGCCCTCCGGGTTCAAGCGGCTGGCCGCCAGCTCGTGGAACTCGGTGCTGTAGATGGCCGGGCTCGCGTCGGGGCCCCAGGCGTCGACGACGATCAGGTCGAAGGGGCGGTCGGCGACGGCGAGGTAGTGCATCGCGTCGTCGACCACGATCCGGACGCCGGGCTGCTCCAGCAGATCGCCCGCCCCGAACCAGTCGGCCGCCTCGAACTGGGCCCGATCCAGCTCGACGATCACCAGCTCTTCGGGCTGGGCGCCATCCCACAGCCCGCGGGCCAGCAGGCCGGTGCCGTAGCCGACCAGCAGGATCCGCTGCGCGCCCTCCACCCGGCGGCCAAGGTTGGTGCCGCCGCGCTCCAGCTCCGGCCGAGCCATGATCGAGCGCCCGTTGCTGATCAGCAGGCGGTGCGCGGGGGCCTGCACCACCACCGAGGTCGAGGACCAGCCCTCCCAGGTGGCCAGGACGGCGCCCGGCCCGAACAGGCGCTCCCAGGCCAGCCCGGGGCCCCGCGGGACCAGGACGAGGACGCCGCCCAGCAGGACCGCCGTTGCCGTCAGCATCGCGCCCTCGCGGCGGCGCAGCCCGGCCCAGAGCAGCGCGCCCAGCCCCAGCGCGAGGGCCAGGGCGGCCACCAGCAGCAGGCCGCGGTCGACGCCCAGGCGGGGCACCAGCACCCAGCCGCCCAGGGCCGCGCCCAGCACCGAGGCCAGGGCGTTGACCCACCAGACCCGGGCCAGGCGGGGGCCGTGGCCCTGAAGCGCGCCGGCGTAGAGGCGGGCCAGCAGGGGGAAGCCCAGGCCCATCAGCACCGCGGGGGGAACCATCGCCAGCAGCCGGGCCAGCAGCACCCCCGTCCCCGGCTCGCCTCCGGGCGGCAGCGGGGCGATCGTGAACCACTCCAGCCCCAGGGGGGTCAGGCAGGCCACCAGCAGCCAGGAGAGGCCCACCGCGCGGGCCAGCTCCGGCGTGCTCCAGCCCACGAGGCGGCTGGCCAGCAGCCCTCCCAGGCCGTTGCCCGCCAGCACCAGGGCCAGCACCAGCGTCATCGCGTCGGAGGCCTCGAAGACCAGCCCCTGCCAGACGGTCGAGTCCAGCAGCAGGAAGGAGCGGGTCCAGAACAGCTCCGCCAGCATCACCAGCGCGCCGGAGCCCGCGGCACTCCACAACAGCAGGGCGGCCAGCCCGGGGGCAAGGGGCAGCGCCGGGGCCGGCACCGAGACCTGCGCCCGCGGCAGCGGACCGCGGGAGGCGCGCAGGGCGAGGCCCGCGGCGAGCAGGTTGAGCAGCAGCGGCAGCACCAGGGCCCCCGCCACCCCGAACCAGAAGGGCAGCAGCAGCCCCCCCAGCACCGTGCCCAGCGCCGCGCCCAGCGTGTTGGCCCCGTAGAGCGAGGGCAGGTGCTTCGCGTCGGCGTCCGCCCGGTGCAGGGCGCTGGAGAGCAGCGGGAAGGTGGTCCCCATCAGCGTCGTCGCCGGCAGCAGGCAGATGCCCGCCAGCAGGGCGCGGCCGGGGAACGGCCCCAGGTCGGGCACCTCCACGCTGCCCACCAGCAGGTGGACCAGCGGGAAGCCCAGCCCCACCAGCGCCACCAGCCCCTCGACCGCCGCATAGGCCCGCAGCGGGTGCAGGCCCGGCCGCTCGGCCAGCCGCCCGCCCAGCAGGGCCCCCAGGCCCAGGCCCAGCATGAAGCTGGACAGCACCACCGTGATCGCCGAGAACATCGCCCCCACCGAGATCATCAGCGCCCGCGTCCAGACCAGCTCGTAGATCAGCGTCGCCGCGCCCGAAGCCAGGGCGGCGCTGAGGATCAGCCGGTTGGTGGGGAGGGGGGGCATGGCGCTCGGAGGAGGAGGGGCCTCTGCTATCGTGGCGGGTCCACCATCAAGCCCGGAACGCCGATGCTCTCCACGCTGGTCCTCCTCGTCGCCTGCGGCGGCTCTCCCTCCGTCGTGGTCCGCTCCAGCGCCCACAGCGAGCACCCGCTGCCGGCCAACATCGACGACATCGTCGCCGCCAACGTGCAGCGCTCGCTCGCGACCTGCTACCGCAGCGCCTACGAGGCCGATGGTGAGCTGAAGGGAACGGTCCGGATCAGCGGCGCGGGCTCCCATGGAGTGCTGAAGATCAAGGTGCTGGAGCCGGCCGGCCCGCCGGCGCTGGTGGGCTGCGTGGAGAAGGTCTTCGCCGAGCAGAAGGTGATGCGGGCGCTGGTGGACGGGGAGAACTTCTCGGGGTTCGAGATGGAGCTGCGGTTCGAGGATTGAGAGGGGGGGCATCGACCCGAGCGGTCCCCATTTCACATCAACGTCGTTGACACCAAAAGGTTTTCATGGTACCGTGGTCCACATGAAAACCCGCCCCTACACCCAGACCCGCCGCGCCGAGGCCGCCGCCGCCACGGCGACCCGGGTGATCGAGGCCCAGACCCAGCTCTTCCTGGAGACCGGCGACGTCCCCACCCTCGACGCGGTCGCCCAGCGGGCCGGCGTCGCGGTGCAGACGATCCTGCGGCGCTTCGGCTCGAAGGAGGGCCTGCTGACCGCGTCCTTCGAGGCGTATCGGCAGCGCATCGCCGACCAGCGGGACCAGGCTCCGGTCGGTGACATCGAGGGCGCGGTGGACAACCTCGGCCAGCACTACAGCGAGAGCGCCGATCTGGCGCTGCGGCTGCTGGCGATCGAGGGGGCCAGCGCCACGGCGACCGAGGCGACCCGGCAGGCCCGGGCCGTACACCGGGCCTGGGTGGAGCGGGTCTTCGCGCCCTACCTGCCGGCGTCGGAGGGGGCCGAACGGGAGCGGCGCGTGGTGCAGGCCGTGGTGCTGACCGATGTGTACGTCTGGAAGCTGCTGCACCGGGATCTGGGCCTCTCTCGCGCCGACACCGAGGCCACCATCGTCGACCTGCTCCGCCGCGCGCTCCCCCCCAAACCGGCAGCCTGAGATGTCCACCATCCTGGTCACCACCTCCCCCGCCCGTGGCCACCTCTACCCCCTGGTGCCGACCCTGCTCGAGCTGCGGGCTCGCGGGCACCGGGTCCATGTGCGCACCCTCGCCGGGGAGGTCGCCTTGCTGGAGAGCCTGGGCTTGGAGGCCTCGCCGATGGCGCCTGCGATCGAGGGCCGGGCGCTCGACGACTGGAGAGCGAAGAACCCGCTGCAGGCGGTGGGCCTGGCCTTCACGACCTGGCTGGAGCGGGCCGCGCACGAGCTCCCCGATCTGCGCGCGGCGATCGAGTCCGTCCAGCCGGATGTCCTGTTCATCGACGTCAACTCCTGGGGCGCGCTGGCGGCGGCCGAGGCCTCGGGCCTGCCCTTCGCCGTGTTCTCGCCCTACTTCCTGAATGTGCGAGCCCCCGGACGGCCTCCGTTCGGCTTGGGCCTGGCACCGGCGACCGGCGTCCTCGGGCGGCTGCGGGACGCGCTGCTCCGGCTGGTCACCGGGCTCGGGACCCGCTCCTACCTGGGTCGGCTCAACGCCATGCGGGCCGAGGTGGGCCTGCCCGCGCTGGCCGGCTTCGAACAGCTCACCGCGCCCGCGCACCGGGTGCTCGCCTACACCGCCGAGCCCTTCGAGTACACCCATGGCGGCTGGCCCGAGAACGTGCGCCTCGTGGGGCCCGGGATCTGGGAGCCCCGCTCCTCGCCGGCGGCGGGGGAGCAGGAGGACCGCCGCCCCCTCGTCCTCGTCACCTGCTCGACCGAGTTTCAGGACGACGGCGCCCTGATCCAGACCGCCCTGGACGCGCTCGAAGGTCAGGACGTCGAGGTGGTGGCGACCACGGCGGCGCTGGACCCGGCGGGCTTTCGGGCCCTGGCCAATGCGAAGGTCGTACGATACGCCGCGCACGGTCCGCTGCTGCGCCGGGCCGTGGCGGTGATCTGTCACGGAGGCATGGGCATCACCCAGAAGGCGCTCACGGCCGGGGTTCCGGTCTGTGTCGTGCCCTGGGGCAGGGATCAGCTCGACGTGGGTCGGCATGTCGAGCTGGCGGGGGCAGGGGTGATGGTCCCCCGAGGGCGCCTGGGCGTGGACACCCTGCGGACGGCGGTGCAGCAGACCCGGTCCAGCCGTGCAGGTGCCGAGCGGGTGGCCCGCGCATTCGCACAGTCCGGCGGGGCGCCGATGGCGGCAGACATCCTCGAGAACATGGGAGCGAGACGATGAACCTGATGGTCTTCCTGGCCTGTACGACAGAGCCAGCCCCTCCGGTCGAGATCCCCGCGGACAACATCGCCAGCGCGCTCGGCGACTGTCAGGGGTACTACGACCCGCCGCCGGAGTACCCCAACCAGCTTGCGCGGGGAGAGGAGCTCCAGCGTTACACATTGCGCGATCCGTTGGCCGTGTGCAACGACGGGACGCCCGCGGTGATGTACGTCCGCGGCTACACCGATCCCGCGCTGGCGGACACCTGGTCGATCCACCTCCAGGGCGGCGGCGGCTGCGGCAGCTACGCCTCCTGCGCGATTCGTTGGTGCGGCCTCGACTACTACGACTCGTCGAAGATGTCCTCGCAGGGCCTCCCGGCGAGCATCGCCGGCTTCGGCATCTTCGACGAGGATCCGCTCAACCTGCTCGCCGGGGCCAACCAGGTCTTCTTCTACTACTGCTCCTCCGATGCCTGGCGCGGCCAGGGCGGCGCCGAGTACAGTCCCGATGGCCTGGAGATCCCGGGGGAGCTCCCCGTCGAGCTGCCCGAAGAGCTGCCCGAGTACAGCCTCTACCGGCGAGGCCACACCATCCTCGCCTCGGGCCTCGACGAGCTCGCCCAGGGGCTGGTGGCCGAGGGCGGCGAGGAGCTGCCCCCGCTGGATCAGGCCAGCCTGGTCGTCTTCAACGGCACCTCGGGGGGCTCGGTCGGCGCCCGGGCCAACGCGGACTTCGTGCGGGAGCGGCTCTCGGGCGCGGGGACCGAGGTCGTCGCGGTCTTCGATGCCGCCTTCATCCCCCTCTCCGAGCAGCTGCCCGAACCGTACGCTTCCGCCCTGGACGCCCACAAGGAGGCCGGCTGGTTGCTGTCCCTGGAGACCGACGACACCGTGCCCTTCATGGACGAGAGCTGCTGGGAGCAGCTGGGCGGGACAGAGGACGAGGCCCTCTGTTACGACGCCGACTACCTCGCGCTGAACCACATCACGACGCCCTTCTTCCTTCGCCAGGACCTGCGCGACATCGGCGGCGCCGCCGAGACGATCGCCATCCCCGAGGACGTGTTTCAGGAGGCGACCATCCGGCTGCTCGAGGCCTTCGGCGACCTCCAGAGCACCGCGGTCGAGGGAGCCGACATCGCGGTCGTGCCGGGGGTCTACGGGCCGAACTGTGCACAGCACGTCGCCTTGGAGTCCACCAACTGGTGGGCGGTCGGCACCGTCCAGGACGAGGCCGGCGCCGACTGGAGCTTCCAGCGAGGCGTGCTGGCCTGGTACCAGGGTGCGGGCTTCTCCGTCGTGGACGAGCCCAACGGCGGCTCGGGCAGCGGCTCGGGCTCGACCTGTCCGGGTGTGGAAGATGAGCGCTGAGCCTCGTGTGGTCGTCCTGGGCGCGGGCGCCGTCGGCGCCGGGATCGGCGGCCTGCTCTGGGAGGCCGGGGTCGATGTGCTGCTGGTGGCCCGGGGGGCGCACGGGCGCGCGCTGCAAGAGCGGGGCCTCGACCTGCGGCTGCCGGGCGGTGCGCGTCGCCTCCGGGTGCCCGTCGGCGGGGTGGAAGAGGTGCGGCCGGGCGATCTCGTCCTGCTCGCGACCATGGGCCACGACACCGTCGCCGCGGTCGAGCGCCTGCCCCCCGAGGTACCCGTCGTGAGCGTCCAGAACGGGATCGCGCCGTTGGAGGCGCTCGGCGACCGGCCGGTGATCGCCGCGATGCTCTACGTGCCCGCGGAGCGCCGCGCGCCGGGCGTCGTCGTGCTCGCCGGCAGCCCGTCGCCGCGCTCTGTGACGAGCCCCCCAGGCCGTTGATGGAGGCCGTCGCGGAGGAGGCCCGGGCCTGCTTCCGGGCCCAAGGCGTCGAGGTCATCGCCGACGAGGACTTCGACGCGCGCATCGGCCCGATGGAGGTGGTCGCCGTCGACGGGCTGCCCCGGGTCGGCGGCTCGACCCGCCACGCCCTGGCCCGCGGCGACCGTCTGGAGACCGCCTCGCTGCACGGCTGGTTCGTGGACCAGGGCGCCCGCCTGGGCGTCCCCACCCCCCTCAACGCCGCGGTGGTGGCCCTGGCCGCGCGAGCCATGGAGGAGCGCTGGGCGCCGAGCGCGCTCTCACCCGTGGACTTGAGGATGCAACTAGCTAGTGCCTGGCACTAGCTAGTCACACCCCCGGAGGCGGGCGAGAGGGTCCACCTCGCGCTACTCTCTCCCCCCATGCGCACCCTCCTCCTCGCCCTCGCCCTCGCCCTCGCCCTCGCCCTCTCCCTCTCCTCCTCCTCCGCGCTCGCCCAGGAGGGCCCGGTGGTCTCGGTCGGCCCGCCGGTCGTGGAGGGTGCTCTGCAGCCCGACGTCGTGCAGGGCGGCGTAGAGGAGCGGCTCAAGGCGGTCGGCCGCTGCTATGCGCAGCCGTTGGCCTCGACGCCCGGGCTGTACGGCCATGCGGTCGTGCGGCTGGCCATCGGCGCCAACGGGGAGGTCACCTCGGCCAGCCTCGTCGAGCAGACCTTGGGCGATCAGGGGCTCGCCACCTGCATCGCCGGGGTGCTCCAGGTGGTGCCCCTGTCGTCCCCGCCGGCCGGCGAGGGCGCGGAGGCCACCGTGCCGCTCCTGCTCACGCCCGCGCCGGTCATCCTGCCGCGCAAGGGACTCGAACAGAGCCTGCGCGCCTGCCAGACGGCGCTCGTCGGCCCCGACTGGTCGCGCACCGTGCTGGCCCGCATCGACGTCGAGGGCGGACGGGCCACCGCCGTCGAGGTCAAGCGCCTCGGGCCGCTCGACGAGCCCTGGGTCGCCTGCGTCTCCGAAGCGCTGAAGATCGGCCCGCACCGCGTGGGCACGGCCAGCCGCTGGTACCAGTGGGAGCTGCCCCAGTAGCCGGCACCCTCAGGGGCAGCAGGAGCGGATCCCACCCTCGCAGGCCTGGCTCGCCAGCTCCGTGGCGCGCGGACCGGGCTCCAGGCTCTTGGAGAGCGCGCAGCGAACCCCGGCCTCGCCCGGGGAGCCGATCGTGCGCTGCAGCAAGGCCTCCAGCTCGGGCAGAGCCTGGGGATCGCCGGCCTGGTGCGCATACTGCCAGCGCAGGGAGAGGCCCGCGACCGTCTGCCAGCGGGCCAGGAGCTCGTCGAAGGCGGCCACCGCCTCGGGGAAGTCCGCCGCCTCGACGGCGAGGCTGGCGTGCCGCAGCCAGGCCTCTTCGTACGAGGGGGCGGCCGCCGAGATCTGCCGGGCGACCCGCACCGCACCCTCCAGGTCCCCTTCGTTCAACAAGCCGTAGGCCTCCTCTGTCCGGGTGTCGACCTCCACCGGCAGGACCGTCCATCCCAGGGGCAGACAGACCTCTCCGCAGCGGTAGAGGTTGGTGAAGATCGTGACCGCGCTGCCGTAGCAGACCACCCTCCAGGCATCGAGGATGTCCTTGCCGCCGAAGGGCTCCCCGCGGGCGTAGGGCGAGCTCGAGACGACCGGCGCCTGGCCGATGTTGCCCGTCCGCTGGACGTAGGCCCGGCTCCCGTCGGCGCAGGCCAGGCTGTCCTGCCACAGCGCGTTGCCGCTGGCCATCAGCCCCCACTCGAAGGGGCGCTCCGGGCTGCGACCCAGGTCCAGGTCGGTGCAGGCCGGCGGGCTGCTCTCGCGCACCGGACAGGCGGGGGCGTTCGCCTGGGGAAGGGGAGTGGGGGCGGTGATGGGGGCGCGAGCGGCGCAGGCGAGGAGCAGGGTCGGGATCATGGGGGGCCTCCCGGGGCCAGGGTGGCACAGGCTGGCCGTGGTCTCAAGTGGGGGGGCGGGGCGGGAGAGGTGGAATAGGCTCCTCCGGAGAGGTGCCCATGCTCGTCCTCCTCGTCGCCGCTGCCCTTGCTGAGAGTCCGACCAGCGCCGTCTCCGTCGAAGGGGCCAACGACCCGGTCGACCCGGAGCCGCCGTTCACTCTGGAAGCGGAGGTGGTGTCGGGGTCGATCACCGTGGAAGAAGCGCTGGGCCTGGTTGAGGAACGCCGGGCTGCGTTGGTGGGGTGTGTTCAGCGTTCTCCCTGCGTGGTCAATGGAATCAGGTCGAACGTGATGGTGAATCTGGAGGTTGCTGAGGACGGCTCGGTCGTACGATCATCGCCAGCCTTGGCGAACACAGGCGAGGCCGAGCTCTGCGTCCTGAGCACCCTGTCGTCATTGAAGATCCCTGGCCCGGCGAGCATTCGTTACACGCTCAACCTCCCGCCCTCGACGACTGCGCCTCTCGCGACCCAGTCGGCTGATGAGCCGGGGCCAATCCGTGTCGGATCGCTCGTCAAAGAGACCATTGCCTCGATGATCCAGGGCCGTATTGGCCTCGTTCGGCAATGTTATGTGTCGGGCCTCCGACAGCGCCCCGACCTTGCTGGAAAGCTGACCGTCAAGTTCGTGATTGCCCAAGACGGAACCGTCTCAAGGTCCGAGGTGAAGATGACTGAGCTGCAGCATCCGGAAGTGGAGGCGTGCATTCTGGCCTTGTTTCGTGAGATGCGGTTCCCCGAACCTGCAGGTTGTGGGATTGTGATTGTGTCCTACCCGTTCGTTTTTAAACCGTAGGCAGCAGGCCTCGGGCGGCACGGCCGAGGTTGGCGGCCTGTTCGACGTGCTGGTGGAGGGGCTGCCAAGGCTGCCCGGTCCTCCTGGTGGGAAGCTCTCTGCGGTCCGGCTGGTGTGCTGACTCGCCCCGAAGCGCGATGCGGCCGAGAGTGTATCGGACAGAGGCCGTGCGGGCCCTGGTCTGGCGCTTCCAGCCCGGCGGCCGAAATGACCTGCCGCTGACCACCCAGGACGCCATCGACATGCTCACCAGCTTCACCATCGGCGGCCCCCGCTGGCCCGACAGCGGCCTGTCCATCGCTGAGAACCGGGAACTGTTCTCGCGCCCCCTTGATGGGCCGGGTGACCTGGAGAGAGTCACGACCCCGGTCGCCACCGGCTTGAAGCGTCGCTTCGACCGCGGGTAGGTCCGAGAGGTCAAACCCCCGGTTTCTGCAGCGCTCGCCGGGTGATCCTCCCAATTCTGCAGCGATCTGCCGCTCAAGCGAACCCCTCCAGCCCCTGCTGCGACCAAAGATCAACACCTTGCGTTCGGCAATCCCCGCCCGCCTGCCTCGGTCGCTGCATTTTTCCAGGGATCACCCGCCGGCCGCTGCAGTTTTCGGAGGTTCACCTCCCGCCCTCCGCCCTCCACCCCGCCAGCCACGTATCCAGCGCCGCGCTCGCAGCCCCCGCCGCCACCAGGACCTGCTCCTCGCCCGCCGGCAGCGTCACGGTCAGCCTGCCCGTGCCCATCGCGCGCTGCTCGACCCGCGGGGCGCCCTGTACGGCGCGGGCCAGGGTCCACAGCTCGCCCACCTGGGCCGCCTCCAGCGTCTCCAGCCGAGGCTCGCCTCCCGAGTACAGTCCGCTGCTGCTGGTCTCGGGTCGCACCGGGAGCCAGCTCAGCTTGACGGGGCCGGCCGCCTCGTCCTGCCAGGCGCGGGCGAGGTTGCCGTTGCCGTCGGCCCAGCTCAGGGCCCAGGGCGGGGGAGGCACGGGCGAGGGGGACTCGGCCATGGCCGCGTGGGCGAGCAGGAGGAGGAGGGGGCTCAGGGGCATGGCGCCAGCCTACCGCGAGGCCTCGCGCTACGCTGCTTCGTGCCTGCCACGGAGCCCGCCCTCCCCGACATGCCGCCGCCTCCCCTCGCCGATCCTCCCGCGCCGCACCCCTCCTCCGCGGGACCGTACAGCCTCGTGCTGCGGGGCGTTTCGCGGGACGAGGACGAGGTGGTCGCCGGCGCCCGCGCCGCCTGGCTGCGCGAGATCGAGGTGGAGCTGCCGCAGCGCGCGAGGGAGGTGCTGGCCGGCCGGCGGCCCGACGGGCGGCGCTGGAGTCGGAGGCAGGACACGCTCTGCTGGCGGATGCGCGGTGAGCAGAACGCGGTGTTCTTCAAGCTCGGCGACCTCGCGCACGCCGCGCGCCCCACCGGGCTGCCGACGCCGCGGGTGCTGGCCTCGGGGCGGCTCTGCTCCGGCTCCTTCGTGCTGATCACCGAGGAGGCGGCGGGCACCCGGGCGCGCGACCTGGTCGGCACCCCCCGCGCGGCGGGCCTGGTGAGCGCCCTGGCCCGGGCGCTGCGCGAGGTCCACGCCGGCCCCTGCCTCCCCGGGGCGCCCCGCCTCGACCCGGAGGAGCTGCTGCATCGTGCACAGAGGAGGTTCGCCGCCGGGCTCGTGCCCGAGGAGAGCTTCTCCTCTCGCTACGGGCCGGTGCTGGACCTCGCCCGGCGACCGGCGGAGCTGGAGCGCCTCGCTCGCGCGCTGCCGGCCCTCCCTCCCGGCGGCTGGGCCCGCCTGCACGGCGATCCCTGCCTGCCCAACCTCTTCCTGGACGAGCAGGACCGCGTGACGGCCTGGATCGACCTCGACCTGTCCGGGGAGGGCGACCCGGCCTGGGACCTGGCCCTGGCCTCCTGGTCGATCCGCAAGAACCTGGGGCCCGAGGCCGCGCAGGCGCTGCTGGGCTGCTTTCCGGAGGTGCCCCCCGAGCGCGTACAGTGGATGGCGGCGCTTTCCCGGTTCCTGCGATGATCCCGCGGCTGGCCCTGGTCGGCCTGGGCTGGCACGCCCGGCGCATCCACTACCCCTGGCTGGAGCGGGCGGTGGGCGAGGGGCGGGCGCGGCTGGTGGCGGTGATCGAGCGGCCGGAGGCGCTGGCCGGGGTGGAAGCCTGGCTGGCGGGCCGCGCCCTGCGGCCGGAGCGGCTGCTGGCGGTCGGCGGAGAGGTGGGCGAGCTGTTCGACGCCCTGCGCGCCGGGCCGGGCCTGGACGCGGTGCTGGTGGCCAGCGAGGCGGGCGCCCACCTGCCGGCGGTCCTGCAGGCCGCCGAGCGAGGCATCGACGTGCTGGTCGACAAGCCCCTCTGCGCGCCGGTGGGCGAGGTCGACGTCGGCGGGGCCCTGCTCCGCGCCCACGGGGCGGCCCTGGCGGCGCAGGGGCGAGGCGGGGGGCGGGTGGTGGTGCTGGCCCAGCGGCGGGCCCACCCGGCCTACCTCGGGATGCGGGCGGAGCTGGCCTCGGTCTGTGCACGGTTCGGGCTGCCGGTGACGGCGCTGCGAGTCTCGCACTCCGACGGGATGTGGCCGATGCCCTGGGAGTGGGATCGCGACCACCACCCCTACCGCCACGGCGCCGGCAAGCTGCTGCACTCCGGCTACCACTTCGTCGACCTGGTGCCCTGGCTGCTGGGCGAGGGGGCCAGCGGTCGGCTGGCGGTCGCGGTGATGGAGGCCGGTCCCGCCGACATCGACGCCCGCTCGGCGGGGGCCCGCGCCGACCTGCCCGGCCCCCCCGGTGGGCCGCCGGTGCGGCTCGCCCACCCCGGCGAGGTCGACCTCTGCGCCACCGCGCGCCTCTCGCGCGAGGGTCGCGTACAGAGCCTGGTCCAGCTCGAGCTGCTGCAGGGCGGGGTCTCCGCCCGGGCCACCCGGGCCCCGGCGCTGGACCCCTACAAGGGCTCCGGCCGCGTGCGGCACGAGGAGATCGCCGTGCATGCCGGGCCGCTGCTGCACATGGTCTTGAGCTCGCACCAGGGAGGCGGGCCCCTGGCCGCGTCCGGGCCGGGGCACGAGGATCACCTCGAGCTGCGCCTCTTCCGGCACCCGCTGCTGGAGGGCCCGGCGGTCGAGGTCCGCGAGCTGTCCGCGCCGCGCCACAACGAGGCGGCCCGGGAGCGGATGCTGGAGGACTTCCTGGCGGGAGGCGAGTGCGGGTCGCCCCTGGCGGACCATGGGCGGACCACCGAGCTGCTGGCGGCGCTGTTCCGGGCGCGGGACGCCGGGCGGCGGGGGGAGGCGCCGATAGCGGAGGTGGAGTGGGGGGGGCGTTGAGGGGGCTGTGCAGTTTCTTGTCTCGGCGTTGATCACAACCGTCGGGGGAGGCTCCATTTCAGGCGCAGGAGGGTTCGAGTATGGGCTTGAACGCAGCAGTGGGATGGCTGAAGCACGGTGTGGTGGGCCTGCTTGGCGGCGCGCTCTTCGCGGCGGGCGGCGAGGCCCGGGCGACGGATTGTCCGGCAGGGTTCGAGAATGTGGACGACGGCTGCAGACACCCATCCGCAACGGTTGGGCCAGGAGTCGCCCTGGGCCCGGGCTCCACAATCGCCAACGGGGCCACCGTCGGCCGTGGCGCTCACATCAAGGCCGGCGCCTACGTCGCCGGCACGGTCGAGGCCGGCGCCGTCGTCGGCAAGGACTCGGTGGTCGAGGTGGGGGCCACGGTGGGCGCAAACGCGAAGCTGGGTCCGAAGAACCATGTCGGCCCCGGCGCGAAGGTCAAGCCGGCCACGCGGTCTGGCCGTGGCTGGGTCTTCGTGGTGGCTGGAGGCAAGGACGAGACGGTGGTCCACCGCTCCCGGTCCCGCCTGACGATCGGCGCCACCCGGTCCAGCCTGCTGCGCCCCAGCGCCGCCGGGCGGTTGGCCAGTCCGTCCTGGCCGATCGACCACGGGTCCATGTGGACCGCCTGGTGCGACACGCCGACCACCGGGGCCTTCAACCCCAGGGGTCCGCGTTGGCTCTCGGTGGCCAACGGGCGCACTCAGGAGTCCGGCGTCCAACACCGGCGGGTCTTCACGGTCTGCGTCGACATCGCCGAGGACGGCAGCGCCCACATCATGCCCTCGCCGGCCAATCGTTGGCCGCGCGCCTTGAGCTTTCAGAGCATCGAAGTGCTCAGCAGGCAGGAGGGAGACGCGGCGATCCTGATCGAGGTGGACGGAGAGCCGGCCATCGAGGGAGCCGTCGCCTTGGGGGTCGACGAGGTGGTCGCCGCCTGGATGGCACTGAGCCAGCGCGGCGAAAGGGAGGTTGCCGCCGCCGCTGAGCAGCTGATCGAGACGGGCGACCTGGCGGAGGCCCTCGACGAGGTGACGAACCTCGAGCTGAAGGCGCGCCTGGCGGTGGCGGCCGACCAGGCCCCCTCCTACCGTCGCCACTACAGCACCACCTTCGCCGAGGGGACGGTCACGGTGCGCGCGGGTCCGCGCGGCGTCGACGGCACAGAGGTCGGCACCACGGTGGAGGCGCTGGCCATGAATCCAAAGGTCGACAAGGAGGAGGCCATAGAGCTCGCCTCGCTTGCCGCCCGCCTGAAGCTCCAGGAGGATCTCGCACCCGACTCGGTCGAGGCTGTGCACGACGCCCTGGAAGGCGAGGATGTGGACGAGGTGCTGAAGGCCGGCGAGACCCTCGCCGCAGTCAGCCCCACCGAACAGTCCATCCAGGTCGAAGATGTCTACAACCTCTCGCTCTTCACCGGACTGGGCATCGTCACCGGAGATGCGAGGTCGGGCGCCTGGGAGATCGTCGAGGTCGATGGCGCGCGCACCGTTCAGTCCGACGGAAACTCGTACATCGACCCCGAGCTGGTGCTGGGCGCGACGCTGTTCTTCGGGCGAAAGCCTCGCACCTACACCGGCTTCGATGTAGGGATCACGGCGGCCCTGGGCGCGGTCTCGCTCGACAGCGGTGGTGTCGACCTGTTTCGTTCTGCCTATCTTGGGCCGACGATCGGGTGGCGGCACCTGGCGCTTACGCCCTCCCTGGCCATCAAGCGGGGCGCACATCTCCGGGACGGGGCCGCGATCGGGATGGCCGTCGCAGACTCGGCGACCACCGTCGATGTGTTCACGGAAGAGCGCTTCGGCTTCGGCTTTGGCCTGATGCTGACGCTTCCACTGGCTCTGGTGGACGGCTTCTCGGGGGCATCTTCGAACAATAACGATGATGGTGGAGGTGTGGAATGAGCCGGACCAGCGCAATCGGCTTCGTGGTGGCTGTCGCCATGACGGGATGCGACGATCTCCATTTCCATGCCAGGTGCGAGGACAACCCGGATCGCCCCTACTGCCTTCAGGAGGTCTGCGAGGAGCCGACGGTCACGTTCGACCCGATCGCCGTCGCCGCGGAAGACGGCACCGTCACGGTCACCGGAACGGCCTGGGCAGGCTCCGTGCCCCCTCTTGGGGTGCGCGTCGCAGGTGAGGATGCCACCATCACGGCCGACTCCGCGACCTGGACGGTGACCGTACCCGCGGAGCGCCTCGTGGGGTTGCTCGACGAGGACGCCTCCGACTGTTCGGACGACACTGGCCTGCCGGGCCGGGGGCAGCTCACGCTGCCCGTTGAAGCGCGTCGCCCATGTGGAGATCTGGCCTGGGTGGAGGCCTGTTCGACGGCCGATGGCACCTGCCCGACCCTCTGCTGGAGCGCGCCCGTCGAGGAGGCGGAGGAGGAGGAGGTGAAGGAGGAGGTGAAGGAGGAGGCTCCGGAGCAGGAGCAGCCCGACACCGGCTCATCCACACTGTAGTCCGAGTCGCCTCCCGCCGCAGCTCACCCCACCGTGAACGAATCCTCCACCGCCGCGGTACCGGCCGCCAGCCGCTGGACCGCCAGCCGGCCGTCCTCTCCCACATCGACGACGGTGACCCCATAGGTCCGCGAGTGGGCGATCTGCTGATCGGACTCGCCCGGCCGGGCCTCGTCGACGGCGTCCTTCTCCTCGACCGGATCGTAGGAGAGCGCGCCTCCGCCTCCGTCGACGATGTAGTGCACGCCCTCGACCTCCCAGTGCTCGTAGGCGTGCACATGGCCGCAGAAGACCAGCGGCACGCCGAACTCCACGAACATGGCGTGGCGGGCGTCTCGCTCGGTGGCGTCGCTGACCCAGTACTTGCTGAGCGTGAACATCGGCCGGTGCATCAGGACGATGGCGAAGCGCAGGTTCGGATCGTCGGCGGTGGCCTGCAGCTCGGCGCGGACCCAGTCCCACATGCCCTCGACCTCTTCGGGGAAGCCGAAGCGGTCGGACTCGGTGTCGATGTGAACGAAGCGCACGCCGCCGAAGCTGAAGGCGTTGTAGCGGTTGGCGCCGGAGTCGCCTTGGGGCATGAACAGTCGCTCGAACATGACATGGACCTCGTCCATGTCCTCGAAGTCGTGGTTGCCCAGGGTGACACCCAGCGCGCTGCCGGCGAAGAGCGTCGCCATGGCCTGCCAGAAGCCGGTCCAGGTGTCGGCGGGGCTGGTCTGGTAGACCATGTCGCCCCCGTGCAGCAGCAGGTCGGGGGCGGCGGAGCGCAGGGCGGCGGCGGTCTCGGTGACGGTGGGTCGCATGGTGTCGGCCAGCCAGCCGAAGCGGAAGGCCTCGCCGGCGGCCGGAGGGGCCCGGAAGGTGCCGGAGACCTGCTCGCCGCCACCCAGGTCGACGCTCCAGCCATACTGCGCGCCCGGCTGCAGATCTTCGAGCAGGAGCTCCTGCAGGACGTGCAGGCCGGGCTCGTCAGGGGGCACGTCCTCCAGCTCGAAGTCCCAGGCGTAGTCGAGCTCGTCCTCGCGCAGGGCGGGCGTGGCGGTCAGGCTGCTGCCGTCGGGCAGCGCGATGGTGACGGGCAGGGCGCGGGCCTCGCGGGTCTCGAAGCGCAGGCGGGCCGAGGTCGGGCCGAGCAGCTGCACCCAGGGGGCCTTGGAGAGGGCCAGCGCGGGCAGGTCGGCGCCGGTGTCCTGGGTCTGGGTGCCGGAGTCGGCGCTGCCGCCAGAGCAGGCGGTCAGGGAGAGGGAGGCGCCGGCGGTCAGGGAGAGGGCGGCGCTGAGGTGGAGGAAGCGGCGTCGGCTGAGGGGCATCGGCGAGGTCTCGGCGAGAGGGAGGGTCACGGTAGCAGGGGGGCTCACCAGCCGCAGCCGCGCTCGAACAGGTCATCCCCGGCGGCGGCCTAGGCCTCCACCCAGTAGGTCCAGAAGTCCTGCGTCCGCGCCGCGAAGTCGGCGAGCTCGGGGTCCGACTGTCCGGCGAGGGTCATCTCCTCGCCCAGCGGGTCGATGCGACCCGAGGCCGTGCCCAGCCCGGGGACCCGCGTGGACAGTCGGCCGACGTCCTCGCCCTCGGCCCGGGGGTCCCAGCGGGCGACGAGCTCGGCGTAGGTGGGCTCGCTCTCGGGGTCGGCGCTGGCGTCGAGGGTGTCGAAGTAGCGCAGGGACTGGTCGATGTAGTACTCGTCGGTCTGGGTCGGGGAGAGGCAGGTGGAGCGCGCCCCGGGGCCGACGCAGGGATCGGCCGGCTCGGCGGGAGTGGCGCAGGCGGCGAGGTTCAGGGTCGCGAGGGTGAGGAGCAGGCGGTTGGGCATGGCGCAGCGTAGCGCACCCCTGATCGAAGGATCGTGCTTTGCGCGAGGCGCCCGCCGCCGAGGTGCGCGGGCAGGGGATCCTCTGCCCTGGCACGCTCCGTGCTTATGGTTCTTGCACACCTCCTCGCACACCCCGGAGACCCCATGACCCGCACCCTGCCCCTGCTCAGCCTGCTGCCCCTCGTCCTCGCCTGCGGCGAGAAGGACGCCGTCAGCGACTATTGGACGCCGCGCTGCGAGGAGACCCGCACCGCGCTGGCCTTCGACGAGGTCAGCCCGCTGGGCTTCTCGGCCGAAGAGGCCGCCGTCGCGCTCAGCTCCCTGCACACCGTCGACCTGCTCTGGGCTCGCGGCGGGGCCACCACCGTCGACATCGAGCTGGCCCTGACCTCCGCGGTGGAGTTCGTGGACCTGGAGGAGGAGACCCCTCCCGAGGACGCCACCGTGCCCGACATCGCGGTCGTCTGCGAGGACTACGTCGCGGTCTCGGTGACCTTGGGCCTGAAGAGCGCCGACGGCCTGCTCGACGAGGACTTCGCTCTGTCCATGAGCCTGTCGCAGGCGGACCTTGGGGCCGTCTGGGCAGCCCTGGAGGTCGCCGACTTCAGCAAGCCCGAGATCTTCGATGACTTCCTCGACGCGGAGGCCACCGTGCAGCACCCCACCCTCGACGTGGTCTTCGGGCCGGCGGGCAGCATCGACGGCGAGATCGGCTGGCAGGCCGAGGGCGAGGACGGCGACACGGCCTGGGCCAGCGCCGATCAGGTCGCCAGTTTCGGCGGCTGATAGAGCCCCTTCCATCGGAGGCTCGCCATGTGGCTGTTCCTGCTCTCCTGCGGCAGCTCGCAGCCCTCGGGCGAGGCCTGCGCCGCCGACTACCAGACCTGCGAGGTGGACGGCGCCTCGGGCCGCTGCCTGCTCGGCGAGTGCCAGCCGCTGCCGCCGGGCCCGGCCGTGGGCCTGGGCTTCCCCCTGGCCGACACCAACCTGCGGAGCTGCGTGGGCAGCAGCGCGCTGGGCAACGAGGGCATGATCGACTGCCCAGACGCGGCGGGCGCGCCGAGCTGTGCGACGACCCCAGGCTGCGGCCAGGACGCGCAGTACGGCTGGGACACCGAGCAGGCCGAGGGCGCGCGCTTCTCGGTGGACGAGAGCGCAGAGCCGGTGGTGCGCGACGAGGTGACCGGCCTGAGCTGGCAGCGCTGCGCCCTGGGCCAGGAGGGTCCTGGCTGCGAGGGCGAGGCCAGCCTGATGGACGGCTTCGCCGCCTCCGATGCCTGCGAGGCCAGCACCTGGGGGGGCCACACCGACTGGGTGCTGCCCTCGGCCGGGGCGATGATGTCCATCGCCGACTACGGCCGCACCGGGCCGGCCTTCGACGAGCGCGTCTTCCCCAACAGCCCCGGCGCCTTCCCCGAGGTCTACGACAGCTGGTGGATCGACTGCGAGTGGACCGCGACGGACTACGCGGGCAGCGCCGATGTGGCCTGGGTGCTGATGAGCAACAGCGGGGACGTCTCGCAGGGATCGGGCCTGGAGTACCACTACAACGACCGGGCCGCCGAGGGCTGGCCGGGCTGCACCGCCCGCTGCGTCCGGCAGGAGCCGGTGGTCGAGCACGGCCGCTTCCTGCGCCTGGAGCCCCAGCCGGGCGAGGCGGTGGTCGCCGACCTGGTCGGCCAGCGCATGTGGACGGCGTGCTCGCTGGGCCAGAGCGGCGCGGACTGCGCGGGCGATGCGCAGATGGTGGACTGGCTCTCGGCGCTGGCGGCGTGTGAGGCCCTGGACTGGGGCGGCCTGGACGACTGGCGCCTGCCCGATGTGAAGGAGCTGCGCAGCCTGGTCGACGAGACGCGGGTCTCGCCGGCCATCGACACCGATCTGTTCCCTAACACGCCGTACTACGGGCCCAGCACGGTGGCGAACGTCGGGAACACCTGGACCTCGACCGCGCGCGACTACAACGACTTCGCGCTGTACGTCGACTTCGGCACGGGCTTCTCGCACTTCTACATCCAGAGCGAGACGCGGCATATGAGGTGTGTGCGCTGAAGGCGGGGGCCCGCCAAGGCCCCCGTGGTATCCTCGGTGCCGGAGGAGCCGCATGGTGTTGATCAGCTCGTTTCTATGGATGGCTCACGCGAAAGCGCCTGAGTGGGACGGCGATGATCCGCTCGCTGTGCCGCAGATCGCCTCGCCGGCCGCGCTCGTCGACTTCCCGGGTCGGACCTGGTGCTACCCCTCGGGGCTCCGTGTGGACGCGCGCGCGACGCCGGGCGCCGGCTTCGTGGCGGTGGGCTCCGTCCTGGCGGCGGGTTCGGTCCAGGATCCACCGGGCGCGGAGGGCCTCGCGCACCTGGTCGAGCACCTCGTGTTCCGCGCACCTGCGGGAGAGCAGGAGGTCGCGCAGGTGCTCGAGGCGAACGGGATCCTCTACAATGCATACACCTCGCTGGATCGGACCGGCTACCTGGCCTTTGGCCGGGCCGAGGCCCTCGAGCAGCTGCTGGTGATCGAGGCGCAGCGGCTGGTGGACCCCCTGGGGGGCGTCGACGAGGGCAGGTTCCAGGTCGAGCGGGAGGTGGTTCGGAACGAGCTGCGGCAGGGATATGAGATCTTCGGTCGGCTGGCCTTTGATCAGACCTTGCAGCAACTGTTCCCGGATGGTCACCCCTACGGGCGCTCGGGCATAGGCAGCCACGAGTCCCTGGACGGCCTCACCCTCGACGGCGCTCGCCAGTGGGCCCGTTCCAACTATCGTCCCGAAGACGCCAGCCTGCATCTTCGAGGCGACCTGGATCTCTCGAAGATCCCCGAGCTGCTGAGCTTCGTCTTGCCGGTCGCGCTGCGGGCGGGGCCCGCGGGGCAGGGCGCCCGTCCTGTCCCCTGCGAGGCGGCCGAGCTCCCTTCCGAGGAGCCGCCGCAGCCGACGCGCGCGCCGGGCGGGTTCACGCGGGTGGAGGTCCCGGTCGAGCGCCCGTTTGTGCGCGTCGCCTGGAGCTTTCCGGGTGGGGCATTCGGACCGGAGGGCGCCACGATGGCCTCGGCGGCCTCGATGTTGGAGTTCTCCATCGCGGACCGGACCCGGCTGAACGCGAGCTGCTATGTCGTCGACATCGGAACGATGGGCCTGCTGGCCTGTGATGCCCTGGTGCCGTTCGGCAAGACGCCTCGGACGGCCGTCAATGCCCTGGAGCGCGCGGCGGGGAGCCTGTGGGAGGGAGGAGGGTGGTCCTGGGGGGGGACCTACAAGAACATCCGCAACATCGTCGTGACCCAGTTCCTCACGACCGTCGAAGGGCTGGGCGAGCCGGGCCACGAGATCCACTGGGATGACGTGGCCTATTCCCATCGAACGGGCAAGGTCGACTATGTCCCGAACCAGTACGGGCTGCTCGCCACGCCGGCGATCGGGAACGCGGTCGAGCTCCGGGAGCGCTGGCTGAGCGCGGAGCGGGCCGTGTTCATGATCATCGAGCCCCCCCGCCTCGACGTCGAGAACAGACCGGGACTCGACCGCCCCGCACCCCTGGAGATGGCCTCGTGGGATGACGAAGGTCCGTTGGACCTCCAGGAGCTGGCGCTGGATCCCTCCGCCGCTCGCTGGGCCGACCTCGAGCGTTTCACCCTCGACAACGGGCTGGAGGTCGTGCTCTTCCCCCACTCGGGCACCAGCCGGGTGCGGCTGTTGCTGGTCGCGCCGGGGGGCCGGCTGGCCGAGCCGACCGCGGGGGTGCACGCCGTCGCCGGCGCCTCCTTGCGTAGCCTGAACGGAGAGATCCACGGGCTGACCCTCAGCCGGGTCCCCTGGAAGCTGGGGGGAGGCTGGCTGACGAGCACCCGGTCCGATGGCCTCGCCCTTGGAGTGGTAGGCAGCCGCGCCAACCTGGACGCGATGACCTACCTCCTTCGAAAGCGGCTGGAGCAGGCGTCGGTGGGCAAGGCCGACCGCCGCCAGTACCTGCGGGAGAAGCGTCGCAGCGTGAAGGAGGTCGAGCGGGATGCCCCGAGCCTCGCGCGGAGGCTGCGGATGGACCATCTGTTGGGCGACCACCCGTCGCGGGTGGACCCGACCCGGGCGCAGGCCCGCCTGCTCTCCCAGGTCAGCCCGAAGGAGGCCAAGGCCTGGCTCGATACCCAGCTCCAGCCGGGCGCCGCGACGCTGGTCGTGAGTGGAAGCTTCGATCCCGACGCAGTCCGCAGGTCGACGAGGCGATGGCTCGGTCCGTGGGACCCCGATCCGCAGCCCCTGGACCCGGCTCGGGCGGTGTCCTTGCCTCCCGCATCGCGAGCTCGGACGGTGCTCGTGGCCGGGGCGGAGGGCAGCCAGTACCGGCTGGACATGGGCTGCCAGCTCCAGCACCAACCGGGGGCTGCGACGCCCGTGCAGGAGCTCGCGGCCGCCTGGATGGACGAGACCCTGTCACGGGAGCTGCGGCATCGTCGCGGTCTGACCTACGGGGCCAGCGCCTGGCTCCGCGACGTGCCCGGCGGCGGCGTCCTGCTCGAGGCCCAGGCCCGGGTCGAGCGCGAGGGCCTGGCCGAGGCCCTGCGGGTGCTTCGGTCCAGCCTGGACGCCTTGTCGGCGGGGCCGACGCCCTCGGAGCTCGCGGCCCTCGCCCGCAGCCTCGCCGCGCGAGGGAGCCTGATCGCGGGATCTCCCTCCGGTGGCAGCGACGCGGTCGTCGAGGAGGTGCTGACCCCGGGCACCATCGCGCGCCGGGCTCGCTGGGCCAGCGAGGTCGTCGGCGTCGTGCCGGAGGACTTCGCGCAGGCCCTGCAGGGCTGCAACGGGAAGGAGATCCTCACCATCCAGGGGGAGGTCGGGTACGCCCGTGAGGAGCTGATCCGTTCGGGGTGGGAGGACCTGGAGGTCGTGGGAGTCCGGGGAGCCGACCGCTGAGGAGCCGCCTGCGTGGGATGACCGTGAGGCATCCGTCGGATGACCGTGAGGCTCCGTCGGATGGCTCAATCAGCTCGATGAAGTGCTGCTTGAGCCATCCGACGGATGGAGATCTCGCCCGGCCGGGGTCAGGGTGTGGGCCAACCCCCGAGGTGATCATGCGACGCATCCTGGTCTGGGACCTTCCGGTCCGGCTCTTCCACATCCTGTTCGGCCTGGCCTTCCTGGTCGCGGCCCTGCTCGGCTTCTTCGGCGACGACGAGCGCCCCGTCTTCGTCGCCCACCTGATCGCCGGCCTGGTGGCGGCGCTGCTGGTGTTCCTGCGGCTGGGCTGGGGCCTGGTGGGCAGCCGCACCGCGGGGCTCGACGGCTTCCGGTTCCGCCCGAGCGAGCTGGTCGTCTGGCTCCGCGACGCGCCTTCGGGCAAGGCCGCGCGCTACGTCGGGCACAACCCGGCCTCCAGCCTCGCCATCGTGCTGATGGTGGTCCTGGTGCTGGGCCTGGCCGGCAGCGGGGTGCTGATGGCCCGGGGCGGCGAGTGGCTGGAAGAGGCCCACGAGCTGATGGCCTGGGCCGCAGTGGCCGTCGTGGCCGCGCACATCCTCGGCGCGGTGCTGCACGGGCTGCGGCACCGGGATGGGACGGTCTCCAGCATGCTCACCGGCCACAAGCCGGGCAGCCCGGAGGAGGGCATCGCCTCGGCCCGCCCCCTGGTGGCGGTGGGGCTGCTGGCGCTGACTGGAGCCTGGACGGGCGCGCTGGTCAACGGCTTCGACGCCGGGACGGGCACGCTGCAGGTCCCGCTGCTGGGCAGCCTTCAGGCGGTGGAGATCGAGGGTGGCGAAGGGGGCGGCGAGGGCGAGGACGAGGGCGAGGACGAGGGCGAGGAGGACGACGAGGACGAGGAGGACGACGACTGAACCTCAGCCGCGGGGGCTGCGCTCGGGCAGGAGGTCTTCCAGGAAGAAGGCCGAGAGCTCGGCCCGCCCGGCGAGGCCCGCCTTCTTGTAGACGGCCTGGGCCTGCTGCCGGGTGGTGCGCTCGCTGGTCTGCCGCACCTCGGCGACCTCCTGCAGGCTCAGGCCCTTGAGCAGGAGCATTGCGACCTCTCGCTCCGCGGCGCTGAGCTGCCAGCGCTCGAACTGGCGCTCGATGGCCTCGCCCAGGCCCTGGAGCGCCGCGCTCGCTTCCGCCCGCCAGCGCTCGGCCTCGCCCTGCCAGGCGCGGGTCTCGGATGCCGCGCGGGCCAGGGCCTGCTGCATGGCTCTCCGCTCGCGCTGGGCGGCCCGACCGAGCCCGGCGGCGCCCGCCATGGCCAGCGCGACGGCGGCCCCCTCGACGATGAGGTGCGCGAGGGAGGTGCCCTCGCGGGCGTCGGTGGCGAGGTCCAGGGTGATGAGCCCGCCGATGAGCAGGAACAGGGCGATGGGCAGAGCGCGGCGCATTGGCGGGACTCCGGGGTGGGGGGCCTCGTAGCGCGTCGTCGATCCCTCGGCGGAGTCGCCCAGGCGGCTCGGCGTCAGGTATTGCCTTTTGCCATTTCGCGGTTCCTTGGGCGACTGCCGCCCGGTTTGAGGGCTCGAACCGGCCTCTCGCGGCCGTGCTCCGGGCCGGCGAGGAGCCGGAGATCCGCTGCTCGGCGGCATCGTAAATGGCAAATGCGAATACCTGACGCCGTGTCAGTGTTTACAGCGCCGTTCTGGCCAGGCGGAAGCCGAAGTCGGAGTGCCAGTTTCCGGGTACATCGTAGCCACGGAACGCCAGGCGCGAGTACTCGGCGTCGTAGCGCCACGACCCACCGCGGGTCACGCGGGCGGAGCCGATCGAGGGGCCCTTCGGGTCGGTGCCTGGGCTCTTCGCGTAGTAGCTGCTGCCGTACCAGTCCTCGATCCACTCGATGACGTTGCCCGACATATCGTACAGGCCACAGCCATTCGGCGCCTTCGTCGCCACGGGGTGGGTGGTGGTGTCGGCGCTCCAGGCGACCCGGTCGATGTCGTCCGAGCCAGCGTACAGCGTGTCCTCGCCGCAGCGCGCCGCGTATTCCCACTCCGCCTCGGTCGGCAGGCGGTAGCCCCCGCAGGCGTAGGGGTCCCCGACCGGGCTGCACTCGGTCGACCTGCCGGTTCCGCTGCAGGCGTAGCACTCCTCCAGCCCTTCCAGGGCCGACAACGTCCGAGCGAAGTCCGCCGCCATATGCCAGGTCACCGTCTCCACCGGGCAATCGGCCCCGCAGCTCGCCCAGTGCGAGGGGGTGCTGCCCATCGTCGCCTCGTACTGCTCCTGCGTCACCTCGGTTCGGCCGATGTGGAAGGCCCGGCTCAGGGTCACCTCATGGGCCGGCGACTCGTGTGCCAGGCAATCCCCCGCTCCGTCGGTGCACCCCATGGTGAAGCTGCCCGCCGCGATGATCTCCGTCTCGAAGTGGGTGCCCTCGATGGTGTTGCCCGCAGTGTTGCCCGCAGTGTCGGCGCAGGAGGGCAGCGCGGGCAGGCCCAGGCTGAGCAGGGCGAGATTGCGGCAGGACATGTGGCCTTCCATCGCAAAGGAGGGCGGACAGTACACCATCTCGCTCTCGCCGGCCCGGCGTCAGGTATTGCCTTTTGCCATTTCGCGGGTCCTTGGGCGACTCCGGCCCGGTTTGAGCGCACGGGCCGGGCTCCCGCGGCCGTGCTCCGGGCCGGCGAGGAGCCGAGGATCCGCTGTTGGTCGACATAACAAATGGCAAATGCGAATACCTGACGCCGCCTCCTGCGCGTTAGGCCCCCACCCCCCTCCGCAGGAGCCTCCCGTGTACACCGACTTCCTCGTCCTCGGCGGCGCTGGCCTCGTTGGCCTGCAGGTCTGCCGCCACATCGTCGAGAAGCTGCAGCCCAAGCGCATCGTGGTCGCCTCGCTGCTGCGCGAGGAGGCCGAGGCCGCCTGCGCCCGCCTGCGTGAGGAGTACGGCGCCCGCACGATCTTCGTGCCCGAGTCGGGCAACCTCTTCGTGCCGACGGACCTCGCCGGCCTCTCCCGCGACGCGATCCTGGCCGACCCGGCCCTGCGCCGGCGCCTGCTGGCCGGCCTCTACGACGACTTCGACGCCGCCTACCAGGACAACCACCTCGTCCGGATGCTGGGCACCTACCGGCCCGAGGTCGTCGTCGACAGCGTCAACACGGCGACGGGCCTCTCCTACCAGGACGTCTTCGACGGGGCGGCCAAGGTGCGCGCCTGGATCGGGGAGGAGGGCTTCGACAAGGCCGGCATCCTGGACCTGGAGGCCTTCCTGCTCTCGCAGTCGGCCCCGCAGATCATCCGCCACGTGCGCTTCGTGCACCGGGCGACCACCGAGTACCAGACCCGGGTCTACCTGAAGGTCGGCACGACGGGCACCGGCGGCATGGGGCTGAACATCCCCTACACCCACAGCGAGGACAAGCCCTCGCAGGTGCTGCTGGCCAAGACCGAGGCGGCCTTCGGGCACACCGGGCTGCTCTTCCTGCTGGCGCGGACCCCGCACGCGCCGATCGTCAAGGAGGTCAAGCCGGCGGCGATGATCGGCTACCGCGGCGTGCAGGTGAAGCGGGCCAGCGACAAGCACCGCAACAGCGAGCTCTTCGCCCCCAAGCAGGTCGAGCTGCAGGGCGAGCTGGAGCTGGCACAGACGGATGCCGGCTACGAGAAGGTGGGCCAGCTCGACGTGCCGATCGTCGACACCGGCGAGAACGGGGTCTTCACCCGGGGCGAGTTCGCGGCGATCACGGCGCTCGGCCAGATGGAGTTCATCACGCCCGAGGAGATCGCCCACACCGTCGTGCTGGAGATCCGCGGCGCCAACACCGGCCAGGACATCATCAGCTCACTGGACGGCAGCGTGCTCAACCCGACCTACAAGGCGGGCCTGCTGCGCCGTGCGGCCCTGACGGACCTGGCCGAGGTCGAGCAGGAGAGCGGCATCCCCAGCGTGGCCCTGGGCAAGCTGGGCCCGCCCGAGCTCTCCAAGCTGCTCTTCGAGGCGCACCTGATCCGGCAGGCCTACGGCTCGCTGGAGGCGGCGGTGGCGGCCGAGGTCTCGCCCGCGGCGATGAGCGCAGCCCTGGAGGCGGTCCTGGACAGCTCCGGCGTGGCCCGCACGGCGCCCTCGATCGGCATCCCGGTGCTGCTGCCCGACGGCAAGCGCATCTTGCGCGGGCCTCGGATCAATGTGCCGCAGATCCTGGGCCACGCGACCAAGGTGCGCTGGAGCCAGCCCGCCGAGCTGGAGAGCTGGGTGCGGCGCGGCTGGATCGATCTGCGCGCCTCGAACATGCTCTCCTGGCAGGCCCGCTTCCGGAAGATGCTGGCGAGCCGGGCCGAGCTGCGGACCTCGGGCTCGGCGGCGGCCAGCATTCACGCCTGGTCGGCCGACAGCTTCGAGATCGGCGAGGTGGTGGCGTGGATCTTCAACAACGAGCTGGATGGCTACCGGATGAAGTAGGGCCCCCCGCCGCCTCGGCTGGCCCGCCGCGGGGTGTTAGGTTGCCCCCTTCCCCGGGAGACCCGTGCTTCGCACCATCCTCGACCGCCGCGTCGTCCTCGTCTCGGGCAAGGGAGGGGTGGGCCGCACCACGGTCAGCGCGGCCCTCGCCCGCGCCGCCGCCGCCGCCGGCAAGCGGGTCCTGGTCGCCGAGATCGAGGAGCCGGCCACCCAGGCGCAGAGCACGCTGGCGCGCATGTTCGGGCGGGAGGTGCTGCCGGCTCGGCCGACGCTGCTGGCGCCGGGCATCCACGGGGTGATGCTGGCCACGGAAGAGGGCACCGAGCAGTTCCTGGGCGATGTCTTCCGGGTGCAGACCCTGGCCCGGCTGGCCCTGCGCAACGCGGCCCTGCGGCGGCTGCTGCACGCCGCGCCCAGCTTCCACGAGATGGGGGTCTACTACCACCTGCTGCACCTGCTCCGGCAGCTCCAGCCCGACGGCAAGCCGCGCTGGGATCTGCTGGTGGTCGACATGCCCGCGACGGGGCACACCCTGGCGCTGACGGCCTTGCCGGACATCCTGCTGCGGCTGGTGCGTCGCGGGCCGATCGCCACCGCCCTGCGCGAGGGCCAGGGCTGGCTGAACAACCCGCGCACCGGCGGCGCCTTGGTGGTGACCATCCCCGAGCCGCTGCCGGTGACCGAGTCGATCGAGCTCTCCGAGGGGCTACGGGCGACCCACATGACCGTGGTGGCCACCATCGCCAACAAGGTGCCGGTCGACCCCTTCAGCCCCGAGGAGCGGGCCGCCCTGGAGGACCTGCTCCCCCCCGGCCCGATGACTGGCAAGGAAGAGCTGGCCCGCATCGAGCGCGCCCGGGTCTCGCTGGAGCGGCTGCGCAGCTCGACCGCCCCGCCGGTGCTGGCGGTGCCGGCCTTCCCAGTGGACGGCCCGGCGGCGACCGAGGCGATGGCGCGCTTCTTCATGGGGGATGAGCCATGAGCCACCTGGGTTCGCACCTCCGCGAGAAGCGCATCATCGTCTGCTGCGGCGCCGGCGGGGTCGGCAAGACGACGACCTCGGCGGCCCTGGCGGTGGCGGCAGCCCAGGACGGGCGGCGGGTGCTGGTCCTCACGATCGACCCCAGCAAGCGCCTCGCCGAGGCCCTGGGGGTCTCGACCAATACGCCCGAGCCCGTCCGCGTTCGCCCCGAGCGCGAGGCGCAGGCGGGGATCCAGGCCCCAGGCACGCTCTCGGCCTGGATGCTGGACCCCAAGCTGGTCGCTGATGCCGCCGTCAAGCGCCTCGTCCGCGACCCGAAGAAGCTGCGCGAGCTGCTGGCCAACCCGATCTACCAGCAGGTCACGCAGATGATCGCCGGGATGCAGGAGTACACCGCGATGGAGGCCCTGCACGGCTTCGTCGAGCGTGGCGAGTACGACCTGGTCATCCTGGACACGCCGCCCGCCCGCAACGCGCTCAACTTCCTGGACGCCCCGCGGCGCCTGGGCGAGTTCATGGACGGGCGCATCTTCCGGATGCTGCTGCCCGAGCAGGACAGCGGCCCCTTCGGCGGCACCACCCGTGCCTTGGCCGCCAAGGTGCTGACCGGCGTCTTCGGCGAGGAGTTCTTCGCCGATCTGCAGGTCTTCTTCGCTGCCTTCAGCACCATCTTCGCCCAGCTCAACGGCAACGCCCAGAAGATGCGCGAGCGGATGCAGCAGGACGATGTGATCTTCCTGCTGGTGACCAGCCCGGTGCGGACCGCCCTGGACGACGCGCTCTACTTCGAGGATCGGCTGCGCGAGCTCTCCCTGCCGTTGGGCGGCCTGATCCTGAACCGCAGCCGACAGATCAACTCGGACCGGCCGATGCCCGGACCGCACCTGCTGCCCGAGGGCGCCACCGACGCGCACCGGCGGGCCCTGGCTCACCTCAGCCTGCTGGCCGAGCGGGAGCGGGAGCAGGAGGCCGAGCACCGCGAGCTGCGCGCGACCCTGGTCGCCCACGCGCCCCAGGACATCGCCGTGCTGGTGGTGCCCGAGTTCCCGGGCGGCATCGACGATCTGCCCGGGCTGGGCGAGCTGGCCCGCTGGCTCATTGGGAGGGCGGCATGAGCGAGAACCGTGAAGAGCTGCGCAAGGCGTTGCGTTTTGCCCAGCTCTGGACCGCGCTGAACGCGGTGCTGCTGGTGCTTGGCCTGGGCGGCATCGTCGTCCGAGGCACGCTGGACGGCGCCGAGCGGGGGCTTGGCCTGGTCGGCGTGGTCGGGCTGGTCGTCGCCGTCGGGGTGGCGCGGATCCTGACCCTACGCCGACAGCTCTCCGGACCTGAGGGGGGCTGAGGCGGGGGCTTGACTCCAGGGCTCGCCCCTGGCAGCATCCCCTGGACACCTGCGGAGATGTTTCGGCGGGGTCCAGGAGTTCGGTATGTTCATCCATGAAATGAGGGGGGGGGGGCGAGCCTCCACCTGCGCGCTGATCCTGTGTACGGGGATGCTGGCTAGCGTGTCCCGCGCCGCGCTCGCGCTGGACGTCGAGCCCAACGACGACGCGTCCACCGCCGAGCCGATCGGCAGTAATGTCTTCGCTCGGGGAATGCTGAATGAGACCAGCGACCCCATCGACGTCTACACCTTCACCGCCACCGGCGACGGCACGTTCACCGCAAGGCTGTCCGACTACGCCGTGCACTCCAACGAGTTCTCCCTGGAGCTGTGGGACGAGGACGAGGTGGTGCTGGAGGCTGCGTCGGACGACGGGACCGGCAGCTTGCGGCTGGACCATGCCCTCGACGAGGGCCAGCAGTACTTCATAGCCGTGCAGACGGCCGCCGGCTCGGGCCGGTACCACCTGTGGACCGGCACGGCCTTCGATGCCCCAGCCCTCTCGGGGCTGTCCTCGTCAGACCCCGACCCTGGCGACAGCCTGACCATCACTGGCACGGGCTTTGGCACGGACCCGGACCGGGTCGGCGTCTGGGTGGGCGAGGTGCAGGCCGAGGTCGTCAGCGTCGCCGATACCTCGATCTGCGTCACGGTGCCCTGGCGGTCCGTCGACGGGTCGGTGATGGTGATCAAAGACCGGCAGAGCAGCAACACCCTGGCCCTGACCATCAGCGGCGGGACGGCGGG
>ERZ761602.2080-NODE-2080-length-33173-cov-42.490700_pt1 | contig 33173 bp, 22 predicted proteins | sample MGYA00512165_ERZ761602 | MGnify/ENA primary metagenome ERZ761602 (study PRJEB28899, sample SAMN02445085) | bioreactor sludge metagenome | biome: EBPR sludge; isolation source: Thorneside wastewater treatment plant | place: Australia: Brisbane, Thorneside...
GTCGAAATACGGGCTGATTTCCACCAGATCGCTGACGAAGGCGAAGCTGCGCACCTGTTCGAACAGCGTTTGCAGGTTATAGACAAGGTGTAGCATAAAGCGTGCGGTATTGCGCACCGAAAGACTCACGTCGCAGATCGCGACCAGCCGGGGTTTTTCGTCGTAATGGCGGGTCAGCACCGGCTGGAACGGGATGCCTTCGTATTTCATGTTGCGGCGCAGGGTGAGCGGCACGCTGATCCGGCCTTGCGGGCCGATCCGCCGCCGGTAGGAGCGCGCGCCCCGCATCCGCCGACAGAGCCGCTGCACGATCTCGGTCATCTCTCGGCGCTCCTGTTCGGTAAAGCGGTAATCGGGCCGGGGCCGGGCCGGCCGCGCGGCGCGTCCTGCCTCCTGTTGCCGCAGCGCCAGTTCCCGCTCCAGATAGCGTTTCAGCAATTCCGGCAATTGGGCGATGCCGCCCTTGAGGCGGGCGGACAATTTTTGCAGCAACCCCTCGTCGATCTCGGCGTCGCTCAATTCGTCCAACAGCTCGGTGACCGCGTCGGCGATCAGGTCCGCGTCCAGCGCGGCGATGGCCTCGTCGAAATTGAGCTCGCCGGCCCGGCTGGCATTTTTTAGCCGCCGCGCCTTCAGCACCTGCAAGGCGTTTTGCATCGCGTGATCCAGCAGTTCGCGGCGGCGGCTCAGCACCAGGTTTTGGCCGAATTCGGCCAGGCTGAAATCGTGGGGATCTTGATGCGAGTTGAAATGGGTCACCATTTGCGACTCATCGAAATACTCGCGGATATCGAGGGCGTCCTCGTGGGCGTTGTCGCCGTCGGGTTGGCCGCCGACCGTCGCCGGAGCCGCCGCGTCCGGCGTCTGGATCGTGGTGTCCGGCGCGGCGGGGGAGGGTTCATCTCCCGGCGCGGCCGTCTCGGCCCGCTTGGGCAGGCTGAAAAATTGTTCGAACAGCTCCTCGAACATCGACAGGTCGCGCAGGTCTTTAATCAAGGTGCAGCGCAGCACGGTCCGGGCCGTCTCGCGCTCGTGCAGCGCGACTCGCGCCAGCGCCTGCATCGCATCCAGCGATTCGGCGGGCGAAATCCGCGCGCCGCGCTGTTTCAGCAGGAAGATGAAGCGGTTGATGGCGGCGTCCATCAGGCTCCGCCGGTGCGGCCGTCGGTGCGGCCGCGATAGTTGGTGAAGTAGCGGGCGGCGTGCTCCTGCCGGCGCTGTTCCAAAAAATTCGTATCCGGTTCGGCCGGGCGTTGCGGCGGCGTCAAAGCCGCCTCGGAACTCATGGATTGAGGCTGCGCCTGAATCGGTTCGGCGATCCAGGCTAACTGCTCGTTGACCCGCTGGGTGTCGCGCTCGTACTTGACCAGCAAATGCAGCGTTTCATCCAGCAATTCCGGGGTCAGCGCGTCGGCGTCCAGCAGTACCAGCGCCCGCGCCCAATCCAGCGTCTCGCTGATGCTGGGGGCCTTGCGCAAATCCAGGGCGCGCAAGCGGCGGATCACCGCGACCACCTGCGCCGCCAGCAGTTCGCGCAGCGCCGGGACCTTGAGGCGGACGATTTCCAGCTCGCGCCCTTCGTCCGGGTAGTCGATAAACAGGTGCAGGCAGCGGCGCTTGAGGGCGTCGCTCAAATCGCGGGTGTTGTTGCTGGTGATGATGACGTAAGGGATGGTCTTGGCCTTGACCGTGCCGATTTCCGGCACCGTGACCTGAAAATCGCTCAGCACTTCCAGCAGGAAGGCTTCGAACTGCTCCTCGGCGCGGTCGAGTTCGTCGATCAAAAGCACCACCGGATCGGGCGAGTCGATGGCTTGGAGGATGGGCCGGCGCACCAGAAAGCGTTCAGAAAAGAACACGTCTTCGTGCAGGTCCAGGCGCGCGACCGCCTCGCGCAAGCCGTCGATCCCCTCGAACAACCCGCCGATCTTGTCGCGCAGGATTTGGGTGTAGAGCAGTTGCTTGCCGTATTCCCACTCGTACAGGGCGTGGGCTTCGTCCAGCCCGCCGTAACATTGCAGCCGGATCAGGGAGCGCCCCAGCGCGGCGGACACCACCTTGGCCAGTTCGGTCTTGCCCACGCCGGCCGGCCCTTCGATCAGGATCGGCTTTTGCATTTGCAGGGCCAAAAAGGCGACGGTCGCCAGTTTGCGGTCGCAGATGTACTGCTGTTCGCGCAGGCGCGCGATGGTGTGCTCGATGGATTCGAACATGCGCCGACTCCGGGCCGGACCCGCCGGCGGATGACCGGCGGGCCGAGCCTTCAGGGAAACGCTCGGTGGAAGGACCTTTGCCGATGGCAACCTAAGTTTAGTAGGTGCCAGTCAAGCTATGGCGGACCACCGGGGCCACGGACTCGTAGCTGCAATCGCGGGGGTTGCCCGGCGTCGAGCCGTCTCCCAGCACATGCTTGGTGATGCGGTCCACGTCGCGGTCGTCGCCGGTGATCTTTCCCCCGCTTTCGGCGTAGCGGCCCTTGCCCATCTGCGACTTGCTGTAGTCGCCGACGCTGGTGAAGTTGGCGGGGATCTGCACGTCCTTGCTCAGACGGATCGCCGCTTCAATCGCCCGCTCGGCGGCGGAGACATCCGACAGGCCGTCCACGTTTTCGCCCATCGCCCTGGCGATGTCGCGGAAGCGCTTGTAGTTGGTTGGCATGTTGAATTCCCAGACCCGGGGCAGGGCGACCGCGTTGTTCAGGCCGTGATGCGAGTCGTAGAAAGCGCTGACCGCGTGGGAAATCGAGTGGATGATGCCGAGGCCGCCGCTGTTGAACGCCTGCGCCGAGATGTAGGAGGCGTACATCATGTTGAGGCGGGCTTCGTAGTTCAGCGGCTCGTAGACCGCGCGCCGCAGGTTTTGCGCCACCAGTTCGACGCCCAGAAGCGCGCTGCCCAGGCTCGGGATGAAGTCGATGCGGGAGACGTAGGGCTCGGAGGCGTGGGCCAGCACGTCGAAGCCGCAGAAGGCGGTCAAGTCGGGCGGCATCGAGAAATGCAGCACCGGATCGTTGATGCTCAGCGTCACCGGCACGTTTTCGTCCATGCCGAGCCATTTGTAAGGGGCTTTTTCCGAGGTGGTGTCGGTGATCACATAGGCCCAACTGGTCTCGGAGCCGGTGCCGGCGGTGGTGTTGACCGCGATGTGCGGCGGGTTGTTGGGGTTGTCGGACTTGTTGAAGCCGTCGAATTCGTTGACGTTGCGCCCGTCGTGGGAGACCACGATCCGCGCGCCCTTGGTGGCGTCGGTCACGCTGCCGCCGCCGATGGAGATGAAGCTGTCGCACTTTTCGCGAGTGTACAGGTCGGCCATGTCCATGACGTTGTAATCCTTGGGATTGGATTCCACCTTGTCATAGAGCACCACGCCGATGTCGCGGTATTTGATCTTACCGACGATGTCTTCGACGATGCCGGTGCCGCGCAGGCCGGATGTCGAGACCAGGCAGCGCTTGAAACCGAGTTTGTTGGCTTCGACGCCGATCATTTCGTAAGCGCCAGGGCCGAGCAAGCCGCGCGGGATGCGGTGAAATTCCTTAATCGGGAACTGCCAAAGTTTGTGAGCTTCCACGGTGAACCTCCTCTTAGGGTTACGGGCGCGGATCGCGATCCGCGTCGTGTCTCCGCCGGTGGCGGAGCGTTGCCTTTGGAGCGGTTTCGGTCGGTGATGCCCGAAGCGCCCGGCAATCGTTTTATAGGCAGCCGGTCGTTTGGCGGGTACGCCCGCGCCGGCTTGAGGGGAGTGGTATCAACAAGCGCGCCAAAAAGAGCGCTTGACCGAAGATTTTTTAAGCGTTTGTTAGATCACGATTAAAAATGGAGAAAAAGCGCTTGAAAGCGGTGTGTCGCGGCCCGCGCGCGAAGTTCGCGAAATAATCGTTACACGGAGTGTCACGGATACTGTGCCAGGCCGTTACAGTACCTGAACCAGGCGGATCTTCATGTTGGGCCGCTGAAGGCGGGGGCTGGCAATAGGAGCGGAAAGGATCAAGAGGGGGCGGGCGAAGACCGCGCGGTTTCGGAGCCGGCGCGGTCTGTGGCGAGCTGTTGGATGGCGACCGAAAAGCTTGCTTTGTGGCGCTGCGCTTCAGGTCGAGAGCTTGCGGCCGAGCTTGTTCTCGACCGAGGTTATCTTGCTTTTCAGACGCCCGGCCGGGCCGGCGCGATAATCGATTTTGATATGCGCGCCGATGCGGCTGTGGCGTTCGGCCAGATGCTTGAAACAGCGGCTCACTACCGCCATCACCTCGTCCCATTCGCCTTCAAGAATGGTGCCCATGGGCGTGAGTTGGTAGGGGATGCCGCTTTTATCGACGATATCGAGAATCTGCGCCACAGGCTGGCTGACGCCTTCCTCGGCGGTGTGCGGCGCCATTTGAAATTCGAGCAAAACCATGCCGGCCTCCAGGTCAACGCGCATGGCGGCCGCTTGAACTCGCCATGCGCTAAGTGGGGAAACAGGGTGTAACCATCAAACGCTCAGCCGCCTACAAACTCTCTGATGGCGCCATTTACCTCGTGGGCTTTTTCCAGCATCGCCATGTGACCGGCTCCGTCGAGGAGCTTGACGGTCGCGCCGGCCGGCGCGCTGGCGGCATGCGCCGATGGAATCACCCGGTCGTCGCGGCCCCAGATCACCAGCACCGGCTTGCCGCTCGCGGCGAGCGCATCGACGGTTCGCGCCGTCTGGCGGCCGTCCTTGAACAGCGCCGCGCCGAGTTCGGCCAGCAGCGGCTCGACGCCATCCATGCGCTTGTACTTCAACAAATCGTCGATCATCTGCCGGCTCACCGAGGCAGGGTCGGCGAACAGCTGCTCCAGCACCGGCTTCAGCTCGCGGCGCGATTGCGCCGCGACGAAGCCTTCGGTGTAGCCGGCGTTGATGTCCGCGCCGAAGCCGGCCGGGCTGATGAGCGCGATGCTGGCGATCCGCTCGGGCGCGTCGCTCGCCATTTGCGCGGCGATGGCCCCGCCCAGCGAATGCCCGACCGCGTGCGCCGTCTTGACGTCGAGGGCGTCGAGGAAATGCAGGACGAAGGCGGCCAGCGCTTCCAACGTCGCCCCCGGCAGTTTGACATCGCTCTGGCCGTGACCGGGCAGATCGAACACGATCACCGGCGAACGCTCGGCGGCGGCGTCGATGTTGAACAGCCAGTTATCGAGATCGCCGCCGAAACCGTGGATGAACAGTACCGGCGTGCCGGTTTCGGGACCGCGCCGGGCGTAGCGCACGCCGATGCCGTCCACCGTGAGGGTTTGGAAGATCGAGCCCGCTTCTTCCTCGCCCTCGCTGGCGGCGGGCACCACATAAGCCGCCACGTAGGCGTCGATTTCGGCGTCGCTGACCTCGATTGGAGCCATCACCCCCAGCAGCGCCTTGACCGGCAACACCTCGCCCGCCTGGGCGATGCGCCGGCGCAGCAATCCGGCGTCGGCGGCTTCCACCGCGCTGGCGAGTTTGTCGGTCTCCACATCGAGGATCGGCATTCCGACCTCAATGGTCGCGCCTTCCTCGACCAGCCACGCATTGACGGCGCCTTCCCGCATCGACAGGCCCCACTTGGGCATCACGATGGGGGTGATCTGGCCCGCCATCACGTCTTCCCCTTGGCCAAGGTGCGCCGCGCGGCGTCGGCGATTTGCGCGCCGCTGGGGATATACAGATCCTCCAGCACCGGCGAGAACGGCACCGGCACATGCGGCGGCGCGACCATTTCAATCTGGGCCTTCAGCGCGCCGAAGGCGTTCATCGCCACCTGCGCCGAAACGTCAGTCGCAATGTTGCAGCGCGGATTGGCTTCATCGACGCAGACCAAGCGCCCGGTTTTTTCCACGCTTTCCAACACCGTGTCCATATCGAGCGGCGAGAGGGTGCGCAGGTCGATCACCTCGGCCTCGATCCCGTCTTTCGCCAGCAAATCCGCCGCTTCGAGCGCGCGGTGCGCCATCAACCCGTAGGCGACGATGGTGACATCCTTGCCTTCGCGCGGCACGTTCGCTTCGCCCAACGGCACCGTGTAGCTTTTTTCCGGCACGTCGCCCTCGAAACCGTAGAGGTTTTTGTGCTCGCAAAAGATCACCGGATCGTTGTCGCGAATGCTCTGGATCAACAGGCCCTTGGTGTCGTAGGGCGTGCTGGGGCACACCACTTTCAAGCCGGGAATGTGGGTGAAAATCGGCGTCAGCATCTGCGAGTGTTGGGCCGCCGCCCGGAAGCCCGCGCCGACCATCGCCCGGATCACCACCGGCGTTTCCGCCTTGCCGCCGAACATATAGCGGAATTTCGCCGCCTGATTGAAGATCTGGTCGAAGCAGACGCCCATGAAATCGATGAACATCAGCTCGGCGATGGGCCGCATGCCGCTGGCCGCCGCGCCGATGGCCGCGCCGATATAGGCGCTTTCGGACAGCGGGGTATCCAGCAGTTTGTCGGGGTGCTTGGCGTACAAACCCTTGGTCACCCCGAGCACGCCGCCCCAGGCGTCTTTTTCGCCCTCGCCGCCGGCTCCGCCCACGATGTCCTCGCCCATCATGATGACGGTCGGATCGCGCGTCATCTCCTGATCGATCGCTTCGTTGATCGCCATTTTCATGCTGATCTTGCGTGCCATTTCGATCTCCTTCGCGAGTGCGGGGTGCGGTTCAGTAACGGACGTAAACGTCGGTCGTGAGATCGGCGGCGTCGGGCGGCGGCGCGGCTTTGGCCTCGGCGACCGCGCGTTCGATCAAGCCGAGCACATCGCGGTCGATGGCTTGCAATTCCGCTTCGCTGACCGCCTTGGCCCCGAGGATGGCCTGGGTGAAGCGTTGCAGGCAATCGCGGTTGGCGCGGATGTCTTCGAGTTCGCCCTTGGCGCGGTAGGTTTGCGCGTCGCCTTCGAAATGTCCGTGGAACCGAACCATCTTGCATTCGAGCAGGGAGGGGCCGCCGCCTTCGCGCGCCCGGCGGATCACCTCGCCGGCGGCTTCGTAAACGGCGAAGAAATCGGTGCCGTCCACCGTGATGCCGGGCAGGCCGAAACCGGCGGCGCGATCCACGTAGCTGTCGACGGCGGTGCCGTAGTCGCGAGCGGTGGATTCGGCGTAGCCGTTGTTCTCGACCACAAAAATCGCCGGCAGATTCCAGACCGCCGCCAGATTCAGGCTCTCCAAAAAAGTGCCCTGGTTGCTCGCGCCGTCGCCGACGAAGCTGATCGCCACGTCGCTCGGCCCGCCTTTCTGCTTGGCGCGGTATTTGGCGGCCAGCGCCGCGCCGCACACCAGCGGCGCGCCGGCGCCCAGAATGCCGTTCGCGCCCATCATGCCCTTGGAGAGGTCGGCGATGTGCATCGAGCCGCCCTTGCCTTCGCAAGCGCCGCCTTTCTTGCCGTAGATTTCTTTCATCATCGCCACCACATCCACCCCCTTGGCGATACAGTGGCCGTGGCCGCGATGGGTCGAGGCGATGTGATCGCCGTCCCACAAGTGTTTCATGATGCCGACCGCCGCGGCTTCTTCGCCGGCGTAGAGATGGACGAAACCGGGAATATCGCCGCGCGCGAAGTCCACGTGCAGCCGCTCCTCGAACTCGCGGATGGTGCGCATCCGCCGATAAGCGTCCAGCAGCTCGTCTTTCGGCAGCGGAAAAGGGTTGTTATCGGGCATGGGCGTCTCCTCGGGTGGTCAGGAACAAAGGCGGAACAGGCCGGCCGTCGCCGCAACGCGCATGCAGCGGGCGATGTCCACCGTGCGAAAGGCGTTTTCGCGCAAGGTGACCGTCACGCGCTCGCCGGACTTGAAGGTCAGCTCGCGCTCGCCGTCGAGCGCGACCACCCCGGCGTCCAGGTCGACTGCGAACGGTCGGCCGGCGGGCATCGGCTCGAACTGTTCGATGCCGATCTCGCGCGCCATACCGGGCGCGATGGGGGCCAGCAAGCCGAATTGGCGGCGCGCCGGATCAGCGGCGAGCCGCACCGCCAGACCGCCGGGCGCATCGCGCGCGATCGGGGCGAGCAAGCCGCCGATAGACGACAAGCCGATAGCGTGCGGTTCGGCGAAGGTCAAAAACACGCTGTGCAAGCCTTCCGGTTTCCACAAGGCGCGCGCGCCGATGTAGCGGTCGGTCGAAATCGCGGCATCGACCAGCGCGATGTCGCGCCTGATGCCGTCGCCGCTTTGAATGGATACGTCGAGCAATTTATTGGGCGCCAGCGCCTGCTCGGCGCTCAAGCGGCCGGTGGCGTACAGCCCCACCGCCAAGCCGACGACGCTCGATTCGCGCAGTTCCGGAAAGGCGTTGTTGGTGCCGGTGGATAGACCCGCAATGGGAATCGCCGTCGAACTGTCGGCCCCGGCGATCAGCTCGCGCACCACCGCGCGGTGGGTGCCGTCGCCGCCGAGCACGATGATCGCGGCCGCGCCGGCCTCGCGCAGCAAGCGGGCGGCCAGAAACGTATCGTCCACGGTCGAGGTCGGCTCCAGGTCCAGAAACTCGACCTGGGGAAACGCATGCTGCAGGTTGTGTTCGCGTTGCAAGTGCCGCGAGAGCATGGCGCGGATACCGGCCCGATCCGGCATCATCAGCACCCGTGTTACGCCGGTGGCCGCCAGGGTGGCGAGCGCGCGCAGCACGATGTTGACCCGATCCGCGAGTTGCAGGTTGCTGGCGTTGGCGACGATGCGCCGGATGTCGCGCGCGGAGACCGGATTGGCGATGAGGCCCACCAGCGGCGCGTCTGGCGTCGCCGTGGTGCGGGGGAGGGGCGGACTCGGCATGTCGTGGGTCGCTTCCAAATCAGAATGATTCGCTGGAAAACCCAAGCTGGACAGGCACAAGCCTGCTCAGTACCCATTAGCTCAAAGTGTAGGATGCTTTTTGTGATGCGCTACCGGAAGTCGCTTTTTCGGCGGCGCGACGCGGAATCTCGCGGGGGCCATGTCGCGCCGCTACGGCCTCAATCGTGAATCCAAACCAGGGTTCGATTGTTGGCCGGCATCGGACAATCGGCCAGCAGCCGCAGCCCCTCGGCCTCCGCCAGTCGGTTGAGATCGTCGAAATCGCGCACGCCGCTGGCCGGGTCGCGCGCTTTCAGCCAGCGGTCGAACTGGGCGTTGCTGGCGCTGGTGTACTGGCCGCCGTAGTTGAACGGCCCGTAGAGACAGAACACGCCGCCGGCCGCCAATAGCCGGCCGACGCCCCGAAACAGGCATTCCACCGCGCTCCAGCTCATGATGTGCGCGGTGTTAGCGGAAAAAACGCCGTCGGCTTGCGCCACCGGCCAGGGGTCTTGGCGGACGTCGAGCGCGAGCGGCGGGCGCAAGTTCGGCAGCTCGGCTTCAGCGAACCACAGCCGCATCCCCGGCAAATTGTCGGCTGTGTCGGTGGCTTGCCAGTCCAGATGGGGCAAGGCGCGGGCGAAGTGGACAGCGTGCTGGCCGGTGCCGCCGCCGATTTCCACGATGAGGCCGGGCCAGACGAAGAAACGCCGCAACACCTCCAGGATGGGTTCCTTGTTCTGGTCGCAGGCTTCGGAATAGGGCTTGGCGTTCATGGTGTTCGCGGGCGGTCCGAAAATGCTGACGGCCGGGGCTCGCCGGCCGTTTGAGAGCCAATGCCGTTTGGGCGTTTCAACGGTCAGGAAGGCTGCCTGGACCCGATCAGAGGTTGGCCGAGCGCCACCAATTGCTGTGATCTTTTCTGAGCGCCGCCGGCGAAAGCATGGGGTAATAGACCAGTTCGTCGCCGATCCCCATGTAAAAGCCGTTCTTGACCATCCGGAACGGGAATTCGAGCGAGTGGACGCGGTGCACCAACTTGTTCTGCTTCGACACGGGCTCCAGCTCCATCAGCGCTTCGCGCAGGTGCTGCATGAATGAATACGGCAGATCACCTTCCTTGCCGTTCGCCGGATCGACAGCGAGCATCCCCAATTCGAGCTCGACGAAGCACATGCCGGGGAAGCGGAACGAATGGGAGGGCGCGGTGACCACGTCGGCGTAGTAAGCGGCCGGATCGAACACGCTCACCACCAGACTGTTGATCGGCGCGAGATCCTGATACATGTGCAGTTCCTTCTCCACCTTCGGCAGCGCATCGCCACGGCTTAAGCCCAGCGTCTCGCCCATCGCCGTGGTCAGGTACATTTTGCCCAGAGCGTCGATGGCCAGGTGTTCCGTCACCCGGTACATAGAGACGTAGATCGAATTTTTGGGCGAGCCGTCGGCCCTGGCCACGCAGCGTTTGTAACAGCCGTCGATGTCGAAATACGGGTGCCGATAGTCCGGATCCACCTCGAAAAACACCGCTTGGCCCTTCGATTTGAATTTGTGTCCGGTGGCGTAATACTGCCCGAACTTTTCGGGCGGCAGCATCGAGGCGATCAGCGCCTCTGGAATCAACGAATAGTAGAGATAGATGGACATGTGATAGCTCCTCACAAAAAGCAACGGGTTTTTGGTCTGCCTTCACCGTCGTGGCGCGAAGGGGGGAGCCAGGCTCCCACCCCGTTCCATCATAGCGACAGCGCGGCGTAATAACCATTAATGTTCAGCGGTCTTGGCGACGATGCGCATCCCGTAGAAGCTGCGGTACACGAAGACCAGATTGACGGCGAGGAAGACGGCGGCCAACAGCCAGACCAGCGCTTGATAACCTTGCGCGTCCAGACCCACCGCCATCTCCACCGCCAGCAAGCCGAACAGGGTGGTGAATTTGATGATCGGGTTCATCGCCACCGACGCGGTATCCTTGAAGGGGTCGCCCACGGTGTCGCCGACCACGGACGCGTTGTGCAGGTCGGTGCCCTTGGCGTGCAGCTCGGTTTCGACGATCTTTTTGGCGTTGTCCCACGCGCCGCCGGCGTTGGCCATGAACACCGCTTGATAGAGCCCGATGATCGCCAGCGACATCAGATAGCCGATGAAGAAAAACGGTTCGAGAAAGGCGCAGGCCAGCGTCCCGAAGAACACCGCCAGGAAGATGTTGAACATGCCCTTTTGCGCGTAGATGGTGCAAATTTCGACGACCTTTTTGCTGTCTTTCTGCGAGGCTTTGACCACCTCGTCCAGCCGGATGTGGGTGCTGATGAACTCCACCGCCCGATACGCGCCGGTCGAAACCGCCTGGGTGCTGGCCCCGGAGAACCAGAAGATGGTCGCGCCCCCGCTGATCAGGCCCAGCAGGAAGGGGGGATGTAGCAGCGACAGCTTGTCCAGGTTCTCCGTGAGCCCCGCCGTCAGCAGCATGACGATGGAGAACACCATCGTCGCTGCGCCGACCACGGCGGTGCCGATCAGCACGGGTTTGGCGGTGGCCTTGAAGGTGTTGCCCGCCCCATCGTTTTCTTCGAGGAGGAATTTCGCGGCCTTGAAGTTGAGATCGAAGCCGAAATCCCGCTTGATCTCCTCCTCGATGCCGGGGATCTGCTCGATGGTGGACAGCTCGTAGACCGACTGGGCGTTGTCGGTGACCGGCCCGTAGCTGTCCACGGCGATCGTCACCGGCCCCATGCCGAGGAAGCCGAAAGCGACCAGCCCGAACGAGAACACCGCCGCCATCATCGACGCCTTGGCCATGTCGGGATTGATGACGGCGGCAAGCTGCAATTGCGACACCAGATAGGCCCCGGCCATCAGCCCGACGATGATCACGCCGATCCAGAACGCCGAGAAATAACCGGCGACGATGCCCGAGAGGATGTTGAGGCTGGCCCCGCCCGCCTTGGACGCGGTGACCACTTCACGGACGTGCTTGGAGTTGGTCGAGGTGAACACTTTCACGATCTCGGGGATCAGCGCGCCCGCCAGCGTCCCCAGGGTGATGATCAGCGACAGTTGCCACCACAAGTGGCCGTAGACTTGGCCGCCGACCACGAAGTGGCCGATCAGCAGATAGGAGACCAGAAAAGTCAGCACCAGCGAAACGCCGGAGGTGATCCACACCAGCGAGGTCAACGGTTCCTCGAAATCGAAACGCGCCTTGTCGGCGTAGCGCTGTTCGGCCAGGCGGCTGTTGGCGAAGTAGGAGATGCCGGAGGCGACGATCATCATGACGCGCATGACGAACAGCCAGACCAGCAGTTGCACCTGCACGGCCGGTTCCGGCACCGCCAGCATGATGAAACTGATCAGCGCCACCCCGGTGACGCCGTAGGTCTCGAAACCGTCCGCCGTCGGGCCCACCGAATCGCCCGCGTTGTCGCCCGCGCAGTCGGCGATGACACCGGGGTTGCGGGCATCGTCTTCCTGGATGCCGAATTCGATCTTCATCAAATCCGAGCCGATGTCGGCGATTTTGGTGAAGATGCCGCCGGCGATGCGCAGCGCCGCCGCGCCCAGCGATTCGCCGATGGCGAAGCCGATGAAGCATTTGCCGGCCAGGGCGGGCGGCACGAACAGCATGATGCCGAGCATGATCAGCAGCTCGGTCGAGATCAGCAACATCCCGATGGCGATGCCCGACTGGATCGGGATAGCGTAGACCGGAAAAGGCTTGGCCGCGAGCGAGGCGAAGGCGGTGCGGCTGTTGGCCAGGGTGTTGATGCGAATGCCGAACCAGGCCACCAGAAAGGAGCCGGCGATGCCCACCAGCGAAAACGCGAGGATCAGGCCGACATCGGACACGGGCAGATGCTGGATGAAGTAGAAATAGCCGATCATGATGACCGCCGTGAAGGCTTCCAGGATCAGCAGGAATTTGCCCTGGGTGACCATGTAAGTCTTGCAGGTCTCGTAGATCAGTTCGCTCACTTCCGCCATCGAGCGGTGCACCGGCAAGCCCAGGATCCGATAGTAGATGACGCCGCCGAAAACCAGTCCTCCAAGACAGATCAGAAGCCCGTAAAACAGCAGGGTCCAGCCTGACGCGCCCCCGAAAAACGCCGCCAGCGACGCATCGCTCAGATCGGGCAACACCAGATTGGCTTCGCTGACGTGACCCTCCGCCGCCAGGGCCGGAAACGAGCCGAAACCGACGGCGAGCAGCAAGGCCATCAACAGATAGCGCGCCACCCGTCTTTCTGGGGGGGGTATAACGTTTTCAATACATCTCATTGTTATTCCTCAAAATTAAGTTTCCTGTCAATTTTTTGATGGCGTGAACCGCTCGATCGCGCTCCCGATGCGCTTTGCGCGAGCCTGATCGAGCGGTTGAATGGAATCGACGAACTGGACCTGACCTCGAACTTTCGCCATCACCAAATAAATCCGCGGGATCATGGATTTTAGTTTTTCGGGACATTAAATTAGCGTGAGTTCACGTTAGAAACAGCGCAGTTTCCTGATAGCAAACTGCAAAAGCAAGATGCGGCCACCCAAAATTCATTGCTGCGTCGCAAGAGCCGCGACCCGCTACCCTTGAACGCGCAAACCTTGGAGTTATTTGAGCGAACACCGCCGGGCGAACGCCGGCCAGCAGCCTGTGATGGCTGACGCCGCTCGGCCGGTTCTCATTCTCGGGGCGGCGAGCTTGACAGGGTTGACGCCGAATTTGCGGAGAACCATGAGGAGCGGCATGGCATTCAAGGTGCACGTCGATGTGGTGAGCGCGGAAAAGGAGCTGTTTTCCGGGCTGGCCGAGATGGTGGTGGCGACGGCGGAACTGGGCGAGATGGGCATTTTGCCGGGTCACAGCCCGCTCTTGACCCGCTTGAAACCCGGACAGATCCGAATTCAGATTTCAGCCGAGGAAACCCAGGTGATTTACGTTTCGAGCGGGCTGCTGGAAGTCCAGCCGCACGTGGTGACGGTGCTGGCCGATTACGCCGAGGACGCCGCCGACCTCGACGAGGCGACCGCCATCAAGGCGCGAGAAGCCGCCCGGCGGGCCTGTCAGGATTCCATGTTCAACGCGCACTGCGCCACGACGCTCGCGGAAGCCACGGCGCAGCTGCAAGCGATCGAGCGCTTGCGCCGCCAAGTGCGCCGACAAACCAAGTGAGCGAAACGCCGCCTTTATGACCGCTTCCAAACCTTGCCTGTTGGTCGACGGCTCTTCTTGGCTGCACCGGGCGTTCAACGCTTTGCCGGCGTTGACCACCAAAGCCGGCGAGCCGACCGGCGCGCTGTACGGCGTGCTCAACATGCTGCGCCGGCTGGTGGCGGAATTTCGCCCCGACTATCTGGCGGTGGTGTTCGACGCCCCCGGAAAAACCTTCCGCCACGAGCAGTTCGCCGCGTACAAGGCGCACCGCCCGCCGCTGGACCCGCAGTTGGTCCACCAGATCGAGCCGCTGCACGCTTGCGTGCGCGCCTCGGGGTGGCCGCTGCTTCAAGTGGCGGGGGTGGAGGCGGACGATGTGATCGGCACGCTGACCCGGCAGGCGATTGCCAGGGGGCGACCGGTCTTGATCGTCAGCGGCGACAAGGATCTGGCGCAGTTGGTCGGCGAGCAGGTGCGGATGCTGGACACCATGAAAAACGTGGTGACCGACGCGGCGGGCGTCGAAAAGAAATTCGGCGTGCCGCCCGCCTCGATCGTCGATTGGCTGGCCCTGGTCGGCGATGCCTCCGACAACATTCCCGGCGTGGCGGGCGTGGGGCCGGTCACCGCCGCCAAGTGGCTGCAAAAATACGGTTCCCTGGATGGCTTGGTCGCCAGCAGCGCCGAGATATCCGGCAAGATCGGCGACAACCTGCGCGCCGGGCTGTCGCAACTGGCGCTGTCGCGGCAATTGGCGACGCTGGATTGCGCGGTGCCGCTGCCGATGGATTTTGAGGGCTTGCGGCCCCAACCGCCCGATACCGCCGCCCTGCGCGCCTTATACGAGCGTTATGAATTTCGTTCGTGGTTGCGCGATTTGCCGACGAGCCACGCGGCGACCGCGCCCATTTCGACAGCCCCCGCGCGCGAGCCGGAAGGCGCGGAGACACCGGACGCACCGCCGCCGCTCGAACCGGTTTATGAACTGGTGCTTGATCGAGTCGCGCTCGAACGGTGGTTGGAGCGCTTGCAAGCGGCCGAGCTGTTCGCCTTCGACACCGAAACCACCAGCCTCAATTATCTGGAGGCCCGGATCGTCGGCGTGTCCTTCGCGGTGCAACCGGGCGAAGCGGCCTACGTGCCGCTGGCGCACGATTACCCCGGCGCGCCGGATCAGCTGAACCGGGAGACGGTGCTGGAGCGGTTGCGGCCGTTGCTGGAAGACCCGGAGCGGCCCAAGCTCGGCCAGCATCTCAAATACGACGCGCACGTGTTGGCCAATCACGGCATCGCGCTGCGCGGCATCCGCCACGACACTCTGCTGGAATCCTACGTGCTGGATTCCACCGCCCGTCACGACATGGATTCTCTGGCCGAACGGCATTTGAAGCTGCGCACCATCCGCTTCGAGGAGGTGGCGGGCAAGGGCGCGAAGCAGTTGACTTTCAATCAGGTGGGGTTGGAACAGGCCGGGCCTTACGCCGCCGAGGACGCCGATGTCACCTTGCGCCTGCACCGGCGGCTGTGGCCGCAACTGGAGCGGGAACCGGCGTTGCGGCAATTGTATGAGGAATTGGAAATTCCGCTGATCGACGTGCTGCTGCGGATGGAACGGACCGGCGTTCGGGTGGACGCGGCCGCGCTGCGCCAGCACAGCGGCGAACTGGCCAAGCGGCTGTGGGAGCTGGAGCAGCAGTCCTACGAACTGGCCGGCGAACGTTTCAACCTGGGTTCGCCCAAGCAGTTGCAAGCCGTGTTGTTCGAGCGGCTGAAACTGCCGAGCGGCCGAAGAACCACCACCGGTCAGGCGTCCACGGCCGAGGCGGTTTTGCAGGAGCTGGCGCTGGAATATCCCTTGCCCAAGGTGATCTTGGAGCATCGCGGGCTCAGCAAGCTGAAATCGACCTACACCGACCGCCTTCCCGAGCAGGTTCAGGCCAGTACCGGCCGGGTGCACACCTCCTACCATCAGGCCGTGACCAGCACCGGCCGGCTGTCGTCGTCCGATCCCAATTTGCAAAACATTCCGATCCGGACGCCGGAGGGACGGCGCATCCGGCAAGCCTTCATCCCGGAGCCGGGCTGGGTGATGCTGGCGGCGGATTATTCCCAAATCGAATTGCGGATCATGGCCCATCTGTCGGGTGATGAGGGTCTGGTGCGCGCCTTCGCCAGCGGGGCGGATATCCATCGGGCGACCGCCGCCGAAGTGTTCGGCGTGGCGCTGGAAGCGGTCAGCGCCGAGCAGCGGCGCGGCGCCAAGGCGATCAACTTCGGCTTGATCTACGGCATGTCGGCGTTCGGTCTGGCGCGGCAATTGGGCGTCGAGCGCGGCGCGGCGCAAGCGTACATGCACCGCTATTTTGCCCGTTACCCGGCGGTCAAGGCCTACATGGAAGACACCCGCCGCCGCGCCGTCGACCGGGGTTATGTGGAAACCGTATTCGGCCGCCGGCTGTATCTGCCCGATCTTCGCGCCCGCAACGCCCAACTGCGCCAGGCGGCGGAGCGCGCCGCCATCAACGCACCGATGCAAGGCACCGCCGCCGACATCATCAAGCGCGCCATGCTGGCGGTGGAGGCGTGGTTACAGGGGACTGGCTTTCCGGCGCGAATGCTGATGCAGGTTCACGATGAATTGGTCTTCGAAGTCAGGGAAGACGCCGTGCCGGAGGCGAGCGAGCGGATTCGGGCGGCGATGGTCGCGGCGGCGGCACTGCGCGCGCCGCTGGAAGTGGACATCGGCGCCGGCGCCAACTGGGACGAGGCGCATTGAAGCCGAGGGAGGCGCGGATCGGGAAAAGTCCAAACCGCGCCTCGCGGCTGACTCCTGATATCGCGTCCTTGCGATATTGGGTCGTGATTAGGCTGACTCGGCTATCGGAACCAGCGCCGCCTCGATTTCGTTGGCTGATCGGGCGTACAGGGTGATGGTTTCGACGATCGCGGCTTCGATCCGCGCCTTGGCCGAACGGTCGTCCTCGGAATAAGCGCGGGCTAGATCCAAATCGATTTCCAGATGCGAGGGGCCGTCATCGTGAGGGATCAGATGCACCTCGCCCCAGATCCAGCGTTTCCGGGAAAATTGCTGCAAATAGGCGGGCTGCCGGGTCAGATAAGCGGACAGTTCTTCCGCCACGAATTCGGTGCCGGCGAGCACCGAGAAAAAGTGCGGCAGATCCTTGGAGTAGGAGGATTCGATCAGAGCTTGAACGCTGGGAACGACAGGAGGACCCTCGAGGCTCGCTAGGCCAAGGCACTGAGCGTCCTTCTTCCAGTGGCTGGCGTGAGAGCCTTCTTCTTGTTTCATCGCCGCGACCGCCTTGGCGAGTTCGATAAAGGTTTGATTCACGCGCGCTCTGCTGGCATTGGCAAAGCGTTGTTGCAAGGGGTCGCGCGGCAGATGTTGTTTGTCGATCGCCAGTTCGAATTCGCGCACGAAGGGCCAAAAACCGATATGAAGGGCTTCGGCGGCGCGCCGATCCCCGCATCCCGCCCGGCGGATTAAGGAGGTCGCTCGAATGCCTTCCCGCGCCATTGCCCGCAGCTCGGAGCCGGCAAAATAATTCGCGTTATCATGGAAAAATAAGCTTGCATGCATTGTGGTTCTCCCGAACTCAACCCTCAAGGGTATGATGGCCCTTCAGGTTATATATATCATTTAAGATACACATATAATTATATAGTGGATAATATGCAATAAATGTATTTATCAGTAATATATAATCATTGTTATATAGGCTGATTAATTTCAAAAATATTACACCTTATTCAACAATCTGACTACCCTTAATAGTTGAGGGGGTTAATATTTTCACGGTGAATGGGGTGGTCGGGCGGAGGATGGAGGATGGAAGCGCCATTCCACTCCTTGAACCTCGAGCTCATGCGCTGTTTAGACAACGGGATAAAATAGCCGCCACCGAGAAAGCATTCGCCGACGCGATTGCGCTTGAGCAGGCCAGCCCGTTTGTCTTTCAATCGATCACACTGAAGGATTTCCCATGCGCGCGTGGTTATTGTTATCGCTGCTGTTGCTGACAACCCTGAGTTGGGCTCGGGAGCAGCCCGATTCTAACGGGCTTGAGCCCATTCCCGACGGACCTCCGGAGATGGATCGAAATTCGAACGCGCCCGCGCCCGAGATTACCATCCGCCAGCGCGGCGATCGGGGCAGCATCGAAGAGTATCGAGCCGGAGGACTTCTTTATATGGTCAAGATCGTGCCCGCCAGGGGCGTGCCTTATTACTTGGTGGATACCGATGGAGACGGCAACTTTGAAACTCGCTACAGCGAGTTGGAGGAGGGGATATTGATTCCGGCGTGGGTGTTATTGCGATGGTAAGCATTGTGGAAGACGGCTGGGCCGCCCCCGCGATCATCGCGGGGTGGCCGCCAGTCGGCGATGTCCCGCTTCAGTTGCGCCCGCGTATTAGCGCGTTCGGCCGAACGGTTTTTCTGGTGGGCGCCGCCCTTGCGCAGGATCGGCGCGGCGGCAACGGGGTTGCGGCGTCGGAACTTCATGGCGGTTCTCCTTCAGTCTCGTCTCGAACGCGCTTCTCGCCGCCGCGCCCGGCGGCGGAAGCCCAGTATGGGTTAACGGACTTGCTTCAACCCTTGACGCAAATCACCTGTTTGAGGGTATGCAGCACATCGACCAAGTCGGATTGGTGAGCCATCACCTCGTCGATGTTTTTATAAGCGCCCGGAATTTCATCGAGCACTCCCGCGTCCTTGCGGCATTCCACGCCGGCGGTTTGCGCGATCAGATCTTGCGGATCGAAGGTTTTCTTGGCCTTGCCCCGGCTCAAGCGCCGGCCCGCCCCATGCGAGCAGGAGCAAAACGATTGCGGCTCGCCCTTGCCGCGCACGATGTAAGACTTTGCGCCCATGCTGCCGGGAATGATGCCCAAATCGCCCTCGCCGGCGCGGATCGCGCCTTTGCGGGTGACGAACACTTCTTCGTCGAAATGCCGCTCCACCGCCACGTAGTTGTGATGGCAGTTGATCGCTTCCCGCGTCAGGGTAAACGGCGGCAACTGCCGGCCCAGGGCGTCTAAAATCAGCCGCATCATCTCCCGGCGGTTGGCCGTCGCGTAATCTTGCGCCCACCGCACCGCTTCCACGTAATCGTCGAAGTGTTCCGCGCCTTCTTGCAGATAGGCCAGATCGCGGTCGGGGAGATTGGCGATGTGTTTGCCCATATCCTTGCGCGCCAGGTCGATGAAATAGCGGCCGATAATGTTGCCGATCCCTCGGCTGCCGGAGTGGAGCATCACCCACACGTCCTGATTTTCATCCAGGCAGAGTTCGATGAAGTGATTGCCGCCCCCGAGCGTGCCCAACTGGTGGGCCCAGACCCGCTCGACATTTTTCTGCATCTTGAGGAGGCCGGGATGCTTGCCGACGATGCGGTCCAGGCCGCCGTCCAGGGCGCGGACCGCCGAGGCGGGCACGCCGGGTTTGTCGGCGTGCATGGCGAAGCCGACCGGCACCGCCGCCTCGATAGCGGCGCGCGCCGGTTTCAAATTGTCCGGCAGCTGACCGGCTTTGAGGCTCAGTCGCACCGCGTTCATCCCGCAGCCGATATCGACTCCGACCGCGGCGGGAATGATCGCGCCCTTGGTCGGAATGACCGCGCCCACGGTCGCGCCGATGCCGACGTGAACGTCCGGCATCGCCGCCACGTGGCTGTGGATGAACGGCAGTTGGGCGATGTTGGTCAACTGCGTCAACGCCTGAGGGTCGACGTCATCGGTATAGATTTTGACCGGAACCTTGGCCTTGGTGATAATCCGTTTGATAGGCATGATTGCTGCTCGCGACAAAGTGTGATTCGTTCGGGTCCAAACAAAAAACCCTGGATGACGGTTGTCATCCAGGGTTTTCCTGATCGAGGGAACTCGGAAGACAACACGGCCTTCCGAAATCGCCCGGAAGGCGTTATAGGAGAAGGTGTTCTGATTGGCGCATGGGATAACGTTCCGAGCGAGACAAGACTTAAAAATGGCTTGGCGCGAGATTATTCAGATTTGTTCGCGCGATGTCAAATGGCGAAGCGGCGCAAAGCGAATCCCACGTGGATTCCGGTGACTGATTCAAATTAAACCGTTATATGTTTAATAAAGTTGACGCTTGGCATTTAATTTGCAAAATAGTTTTTGAACCAAAATGCGCTGCGAAGTGTCCCGATCATGAGCGACTCGTCTGGCCATCGAACGGCCGGCCAACCGCATGGCTTGCTCGGGTGAGCGCTTGACGAGCAGAATTTGAAAGATCGTTCAGCAACATTTCAGCCGCTGTAAACTAGCCTTGCGGCGACTTTGAAACCTTCGGGCTCAACGACAGGATTTTTAATGATCAGAGGTGCTCTTTAAGAAAATCGACGATGTTGGAGACTTTTATTTCATCGACATAGCGGCCGTCCTTTAGCAGGAGTTTATCAATGGGTAGATCCCGCCGTTGAAAAGACTCCTCAAGAGCGACTACCAATTGGATGATATCGATTGAAGCAAAAGTTAAATCTTCGACCAGCTTGACGTTCTCATCTATTTCACCCGCGTAATCCATATCCCAATCTTGAGTCATATTCTCTAAAACTTGGATGACTTTGTGAAGAATTACTGGTCTTTCAATGCTCATCGTCAAGAAAATTCCATGTTAAGGTTAAGGATCGATTTGAATTTTACCTGATTAACAACTTCCTGCAATACGCATGCCTTAAAGATGTCTAACTCGATTGAGGTTGTTGAAAAGCGCTGAGGCATCTTGGGTCGTTATTCCAAAAAGCACAATGATTTTAACCCGCGGGGTATTGAAGATGAATCAAGCCAGCACCTGGAAGCCGGTGGTCAAGCGCCTTGAACCCGGCGAGCGCGACCGTCTCAAAAGAGCTAAAAGCCTGCTTCGCAACCGGCATTACGACGAGGCGCTGGTTGAATTCAGCGCGGTTCTGGAAAAAAATCCACGTTCCATCAGCGGCTTGTTGGGTGCCGGCCTCGTCTGCTTGAAGCGCGAGCAATTCACTGAAGCCTTGAGTCGATTCCGCCAAGCCAAGGACATCGACCCTCTACAATCCAAGCCGTATTTGCTTGAGGGGATCGCGCTGCGCCGTTTGGAAAACCTGGAGGAAAGCGAGCACGCTTTTAATGCGGCCTTGTCGTTGGACGCCCGTTCGCATCGCGCCTTAATGGGCTTGGGCGATCTGGCCTTCCATAAAAAACACTACGATCAAGCTTTAGGCTATTTGCGACGAGCACTGCGTTATAATCCGCAGTGGTTGCCGCCCCGTTTCTTGATTGCGAAGGTCAATGTCGAGCAGAACAAGCTCGATGAAGCCATTCAAGAACTGAACGCGATTTTGGCCATCGACGCGGGACAAATCAGAGCCTATATCCACATGGCTCGATTGTATTTTAACCATAATCAACTTGAAAAAGCCGCCGATAGTTTGAAAATGGCCTTGGCCAACTTACCCGCCGACAACCTGTCGGCTTATTTGAAGCTCGGATTGGCGGCGAACGACCTTAAAATGTATTCGATTGCGGAAACGGCTTTCCGCGCCATTTTAGCCGCGCAACCGAACCGGCAAATCGTGCAACTGCATTGGATCGAGGCGCTGATCGGCGGTGGAAAATTGGACGCCGCCGAGGAAGCGCTGAAAACATTGCCGCTCAACAAGCAAAATGGCGCGCTGGTGCATAAATTGCTCGGCGATCTGTACTACCAGCGCGGGCAATTCCGAATCGCGGTCGAGGAGTATCGGGCGACGGTTTTGAGCGTTCCGGCCTTGGCCGAGCAGCTGGTGGCGTTGGTCGATGAGACCGATGAAGCGGCCGATGAGGATTGGGCAAGCGTGGCGGATAGCTATCAACCTTCCTTGACCCACATTTTGAACGATCAAACCGAGCGGTTGCGCGAAACCCGCGCGCGCCGCCGCGATACTCTCTGACGCCGCGCGGCGAGAGCGAGCCTGATGAATCACTTGATCTATCTGATCATGGATAGCTGCCGCTACGATAGTTGCATCGCGGCAAGGACTCCGAATATCGACCGGTTGGGAACGGTCGAGCGCCGTTTCAGCTATGCGTCGTGGACCTCGCCGTCTCATTACGCCATGTTGATGGGCATGATGCCGCACCAGAGCCCGACCGGGGTTTTTGCATCGGAAGTCTATAAGGGCGAATTCAAGAAATGGGTGGATCGGCTGGGGATCGAAGGGCTGTCCTTTCGCAGCTTCGTGCCGGAACTGTCGTTGCCGAAAATTCTCAAGGATCACGGTTATCGAACCCTGGCGCGGGTGTCCCTGCCGGTGCTCAACCCCCATGCCGGTTTGAATCGGTTTTTCGATGATTACCGCTTGATGGACCATCACAACGATTTTGCCGGCATGGTGGAAGACCTCCATTTTCCGGATGCGCAACCGCGCTTTTATTTCCTGAATCTCGGTGAAACGCATTATCCGTACATGCTCTCCGGCGATAACCTGCCGCATATCTCCGGGGTTCACGGCGTCTTGAAAAACCTGCATGATGCCGCCGTCGATCCGCAGCCGAACGGCGACCGGTTTTTTCCGGACGAGGAAATGCGCCGGCTGCGCCAGCAGCAAATCCGCTGCGTCGAGTACGTGGACGGCCTGATCGGGACGCTGTACCGCAAGTGTCCCGCCGAGACCTATTTCGTGATCACCGCCGATCACGGCGAATTGTTCGGCGAGGGAGGGTATTTCGGCCACGGCCCGATCATGCATGAAAAATGCTTTGAGGTGCCGTTCGTCGAGGGCCTTCGTCCGGCGCTGGCGGATGCCGGCGGTCTGTGAGCCCGCTTTCGATCCTCAATCAACCCCGACCGGACTCCCGCTGATGCCGACCTCAAGCCGCGACCCGCTGGCCCCGCTGTTTTTATTGGCTCCTTCCCGATCTTTCACCTCCTTGATTTGCGGGATTCTGGGCCAACATCCGCGACTTTATGGGCTGCCGGAACTCAATTTGTTCATGGCCGATACCCTGAATCATTTCTGGCGGGGCAGCGACGCCGACGGCGGCCGCAAGTCGATCTACTGGCCGATGATGCGCCACGGCCTGTTGCGGGCGGTCGCCCAGGTGTACGCGGGCGAGCAGACCATCGATAGCGTCGCCATGGCCTATCGCTGGATTCGGGTGCGGGCCGATCGGAGCACCGGCGAGGTGTACCGGGAGCTGGCACAGCGGCTGCAACCGTTGCAACTGGTGGAAAAAAGCCCAGGTTATATCCGCAAGCCGTTGTATTTAAATCGCTTGTTGGAGACCTTTCCCAACGCCCGTTTCATTCACCTGCTGCGCCATCCGCGCGGTCAGGCCGAGTCGATGTTCAAACTGCGCACCGGCAAGATGATGTTGCTGCTGCTCAATTCCATCGACTATTCCGGCCAGATCCCCGAACTGGACCCGCAGGTTTTCTGGTATGAATCCAATGCCACGATCTTGCGATTTCTCGAACGGGTGCCCGCCGAGAATTGGATGCGGGTGCGGGGGGAGGATTTCATCACCGATCTCGATGGATCGTTGCGCCAGGTGTGCGGCTGGTTGGGGCTTTCGTGCGGGCCGGACGATCTAGAGGCGATGAAACATCCGGAAGGGTCCCCGTTTTCGGGCGTGGGGCCGGCCACGGCGCGGCTGGGCAACGACATCAATTTTCTGCTGGACGCCCGGATTCGGCCCGCTCGGGCCAGCCGTCACCACCTCGACGGACCGTTGCCGTGGCGCACCGACGGCAAGGGCTTCAGCCCCAAGGTTCTCGCCTTGGCCAGCGAGTTGGGCTACCAGTGATCGATCCCCCTTCACTAACGACGAGCGAGCGAATATGAGTGCTGGAGATGATGTGGAAATCAGGCGCGCGCGCCTGCGCGCCTTGCGGGAGCGCTACCAGCAAGCGCCGTTGGAACCGGCGGTCGTCCACGAACCACCGGCGCGGGCGAGCGCCGAACGGCTGCCAGTGCCGGTGGGCCGGCGCGCGGGGGCGGCGAAGCAGCGAAGCGGACGACCGGCGGCGGGCGGGCTGTTGCAGCGGGTCGCCGCGTTTTTAAGCCAGGAAGGACCGGGCGCTCAATTCGTCTCCGGCACTCTGGTGCGCGAGGATCGGTTGGGGCAAGTGGTGCAGTTTCTCAAGCGGCGCGGGGCGGCCGACAACCAGCAAGCCCAGCGCGCGCGCGGCATCCTGAGCTATTTGACCGACTGCGCGCCGGGCGAGCGGGCGGTGGCGGGCGTCAGCATCGCCCGCGCGGTCGCGTTGCTGGAACGGGCGGGCGGGCGCCAGCCGCCAGACGGCGGGCTGACGGGTTTTGCCGGCGATCCGGGGATTATCGAGGGCGATGTAGTAGCCATTGAACCCCCGCCGGACCGGCAAGGAGACGAGACCGACAAGGTGATGGATTTGGTGGAACACGCGCGGCGTTTGAGCGAGGAACTGCTGGCGGTGCACCAGCAAATCGCCCAACGGCTCGAAGACCGCGGCGAGGCGCTGCCGTCAGCCGCAGGCGGACGAGCGAGCGTGAAAGCGGGTCGATCCGCTCCGACGCCGGCAACCGCTCCAGCGAAGAACAGCAACGAATGGTACATGGATTTTCTGGATTAACCGGTCATGAGGGCGGCAGAGCATGGTGGATAAAGAAAGCAATCGACCCTTCGGCCAGCAAGGCGCGCCGGATCTCGAGGGCGCGCGGGGCTTCGAGCCTGACGCGGCGTCGGACTGGGGCAAGGATCCTTTCAACAAGATCCCGATCTTGCGGCGCTTGCTGGAAAATCCGGAGATCCGAGAGACCTTGCTGGAGTGGTTGCAGCAAAACCGGCGCGGCCAGATCGCGGGCGGCGGGCCCAGCCTCGCCCCCGAACCGACCGGCGGCGTCGAGTACGGCTTCGGCCAGTTGCAGCGGCGCGAGGAGTGGGCCACCTCCAGCACCCTGGAAGAAGTGACCCGCTATTGCCAGCAGCTGCGCCACCGCGCCGATTGGATGGAGGCGACGCTGACCGAAACCCTCAAGGAGCTGGAGCGGATCGAACAAATCCGGCGGGCCATGGCCGACGAAGACGCCCGCCTTTCGGCCTCGCGGCGCTGAGGCTCTGATGACCGCGCCGCTCCCTTTTCGACCCGCGCCGGGTTCCGCCGATATCGCTATCGTCGGCATGGGGGTGTTGCTGCCCGGCGCGCGGGATCTGCGCGCCTATTGGTCCAATATCCTGAACGGACAGAACAGCATCCGCGAGATTCCGCCCGAGCGTTGGGATTGGCGGCTGTACTACGATCCCGATCCCAAAGCGCCCGACCGGATCTATTCGCGCTGGGGCGGTTTCATCGGCGAAATCCCGTTCGATCCCGCCCGCTACGGGCTGCCGCCGGTCGCGCTCGAAGCGATCGATCCCTTGCAGCTGCTGACCTTGGAATTGATCCGTCAAACCTTGGACGACGCGGGGCTCGATCCGGCGAAACTGGACCGGGAACGGGTGGCGGTGTTGCTGGGCGCGACCGGCGGCTTGGGCGATTTTTCCCTGGGTTACGGCGTGCGTTCGGCGTTACCCCAAGTCCCCGGCGACTCCGGCGAGGGGGAAGTCGCGCGCGGGCGGTTGCCGGAGTGGACCGAGGATTCATTTCCCGGTTTGTTGCTCAACGTGGCGGCCGGCCGGGTCGCCAACCGCTTCGATTTTGGCGGGATCAACGGCACGGTGGACGCCGCCTGCGCCTCGTCGCTGGCGGCGGTCTATCAGGCCGCCAACGAACTGCGGTTGGGCAAGTGCGATCTGGCGCTCGCCGGCGGCGTCGACATCATGCAATCGCCGTTCATGTATCTGTGTTTCGCCAAGACGCAAGCGCTGTCGCCGCGCGGCTGTTGCCAGACCTTCGACGAGCAATCGGACGGGATCGCCATTTCCGAGGGCTTGGCGGCGGTGGCGCTGAAGCGCCTCGCCGACGCCGAGCGGGATCGGGACCGCATCTACGCGGTCATTCGCGGGCTGGGCGGCTCCAGCGACGGCCGCGCCAAGGGCTTGACCGCCCCGCGTCCGGAAGGCCAGTTGCGCGCCTTGCGCCGGGCCTATGCCGAAGCCGGTTATTCGCCCGCCACCGTGGGATTTTGGGAGGCGCACGGCACCGGCACCGTGGCTGGCGACCGCGCCGAACTGGAGACTTTGGCGACCTTGCTCGCCGAGGCGGACGCGCCGCCGGCTAGTTGCGCGGTGGGGTCGGTCAAAACGCTGATCGGTCATGCCAAGGGCGCGGCGGGCGCGGCGGGCTTGGTCAAGGCCGCCTTGGCCTTGCACCATCGGGTGATCCCGCCGCACGTCGGCGTCAATCAGCCGTTGCCGCCGCTGCGCGATCCCAAAAGCCCGCTGATGCTCCATCCCAAGCCGCAGCCTTGGGTGCGCCCTCTCGAACGGCCCCGCCGCGCCTCGGTCAGCGCCTTCGGCTTCGGCGGCATCAACTTTCACGCGACGCTGGAAGAATACCGGCATCCCGAACCGGCCTCGGCGGATGTCCGATGGCCGGCGGAATTGTTGGTCTGGCGGACGGCGGATCGCGCCGGCCTGCTGCGGCAGTTGCGAGCGCTCAGCGATGCGCTGGCGGCGGGCGCGCAACCGCCGTTGGCCGATTTGGCCCATGCGCTGGCGCGGGCCGTGGAACCGGAAGGCGAGCGGCTGGCCATCGTCGCCGGCTCGCTCCCGCAATTGCTCGAACGGCTGGACGCGGCGCTGGCGCAATTGCCGGATGGGCGGATCGTCGCCCCAGGGGTCTATCACGCGGCGACGCCGCTGTTGGACGAACCCGGCGCGAAGCTGGCGCTGCTGTTTCCGGGCCAGGGCAGCCAGTATCCGGGCATGTTGCGCGAATTGGGGCTGTTTTTGCCCGAGCTGCGGGATGCGCTGGATCGCGCGGACGCGATCTTCGCCGCAACGCCGACCGGCAAACAGAACCCGCAAGCCCGCCTGAGCGCGTCGATCTATCCGCCGCAACGTTTTATCCGCGATGAGGCCAAAATCACCCAGGCCGTTTTGACCCGGACCGAAGTGGCCCAGCCCGCCTTGGGCGCGGTCATGGCCGGGCTGTGGGCGTGGCTCGCGCGTTTGGGGGTGAAGCCCGATGTGGCGGCGGGGCACAGTTACGGCGAATACGCCGCGCTCCACGCCGCTGGGGTGTGGCCGTTGGAGGACTTGCTGCAACTGTCCGAGGCGCGCGGCCGGTTTATCGTCGAAGCCGCCGCCGACGGCGAACTGGGGTCGATGTTGGCGGCGGCGGCGGAGCGGAGCAGGGTGGAAACGCTGCTGGCCGGCCTTCCCGGCATTACTTACGCCAATCATAACGGCCCCCGACAGCTGGTGCTGTCGGGTCGCCCGGCGGACCTGGAAACCGCCCGGCAACGTTTGGAGGCTGAAGGCGTCAGCGCCGCGCCGTTACCGGTGGCGGCGGCGTTTCATTCGCCGCTGGTGGCTCCGGCGCGGGAGCGGCTGGCGGATTTCATGGCGGCGGTGGAGTTCCGCGCGCCCGAGTTCAGCGTTTACGGCAACGCCGACGCCGGACCTTATCCGACGGACCCCGCCGCGATTCGCGCGCGCTTGAGCGAACATTTAGCCGCGCCGGTGCGGTTCATGGACGAGATACAAGCGCTGTACGCAGCGGGCGCGCGGGTGTTTTTGGAAGTCGGTCCCAAGGACGTTCTGAGCCGGTTGACCCGTCAGATTTTGGGCGCGCAACCGCATCTGGCCGTGGCGGCCGACGGCGCGGAGGGCGGATTGAACGGCGCGTTGCACGCTTTGGCGGCGCTGTGGTCGCAGGGAGCGCGGTTCGAGCCCGAGCGGCTGTTCGACGGACGGGCGGTCGCCGGACAGGAGATGGCGCGGCTGGTGGAAACCGCGCGGCCGACGCCGCCGTCCTCCCGCATCTGGCAGGTCAGCGGCGGCTATGCGCGCCGCGCCGACCAACCCGCCAAAACCGGCGGTCGCCCGCCGCCGGTCGCAAGCGTTCAGAGCCAGCGCCCGTCCGAAGCGGTTTCGGCCGAGGCGGGCGCGCTGCTTGACGCCGAACCAGCGGCGCTAGGTTTTTTCGATAAACCCGTGGGAGTCGCTATGTCACCCCCGATTCAGACACCGATCGATCCCTCGGCGGTTGCCGCGCCGGGGTCCGCCGCCTGGACCATGGATCAGGCGATGGCCGCTTATCAGGAGACCATGCGCCAGTTTTTGCACGTGCAGGAACGGGTGATGATGGCCTATTTCGCCGCCGGTCAGAGCGGCGCCGACGGCGGCGAGACCGCGCCGTTTTGGGCCGCCGCGCCGGCTTTGCCGCCCGCCGCGCCGGTCGCGTCAGCGGCGGCGCCCGCGCCCGCGTCGGTTCCCGCCGTCCCGGCTCCAGCACCGGCGGTCGCGCCCGCCTCCGCTATCGCGAAGGCCGCGCCGCCCGCGCCGGCTGACCCTCCGACAGCGATCCCCGATCTCAAGCCGCTGCTGTTGAAAATCGTCAGCGAGCGCACCGGCTATCCCGAGGACATGGTGGCCTTCGATCAAGATATCGAGGCGGATTTGGGCATCGATTCGATCAAGCGGGTCGAAATCCTCGGATTGTTCCGGCGGTCGCTGCCGGAACCGCTCGCGCAAGCTTTACGCGCCGAAATGGAACAGGTGGCGCGGCTGCCGACGTTTCAGCGGATCGTGGATTTTGTGCAAAACTGGCTCGACCGACAGCCCAAGTCCTTGGATCGGACGCCGGCGCGGGAGAATCCGCGCCCTTTTGAAGGAGCCGGGACAGACTCAATCGCCAGCGCCGATCTGTCCCGGCACGTTCTCCAGGCGCAACCCGAGCCGTTTCCAGCCGCTTTGAAGTTCACCGCGCCGCCGGGGTTGTATTTGTTGACCCCGGATGCATTGGGCGTCGCGGATTTGGTGAGCCAACGCTTGCGGCAAGCCGGCGCGCAGCCGCTGTTGCTGCCGGATGAAGTGCTGCGGGACGAAGCGCATTTGCGGTCTTGGTTGGGCCGGCGCGACAGGGGCCTTGAGGTCCGAGCGGTGCTCCATCTAGCGCCGCTGGGCCGCCCGCCGCTGGGGTCGGACGCCGCCTTCGCCGAATGGCGGGACCGGATCGAGCGGGAGGTGATCGCGCTGTTTCCGCTGATGCGGCTGCTGTATCCGGAATTGAACGAACGGGGCCGCCTGTTGACCGCGAGCGGAATGGGCGGTTATTTCGGGCGCGACTTCGAGGCCGGTCGGCCGACGGCAGGTTTTTCGGCGGCGGCCGGGTTGGTGGGATTGGTCAAAACCTTGAATCTGGAATGGAATCCGGAAAACAGTCCCGACGGCTTTTGCGGCAAGGCGGTGGATTTGGACCCGGACCAGCAGCCGGAATTGCTGGCGGACGCTGTGTTTCAAGAAGTGGCCGGGCCGGGCGAGCGGGTGGAGATCGGTTATCCCGACGGCGCGCGCACGGTTTTCAACACTCGCGCCGCGCCGCTGGCGACGGCGGCTCCCATCCGGCTGGAGCCGGCCGCTGACTGGGTGATTCTGGCGACCGGCGGCGCGCGCGGCATCACCGCCGAAGTGCTGTACGAACTGGCCCCGTACCGTCCCCGCTTGATCTTGGTCGGGCGAAGCGCGTTGGCGGAATCGGAGCCGGAAAGCTTGCGCGGACTCAACAGCGCCGCTCAGTTGCGCGGCTATTTTATCCGCTCGGCTAAGGGGCAGCCCGCGCGTCCCGCCGCCATCGAGCGCCAGATTCAGGCGGTGTTGCGCGCCCGCGAGGCCCGCGCCAATCTGACCGGACTGGCCCAAGCCGGCGCTCGCGTCGAGTACCGCGCGGCGAATGTCAGCGACGAGGCCGAGCTGACCGCTCTGTTGGACGATCTTTACCGCCTCCATGGCCGGATCGACGCCGTAATTCACGGCGCGGGCGTGCTGGAAGATCGACTGCTTCGGGATAAAACCGCCGACAGCGCGGCGCGGGTGATCGCCGCCAAGGCCGACAGCGCTTTTTTACTCGCCCGTCACGTGCGCCCGGAGACCTTGCGTTTCGTCGGCTTTTTTAGCTCGGTGGCCGGGCGCTGGGGCAATCGCGGACAGGCCGATTACGCGGTCGCCAACGAACTGGTCAACCGGCTGGCCTGGACGCTGCGCGCGCGCTGGGGCGAGCGGATTAAGATCGCGGCTTTCAACTGGGGACCGTGGGAAGCGGCCCGGCACAGCACGGGGATGGTGACGCCGGAAGTGCGCCAGCAATTCGCGGCGCGCGGGGTGGCGCTGACCGCGCCGGCCGCCGGCCGCCGCTTTTTCCTCGACGAACTGCGGCGCGGCTCCCCGGCTGAAGTGGAACTGATCGCCGGCGATTATCCCGAAGGGGCGCTGAGCGGGCGGGCGGTCGTCGAACTGGAGGCGGAGCGCGCGGCATGAGCGGATACCAGCGGGCGGACATCGCCATCGTCGGCATGGCGGGGCTGTTTCCCAAAGCGCCGGACGTGGCTGCCTTTTGGGCCAACATCCTCCATAAAGTGGACGCTATCGACGAGCCGCTGCCGGAGTGGGGCGGCGAGGTCTATTTCGATCCCGACAGCGAGGAGGCGACCCGCCTGTACATGAAGCGCGGCGGTTTTCTGCGGGAGCTGTCCCGCTTCAACCCGCAGCGTTTTGGCATCATTCCGGTTTCGATTGGCGGCGGCGAGCCGGATCAATTTCACGCGCTGGAACTGGCGCGTTCCGCCTTGCTGGACGCCGGTTTGCGGGAAAACGACTACGACCCCGAAACCGTCGGCATCATTCTGGGACACGGCAACCACCCCAACCGCGCCAACATGACCGGCGCGCAGCACGCCATCTTTCTCGACCAGCACGCGCACCTTCTCGAAACGCTGCTGCCCGGTTTCGACCGGGAACAGGCGAAGCGTTTGAAAGAGACGCTCAAGCGCCATTTGCCGCCGTTCGACGTGGACAATATCCCCGGTCTGGTTCCCAACATGATGACCGGCCGCATCGCCAACCGCTTGAACTTCATGGGGCCGAATTACGTGGTGGACGCCGCCTGCGCCTCCTCGCTGATCGCGGTGGAAGCGGCGATGCTGGAGTTGCGGCGGGGGCGGGTGGATGTGATGCTGACCGGCGGGATCAACACCTCGACCTCGCCCCTGGTATTTATGATCTTTTGCATGCTGGGCGCGCTGTCGCCCACCGCCAACATCCGGCCGTTTTCCGCCGGAGCCAACGGCACCATGCTCGGCGAAGGCGGCGGCGTGCTGGTGTTGAAACGGCTGGACGACGCCCGCCGCGACGGCAACCGGATTTACGCGATTTTGAAGGAAGTCGGCCAATCCTCCGACGGCAGGGCCAAGGGCTTGACCGCGCCCCGGCTGGAAGGCGAGTTGCTGGCGATGCGCCGCGCCTACCGCCAAGCCGGCTTGGAGCCGCACGATTTTGGCTTGATCGAAGCCCACGGCACCGGCATTCCGCTGGGCGATCAGACCGAAATTCAGGCCCTGTCGCAACTGCTGGGCGAGCGGCGGCGGCAGTTGCCCCATATCGCGCTGGGTTCGGTCAAATCGATGATCGGCCATTGCATTCCAGCGGCGGGCGTCGCGGGACTGATCAAGGCGTCGCTGGCGCTGCATCACAAAATCTTGCCGCCGACTTTGTGCGACGAAGTGAGCGCGGAACTGGGCTTGGAGCGGACGCCGCTCTACATCAACACTGAAACCCGCCCCTGGATTCACGGCCGCGGCGTTCCTCGGCGGGCGGCGGTCAACGCCTTCGGCTTCGGCGGGGTCAACAGCCACGCTTTGCTGGAAGAAGATCCGGACGGGCGCGAGGAACCGCTGTCGGCCTTTATACCGCCCCAAGCGCGGCGCGGCGGCGATCTGTTGGTGTTCGCCGCCCCAGATCGGGCGGGCTTGCAAGACCAGGCGCAACGGGCGGCCCAGCGCTTGCGGGAGCGGGCGGACGAGCCCCTGGCCGCGCTCGCCGCGACCTTATGGCGGGAGCGAGGCGCGGGTCCGGCGCGGCTGGCGGTCGTGGCCGAACAGCGCGAGGATGCGCTGCACAAGCTGGAGCAGGCCGAAAAGAAGCTCGGCGAACCCGAGCGCAAACGCCATCAGCCGCGCGGCGGCATCTACCTCAATCACGAGCCGCTGGGCGGCAAGCTCGCCTTTCTATTCCCCGGCGAAAATTCTCAATACCCGAACATGCTGGCGGCCTTGGCCGTGGAATTCCCCGCCGTGCGACGCTGGTTCGATTTTCTGGACGGCCTGTTTTACGAAAGCCGCGATATCGCGCCGGGCGAGGCGATTTTCCCGCCGCCCAGCAGCTTGAGCGAGGCGGAATGCGCCCGAGTCGAGGAGCGGCTGGCCGGAATGGAATTGGGATCGGAATCGGTGTTCGTGGCCGGGCGAGCGATGGATGCGCTGCTGCGCCAGTTCGGCGTGCGGCCGGATTTCTTGCTCGGCCACAGCACCGGCGAGAACGGCGCGCTGATGGCCTCCGGCCTGTTTCGGTTGGATCGAACCGAACTGGCCGAGCTGATCCGGCGCATGAACCGCAATTATCGGGAACTGGAAGCGGCGGGCGCGCTGCCGCCCGGCGTGCTGCTGTCGGTGGGCGGGATCGCCTTGGAGCGGGTCCGGGCCTTGCTGGAGGCCGATCCATCGCTGTATCTCACCATGGATAATTGCGACAACCAATTCATTTTGTTCGGTCCAGAAGCCCCGATTGCGGCGGCGCACGAATCGCTCAGACGGGAGGGCGCGCTGTGCGTCCGGCTGCCGATGGGTTACGGCTACCACACGCCGCTGATGGAGCCGATGGCTCAAGCGTTTCATGGCTTGTTCGAGCAAGTGGCGGTGGGCGAGCCGGAGGGGACGCCGTATTCCTGCGTCAGCGCCGCGCCGTTTCCGCTGGAGCCGGACCCAGCGCGCGCCGCCGCCGCCGCGCAATACCGCTTGCCGGTGCGATTTCGCGAGAGCGTTCAACGCCTTCACGCCGACGGCGCGCGGCTGTTCGTGGAAGTGGGGCCGAGCCCGTATCTGACCGGCTTTGTCCGCGATAGCTTGAAACAGCGGCCGCATGTGGCGGTCGCCAGCGACGACCGCCGCCGCAACGATCTGACGCCGCTGCGGCATTTGTTGGCGGCGCTGTTCGTCAACGGCGCGGCGCTAGATTTAAGCCCGCTGTTGGGGACTCTGGCCGCAACCGAGCCGCCGTCGCCCTTTTTGTCCAGCGCCATCCCGATCATCCGGCTCGATGAGTCGGAACTGCAACCGCTGCGCGAGCGTTGGTCGAAGCGC
>ERZ761602.2081-NODE-2081-length-33143-cov-5.356625_pt1 | contig 33143 bp, 36 predicted proteins | sample MGYA00512165_ERZ761602 | MGnify/ENA primary metagenome ERZ761602 (study PRJEB28899, sample SAMN02445085) | bioreactor sludge metagenome | biome: EBPR sludge; isolation source: Thorneside wastewater treatment plant | place: Australia: Brisbane, Thorneside...
ACATCGCCAAATCGGGGGAGGCTTCTGCGGAGAGGACTCATCTGTGAGTGAAAGGTGCAGACAGATACCTCCCTGATTCCGGGATGGCTTGTGCCCGGCATCAGGGAGGGTCCGTGATTCCAGCGCGGATCAGTGGTCTTCCTCTTCCTTCTTGTGCTTCTCGTACTCGGCGATGAGGGCTTGAGCCTCGTGCTGCGGCAGCTCGTCGTAGTGGGAGAAGGCCTGTCGGAACCGGCCCCTACCCTTGGTGATCGAGCGCAGGTCGAGGGCATAGCGCATCATGGTTGCCATCGGGACCTGGGCCCGGACCCCGGTCTTTCCAGCGGAGATCGGGTCCATGCCTTGCAGGCGCCCGCGCCGTGTGTTGAGGTCTCCGACCACGTCGCCCACGGCGTCGTCGGGAACCTCCACCTCAAGCTGGAGCACGGGCTCGAGAATCACCGGCTGCGCGGCGGCGGCGGCGGCCTTGAACGCGAGCGAGCCGGCGATCTTGAACGCCTGTTCGCTCGAGTCCACGTCGTGATAGCTCCCGTCGTAGACCGTGGCCTTCACGTCGACGACCTGATATCCTGCAAGGAAGCCTTTCTCCATCGTCTCGCGAATGCCCTTTTCGATTGCGGGGATGAAGTTCTTCGGGATGGCACCCCCCACGACTTTGTTCTCGAAGGCGAAGCCGTCACCCCGGCCCGCGGCTTCCAGTTCGAGCCAGCAGTCACCGAACTGGCCTTTGCCGCCGGTCTGCCGCTTGTGACGCCCTTGGGCCTTCGCCTTGCCCCGAATCGTCTCCTTGTAGGGAACACGTGCCTCCTCGGTGGTGACGTTCACCCCGAAGCGGGCTCGGAGCTTTTCGATCGTCGCATCGAGATGGATATCGCCCATCCCCTCGAGGATCTCCTGGTGGAGCGTGGGGTCGCGGACGTAGCGGAGCGTCGGGTCTTCTTCGAGCAGCCGGGTGAGAGCGGGGCCCAACTTGTCTTCGTCGGGCTTGCTGACAGGCTTGATCGCGATGCGGTAGATCGGCTCTGGGAAGCTCGCGGCGGGGAGCTTGATCTTGTCCTTGGCCGTAGTCAAGGTGTCGCCCGTGTTGGTGTGTTGGAGCTTCGCGACGGCGCAGATGTCGCCGGCGGTGATGACCGTGGCCGCCTCCTGACCCTTGCCATGGGGGAAGAAGAGGTTGTGGACTCTCTCGTCCTTCTCGCTGGTCATGTTGAGGACATGATCATCGACCTTGAGGGTCCCCGAGTAGAGCCGGAGATAGTTGATCTTGCCGACATAGGGGTCGGCCGTCGACTTGAAGACGTATGCGGCGAGCGGGCCATTGGCGTCGTTGCGGAACTCGTTGCCGTCCACGACCTTCGGGATTTCGGTCGGCGCCGGGAGCTCGCCGATGATGCGGTCGAGCAGGGTAGCCACCCCGATGCCACTCAGGGCCGATCCGAGGAGGACCGGCACGACCCTTCCCGTTTCGGTTCCGACGAGGAGGCCGTGCTCGATCTCCTCGGTCGTGAGCGCCTCGCCTTCGAGGTACTTCATCGCGAGCTCGTCATCGCCTTCGGCGGCCGCGTCCATCATCTTCTCGCGACGCTCGTTGGCCTCGTCGGTGTAACCGGACGGGACGTCCTCGATTTCGACGCCACGATCCTTGCCCTTGTACACCTTCATCGCGAGGAGGTCGAGGACGCCCGAAAACGCAGCCTGGTGGCCGATCGGGATCTGGACGTTGACGATCTTCCGGCCGTAGCGCTCATGGAGGGTGTTGATCAGGCCCTCGTAGTCGGCGTTGTCCCGCTCCAGCTTATTGATGAAGATGCATCGGGCGAGGCCGTGCTGCTCGGCGACTTCCCACGCCAAGTCGAATCCGACGTCGAGGTCCTTTTTGGCTTCGCAAACGATGATCATCGATTCGACGATGCCCGCGACGGCATGGAGGTCGCCGATGAAGTCGGGATACCCGGGCACGTCGATGAGGTTGATCTTGTGATCGTGCCATTCGATCGGGAGTACGCTTGCGCTGAGGCTGATCTTGCGCCGAATCTCGAGGGGGTCGTAGTCGCTCTGGGTGTTGCCGGCATCGACGCTACCGATGCGCTCGGCCGCGCCGGCGGTGTAGAGCATATGCTCGACGAGCATGGTCTTGCCGGAGCCCCCGTGGCCGACGATGGCGACGTTCCGGATCTTCTCTGCTGGGTACTGTTTCAAGCTTCTTTGCTCCGAAGAATTGAGGTGATGGGTCACCGATTATAGCCACCGATCGGACGAATGCGCAGGGACGCGGCGACTTAGGTAGATTCGGGCTTCATGTGGATTGCTTGGTCTGGGCTGGTCGGGGCGGTGCTGGCGTCATCAGGGGGCGTGATCGGCCCCGAGCCGAAAAGCGAAGAATGGATGGCGTGGGTTTTCCTGGGACAAAGTTGGTTCCTGCTCGGAAGCGAGGACTTTCGTCAAGGGGGCGGCCTCGCGATCCAGCGGATTCGGCGGGAGCCGCACCTCACTTACAAAGGCAGTCGGGGCGAACTGGTTTGGGAGTTGAACGCGGCGACGACGGTCGGTGGGGACAAGTTCGAGTGGCCGGGTGACACCACGACATCGATCGGGGCGCTTGCCCTCGCACGGTGGCCGGTTCGTTGGGCTCGCGGCGTCTTCGGCTATGTCGAAGCAGGCTGGGGTCTTCAGTACGCGAGTGCGTTGACGATCGACCTTCCGAGCCGTCTCAATTCGACGCCAACCCTCGGCTTCGGCTTCGATCTTGGGGAGCGCCTTCGCCTCGGAGTTCGCTACCTGCACATTTCCAACGCGGGGACGGTCGGAAACAACCCTGGCCAGAACCAGTTGTTCGTGATGGTCGGCTACCGGTTCTAAGGTGCGGGTTCTCCTCGCGACCTGGGCCGCGACGATCGACCCCGGGAGCGGTGCCGCTCGCTCGATGCGCACGATCCTGCGTTGGCTTCGCGATGACGGCCATGACGTGAGCTCCCTTTGCGCGACGCCGTTCGAGGGGCTCATCGACGCAGACTTCCGCGCCGAGGCTCATCGTCAGGGGATCGTGGTCGGGCCGGGGCCGGTCGCCGACTTCCACTGGGATGGGATCCCGGGTCGGGTCGTCGAGTCGCGAACGCCGCGTGGCCAGGTGCCCGATCCCGAGGAGGTCGAGGCGTATGTCGCGACCGGCACGGACCTGATCAAGTCGTTTCGTCCCGATCTCCTCCTCGTGATGGGGGCCCATCGCGCCCTCCACGAGGTGATGCGGCGCGCACGCGCCGCCGGGTCGAAGGTCGTGTACTCGCTTCGGAACTACGGCTATGAGCGGCGTGCCCTGTTCCAGCATGTCGATGCCGTCCTGACGTGCTCGAAATTCCTCAGCGGGTACTACGAGCACCAGATCGGTCTCCGGTCGACGGCGATTCCGTCGCCGGTGGAATGGGACGAAGTCCAGGTCGCGGCCGACCACCGAAAGCCGACGTATCTGACGTTCGTCAACCCCGCTCCGCGGAAAGGGGTGGCGTTGGCGGCCCGGCTTTTCGAGGCGTTGGAGATCCCGACTCAGGTCTTTGCTTCGGAGGTCGGCGCAGACTCGTTGCGGAGATTCCTGGACCCGATCCCTGAGCATGTTCAGATTCGGTCAACGACGGACGATCCCCGCGAGATTTACCGCGAGGCTCGAGTGTTGCTCGCCCCCTCCTTGGCCGAACCGTTCGGCCGCGTCGCGGTCGAGGCGATGATCAATGCCGTTCCGGTGCTGGCCGCAGATCGGGGCGGGTTGCCCGAAGCGCTCGCCGGCTCCGGCGTCTTGGTCCAGCTTCCGGAGTCCCTCATCCGGGACCCGCAGGCGCGTCTCGCGAGCGCGGACGCCAGCGACTGGCTCCGAGCCCTCCGGCGGCTCTGGGAAACCCCCGGCGACTCTGCAATACGAGCCCGGGAGATCGCCGAGGAGGTCTACGCCGAGAGCGTGCAGCGCTCTCGGACGGTTGGATTTTTCGAAGCGCTGTTGAAAGGTTGAAAAACTTGGCGCGACGGGGGTCACTTGATCCGGTTGACTACAGGTCTGTCAATCGTCGCACGAGGCTCTTTTGCCCGGCATCCGGGAGGTCGGTAAGCGTCGTGAACCGGGTGGGGTCGTCTCGATTCCCAGGGTTAAGACCCCCTCCGTTCCGCGGGAGCGGTCCACCTCCCCCGATGCGGCGCACAACCTATCGCCGAATCAGGGGAGGTTCTTTTCGCAGCGTCGAGGAGCGCGACCCATCGCGGGACCAGGGGAGGACCCACCGGGAGGGCAGATTCCGGGTCGCGGCAAGGACATCGGGCCCCTGCGGCGAAGTACCTGCCAGAATTCGGGAATGCTGACCGGCTTGATCGCGTTGATCGCGGCCGACGCGCCGATGCCACCCGAGCTCGACGCCTATCTTCGGCGTCCGGACTCGAGTTTCACCTGGAAAGTCGGGGAGAAGTCCGAGGGCCTCACGACCCTCCAGATGACGAGCCAAACCTGGCAGGGCATCCGCTGGGAGCACGACATCGTCCTGACCGAACCTGCCGCTCCAGTGGCGAAGGGGACTGCGGTCTTGGTGATCACCGGTGGGAAGCCGAACCGCGACGACTTGAACACCATTCGCACGATCGTCGGCCAAGCCGGCCTACCCGCGGCCGTCTTGTTCCAGATCCCGAATCAACCGCTCTGGGATCGAGTCGAAGACGATCTCATCGCCCACACGTTCGAGAAGTACCTCGAAACCGGGGACGCCTCATGGCCACTGCTCTTCCCGATGACGAAGAGCGCGATCCGGGCCATGGACGCGGTCCAGGCTTACACGAAGGGGAGCTCCAATCCGATCACCAAGTTCATCGTCACCGGCGCGAGCAAACGCGGGTGGACGACCTGGATGGTCGGGGCCTCCGGGGACCGCCGCGTGGTCGGGATCGCGCCGCTCGTCATCGACAACCTCAACGTGGGTGCACAGATGAAGCACCAGCTGGCTTCATGGGGGAAGTACAGCGAGCAGATCGACGATTACACCCGTCGAGGACTCCAACAGAAGATGGAGACTCCGGCCGGTCGCAAGCTTGCGGCGATGGTCGATCCCTACAGCTACCGCTCCCGCATCAAAGCCAAGACTCTGATCGTCAACGGCGGAAACGACCCGTACTGGACGATCGACGCCCTCGGTCTTTACCTGAAGGATCTGAAGCAGCCGACGTGGACGATGGTCGTGCCGAACGCGGGCCACGATCTCGGCGATCGGCTCTGGCTCCTTCGCACGCTCACGGCCTTCTGCCAGTCGGTGGCGGGCCGCTTCCCGATGCCACGTTTCAAGGCCGATGTCGGAGCGGCAGAGACTCGGTTTTCGAGCGTTTCGGCCGGGGCGCGCCGCTTCCGGATTTGGGCGATCGAATCAAAGACCCTGGATTTCCGCCCCGAGAAGTGGAAAGTCCTGGTCGAAATGACGATCGAAGGAGGCAGCGGCGGGTCGCCGATCCTGCGTTACGGACCGTCGTCGACGAACCGGGCGCTGATGGCAGAAGTGGAGTTCAAAGTGCGAGACCGGACGTTCAGCCTGACGACGCCGGTGCGAGTCTTCAAGCGCCGATGATCTCGGTTCGCGGCCTGAACATGACGTTCGGCGACCGCCCGGTCCTGCGCGGCATCGACCTCGAGGTCGCGCAGGGCGAGATCGTGGTGATCATGGGCAGCAGCGGAGGAGGGAAGACGACCCTCCTGCGCTGCATTTCGGGGCTCCTGAGGCCGACCTCGGGAACGATCATCGTCGACGGCATCGACGTGATCAAGGACCCCGAGGGGGTCCACGACAAGGTCGGACTCGTGTTTCAGTCGGCCGCGCTTTTCGACTTTCTCGACGTTCAGGAGAACGTCGTTTTTGGGGTGCGTCGTCGTCGTCGATTGTCGAACGCCCAGGCACGCTCCCTTGCCGAGGACAAGCTGAAGCTGGTCTCTCTTGACAATGTCGTCGACCTGATGCCGGATCAGCTGAGCGGCGGAATGCAGAAGCGCGTCGGATTGGCCCGAGCCCTCGCGATGGAGCCGACCGTGCTCCTCTACGATGAGCCGACGAGCGGGCTCGATCCGATCACCGCATACTCGATCGATCAGTTGATCAGTGAGACCAGAACCCAACTCCAGGTGACAAGCGTGGTCGTGAGCCACGATGTCAACTCCGTCTTCCGCGTCGCCGACCAAATCGCGTTTCTTGACGAGGGTCGGCTGCTGTTCCACGGTACGGTGGAGGAGTTCCGCGCCAGCCGCGAGCCTGAAATCGTCGATCTGGTGACGAAAGCCCAAGCCGAGACACTGGCTTAGGTGGGGAAGCCCGGCGCGGTCGCGATCAAGTGAACCTGGCCCTGGTGGTAACCCGGATGGAACGCGAGCCGAGCCAGCGCGCCTTCGCCGGTGATCACGGGGCCGAGCGCGCTCACGATCTGTTTCGCGAGCAGTTCGGACGAGGGGCGTTCGAGAATCGGCTGGACCCATTCGCGGGCAAGCTCCATCGATTGCGCCACCAGTTCGGGCGTGATCTCCGCGGCCTCGAATGGGAACGGATTGTCGTTCACCACGCCATCTGTGGCCGCCGCGCGGAGGCGCGCGGCCAGGCCCTCGGTCGGCCGCTCGGTCAGCTGGCCGGCGAACGAAATCTCGACTCCGGCGACGTGGAGCGCCATCTCGCCGGCCGTGAGCACGCCAGGGTGGAGCCGCCAGTTGAGCTGAGAAGTGTTCAGCGGTGAGACCGCATCGAGGAACCGTCCGCGGCTAAGCCGCCAGGAGATCACGAAGTCGGACATGGCGATCAAGGTACCCGGCTCTGGGTCCGATGGCCCGGGTGGTGTCAATCGGTTTCGTACTATCGGGCAGAATGATGATTGCGATGGCACACGTAATGACGGTGGCAACGGTGTGGGCTCCATCCGACAAAGTCGACGTCCTGACGCGATTCCAGGATGACGCCTTCGACGTCCTCCACGATCTCGAAGGCTTCTTCTCGGTGAGCGTCTGGAAGGACCTCGACTTCCCGGAGCGATACGCCGTGCTGCTGCACTATGCTTCCTGGGAGGTCGCGGAGCGGGCAGCCGAGCTCGCCGCCGATGCGGAGATCATCGACAAAGCCTACGCGGCCGTCGAGTCGCCGCCCGAGGTCGGCCGGGTCCTGATCGACTATCGCCATGGAGTGTCTCCGGGCCGTGTCAATATCGGCCAGGTGCTCTCGATCAGTCGGCGCACGGCCGAGCCTGGCCACGGCCGTATCCTCGAGCGCGAAGTCGAGGGCGTTTTCGAGTCGATGAAGTATATGGACGGCTATCTGGGGTCCGTATTCGGAACCAACGAGGCGCTTCGCGACGAGGTCGTAGGGATCGCCTTCTGGGCCGATCGCAAGTCGTTCGATCGCTCGCTCCCCGAGCTGGTGCCGTACGAAATCCGGCTCTACGAACGCCTTCGCTAGACGTCGGAGAGGCCGTGTTTTTGGGCAATGAGGGCGGCCTCGGTGCGATCGTTCACGTGCAGCTTCCGCAGGATTGCGCCGACGTGGGCCTTGACCGTCTTCTCGCTTAGAAAGAGCTCATCGGCGATCTGCCGGTTTTTTCGGCCCTTGCCGAGGAGTTCGAGGACCTCGACTTCGCGCCGGGTCAACTCGGCAAAGAGGGCCCTCGCCTCCTGAACCTTCTGGGAAACCCGCGCGAACTCGTTCAACACGCGGGCGACGAGGGCCGGATTGAGGTGGCCGTTGCCCGCATGCGCTTCACGGACCGCCTCCCGGATCTCCTCGAGTCCGGCGTCTTTGAGCACGTAGCCGAGCGCGCCGGCCTTGATCGCGCTGAAGACGCTCTCATCATCGCCAAACTTGGTGAGAATGACGACGGCGATATCCGGCTTGGTGGCGTGCAGCCGCCGGGTCGCCTCGATGCCGTCCATCCGGGGCATGTCGATGTCCATCAAGACGACATCGGGGCGAACGATCGCGGCCTCGGCGAGCGCCAGCTCCCCGTTCGGGACCGAGCCGACGACCTCGAAGTCCTCCTCCAGCCCCAGCAGTTCCGCCAGCGAGCTCCGGAGCAAAGAATCGTCCTCGGCGATCAGGACCCGAATGCGAGTCATCGCGATCAGACTCCGGGAAGCTCTTCGCGCGCGAATCGGATGAAGTCGGTCTCGGGAAAGCCGGCGAAGCCGGCCGCCTCGCACAGTCCGCGCAGGTGGCCGCGGTGGTACGTCCCGTGGTTCACGACATGCCGCGCGATCTGTTCGACCGTGTTGAAGTGGCTCTCGCCCTGCAGGTTCGTGTAGGCGACGAAAGCGCCAGGATCGCACGTCTGGAGAAGCTCGACCCAACCCTCGTGAGCCTGGATGACCGCTTGGCCGGGATCTTCGGGAAGATCGGGTACTTCCTCTTCACTCAGGCAGCGCTTGAGCCACGTGTTCTGCGCCCCCACGATGTGCCGGAAGATGCCGCTCGCCCTCGTCGGGTCGGGCATGTCGCCGAGGATCGCCAGCCAGCGCTCGTTGGCCCAACGGTCGTACACGAAGCCTTCAATCAGGGTTTCTCTGCTCATTTCCAAAGGAAGCGAACCGGCCGGCCGATGGGCGATCCCGCGAGCTTGCCGTTCCGCACCAGCACGGTACCCCGCAGGATCACATATTCGGGGATGCCGGCAAGGTCGAGGCCCTCGTACGGGCTCCAGCCGCATTTGCTCTGGAGCCACTCGGGGGTGATGGATCGGCGGCGGAACGGGTCGAGAAGCGTCAGGTCGGCGTCGTACCCCTCACGCAGGAATCCCTTGGCCCGAATGCCGTAGAGTTCGGTCGGGCGCTCGCATGCCATCCGGACAAGGGTCTCCAGGTCGAGGAGCCCGTCGGCGGCCAAGGTGACGAGGGCGGGCACGAACGTCTGGACACCGGGCATGCCGCTTGGGCTCGCCGGATACGGGCGCGATTTCTCCTCGAGGGTATGAGGGGCATGGTCGCTCCCGAACACGTCGAAGACGCCGGCGCGGAGCCCGTCGCGTAGGCGGCGTCGGTGGCTGTCGTCGCGGATCGGGGGGTTCATCTGGACATGGGTTCCCTGGATCCGATAGTCCTCGGGCCCGGCAAACCAGAGGTGCTGGGGCGTGACTTCGGCCGTGATCGGCAGCCCCCGCTCTTTCGCCTGAGCAATCAGCCGGACCTCCTCCGCGGTCGAGATATGGAGGATATGGAGCGGCCGACCGGTCTCGGCGACGAGTTCGATGAGGCGACGAGTGGCCAACGCGGCGGTTTCGGCATCACGGAGGAACGGGTGGTCTTCCGGTTGAGGGGCCTCCCCGACAAGGGCCTTGCGCTCGCGTAAGCGAAACTCGTCTTCCGCGTGGATCGCACAACGATGGCGACCGTTGCGCAGTACCTCACGCAGGGTGTCGTCGTCCGGGATCAGGAGTGAACCGGTGGAGCTTCCCATGAAGATCTTGATTCCGGGGCTTCCAGGCTGGAGCTCGAGGTCGGCCAGCCGGCCCACGTTCTCCGCCGAGGCCCCGACGAAGAAGGCATGATCGCACCACGTTCGCCCGTCGGCGCGCGAGAGCTTGTCCTCGAGGGCTTCGCGTGTGGTGGTCGGCGGATCCGTGTTGGGCATTTCGAAAACGGTGGTCACACCGCCCATGATCGCGGCTCGGGTGCCTGATTCGAGATCCTCTTTGTGAGTCAGGCCGGGCTCGCGGAAATGGACCTGGGTGTCGATCGCCCCCGGAAGCACGTGGAGCCCGGATGCGTCGATGACCTCGTGGGCTTCGAGGTTGCTGAGTTCTCCGATGGCGGCGATCGAGCCATCTCGGATCGCGATGTCGGCCTCTCGCCGCCCGTCTCCGGAGACGATCGATCCGTTGCGGATCAGAAGGTCGATCATCTTAGTTCGCGACGAAGAGGCTGACCGCCTTGTCGTCCTTGCCACCGCTGATTTCGCCGGTGAAGGTCTCGTCCATGACGACTTCGTACGTTCCGGTCTTGAGATATCGCGCCGTGATCTCGACTTTGCCGTCTTCGTAGAGTCGCACCCGAACGTAGTTGAAGACGTGCCCGTGGCGGGGGTGAGCGATGAGCACCGTTTCCGAGGAGGCCACGTAGGCTCGGTCGTTGCGGATCACGCCTTTGGCGAAGTACTCCCAGGTTTCGAGCTTCATGCCGCCGATCGCGTCGGGAGCTTTGACTTCTTCGCCGTCGACCTTGAGTTTGCACTTCGCGTATTCGACCACGAGGTGGACGACTTTGCCTTGCTTGAGGGCATCCATCATCGCCGGGAACGTGGTGAGGCGTCGGGTGTCGGCCAGAGTCCACGAGAGCATTCCGAACAGGAGCAGCGTTACGACGGGAAGGCGCTTCATCGCCCGATTGTGGACTAGTCGCGAGCGCCGCGTTCGCGCTCGCGCCGCTCTTCCTTCTTGGCGATCTGCTCGCGCTTGTCGTATTGGCGCTTGCCTCGACCGAGAGCGACTTCGACTTTCACCTTGCCTCGCTTGAAGTACATCGCGAGCGGGATGATCGTGAGACCCTTCTCCTGGGCCTTGCGACTGATGAGATCGATCTCGCGTCGGTGGAGGAGGAGTTTGCGGTCGCGGCGTCGCTCGGGGGCGAAATGGTGGGTCTTGTCGTAGGGCTCGATATCGGCGTTGAGCAGCCAGGCCTCGCCGTTCATTACACGGCAATAGGCGTCGGTCAGGTTCACTCGACCGAGATAGATGCTCTTGACCTCGGCCCCGATCAGTGCTACGCCGGCTTCGAACGTCTCGATGATCTCGTAGTCGTAGCGCGCCTTGCGGTTGTGGATCGAGGCCGGGCCTGGCTTCTTGTCTTCCTTGCCCTTCTTCGCCATGGAGTCAGAGTGTACCGAGCGTGGACGCGCCCTCTCACAGTGCTGCGTCGTGGTCTCGGTAGAAGGGCGCGGTCGTATCGTCCCCTCGACAGCTCCTGGGGGTCGAGTCGGACTCTCTTTGGTCGTTCAATGCAGGGTTGGCGGAAAAGGATTCGTGGGAACCCTCATCCCCTCCCCCTTCTCCCTCCCGGCACAACCCATCCGGCAAGGAGAAGGGGTCCCGGACCTCCTCCCGGCGCGAGTTCCCCGGCAAAGGCCTGGGAGGGGCGTCTCTCGCCCCTTCAGGGCTTCCCCGATTTCGTTACAACCACTCCAGGGCTCCGCCCTTCGCTGTGTCCGCCAACCCTTCGGGCCGGGGGGAGAGCCGTCTCGTCTACGCAGTCGGAGGAGCACTGGCCATCCTGGACGCGCGGAAGGCCGAAGGCGGGTCTCGCCTACGCGGGCGGGGGAGCACTGGTGTCGTCTGGGTCTTCGTCACGCTTCCACCGCGCCTTGATGAGGAGATGCCAAGCGTAGGCACCTTGCACCATCAAAAGCGGACCAAGGATCAAAGGAATGAGCATCAGAGGCCAAGTGGCCCGGTGCTTAAACAGCCACAAGGCGATTCCATGCGCCGCGTCCCCTTCTCTTGCTCCCCGAAACATCTGATCCAGACCGTAGACTCCGGTCGCGGTCACGGCAACTCCGGCCAAGAGGACGATCAGGCACCGAGACGTTGTCGTCAGCACCTTGGGTGGTGTGGGAGCGGGAGGTACTGGCCGGAAGCCTCCTTCCGGCAAGTGCTTCTCCAGCTCGGCGATGAAGCGAATGCGATCGACGCTTCCTCCGCTCGTAAAGCCATCAGGTTTCCCAATCTCCGAGGAACCAACGGCGGCCCCACTTCGATCCAGCACCACGATTGCGCCGCTGCTCCTTGCCCAACCACCGAACTCTTCCCATCGCAGGCTCCACTCCAGGTTTCCCCGATCCAGGAGTTTCAAACCATCTTCGTCGATAACGATCTCCCGACGCCACCTGCCGAGCGCGAGGAAAAAGCCGAAGAGCATGCAGAGGCCAAAAAACCCGTACATCACCTGCAGCAGTCGATCGGGAGTCGGCTTACCCGGGTCGTTGTCCGGGATCCAAGGCGCGGCGATCACCAGGGCGACGCAAACCAGGAACATCACCGCATGCTTGACAACGTCGCTTGTCCGTGCCTCGCGTAGTCTCATCTTGAATGAAGTGTAACCGAGACGGAATCCCTCCTCATCATCCCCGCCGGCGCATCGTAGCGGATGTCCGGTGGTGGCCATGAACGGAACCGTGTGACGGGCCCACGCCCCCACGGGAGGGTCGGGTTGACGGTCACACTCCGGGGTGGCGTCACCGGCGCTTCGGCCCGGCGTAGACCTTGACGATCTTGACCGGATCGAGGGGCGGGTCGGGACGCACCGCCTGGGTGGCGGCCTGCCGGATGAGGCCGACGACGTAGGGGTCGTGCAGCGTGTCGATTCCGGCTAGGCGCAGGTGGCGCACCTGCTTGCCCTCCCCCTTGAGACGCCCCTCGGGGTCGTCGAGCCGCACACCCCACGCGAAGACGAGCGTGATGTGCTTCGGGTAGACGGCGATGTTGACAAAGCCGTCACGCCAGTTGTGGCTGTAGCTGAGCCCGGCACAAACCGCACTCGTGGCATCGAAGATCAGGTCGCTCGCCGGGCCTGCGATCGCGTGGAGCCTCAGCCGCGCAGCGAGGGCGAGCTCCCGGACGGCGTGCGGATAGACGGCCAGGAACGCCTCGAACTCGGATGTGTCGAATGGGTTCCCGTCGGCCATACCTGCATTCTAGATGGCGCACCCTCGCCGAGTTAGCGCCTCGTCTACTCCGCAAGAACGGATTCCGGACCCCCTCGCCTTTCAATGACTGTGCGAAGGGAGAGGGGGTAGGGGGTGAGGGTCAAGTTGGACTCTGTGTTCGTTGAATGCGGGGAGGGTCGGCAGACCCGATTCATCGGAACCCTCATCCCCTGCCCCTTCTCCCTCCCGGCACAACCCATCCGGCAAGGAGAAGGGGTTTCGGGCCTCCTCCTGGCACAACCCTTCCGGCTAGGAGAAGGGATTCGGAGCGCGGACTCCAGGCACAATGGAGTGTGCCGCGTCGCCTCTCCCCGATTGTCGCCGTGTTCCTCACGGTCTTCCTGGACATGCTCAGCTTCGGGCTGGTCATTCCCGACATCCAACTGCGGGGCGACGAACTGGGCGCGCACGGGTTTGTCCGCGGACTTCTCATCGCGACGTTCAGTCTTGCCCAATTGCTCACCGCCCCGTTCCTGGGCAGATTGAGCGACACCTTGGGGCGGAGGAAGATCTTGCTCGTCTCGACGATCCTCGCGACGGTGTCGTTCCTGTTCTATGCCCACGCGGATGTGCTCTGGGCGATGTTCGTCGCTCGCGTTCTGGCCGGGGTCGCAGGAGCCAATCTCGGGGTCGCCTACGCCTACATCGCCGACGTGACGACGCCGGAGGAGCGTGCACGGGGCATGGGCCTGATCGGGGCCGCCTTCGGGCTCGGATTCGTTCTCGGGCCTGTGATCGGGGCGTATCTCGTCCAACTCGGGGGCGGCAAGCCTCTCGTGATGGGCTATGTGGCCGCGGGTCTGGGGTTCGTCAACTTCCTGTTTGTCCTCTTCCTCCTGCCCGAGAGCGTCAAGGCGGCGGTCGAGGCGAAGGCTCGCCAATCGACGCTTGCGAACCTTCTCATCGCTCTCCGCACTCCGACGTTCGGTTTGCTTCTCGCGTTGTTTTTCGTTTACAACTTTGCGTTCTCGAACCTCGAGAGCACGTACTTCCTTTTGGTCGTAAAGCACTTCGGTCTGACTCAGCAGGAAGGGAGCTACCTGCTGGCTCTCGTCGGCGTCGTCAGTGCCGTGACCCAAGGGGCGCTGGTCCGCCTCGCGGTCAAACGATGGGGAGAAGTGCGCGTGGTGCGAGCGGCGTACCTGGTCATCGCCCCGATGCTCGCGATCGTGCCATTCGCGCCGCCCTGGCTGCCCCAAATCGCAGGAATCGTGGTAATGGGCTTGGCGACGGGCCTGGCCCAGCCGTGCCTCAGCAGCCTGATCTCGCGGGCGGCTCCGGCCGACATGCAAGGCGGGAGTTTCGGCTTGACCCAAGCGCTCGGCGCCTGCGCGCGCATCCTCGGTCCGATGATCGGAAATCAGCTCTTCGACCTCGCGTTCTGGGCGCCCTATGCGTTGGCAGGGCTCCTGGTCTGTGTTCCGGCCTTTCTCAGCCGCTCGATCCGTTTGCCTGCGGCCGCCTAGCTCCAGCGATCCCCAAATCGGGACGGCCCGCCCAGGATCGTCTTGCCGAAGAGCGACGCGATCCACTCGACCGCCATTCGCGCCGTCTCGTTGTGAGTATCGTACAGGGGATTCGTTTCCACGAGGTCTAGGCCGACCAAGGTGTAGGGGCAATCGCGGGTGTCGAGCTTCTGTCGCATGACTTCGGCCAGCAGATGGGCCTCTCGGTAGGAAAGGCCCCCGCGAACGGCGGTCCCGGTTCCGGGCGCGAGAATCGGATCGAGGACGTCGACATCGAAGCTGATCCAAAGCCGGGACGCTCCCGATTCACGCATCCAACGGTCGAAGCCTTCGACCAAGCGCTCGATTCCGAAGCGATCGATGTCTTGCATCGTCGTCGCGAAGGAGGCGGGAAGACCATCGATCGCGCGGCGCTCCCCTTCGTCGGCATCGCGCAGCCCGATCCAGCCGAAGCGGCGCCCGACCAGATGCGGTCGGGGGACGACCTCCTCGATCAGGAGGCGCCACTGGTCGTCGATGATGCCCTCGGTCCCCGAGTCCATGCCCATGAGGGCTGCGACCGGCATCCCGTGGAGGTTACCGGAGCTCGACGTGCGCGGCGAGTTGAGGTCGACGTGGGCGTCGATCCACAGTACGGCGACGTCGGCCCCGAACACCCCGATCGCCCCGGCGATGCTGCCGATCGCGAGGCTGTGGTCGCCCCCGAGCACCATCGGCGTGCGTCCCCGCTTGAGGGTCGCCCGGACGGTCTCCCGGAGGTTCACATAGGTGGTGTGGGCGCTCGAAAACCCCTTCAGGCCTTTGGGGTCGGTCTCTTCGACGATCGCGGCCACGTCGCCTAAGTCCGAGACGGGAAAGCCGAGCCCTTGGAGGGTTGGCCCGAGCTCCGCAAGCCGCAGTGCGGCCGGTCCGAGGCGCGAGCCGGCTCTCCGGCCGCAGAGGTCGAACGGAACGCCGATCAGGTCGATCATCGACCAGCAGTGTGGCACGGCCCGCCTGTCGTGGGCCGTGCCACACTGCCCGAGCCTATCCGCCGAAGATCATGGCATCGGGCACCGAGTACTCCTCGGACGGACGGTCTCCGAACCGGATCACGGTGACGTCGCCCTTTCGAGAGACCTTCATGACCTCTCTGGAATCGGATGCGACCGGCTTGCCTCCGACGAAGAGGACTCTTCTCACCAGCCGACCCGACCGAAGATCGACAGTTGCATTGCCATTCCCCACACGCCTGATGACGGCTCCCTCGCCGGACTTACGATCTGGCTCAAGTTCAATTCTGACTGGGACAGGACCTTGTGCATGGTACGGTGTCCCCGGGATCTTCTTGTCACTCGCTCCGGTACGGGCAGGGAGCGCCTTACCGCTGAGCGTCAGGGTGAGCCGGAAGCGGCTCGTCTTGCCTTCGGATTGGGCCGCACCCAGCAGGTACACGCGGACGCGGTATTCCCCGTCGGAAGGCAGCCTTCGGGCCGGCATCTTGGATCCGAACTCGCTTCCATTGTGCATGGCTTCGCCTTGGGAGCCGGGCGGCAATACGTTGAAGAATGGACGGGCGCCTTGAGCGCTCAGGCTCACCGCCAACGACTGCCCGGCACCAGCCTTGACCACGTAGTCTGCGTAGTCTCTTCCCTTGATCGAGCCTTCGAAGGACTTGGTACCGGATTTGAGCTCGACCCGCACTTCGCGCTGCGAGAAGCTGAAGGCGGCGAGCGAAAGGACAAGAATTGCTAGAACTGTTCTCATGATCTATCCTAAGTAGGATTCGGCGTGCCTCCGAAACGGGTTCGGAGGCCACACGCCTACTTCACGCTGAACGTCGACTCCTCTTGTCGCCCGGATTGGGTGATGAATCGCACTCGGTAACGACCATTGGGCAACTGCATCTGAGTGTTGAAGTAACCGTCCTGGGTGGGAACGTCACGTGAGCCGACTTGGTTGTTGCGGTCATCCCAGATTCGAACGGTGACGAGGCGTCCTGAAGCCCTGCCCGAGAAGGTCACGCGCGGACCTCGGACCGTTTCATCACGCTTGGGTGCTTCGACCGTGAGAAAGTCACGACCCTGATCCTTGTCCTTGTCCTTGTCACCTCCGCGAACCGTGAACCAAAACTCCTCGTAATCGCTCCGATCTCGGGCTTCGGCCCGAACCCGATACCGACCCGGATTCAGAACCAGTTGCGTGTTGAAGTAGTCGCCCTTTGTCGGCACGTCTCGATCTGCGACTCGGTTGTTGCGATCGTCGAAGACTTGGACCCGCACCGATGACCCGGAGCTGTTGCCGGCAATGGTTACTCGCGGGCCATCCACGGTCCCGTCGCGCTTAGGATCGGACAGCCGCACCGTGACCTTGAGCCCGGGGCTGGGCTCATCGCCTCCGCGGACGGCGAAGTTGAACGCGCGGCGGTCGCTTCCGCTCCTTACCTCGAGTCGGTAGTTGCCGTTCGCGAGCGGCACTTGGGTGTTGAAGTAGCCATCGCGGGTCGGCACATCTCGTCCGACGGCGAGGTTGCCTCGATCATCCCAGATCTGAACCCGAACAGACCGCTCTGCGCTCTCTCCGGCTACGGTGACTCGTGGCCCTCGCATTTCTCTTCCTTCGGCCGGCTCAGTCACCCGAAAACGCGCGGAACCCATCACCTCAAACGATTTCACATCGCTAGTGCGACCGTCGTCGGAACGCACTTCGACGCGATAGCGCCCAGGACCGAGCTTGCTCTTCACCTTCCAAGAGCTCCCGTCGACATCGATATCACGGCGCAAGACCTCTCGCTGACGGTCGTCCAAAATCCTGAGGCGCAGCGACCGTACGGTCGATCGCCCTGAAATCGTGAAACTCTGATCGACGCGAGCCCCATCCGATGGCTCGGTGATCGAGATGGAAGCTTTCTTGCCCGGACTTGTGCCTCCCCAGTCGCCGCCGCTGGTCCGTACGCTGAATCGGACTTCTTCCGCGTCACGCGCATCTTGGGTGCTGACCTTCCCTCGGTATCTGCCGGCCGGCAGCTGAATCACGCGGCTGAATCGACCCTCGCGGGTCTGGGTGAACATCTCGGCCACCAGTCGGTCGCGCTCGTCAAAGACCCGTATGGTCACGTCGGATCGCGCCCTACCCTCGAATCGAACGTCACCAGATTCATAACGCTGGTACATCTCGGGTCGAGAGATATGGAGGAAGTCGTCGTTGTGACCGTTCGTATCGATTGGACCCCGAACGGAGAACTCCTCACCGTTCGAGAATGTGATGCTCAAGTCTCGGCAGGAAGACCCATCGTTCTTGGTCTTGACGCTGAACCGAAAGGAGCGCTCAACCCTCCAATCATCGTCCCGATTGACGTGAGCTCGGCCCTCGACTTTCATCTCGGTAAGGCTCAGAACGCTCTCGTTTGTCGCTTCAAACACGACCTTGTGGTCGGGGCCGAGTCGATCGCGAATCGCCCATCTGACGGCATACTGTGAGCCCTCGACTGCCGACGATTCTGCCCGACCGATCATCGGAATAAGCAGCAATAACGCAAGTAGTGGGATGATATGAAATCTCATCATAGTTCCTCGATCGCCGCTCCCGCGGATTGGGGCACCCGACGGGTCAGCAGCGTGATAAGAATGGGTCCGGGTGCTACCAGGATTGTGGGGGTTCGCTCTTCGGAGAATCTACGACGAATTCTGCCAAAATTTGGCACGTTCAGGGCTTGACGCCGACCTGGGTCGGGTAGGCTGAGAGTGGAAGTCGATTCTAAGTGCCGACAATGGTGGAGTCAGTTCACGTGGACCGCAGGTTCCTCAACGGGGGTGATTTGTTTTCGAGTACGAGTATCTCGGAGATTGAGGGACTTCATTCATCCTTAACCCAGCCCGCCCGGATGTACGCCTTGGACGATGGACCGGTCACAGCCCGAGTCTCGTTGGCTCGCTTCCAAAATGCTGAACTCTTCTACACGGAGATATCCGGGAATCTCATCAACGCTTCCGCAATGGATGGTAACGACTTCGTCATCGGTATCTTATTAGCCGGTTCTGTCGAGTTGTTTCAAAACCATACTTGGAAGTCCTATCGGCCCAATGATGGGATGATCTTTCTACCTGGTGACACAGCCCTAATCGTGCTGAGAAGCGCCCGCACGTTTTCGCTGCGACTCTCGGGAAAATCGGAGACGTATCTGAAGATCAAAGCGTTACCATTCAAGGATCATGAACGTTTCGAACGGACATTGGGCACTCCCGACGCCACCGATTTCTCTCGGCTGCTTAGATTCTGCGCCGATGAATTCGATCGATTGCATGCGTCGGGACAAACGGCGTCGCCCCAGATCGAGGCGTTGGGGAAAGCGATTTGGGAGCGGGCACGAGCTCAGATGCAATCGATGCTCAGGTTGCAGGGTTCGGATCCGGCCCATGTCGAAATCTGCTCTGATGTCGACACCTTCTTGGCGCAGCACCCGATGCGCAAACTGGTGACGCAGGAACTGGCTGAGATAGCCCATTGCAGTGTTCGACAGCTCTACCGTGCCTTCCAGTCGGTGACGGACCTTTCCCCGGGGGAGTATGCGTTGCGGACAAGGCTCTTCCGAGCTCGGTCGAGGTTGCTCAGTTCGGTCGGCAACGGACGTGTCATCGGTTTGATCGCGCGCCAGCACGGCTTTTCGTCCTCGTCGAAGTTCAGCGAGGCTTATTCCCGTGAGTTCGGCGAAACACCATCGAGGACTCTCGCTGCGCGCCTAAAGATGATCGACGAACTTCGGGGATGAGTCATTGAGTCTCATGCGGACCCTGGCTCGACCCCCAGCATCGCAAAGCCCCCTACCCTTGGGTCGGGGGCTCGAAGAAGGGAAGATCAGGTCTTGATCTGGATGTCGACGCCGCTCGGCAGATCGAGACGCATGAGCGCGTCGATCGTCTTGTTTGTCGGCTCGAGGATGTCGATCAGCCGGTTGTGGGTCCGAAGCTCGAAGTGCTCCATCGACTCCTTGTCGATGTGCGGGCCTCGGATGACGCAAAAGCGCCGGATGTTGGTCGGAAGCGGAATCGGACCCGCGATCCGGGCGCCGGTGCGGCGGGCGGTCTCGGTGATCTTCTCCGCGGACTGATCCAAGATTCGATGATCGTAAGCGCGCAATCGAATGCGCACACGCATGCCTGTCATGGTGTCGGTGCTCCTTCAGTGAGGTTTTCTCTCGGCTGCGAATTCCAGGCGTCGTTGCGCCCCAACCTCTCAGCCGACACGAAGGATACCCGAGTGGCGTCCTTACTCCTAATGAAGCTCGTCCTTGCGTCGGCCCTCTTGGTCAGTCTCGCCGTTGCCGGTTGCGCCGGCTCCGACCGCAATCCCCGGCCGGAGCCGCCCAAGATTTCGTTCCTCGACGGCCAGACCGAGTCCGGGATCGATCAGCTGGTCCAGCAGCTCCAGACCCAAAACCATATTGCTGGGATCGGCGTCGCGATCGTCCAGAACGGAAAGGTCACGCTCGCAAAGGGCTACGGGCTCGCGACAGTTTCGGGCAACGTCTCCGTCGATGCGAACACCACGTTCGAGATCGGTTCGTGCACGAAGAGCTTCACGACGTTCGCCCTGATGCGTATTTTTGATGACCCTTCGCTGATCAAGAAGCCCGGGATCACAAAACTCGACCTCGACCAGCCCGCCTCCGCCTACCTGGTCGGAAGTCCGAACATCACGATGCCCGCAGAATGGTCCGGGATCACGGTCCGGCAGCTCCTTTCGATGACGAGCGGCATCCCAGATGGTTCGAGCAACACCCAGCCTTGGCAGACGGTGGTCGCGGCCGCGGCCAAGAAGCCGCTCTCGTTCCCGCCGGGCACGGGTTACTGCTACAGCAATCCTGGATTCATGATCATCGGGGAGATCATCCAGCAGCTCACCGGCACCGATTACCCGACGTTCATGGCGAATCAGGTGTTCGGACCGCTCGGCATGACGCGGACCTTCATCCACCTGCCGACGAACACCCCGGCAAACCTCGCGACGGGTTACCAATGGAACGGTACCGCATGGGCGGTACAGAGTCCGCGGTCGCCGCTCTCCAGCTTCAGTTCGGGGGCTGTCATCACGACCGCGAGCGACATGGCCACCTGGCTTGCCGCGCTGGCCGGCCAGAAGGTCCTGAGCGCGGCCGCCTACGGGCAGATCTGGAATCCGGTGCTGTACCCGAACGGGAAGTCGAGCCAATGGGGACTGGGCTGGAACGTCGAGATCTCGACGACGCCGAAGTACACGATCTACCGCAAGGACGGCGGCTTGCCCGGCTTCGCGGCGATGATGTCGATCTACGCAGGCGACGGGGTCAGCGTCGGCCTCATCACGAACGAGAGTGGTGCGCCGGTCGGAGCGATGGCGGCTCAGATCGTGGCCAAGGTCAAGGGCCTGCCGAGTGTTCCGAACCCGCCAGGCCCAACTTCGGACTGCAACTGAGTCTAGTGGGGCGTCCCGGGAAGCAAGACGTCGTTGAGTCCGAAGTACGGATCCTTGTACGGGATCTTCAGGATCGTCTCGAGGATCGCGTCGCGCGCTTCGAGGGTCGTCGGCAGCTCCTTGCAGGAGGCCAGGTAGAGGTGGACGACCGGCCGAACTCGCGCCACGTTGTTCTGGGAGTCGCGGGTCATGATCTCGGCGGCCAGCTTCTTGGGGTCTTCGCCGATGCCGGTGCGCCCCGTGATCGAGCGCACGGCCGTCGCGGGTGGCATCGGCTGGAGGCTGAGGTCGGTGATCCGGCGGGCGGCTGCAAGGAACTTGGCCTCGTCTGGATCGGATGAGGACGTGCGTGGATCGATCGCGCCGTTGGTCGGTTGGGCTCCGATGAGGTCGAGGGTCGGCGATTCGAGCACCGCTTTGCCCATCGTTGCGGCCGTCGGCGGCGGGACGGCACCGCGGTCACGATGGTAAGCGCGGATCTTTTCAGGTGAGGCGTCAGCGAGCGCAAGCGAATCGCGGACCATCGGCAAGAAGTCCTTCGCGGTGTAGACGCCCGGGTACGCGTCGATGACGCGACCCTCGGGGGTGCACAGGTACATCACGGCGTTACCGCGGACCGTGCGGACGATCTTCTTACCGTCACCGAGGTCGATCTCGACTTTGGGCACGGCGCGCACCATTTCCCAGGCCGGAACGACGTCTTCGGTGACGAGCTTGCGAAACTCGGGGTCTTGGAACAGCGTCGCACGGAGGGTCCGAGCGTTGGCGCAGGGCATCGGTTCGTCGAGCTTGCCGAACATGCTCAGGAGGAGGATCGGCTTGTCCCCTCGTTTCGCTTCGGCGATCGCATCGCCCATCGACGCATACCATTCCACTCCGGCGACCGACGTGCGTTTGGGCTTCTTGGCGGGAACGGCCAAGGCGATCGTGACCAACGCGGCCACCAGGACTGAAACGGCAAGAGCGGGTCGAAGTTGCATGGTGGAAGTACCTCTGTCGGGGTTGGACGTCGTCACGGCGGAGTGAGTTACGGCAGGTCCCACGCGGCCATACTTCGGGGACCGATGTCGTTGGCGGACCGTCTTCGCGCGTTGCGCGACCGAATCGAGCAAGTATGCGCCTCGGTCGATCGCGATCCTCAAGGGGTGACGCTCGTGGCCGTGTCCAAGACGTTTTCCGTCGATGCGATCCGCGAAGCCTACGACGCGGGTCTGCGCCACTTCGGGGAATCGCGGCTCCAAGAAGCAGAACCGAAGATCGCGGCTCTTCCCGACGACATCGTATGGCACTTCGTCGGCAAACTCCAATCGAACAAAGCCCGGCGGGTCGCCTCGCAGTTTTCGGTCGTCCACACTCTGGAAAGTCCGAGCCAAATCCGCGAGATCGCCAAGGCCGAAGCGACGATCGACGGCCTGATCGAGATCAACATCGCCGACGAGCCCCAAAAGTCGGGCATCCGGCTCGCTGCCCTTGACGAATTCGTTCAAGAGTGCCTACACTGTGATCGCGTTCGCTTGCGCGGCTTGATGACGATCGGTCCGCAGGTGCAAAATGCGGAGGACATGCGTCCTTACTTTCGGAAGCTCCGGGAACGGCTTTCGGAGGTACCGAAGGGCACGTGGCTCAGCATGGGCATGAGCAGCGATTCCGATGTGGCGATCCAGGAAGGAGCCACCCACATTCGAGTCGGCACCGCGCTCTTCGGCGTTCGCTAACATCATATGTCCACGGATTGGAGGCAAGTGTCATGGAAGAACTCGAGCTGGCCGAACGGCCTGGCTTTTTCTCGCGGGTCAAGGACTACTTTTCGCGAGGCCCTGAAGTCGATGAGGAGCAGGAGTCGGCACCGACCGGCTCGATCGGGAATCGTCATCCGTCTGTCCACCGCTATAGCATCACGGTTCGACGCCAGATCGTGTCGTTCCAGGATGCCGTGGCCGCGGCCGATGGCTTGAAGCGAGGCGAAGCACAACTGCTGAATCTCACCGCCGCCGACCCCGCCCTGCGCGAGAAGATCAAAGACTTCATGTGCGGCGTCAACTACGCCGAAGAAGGCACCTGGGAAGAGGTCGGCGAGCACGTCTACCTTCTGGCCCCGCCGCTTGCCCTGGTCGAAGTCGCTCCGGCGACTCCGCGGATGGCCGCGGTACGCAACTGATCCCTCTCGGATTGCACGAGAAGGGAATCTCCAATCGCAATACCGGCCGCCCCCTAGGGGGCGGCCTTTGCGTTTCTCAGGAACGGCCCGATCGGCTTCGGCTGTAGAATCGGTTCATGCTCTCCCTCCTCGCCGCGTTCGTCGTTCAAACCCCGCCCGCGACCGTCGCGACCCGCTACGATCTCGGGGATCGGGTCAAGCGGCTCGATACGGTCTGGTTGATCGTCACTGACACCGGTAAACGGGCTCACGCCGTCGAAGCCGTGTCGGCTTCGGTAGCCGGGTTCTTCACCGGGCGGCTCGGCGACGCCTCGAAAGCTCTCGACCGAGCGATCGCGCTTCTTGAAGGACGTGAGGTTCGACCGGCCGATCCGGTCACGCTCCGGTTCGAGCCGGCGGTGGTCGATCCGTCGGGCACGGTCACCCTGGAAGTGGGATGGGCCTACGATCCCGGAATCAAGAGTGCGATCCCTCTAGTGGTCGCGGGCAAAGAGGTCTCCGTCAAGCCCGGCGAAGTGACCAAGATCAAGGTCGACGCTTCACAACTTGGCCAAGCGGAAACGGATATGGCGGTGCCGATCACGGTCGATCGCCAGAAGCGCACCGCCCAGGTCTCCGTCATCGCGGACTTCGGCAAGCGTCTTGAGGCGGCCCTGGCCTTCAAGTCGCCGATCGCCCAAGGCATCGCGAAGGGCATCGTCGAAGCCGGTCGACGCCGCGAGACCGATCTCCCGTACGCCACGATGCTCCGACAAGCCGAAGACCTAGAGAAGGGCGTCGTCAAACCCGAACAGATCGAGCAGATCGACTATGCCGAACAGGATTCGGTCCCGATGCGCGTCGCCATCCCGAAGGGCCTCCAGGGTTCGGGGACGATCGTCATCGCTATGCACGGAGCTGGAGCCTCCGAGAACATGTTCTTCGAGAGCTACGGTGCAGGCCTCGCCGTGCGGGAAGCGCTCAAGCGGGGCTGGGTATTTATTGCGCCGCGTGCAGGCGCGGGGAGCGCGAAGGCTGCACTCACATGGCTCAAAGAAAAGCGCAACATCACGCCTTCTCGGGTGTTCGTGATGGGCCACAGCATGGGCGGAGGCTTGGCGCTGACGACCGGCAACCTCGATCCGAAACCGGCCGCGTTGGCCCTGTTCGCACCGGCGGCGCGATCGGTTGGAACCGGCTTGGCGGGTACGCCGATCTTCTTGGCCGTCGGAAAGCAGGAGATGGGGATGTTGCTCGGTGGTGTCCAGAGCCTGGCGAAGTCGATGGAGGGCAAACCTGGGTTCGAGTATAAGCAATTCGATCCCTGCGAGCACCTCATGATTGTCGCGGATGCACTCCCGGACGCCTACCGGTTCTTCGACACCTACGCCAAGTGATCGTCTTTCTCCACACGAACGATCTTCACGGGCAGTTGACCGACGCCCTCGCGGCTCGCCTTGCCGAGTTGCGCGTGGACGCCGATCTGTTCGTGGACACCGGTGACGCGATCAAGGCGGGCAATCTCGCGGTTCCGCTGGCGCCGGAAAGAGCGTGGCCGCGGCTGCGCATGGCCGGTTGCGATCTCGGAACACTGGGGAACCGTGAGTCGCACCCGATCGAGGCGGCGTTTCGTGCGAAGCTCGCCGGTCTCGGTCACGAAATCCTGTGCGCGAACCTGCGTCGCAAGGATACCGGCGAGTTGGTGTTTTCGGCGTCGACTGTCCGTGAGATCCAAGGTGTCCGAGTCGGCTTTGTGGCCGCGATGGTCCCGATCGTGACTGCCCGGATGGCGACCGCGCCCGCGAGTGCGTACTTGTGGGACTCGCCGATTCCGGCGATCGCTGATGCCGCCCGCGCGCTTCGGCCGGAGGTTGATCTGCTGGTCGCCCTGACTCACATCGGGCTTCGGCAGGATCGCGCGCTGGCGGAAGCCTGCCCCGAGATCGACGTGATCTTCGGCGGCCACTCCCACGATGTCCTGGAAGAGCCGGTGCGAGTCGGCTCGGCCTGGGTCGTGCAGGGCGGCTCGCACGCGCGGTTCGTGGGCCGTTGGGCTTGGGACCCGAGCACGCGGGTCTTGAGCGGTAGGCTGATTCCGTTGAAGTCGGACGAAACTCTCGAAAGCGTACGACGTCATACGGATGACGGCTCATGATGAGAAACACCGCGAGGCTGAATCTGAGGATGCCCCTCCGCGCTTCGACATTGGACACTCTGCTCGATCACGACAGTGACGAAGCGTTGGTTGCACGGGCCCGTGCCGGCGAATTTGCGGCCTTCGAACAACTGTTCGAGCGGCATCGCCTCCTCGTGTACCGGTACGCCTACCAGATGGCGCCACGGCGAGACGATGCCGAAGATATCGTGCAGGAGGTGTTCGTGCGCGCCTATCAGAACCTGCATCGATATCGGGATGAGGCCAAGTTCACGACGTGGCTCCTGCGCATCGCGACCAATCACGGAACCGACCGCGTCCGCATGAATCAGCGACGACAGTCCCTGGAGCAACAAGAGGCCGGAGGTGCCCTGACCTGGATGACGGTCGGGAGTGAAGACGACCCCGTCGCCAACTTGGAAGCCGATCGCCGAGTCCATGCGCTGCGGCGCGCCCTCGCCGCACTTCCGATCCATCACCGCAACGCCATCATCCTTCGCGACATCGAAGAGCGTGACTATCCCGATATTGCCGAGATCCTTGGCTGTACGGTAGGAGGAGCGAAACTCCGTGTCCTCCGAGCCCGGCGCGCTCTGCGCGACCGAGTTGCCCCTCTCCTCGGGGAGGATTCCGAATGAACCGACGCGACGAACTCATCCAGCATGCCTTCGGGGAGTTGCCCGAAGACCGATCCCGGCGCCTCGAAGCGAGCGAGGCTCGCGATCCCCGACTCGCCCGGGAAGCCGACGCGCTTCGGCAACTTCGAGCCGATCTCCGGGGTCTGCGCGACATCCCGGAGTGCCAGCTTTCGGCCGAGCGGATGCGTGACGCCGTTCTCCGCTCCGAGATGAAGGCTCGTCCTCGCCTCTCGCCAGTCTGGCTAGGCGCACCGGTTGCCGCAGGTCTCGCCGTGCTCGGGATGTTTCTCCTTCGGGCCGACGACGTTCCCCAACTCCCGGTGGCGACCTCGACCGTCGAGCTCGGTGCCTCGTCCCGGCCCGAGTCGGGCGCAGACTTCGTCTTGGCCGGTGCAAAGAGCGCGTTCGACGTCGTGGGCAAGACCAACACGATCGTTCCGACGTCGACGGCCGCAACGGACTCCCCCGCCACCGTCGCCGTCAACATCCACCGACGACCCGTTCGGATCAGCCGGCGAACCGAAGCTCGCAAGCCTCGGCCCGAGCGCTTCGTTCGCGAGAGTTCGCCCCCGGCTCCGGTCGGTCCCGTCGCGTCGGCAACCCCGGAGCCCGGGCCGGTCGATCCGGTCGGCATCGTCATCATCGAGACAACGGACTCGTCCGGAGAGATCCGGGCCAATGAGGTAGAAACAGCCAGCCATGTCGTTATCGGCGGTTAGTTTCGGCGTCGCGTGTCTCTTCGGCCAGGGCGGGCTTTCGCCCGACGAGTTGAAGACGTGGGATCGACTTGCGGCTTCGTGCGTGACCCTCGAACAGGGTGCGATCGGGGCGACCGGCAGTGCGGTCCTCATCGCCAACGATGGCCGCTTTCTGGCCCACCGCTCGAACGTCAATTCCAACGTCGTCAGTGGGCGGTTGCGGTCGGGCAAGCTGATCACGTTGAGGCTTGAGTTCGTCGATGATCCGACCCAGTTGGTGCTTCTTCAAGCCGACGGCTGGTCCGAGAGCGCGATGACGCCGATCAGCGTCGCCGATCCGCGGTCGCTCGCAGGACGCACCGTGATCGCGGCGCTCGCGACCGGTCCGATTCGAGGCGAGTTCGTGTCCTCCGACCGAGCCGGCATCATGCGACCCAGCCTACGCTACGTTCCGCTCTCGGAAATCCGGTTCGAGGCCACGAGTCAGCGCATCGGCGGCGCGATGGTCTTCACCTACGACGGCCGCCTCGCCGGAGTGATGAGCGCCACGCTGGAACCGATGCCATCGATCGGTGAGATCAACCGAACGCTTCAGAATACGTTGAACGAAGTTCGTCGATTTGGACCCCAGAACATGGCGGTGGGCTACTCGCTCGGCGTCGATGTACTCCAGCGCGTCGTCGAGGGATTCCTCTCCCCCTCGCGACGCCCGGAGCATCCCGCGATCGGGGCCTTCTTCCGTGACGCGGCGGGACAAGGCGCGCTTATCGACAGCGTGCTGCCGAACTCGCCGGCCTCGCTCTCCGGGCTTCGCCCCGGCGACATCGTCGTTCGCGCCGATTCGACGACCATCAACGACCAGTTCGACCTCGCGGTCTTCCTGTTCAAGCAGAAAGTCGGCGCGAGGATCCAACTTCAGGTTCGCCGGATGGCCGAGCAGGCGACCCTGGCGATCACGATCGGTCGCCAGTAGTCGCGAGCGCTACTTGAAGAAGTCGAACGTCTCGAGCTTCTGCTTCAGCCTCTGCAGGAACCGTCCGGCCAGCAGTCCGTCGATCAGCCGGTGGTCGTACGTCAGGACCAGATTCATGATCGATCGAACCCCGATCATCTCGTCGACGATGATCGGCATCTTCTTGATCGTGTAGGTGCCGAGAATCGCCGCCTGGGGCGCATTGATCATCGGGGTTCCGAGGACCGCGCCGTAGGAGCCTGGATTGGTCAGGGTGAAGGTGCCTCCCTGGACGTCGGCCACGCTCAGCGAACTCGACCGCGCACGGGCGGCGATGGTTTCGAGGTCCTTCGCGATCCCGATCAGGGTCTTTGACTGGCAGTCGCGAATCACCGGCACGATGAGTCCCTGATCGCCCTTCTCGCCGAGCGAAACCGCGACGCCCATGTGCACGGCCCGGCTCATGACGATCTGATCGCCCTGGAGCGAGGCGTTGACGAGCGGAAACTCCTGGAGGGTCTCCGTGATAGCCTTGATGAAGAACGGGGTGTAGGTGAGTTTGACCCCGAACTGCTCAGGGAACGAATCCTTGTTTCGCTCACGGAACTTCACCATGTTCGTGACGTCGACTTCGGCAAGGGTGCTCACCGTCGGCACTGCCGAACTGCGGACCATCGCTTCCGCGATCATCTTGCGCATCCCCGCAAGCGGCACGATCTCCTGGTCCGGACCGGCCGCGACCGGGGCGACGTCCTTGACTTCGATCTTCGTCACGGGAGCGCTGGACCCGCCCGTGCGTCTTGCGAGATACGCTTCGACATCCCGCTTCGTGACCCGGCCACCCTGTCCCGTGCCCGAGATACCGGCAAGTTCGGAATCGCTGATGCCGAGCTCTTTCGACATCGCGCGGACGACGGGTGTGTACCACTTGCGATCCCCGGAAGCCACGGGTGCGGTCGACGTCGTTTCGACGGTCGTTTCGGTCTTCGGCTCCGGCTTGGGCTCGTCCTTCGCGGGAGTCGGGGTTTCGGCGACCGGCTTTTTTGCGGCCCCGTTCGATTCCTCGATCAGGCCCATCGCGTGGAAAACCTCTACCGGGCTACCTTCGGGAATAAGGATCTTGACCAGCACACCCGAGGCTGGAGCCTGAAGTTCGGTGTTCACCTTGTCCGTCATGATCTCGACGACCGGCTCGTCTTCCTTGACGAAGTCCCCTTCCTTTTTGAGCCAGCGGCTCACCGTTCCCTCGTGTACGCCTTCGCCCAATTCGGGCATCAAGATCTCGACCGGCATTTTCCGATTGTAGCAGGCGAGGCCGGGCTGCAACCAACGTAACCGCCGGCCCTTACCGTGCGTCCGAAGCTCATGCGGACGTTACTCGGACTCGTGTTGGTGCTCTCGATCGCGACGGCCCAGACCCCTCCGGCCGCGCGCCAAGAGAGCCCTCGCAAGGACCCACCCCGGGCCTACCGTTTCCCCGTTCGCCACGCCGATCCGTACCTGATCGGTGCTTTGTTGCAAGGTATCCCCGTGCTCGAACCTGAGATCTCGACCATTCTCGGGTTCGCCGGTTTGCCGACGCCGCCTTCGGGTGCGTTCCGCCTTCTCCCGCCGGGTCGCATCTTCGTCAACCCGACCGATAACGCGATCTGGTTCATCCCGGAAAACTGAAGCGACGCCGATGCGCATCGGTAAGCTGGGGGGATGAAGCACGCTTGGCCCTCCATTCTCATCCTCGGCATTGCCTCCTTCGGCTTCGCTCAGCCGGTCGCCAAACCCGACGACGTCAAGTCCCCGGAAGCGATCCTGGCCGCGGTTTACGATGTCATCTCGGGATCGGCGGGGCAGAAGCGTGACTGGGATCGCATGCGCTCGCTCTTCGCTCCGGACGCTCAGCTGAGCGCCGTCGTCAAGCGTGGCGGTGCCGAAGCGGCCACCCGGATCGTGATGACGGTGGAGGACTACGTCAAGAACTCCGGTCCTGCGCTCGAATCGCGGGGGTTCTTCGAGAAGGAGATCGCGCGGCGCATCGAGAGCTTCGGGGGGATCACCCACGTCTGGAGCACGTACGAGGCCCGAACGAAGGTCGACGACGCCAAGCCGCTGATGCGCGGCATCAACAGCATCCAGCTCATGAATGACGGGAAGCGCTGGTGGGTCGTCTCGATCTACTGGCAACAGGAGAGCGCGGCCAACCCCCTCCCGGAGAAGTACCTCAAATCGGGTTCCTGACCCGTGGGGCGCGGCGGCTAGCCGCCGCGACCGAGCAGGCCTCCGGTACCGCCGGGGCGGTTGATCGTGATCAAATTCTCCCATCGCTGGGCCGCCTCGACCCCGCCTTGGCCGGGCCTTTGGTACAGGAAGCGCAGCCATGTGCCTCCCGAGCCGATGACGCGGAAGCGGAACTCCTGGATACCGGGCGCGCCCGGCATGTTCCGACCGCGAATGGTTCGTGAGCCGATCTGCTGGAGGAGTCCGGCGTCTGTCTGGGCGAGGCTCCACGTGTAGCCGGTCGACGGATTCGAAGTCAGCTGAACCACCAGAATATCGCCCACATCGAGGTTGCACTGCCCGTCGTTGTCGCCATCGCGGAGGGTCACGGTCTTCGACCGGGCGCGGTCGATGACCACGAGAAGCTGAAAGGTGTCGGCGGGCGGGATGCCTCCCGAGCCGAAGGGGCGACTATAGACCATGCGCAGGGCCTCACCACCCGCGTTCGCGGCCCGGAACCGGAACACCATCTTGCCCGGAGCGCCCATCATTCCGGAATCGCTCCCTTGGAATCGGCCCCGACCGATCTGTGGCAACAGATAGGGGTTGTTTTGGACGACCTGCCAGCTATAGCCAGTGCTCGGATTGGCGTTGAGTTGGACCACGAGCGTATCGCCTGGATTGAGTGTGACCTGGGTGTTGCCGTCGCCTTCGGTGACGGTCACGGTGTTCTGGGCCAGAACAGCCAAGGAAGTCATCGAGAGCAGGACTGCGACAAGAAACCTCATGAGGCCAAGTTCGCCGGACCACGCGGACTTCCTGCCGCCTCGGTAAGCTCGAGGGAATGAAGGCGGCCTTGCCCAAGATTCCGGAAGTCGAGCGTGCGGTCGAGCGCTTTGTCGAGACGTTCGGACGAAGACCTTCTCACGTCGCCGTCGCGCCTGGGCGGGTCAATCTGATCGGCGAGCACACCGATTACCACGACGGATTCGTCCTCCCGGCCGCGATCGATCGGTGGGTCGTCGTCGCGGCTACCCGTGCCGACGGGCTGTCCGATCTGAGAACGTCGCTCCATGGATCGCCGGCGCGGTTCGCCGCCGCGGCTCCGGTTCGCAGAGATCTCCCCGATTGGGGCGCTTATCCCGCCGGGGTCGCGTGGGCGTTCGCCGAACGCGGCACGCCGGTCCCCGATGTGCAGGCGACGATCGAGTCGGATCTGCCGGAGGGAAGCGGGCTGAGCAGCAGCGCCGCGATCGAGATGGCGTTCGCTGTCCTTTGGCGGATGCTGGGAAGCGTGGCGATCGACGATGCCGGTCTCGCTGCCCTTGGCCGACGCGCCGAGAACGCGTTTGTCGGCATGAATTGCGGCATCATGGACCAGACTGCGAGTCTGTTCGGACTGGCCGATCACGCGCTCCTCATCGACACGCGCATACCCGGGAGGCCCGAGCCGGTCCCGCTACCGGAGGACTTCGGACTCGTCGTCTGCGAGACCGGGGTCAAGCACGCGCTTGCGAGTAGCGCCTACAACCAGCGACGCCGCGAGAGCGAAGCTGCTGCGACCCAATTGGGGGTGGAGTGCCTCCGAGACGCGACCTTGGAGTCGATCGAGGAGCGTACGGTTGACTTGGGCCCAATCGGGACTCGCCGCGCGCGTCACGTTGTGACGGAGAACGCGCGGGTCGTTTCTTTTCGCGCGGCGATGGGGGCCGGAGATCTCGCTGCGATGGGCGCGCTGATGCGGGCCTCGCACGCGAGCCTGCGCGACGATTACGAGGTGTCATGCGCCGAGCTGGACGCGATGGCCGACGCGGCGAACGGTGCCCCGGGGTGCATCGGCGCGCGAATGGTCGGCGGAGGATTCGGTGGAGCCTGCCTCGCGCTCGTCGCGGGCTCACGCATCGACGAATTCTGCACGGCCTCCGAGGCTCGCTATCGCGACGCGACCGGGGTTCCCGGTCGGTTCCTCGTTGTACGGGCCGTCGCCGGCGCCACCGTCTCTGAGTGGTGATCAGAGGCTGCGAAGGCGCACCGCGGCGTCTTCGGGGGTTAGATCACGTTGAGGTTCCGCGAGCAATTCGTAGCCGACCATGAACTTGCGAACCGTCGCCGAGCGCAGCAGCGGCGGGTAGATGTGGGCGTGAACCGTCCAGGCCGATTCGTGACGGGACCCGACCGGGGCCCCGTGCCAGCCCATGCTGTAGGGGAAGCTGGTGTCGAACAGGCGATCGTAGCGCGTCAGCAGATCTTGGAGGAGCACGGCGAGATCGATCCGCTGGTCCGCATCGAGGGCAGAGAACCGCGGGGTCTGACGGGTCGGTAGGATGAGGCTCTCGAAGGGCCACACCGCCCAGAACGGAACCAGAGCGATCCACTCCCGGGTCCGCGCGACGGCGCGCGGGCCATCGATTTCGCGCGCAGTCACCTCCGTCAGCAAGGGGATGCCCTGGGTTTCGTACCAGGCGGCCTGGGATCGCTCCTCACGTTCGACCAGCGTCGGAATCGCATCCGACGCCCAAATCTGACCGTGCGGATGAGGATTCGAGCAACCCATCGCCTCGCCCTTGTTCTCGAAGATCTGCACCCATCGCCAGCGGCTTTCGAGCTCGAGTGTCTGGGCGTGCCACGTCTCGACAACGGCTTGGATTTCGGGGACCGCCATGTCGGCGAGGGTGAGATCGTGGCGGGGCGAGAAGCAGACGACCCGGCACTCACCGCGTACGGCTTCGGCCCGGAAGAGACGATCTTCCGAAGGAGCCTCGCTCTTCGGTAGGAGGGCAGGGAAGTCGTTCGCAAAGACGTAGGTGTCCGAGTACGCGGGATTCCGGTTGCAGCCGGCGCGGGAGTTTCCCGGACACAAGGTGCAGTCCGGATCGTACGTGCGGCGCGGTTCGGGCACGCTCTCCTCGGCACCGAGCCAGGGTCGAGCCGTCCGATGGGGCGAGACGAGGACCCACTCATCCGTCAGCGGGTTGTATCGCCGATGCGGACTCACGATTCCCCGACGAATCGACGCATGGCGTTCAAGGTTTGATCGCTGACATGGTGCTCGATCCCCTCCGCGTCGATCTCCGCGACGTCCGGGGGAACCCCGAGCTTGGCGAGAAATCGCAGGACCATCGCGTGGCGTTCTCTCGAGGCGGCGGCGAGGGCGCGGCCCTCATCGGTAAGAAAGACGCTGCGGTAGGGTTGTGCCGTCACGAAGCCCTCGCGCTGGAGCCGCTGGAGGGTCTTGCTGACGGTGACCGCGCTGATGTCGAGACGCTCGGCCAGATCGACGGCGCGCGCCTCCCCCCGTTCGAGGATCAGGGCGTCGATCATCTCGACGTAATCCTCTGCCGTCTCCCGGCTGTGATCCTGCCGCGTCCGCGCGAACCGATTCACCGACATCGCGGGGAGTTTATCCCGGAATCTCCTTCCAGGAGATGAAGGGACACCGAATGGGAGCCTTCCGGCTCCCGGCCGCTATCCCGGAATCTCCTTCCAGGAGATGAAGGGACACCGAATGGGAGCCTTCCGGCTCCCGGCCGCTATCCCGGAATCTCCTTCCAACTATATCCACACTTCTCCTCCAGTGGAGGAGAAGTCGGTGAGGGCTGAGCCCGAACCGGTTGAGGAGGCCGGCTACGAACCGGACAAGACGCCACCTCACCCGGTTCGCTTCGCTCACCGACCTCTCCCCCTGAGGCGGAGAGGTTCGGCGTGAACCCTATTCCTATTGCCTTCACGACATCCACACTTCTCCTCCAGTGGAGGAGAAGTCGGTGAGGGCTGAGCCCGAACCGG
>ERZ761602.2084-NODE-2084-length-33110-cov-5.187415_pt1 | contig 33110 bp, 25 predicted proteins | sample MGYA00512165_ERZ761602 | MGnify/ENA primary metagenome ERZ761602 (study PRJEB28899, sample SAMN02445085) | bioreactor sludge metagenome | biome: EBPR sludge; isolation source: Thorneside wastewater treatment plant | place: Australia: Brisbane, Thorneside...
GAGGGAGGCGAGGATGGATTTCATTGTGGTTTGTGGGCGCCGCGCCCGGCGGCGGCCGCGCGCTCCCCGGGACTGAGCATGCGGTTGAAGGTGGCGCCGAAGCCGACCGTTTGGCGGTAAGCGTAGCCCTGCCAGGGATCCTTTCCTTCCAGGCGGGGATCGCCGGTCCGCGCCAGGTAGTCGCGCAGTTCGGACCAGAGCCGAGCCTTCACGGCGGCGTACGCCGGGTCCGCGGCGAGATTCCTCACCTGGTGTGGATCGGCCCGGACGTCGTACAGTTCCTCGAGCGGCCGCCGGCCGTAGCACCACGCGAATTCGCGCGGAAAGCGCCGCTGGTTGGCGGCGAGTTCCATGAAGTCCTTGATCGGGGCGCCGTCGACGTCGCCATGCGGAGTCTTGTTGGACGAAATGAAATCGGGACCGCCGGTCGGCCACCGTTCCGGCTCGAAATTGCGCAGGTAGAGAAAATCGTACGTCCGCAGGCCGCGGATCGGATACGTCGCTCCGTCGGGCCGGCACCAGGTGTGGCGCTCGAGCGCGGTGTAGGCGCGATCGCGCTCCGGTTCGACGCGGCCGGCGCGACCGGACTCGAGCAGCGGGAGGAGGCTGCGACCCGCGAACCCGGCCGGGAGCGGCACACCCGCCGCGGCGAGAAACGTGGCGGCGAAATCCACGTGCCAGACGAAATCGTCGACGACCCGCCCGCCCCGCACGAGCCGGGGCCAGCGGATCGCGAGCGGCATGCGCACGCCGGGATCGTACAGGTTCACCTTGGCGCGCGGGAATGCCATGCCGTTGTCGCTGGTGAGCACCACGAGGGTGTTGTCGGCCTCGCCGGTGGCCTCGAGCAGGGCGAGCACGCGCGCGAGCTGCCGGTCGTACCACTCGATCTCGAGCGCGTAGTCGAGCAGGTCGCTGCGCACCTCCGGCGTGTCCGGCCAGTAGGGTGGCACGTCGGCATCCTCCAGCCGTTTGCCCGCGCGCAGTCCCGCGCCGGCCTCGAACACGCGATGCGGCTCGGTGACGCCGACCCAGAAGAAGAAGGGCCGGCCCGCGGACCGGTCGCGCAGGAAGTCCGCAAAGTTGGCGGCATAGTCCCGCTGGTCCAGGGCCGCGTGCGGCGCAGGGGAATGGAGGCGGCGGTTGTATTCCCGCCCGAGCGGCGGACGCGGCAGCCCGCCCGGTTCCCACTCGCCCGGCCCCCACCCCTTCCCGGTCCAGCCCGTGTCATAGCCCGCGTCCTGCAACGCGTGCGTGAACGGCGGATATGCCGCCGGCATCGTACCGTAGAGCACGCCGCCCTCCCCGACCTGCCAGATGTGGCGGCCGGTGAGCACCGCGCTGCGCGAGGGCGTGCACGACGGGCAGGCGGCGAACGCATGCGTGAAGCGCACGCCGGCGCGCGCCACCGCATCGAAGGCCGGCGTGCGCACCATCCGGCTGCCCTCCGCGCTGGTGTCGCGCCACGACTGATCGTCGGTGATGACGAAGAGGACATTCGGCCGGGCGCCGTCCGCCGCGGCAAGCCGCGCCAGGAACAGAGCCAGAACGAGCAGCCCGCACCCGGACAAGGCGAGCGGGCGCCGGCGGGCGGGACGGGGCGGCGCGAACGACGGCGTCATGAAGGAAAGGCGGCGGAAACGAAACCGATGCGGTCTGAAAACGTTTACAGGATTCACCGCCAGCGCTGTCAACGGGATAAGTCGCCGCTGGCGGCTCACAACGCCGCCAGCAGCCCGCCGTCGACAAAGAGGATCTGGCCGTTGATGAAATCGGAGGCGGGCGACGCGAGGAACACGGCGGTACCGACGAGCTCCCGCGGCTCGCCCCAACGGCCCGCCGGCGTCCGGTTCGCGATGTAGCGTTCCCATTGCGGATCGACGGTGAGCACGCCGGTGAGCTGGGTGCGGATGTAGCCGGGCGCCAGCCCGTTCGCCTGGACGTTGTACCGCGCCCACTCCACCGCCATGGCGCGCGTGAGCATCTTCAGCCCGCCCTTGGCCGCCGCGTAGTTGCCGATCGTCGGGCGGGAGATCTCCGAATTGAGCGAGCAGAGATTGATGATCTTGCCGCGGCGCCGGGCGATCATCCCCGGTGCGATGGCCCGCGCCACGAGGAACGCGCTGGTGAGATTCACGTCGAGCACCCTCTGCCAGTCCGCCAGCGGCATCGACTCCAGCGGGGCGCGACGGTGGATGCCGGCATTGTTGACGAGGATATCGACCGGGCCGACTTCCGCCTCGAGCGTGCGCGTGGCCGCCGCCACCGACTCCTCCCGTGCGACATCGAAAACGCGACCTTCGACACGGCAACCGTCGGCGCGCAGCGTGGCGACGGCCGCCCCGAGCCGCACCGGGTCGATATCGTTCAGCACCAGCTCGGCGCCCGCGGCGGCAAGACCGCGGGCGAGCGTCAGCCCGATGCCCTGGCCGGAGCCGGTGACGAGCGCGCGCCGGCCGCGCAGGGAGAAGAGTTCGGGGACGGCGGGGGCCTCCCCGCCGGATGGGGTGACGCTCATGCCCGAGGCGTGGCGAAACCGGTCGCCGCCGGCGAGCCCAATTCCGCCCGCCGCCCGCCCGCGCGATTCAAGTTGACGGCCCTCCGGGTGGTAACGTTTACAGGATTCCCTGCTCCGGAGCGTAATACCCCTGCTTCATGCCGCCCTCCGCTTTCCGCCTCGCCGGACCGCCCGCCGGTTTCACCTCCGGCTCCACCGTCATCACGCCGGCGGACCTGACCGGCGACACCTCCGGGCGCGAGACCGGGATGGAGTTTGGCCTGCTGCGGCAGCATCCGGGAGAGCTGCACCGCGAGGCGTCGGCGCTCGAAACTGCCTGGGTGCTGCTGCGCGGCACCGCGGTGCTCGACTTCGACGGCCGGCGCGCCGAGGTGAGGCGCGCCGATGTCTTCGACACTCCCCCAACGACCCTTCACCTGCCGCGAAACGTCCGGGTCGCCGTTCAGGCGGGCGACGAAGGAGCGGAATGGGCCGTCGTTCGCACGGCCAACGAGCGGCGCTTCGAGACGCGGCTCTTCGTGCCGGCGGAGGACCGTCCCGAGTACCGTGGCTCCGGCCTCGTCCAGAACGCCGCGCTGCGAAACGTGCGGCTGATCTTCGACCGTGCGGTGCGGCCGGAATCCAACCTCGTCCTCGGCGAGGTCGTGAATTACCCGGGCCGCTGGTCGAGCTATCCGCCGCACCATCACGACCAGCCTGAGATTTACCATTACCGGTTCACCGCGCCGGCGGGCTACGGCCACGCGGAGCTGGGCGAAGACGTCCTGAAGGTGCGGGACGGCGACACGGTCGTCATCCCGCCGGGCCGCGATCACGCGCAGGTGTCGGCGCCGGGCTACGGCATGTATTATCTCTGGATGATCCGGCACCTGCCGGGAAACCCCTACACCGGCTTCACGTTCGCCCCCGAGCACCAATGGACGCTCGATCCGGCCCGCCAGGGCTGGCGGCCCGCCCAGCCTCCTCCCGGACTCTCATGAAGAAGACCGTCACCCTCAACATGGCCGCGGCGCTGGTGCGTTTTCTCCAGCAGCAGTATATCCGCCGCGACGGCGTCGAGCACCGGCTGATCCACGGCGTGTGGGGTATCTTCGGCCACGGCAACGTCACCGGTTTCGGCCAGGCGCTCGAGGAGCACGGCGGCCGGGGCCTGCCCTACTTCCAGGCGAAGAACGAGCAGGCGATGGTCCACGCCGCGGTCGCCTTCGCCAAGACGCGGCAACGGCTGGGCACGTTTGCCTGCACCAGCTCCATCGGACCCGGCGCCACCAACATGATCACGGGCGCCGCCGTCGCCACCGTGAACCGGCTGCCGGTGCTGCTCCTGCCCGGGGACATCTTCGCCAACCGCATCCCGGGCCCGGTGCTGCAGCAGCTCGAGTATCCGTCGAGCCAGGACGTGAGCGTCAACGACTGCTTCCGGCCCGTCTCCCGTTATTGGGACCGCATCAATCGTCCCGAGCAGATCCTGGCCGCGCTGCCCGAGGCGATGCGCATCCTGGCGGATCCGGTCGAAACGGGCGCCGTGACGCTCGCGCTCCCCGAGGACGTCCAGGCCGAAAGCTACGCCTACCCGGAGCATTTCTTCGCGCGTCGCGTTTACACGGTCGAGCGGCCCGCGTGTTCGTCCGCGAGCCTGGCCGACGCCGTCGCACTCATCCGCGCCGCGCGCCGTCCGTTGCTGATCGCCGGCGGCGGCGTGCATTACAGCGAGGCGGTGCGCGACCTCGACGCCTTCGCCGCGGCCACCGGCATCCCGGTCGCCGTCACGCAGGCCGGCAAGGGTGCCCTCCTCGATGCGCACGCGTGCTGCGTGGGTGCGGTCGGCGTCACCGGCACCGCCGCGGCCAACGCCCTCGCGATCGACGCCGACCTCGTCATCAACGTCGGCACCCGGCTCAGCGACTTCACCACGGCGTCGAAATCTCAGTTCCAGCACCCGCGCGTGCGCTTCATCGGCGTCAACGTCCATGCCGCCGACGCCCACAAGCACGGCGCCGTGCCGCTCGTCGGGGATGCGCGCACCGTCCTCCGCCAGCTCACGCGGGCGCTCGCCGGCTGGCGCGCCCCGTCGGCCCATCGCGCCGCCGTCCAGCGGCAACGCGAAGCCTGGGACCGCACGCGCGCGACGCTCGTCGCCCCGAAGCGCGGCGTGCCGCTCACGCAGGCGCAGGTCATCGACGAGCTCAATCGTGCCTGCGGCGCGGCCGGCACCGTGATCCACGCCTCGGGCGGAATCCCCGGCGACATCCACAAGCTGTGGCGCTCGCACGCCCCGACGGATTACCATTCGGAGTACGGGTATTCGTGCATGGGGTACGAGATTGCGGGTGCGCTGGGCATCAAGCTGGCCGCGCCGAAGCGCGAAGTGTACGCCTTCCTGGGCGACGGCAGCTACCTGATGCTGCACACGGAAATTGTCACCGCCGTGCAGGAAGGCCTGAAACTGACCATCGTCCTCGTCGACAACCACGGCTTCGGCTGCATCCAGGGGCTGCAGCGGGGTTGTGGCGGCAACAGTTTCGGCAACGAGTTCCGCCGCCGCCGGGGACGCGAGGGCCGTCTCGAGGGCCGGCCGGTCGAGGTGGATTTCGCGCGCAATGCCGAGAGCCTCGGCGCCACCGGCCTGCGCGCCGGCACGCCCGCGGAGCTGCGCGCGGCGCTCGAGCAGGCGCGCGCACTGCCGGGCGTGGTGCTGATCTTCGTGACGACGCCGGCCGATGTCCGCCTGCCGGGCTATTCCTGGTGGGATGTGCCGGTCTCCGCGACGTCGAAGCTCCCGGGCGTGCGGTCCGCCCGCGCCGCGTACGACCGCGCGGTGCGCAGGCAACGGTTCTACTACTGAGCAGGGTACACCCTTCATGCCCGCCTCCCTTCTCCATCGCGACTGCCTGGTCGGCGCCAATCCGATCATCTGGAGCAACGACGACTTTGCCGAGCTGGCTGGCGACGTGCCGCTCGACACCATCCTGCGGGAGATGCGCACCGCGGGATACGCCGGCAGCGAGCTGGGCCACGCGTACCCGCGCACCCCCGAGGCGCTGGCCGTTCCTCTCGCGCGGCATGGCTTGCGGCTGGTGAGCGGATGGCACAGCACGCACCTGGCGTCGCGCGACCTCGCGGGCGAGGAGGCCGCGTTCCGGACCCATCTCACGCTGCTCAAGACGCTCGGGGCGCGGGTGGCGATCGTCGCAGAATGCACGCGCTGCATCCACGGCGACCGCACCGCGGCGCTGGGCTTCGGCGACCGGCCGGGACCGAGGCTGGAGGCAGCCGAATGGGATCGTTTCATCGCCGGGCTCCGGCGTCTCGCGGAAGTGGCGGCGGCCGAGGAAATGGCGATCGTCTATCACCATCATATGGGAACGGTGGTCCAGGGGGAGGAGGACCTCGAGCGGCTCCTTGCCGCGGCCCCCGACGTCCGGCTGCTGCTCGATCCCGGCCACCTCGCCTTCGCCGGGATCGATCCGGTGGCGGTCGCCCGCCGTCATGCGCACCGCATCGGCCATGTCCACCTCAAGAGCGTCCGTGCCGACGTCGTCGCGCGCGCGCGCCGGGAGGGCTGGTCGTTCTGTCGCGCCGTGACGGAGGGCGTCTTCACCATCCCGGGGGACGGCGCGGTGGATTTTCCCGCGCTCTTCCAACTGCTCGCGGCGGCCGACTATCGCGGCTGGCTGGTGGCGGAGGCCGAGGAGGATCCGGGTCGCGTCCCCGCGCTGCCGAAGGCGAGGATCGCGCGGGAATTCGTCCGCCGTCACGCCGGGGTGTAGGCCCACCGTTCGTCTCCCCGCATTTCTCATGAAACATTCCCGCATGGCGCAGATGACCGCGCTCGGCGCCGACTGGTGGAACGATTCCGGCGTGCCGGACGAGCTGGCGGAGGCCGTGGGTTTCGGGGCCGTCGGAGGCACGTCGAATCCGGTGATCGTGTCCCAGGCCGTGAAGGCACAGCCGTCGCTTTGCCACCCGATCATCGACCGGCTGGTGTCCGAGAATCCCTCCGATACGGAGGATGACATCGCGTGGAAACTGATCCACGCGCTCGCCCGCGATGCGGCCGCGCGACTGCAGCCGGTCTTCGAGCGCACGCGGGGCGTGAAGGGCTTCCTCTCCGTCCAGGTCAGTCCCAAGTACTATCCCAACCTGGAACTGATGGTGGAACAGGCGACGCAGCTCGCGAGCCTGGCCCCCAACATCGCGATCAAGGCGCCGGCCACCGATGTCGGCATCGCCGCGATCGAGGAGCTGACCGCGCGCGGCATCCGGATCAACGCCACCGTGAGTTTCTCCGTGGCGCAGACGCTGGCGGTCGCCGCGGCGCTCGAGCGCGGGCTGCGACGGGCCCGGCAGGCCGGGCGGGATGCCGACGCCATCCGGCCGTACCTCACGCTGATGATCGGCCGGGTCGACGACCACCTCAAGCGGGTGGCGGAGCGCGAGCGGATCGAGACCACGCCCGGTGCGCTCGACTGGGCGGGGATCGCGGTGTTCAAGCGCGCGCACCAGGTGCTGCGCGAGCGCGGCCTGCCCGGCACGCTTCTCGCCGCAGCCTACCGGCATGAAGGCCACTGGTCCCAGATCATCGGCCCCGACGTGCTGCAAACCGTGCCCTACACCTGGTGGACGAAGTTCAACGTCTCCCCGACGGAGCCGGCGCTGACCCTCGGGCAACCGGTGGATCCCGCCATCGTGGCGGAGCTGCGGGCGAAGTTTCCCGATTTCATCCGGGCCATCGACGAGCATGCCATGCGCCCGCGTGAGTTCCTCCAGTATGGCGCCACGCTCCACACGCTGAGCCAGTTTCTGGGCGGTTACGTCGATCTGCTCGCGTCGGTCCGGGCGCGCATGCTGCCGCTCTGAACGCACCCGCCGCCGTACGGTTCCCACCCGCCTTTCCGCCATGTCATCTCCGCTTTCCCCGTGTCCGATCCTCATCGACGGCGAGTGGCGCACGCTGGGTGCGTTGCCCTCGACGCCGGTCTACAATCCCTCGACCGGCGACATCATCGCGGAATGCCCGGTGGGTGGCGCGGCCGAGGTCGACGCCGCGGTGCAGGCCGCGCACGCGGCCTTCCCCGGCTGGGCGGAGACGCCGGCGGTGGAGCGGGCGCGCGTGTTCTTCCGCTACCGGCAGCTCGTGGAGAAGAACTTCGACCGGATCTGCCAGACGGTTTCACGCGAGCACGGGAAAACGCTAGCGGAAGCGCGGGGCAGCGTATTCCGGGGACTCGAGAACATCGAATACGCCTGCGGAGCACCGTCGCTGCTCTTCGGCGACACGCTCGAGAACCTCGCCCGCGGGGTCGATTGCGAGACGCTGCTGCAGCCGCTCGGCGTGTGCGTGGGCATCACGCCGTTCAACTTCCCGGCCATGGTGCCGCTGTGGATGTTCCCCCTCGCCCTCGCCTGCGGCAACACGTTCGTCCTGAAACCCAGCGAGAAGGTGCCGCTGACGGCCATCCTGCTCGGCGAGCTGCTGGTCGAAGCCGGCGTGCCGAAGGGCGTGTTCAACCTCGTCCACGGGGGACGCGAGGCGGTCGACGCCCTGCTCACGCACCCGCGGGTGAAGGCGGTTTCGTTCGTCGGCTCGTCGCCCGTGGCCCGCTACATCCACGAGACCGGCACGCGCCATGGCAAGCGGGTGCAGGCGAATGGCGGCGCCAAGAACTACCTCGTGATCATGCCTGACGCGGACGTGCCGAAGACGGTCGAGGCGCTCGCGACCGCGGCGTTTGGCTGCGCGGGGGAGCGCTGCATGGCGGGATCGACCGCGATCGCCGTCGGCGCCGCGGCGGATCGCTTGCTGCCGTCCCTGGTGGAGGCCGCGCGGGCGATCAAGGTGGGGCCCACCGACCGGCCGGGCCAGCCGGACATGGGGCCGGTGATCACGGCGCAGCACCGCGACCGGGTGCTGGGACTCGTGGCGAGCGGCGAGAAGGACGGCGCGCGCATCATCGCCGACGGGCGCGGCGTGAAGGTGCCGGAGGCGCCGCGCGGCTTCTACCTCGGCGCGACGATCGTCGACGGCGTCGAGCAGAACATGACGCTCGCCCGCGAGGAGGTGTTCGGGCCCGTGCTGAACGTGATGCGACGCGACGACCTCGACCGCGCGATCGAGATCGCCAATGCGTCCGCCTTCGGCAACGGGGCCGCGATCTTCACGAGCAGCGGCCGGGCGGCCCGCGAGTTCAAGCACCGGGTGAAGGCTGGCATGGTCGGCATCAACGTCGGCGTGCCGGCGACCATGGCGATGTTCCCGTTCACGGGCTGGGATGACTCATTCTACGGCGACCTGCACATCCAGGGCCGCGAGGCCGTGCAGTTCTACACCCAGCAGAAGGTCGTCACGAGCCGGTGGTTTGGCGAAGGCGTCGGCGACGTCTGGAAAAAATAGCGCGTCGCCGGCCAGGCCCAAGCCGCGCACCTCCGAGGGCTGCGCTCCGTCGCAGCCGGGCTGCCCTCATCGCGTCGACCCGTCGGGCCGGCGCCCGCGCCACGAAGCGGACCTACTTCGCCTTCGCCGCGCCCGGCTTGCGCTCGAGTTCCGCGAGCTTGGCGACGGCGTCGGCCTTGCCGGAGAAATCCGCCTTCGCCGCAGCCGCCGCGCGCAGGGCCGCCAGGGCGGCGGCCTCATCGCCCGTGGCGAGACTGGCGACGCCCAGGTGGTATTGGACTTCGGGATTGTCGGCGAGTCCGCGCGCCGCGGCTTGGAGATGGGGAAGCGCGCCGCGGGCATCGTTCCGCCGGAAAAGCATCCAGCCGAGGGTGTCGGCGACCGCGGGATTGGACGGATCGAGCGCGCGGGCTTTCTGTGCGATCTCGAGGGCCCGCGCCGGCTCGTTGAGTTGCTCGGCGTAGAGGTTCGCCAGGTTGTTCATCACCGCCACCGAGCCGGGATTCGCGGCGAGGTGTTTTTCGTAGAGTTCGCGCGTCTTCGCGTAGTCCTTCTTCGCGGTGAGTATCTGTCCGGCAAACAGCGCCACGAGCGGCTGCGTGCCGTGCTTCGCCACCAGGGCGTCGATCCGGGCCTGCGCGGCGGGATCGTCCAGGCTGGCGGAGAAGGCCGGCACCGCGACGGCGTACACGCCGGGATCTGCCGGCGACAATTCCGCTGCGGCCAGCGCCGCCGCCTGGGCGGCGGACCATTCCTTGCGGGCCAGGTGGATCCGCGCGACGAGGATGGGCCCGGCGGGGAGCCGTGGAAACTGCGCCGCGAGGGCCTGTGCCCGCGTGAGGGCGGCATCGAGCTTGTTCTCGCGCAGGTCGAGGTTCACCAGCTCCATCGCCGCCGCCAGCAACTGCGGGCTCTCCTTGAGCGCCGCCTCGAACGCGGCGCGCGCCTCGGCCGTCTTTGCCAGGCGCAGGTACGCGATGCCGAGGACGTAATTGAGCTGCCCCTTGTTGGGCGACGTCGGCAGGCCCGCCACCATCGACTGCACCAGGGGTTCCAGTTTCCCGAGACCGGCCATCGCTTCGACGAGCAGGAGGTAACCCTGGGTGAGGTCGGGCCGGCGGCGCACCAGCAGGTTCATCGCCTCGGCCGCGGGCTGGGGCCGGCCCGCCTTGAGGCTGAGCTGGGCGAACAACATCAGGCCGTCGACGTGGTCGGGCGCGGCCTTGATGGTCTGCTCCACGGCGGCGAGCGCGCTCGCCTCGTCGCGATTCTGGAGATGGGCCAGGGCGAGCGGATAACTCTCGACGGCGAGGCCGGGGAACGCCGTCCCGATCTGCTTGAGCGTCGCGATGCCGCCGTTGGTGTCGCCGCGGGCGAGCTGCACCCGGGAGAGCAGCAGCAGGGTGTCCACGTCGAGATTGTCGTGCTGCAGCGCCTTCTGCAGGTAGCCGACGGCCTCGTCGAACTTCCGCTCCTGCAGGGCCACCTGCGCGAGCGCGCGCCAGCCCGGGAGATAGTCCGGCGTCTTCTGCGTCATTTCCTTGAGGTAGGAAAGACCTTCGGCGGCGGCCCCGCTCTGCAGGAGGTAGCTGGCGTAGGCGAGCCGCACGACCGAGCGCGGTGGCGCCAGTTCGGCGGCGGCCTTGTGGTCGGCGAGGGCCTGCGCGGCGTTGTTCTGGCTGGCGTGAAACCGTGCGAAGGCCAGGCGGGCCTCGGGCGACTTCGGATCGGCGGCGACCGCCCGCTGCAGCGTATTCCGGACGGCCGCGACGTCGCCGCGCAGCAGCTGCAGGTTGGCTTGCGCGAGATGGAAGAAAGCCGAGGTCTTGTCCGGGAACTTCTGGAGGGCGTCCTCGGCCAGCTTGAAATCGTCCCGCTCCCGCACGGTCTCCGTCAGCAGCACCAACGCCTCCGGCAGATTCGACGTGGTCCGCAGAATCGCCTCGGCTTCCCGCCGTGCCTCGGCGGTGCGCCCGAGCGCCAGGAACAGGCGCGCGCGCTTCAGCCGGAGGGGCTGCGCGGACGGAGCCTGGAAAACGAGCTTGTTGAAGTAGGCCAGCGAGCGAACCGAGGCACCGCGTTCGTACCAGAGCAGCGCGAGCCGCTCGTTGGCCGTGGGGTCATCCGGAAACGTCTGGAGCACGTTCTGGTATTCGATGCGCGCCTTCTCGAAATCGCCCGTCCGGTAGGCCTCGGCGGCGCGTTCGAGGGAGCGGGTCTTGCGGCTTTCCTTCGAGCAGGCGCCGAGCAGACCGGCCAGCGCGACGATCAGAAGGACACGAGCGAGAGGAATGAAGTGCGGCATGGGGAACGTGAACCGGAAGGACGACCAGCCTGCGCGACTCGGTCCCGGTTGGCGAGAGCAGGCTGCGGGAAAACCACCCCGGCTCCGTCATATGACGCCGGCCCCGGCGCTCGGTTGTGCGCGAATTGAACGGTTGCGGCCGGTCGCGATTGAAACCCGCCGCGCCGGCGCCCAAGGTCCGCGCACCCCGCCTTCCCATGCGCCTCCCCTCCCCCTCCCTCGTCGTGCTCGCGCTGGCGTCCGCCCTGCCCGCTCCCGCGGCCGAAGCCGCGCTCCGCCAGTCCCTCACGCTGCACGCCTCCTTCGATCGCGAAGGCCACGCCGACTTCGCCCGCGGCGACCGCACGATCTATACGGCCGCCGAGCGCAACAAACGCGATGCGGCCGCGCCCGGCCTGCCGCCCGTCGAGGATGCACGGATCGCCCCCGGGGAGGGCCGTTTCGGAGCCGCGCTGGAATTCCGCCGGAAGATGAAGCCGCAGGTGTTCTTTCGCGGCGGCGAGAACATCGGCTACCGCGCACGCAACTGGGACGGGACCCTCTCGTTCTGGCTGCGGCTGGACCCGGACAAGGACCTCGAGCCCGGTTACTGCGATCCGATCCAGCTGGTCGCGCAGGCCTGGGGCGAGGGCAACATGTTCGTCGAGTTCAGCAAGGACCACACGCCGCGGCACTTTCGCTTCGCGATCATGGCGGTCACCAAACTCTGGAACCCGCACAACAAGAAGTGGGAGGAGATGCCCGACGCCGAGCGGCCCATGGTGCCGGTGCTGCAGCCCCCGTTTCGCCGCGATCGGTGGACCCACGTCGTCACCACCTTTGCCCACGTGAACTCCGGCGCGAAAAATGGCCGCGGCACCTTGTACCTGGACGGCAGGAAGGTCGGCAGCTTCGACGGCTGGGAGAACACCTTCAACTGGGACGTCTCCAAGAGCGCGCTGACGCTCGGCCTGTGGTACATCGGGTTCATGGACGATCTCGCGGTGTTCGATCGCGAACTGACCGAAGCCGAGGTGCGCACCCTGCACGGGCTGCCCAACGGCATCCGGGACCTGGGCGCCGTGCGCCCTTGAGGTCCGGCGCGGGCGGCGGGGACGCAGCCGGGGATTGAATTTCGCCCCGACTTCGCGCCTGATCGGCGGCCTTCCTTCCCGCCGCTCCTCCATGACTCAGCCTGCCCCGTCCTCCACCTCGCATCCGGCCGAACGCATCCTGCTCGGGCCCGGCCCGAGCCCCGTGCCGCACCGCGTGCTGCGCGCGCTCTCCGCGCCCACGCTGGGGCACCTCGACCCGCAGTACCTCGCCATCATGGACGAGACCTGCGCGTTGCTCCGGGAGGTTTTCCGGACGAAGAACGCGCTGACGTTTCCCGTCAGCGGCACGGGCATGGCCGGGATGGAGTGCACGGCCACCAACCTGACGGAGCCCGGTGACGAGGTGGTGGTGGGTGTGAACGGCGTGTTTGGCCTGCGCATGGTGGACGTGTTCGAGCGCTGCGGCGCCGTCGTGCACAAGCTGGAGGCGCCCTGGGGGGAGGTCTTCGCCCCGGCGCAGGTCGCGGCGGCGCTCGAGCAGCACCCGCGGACGAAGATCGTCGCGATCGTGCACGCGGAGACGAGCACCGGCGCGCACCAGCCGCTGGAAGGCCTGGCGGAGATCGTCCATGCGCGCGGCGCGCTGCTGCTGGTGGACGCGGTCACGAGCCTGGGCGGCCACGAACTGCGGGTCGACGACTGGGGGATCGACGCGATCTACAGCGGCACGCAGAAGTGCCTGAGCTGTCCGCCGGGCCTATCCCCGGTGAGCTTCGGCGAACGCGCCCTCGCGCGCATGGATGCGCGCAAGAGCAAGCCGCAGTCGTGGTACCTCGACGTCTCGATGCTGCGGAAGTATTACACGGGCGGAGGCGGCGGAGGGCGCGTGTACCACCACACGGCCCCGATCAACATGACCTACGCGCTGCGGGAGGCGCTGGCGATCGTCCTGGAGGAAGGCCTGGCCGCGCGGATCGAGCGGCACGCCGCCATGCACCAGCGTCTGCGGCAGGGCCTGGGCGAGCTGGGCCTCGGCTACATCCCGTCGCGCTCGCTCCACACCCTGAACTGCATCCGGATTCCGGAGGGCGCGAACGACGCCGGCGTGCGCACGCGGCTGCTGCAGGATTACGGAATCGAAATCGGCGCCGGCCTCGGCGTGATGGCCGGCAAGGCCTGGCGCATCGGCCTGATGGGGCACGGCGCCTCGGTGCGCAACGTCGACCTGGTGCTGGCCGCACTGCGCTCGGCGCTGAAATAACGCCGGGGCGAATCCGGGTGGCGGCGGCGCAGCGGCCTGTCCTCAAGCCGCTGCGAACCGGTTCGTCGTAGGTCAGCCGCCTGGGGACAGGCGGCTCCACCCCTGCTGATCTGTCCCGGCTCAGGCCGGGGCGGCGGCTTTCTTCGTCGGGTTGCGGAAGAAGATCAGGAACACCACCAGGACGATCGCGGCGCCGATGGCGGGCGTCATCCAGATCTTGTTCCAGTTGTGCGCGAGCCCGTTGACCGGGGTCGTGAGCGCGTTGGCCGCGAGCACCTGGCCGGCGAAGTAGGTGCCCACAAAGGCGCCGACGCCCCACAGGATGAAGGCGATGAAACCCTGCGCCGCGCCGCGGATGCGCTCGTTGGCCTCGTCATCGACGTAGAGCTGGCCCGCGATGAAGAGGAAATCGTAGCACGCGCCGTGGAGCAGGATGGCGGTGAAGATCAGGGCGGACTGGGCGCCGGAATCCACGCTCGCGCCGAGGGCGAAGTAGCGCAGCACCCAGCAGAGGATGCCGAGGAAGATCGTGATCTTGTAGCCGAAACGGTTGAGGAAGATCGGCAGCAGGAGGAAGAAGATCACGTCCGACACCTGCGCCAGCGACGTCTTCACCAGCATGTTCTCCCACTTCAACTGGGTCAGGTAGATGCCCAGGTTCACGAAGTAGAAGTAGAGCGGGATGCAGATCAGGAACATGCACAGGATGAAGATCGCGAACGACGGCTTCTTCAGCAGCGCGAGCGCGTCGAGGCCGAGGATCTCGCCGACGCTGACGTTGGCGCCGGTCTTCTTCGGCGGCGTGTGCGGCAACTGCAGCGAGAAGAGGCCGAAGGCGATCGAGGCTCCGCCGGCGAGGTAGAACTGGACCGGCGACTCGGCATTGCCGAGGAAGTTGAGTCCAAAAAGACCGGCGATCCAGCCGACGGCCGAGAGCATCTTCACCCGCGGGAAATCCACCTTGGGGTTGGCGAGGTGCGAAAGCGAAAGCGAGTTGCCCAGCGCCAGCGTCGGGACGTACAGCGCGCAGTAGAGGATGAGCGTCGGGTAGAACGTGGAAAAGGTGGTGCACTGCGGCAGGTAGCAGAGCACCGCGCCGCCGGCGATGCCGAGGAACGCGAGCAGCTTCTCCGAGGCAAAATAACGATCGGCGATGAGCCCCACGAGGAAGGGCGAGATCATGGCGCCGATCGCGAACGCGCCGTAGGCGAGACCGATCTGCGCGCCCTCGAACTTGAGCGTGTTGGCGAGGTACGCGCCCATGCTGACATACCATGCGCCCCAGATCAGGTACTGGAGGAACATGAAGATCGACAGGCGAACTTTGATCGACGACTGGGATAGGTTGGACATGAGGGGCGGAGGATGAGCTTGCGGGGTAAGGAGGAACGGGGAACGAAGGGATCAACGACGCGGGCGCCGCGCCGCCGGCCCGAGAGAACGGGAGGCGGGCGGAGCGGGCCGCTCGGTTTTCACCGGGAAGGATCTGCTCTCAGCCAGAATGATGCCGTTGCGGCGGCGCCGCCTGTCCCCAGGCGGCTGACGTGCGAGGGACCGGTCCGCAGCGGTTTGAGGACAAGCCGCTCCACCTTTCAGTGCGGCCGTTCTCACGGCTGGTTTGAACGCCAACTGCATGTGTCCGGGCTCAGTGCATCTCGACCTGGCAGGAGCCGATGCCACCACGGTAGAAGTTGAACTGCACGTTGGGATGGTCAGCGAGCAGCGACATCGGGACGGTGCTGTCGGGGATGCGTTTGCCGATCATGAGCGTCGAGAGCCGCTGGCCGAACGGGCTGTCGTGCATCCCAGCCTGCCAGATGGAGACCTTCTCGGCCTTCCACGTCTCGACCGGCCCGACCGTGATCGCCTTCGTCGGCACGAGGGAGATGTTGCCGCCGCCCGAGGTCCGGGCGTTCTGCGCGAGCGTGACCGGGTGCAGGTCGACCACCCGCGTGCCGAGCTTCCGGTATTCCGCGGGCGTCGGCGGCGCGTCCTTGTAGGCGCCTTCGCGTTTCACGGGATCGTTGAAGGCCCAGTGCTTGGTGTCGCCCTGGCCGCCCTGCATCACCGCGCAGCGCACGCCGTCCCAGCTTTTCACATACGCCGAGACATCGGCCTTGGGAAAGTGCAGGTTCGCATCGGGCATGACGAGCTCCCGGCTGATCCGGCTGAAGCAGAGCTCGCGATCGGCGCGTTCGAACGAGAGCGGATGCGTCACCGGGGCCTCGCGACCGTCGAGGAACCACTCGTCCATGCCCCAGAAGTGCGCCGACTTCAGGGAGAGACCGAGGGCGTTCACCATGCGCGCGACGAGCGGGAGCTGCTCCGTCGGCCCGATCGGGCCGCAGATCCCGACCGGGTTGTCCGGCGTCGACTGCTTCCACGCGGTGATGTACTCGAGGGCCTCGGCGAGGTAGAACTCCTCCAGCGTGTCGTAGAAGACGACGCGGAAGCCGTCACGGGAGAGATTCTCCATGTCGCGCGGCGTGAGCCGGGCGGCCTCCTCGATCAGGGCGCTGTCGAGCGTGGTGTAGTCCCACCAGTCAGGGGCGATCGTGCTGAGTTTGCGTGGCATGCGGATAGAGCGAATGGGTTGGGTGGAAAAGGTGCGAGCCTCAGCGGAGGGACCGTTCGTAGGCCTGGTTGACGCGGACCTTCGGGCCGAGCGCGTCCCGCAGGGGATCCGCGTCTTCGGCGCAGAAGCCCATGTGCGAATGCCGCCGCCAGCCCTCGGCGAACGTGAAACGGCGCGACATGCGGCCGACCTCGCGGGCCATCTCCTCCATCTGCCGGAGGTAGGAATTCATCCCCTGGGATGACTTGAGCCAGCCATGCTGGCTCTCGTGGCAGGCGAGGGCGTCGAGCTTTCGCTGCTGCACGGTGGCGGTGTCCACGTACGCTCCCGGCACGATGCGGCGACGCAGCCCGTCGCACAGGCCGTGCGGCATCGCGTGGTACACGGTGGTGGCGCCGTCCCACGGCCGCTTTGCCGGCGTGGAGCGGAAATTGGGCATGCCCCGCGCGAAGGCCGCCGTCACGGCCAGGCGGCACGTGTTGGTGTGGTCCTCCATGTAGTCCTGCGGCGAATGCGTCAGCACGATCGTCGGTTGCACCGCGCGGATCGTCGCCGCCACCCGCCGCAGCAATGGCACCGAATACACGATCTCGAGATCGTCGCAGATCGCCTCGTGGTACGTGGCGCCGAGGACGCGGGCGGCCCGCTGCGCCTCGGTCCGCCGGATCCGCCGCAGCGCGGCAGGGCGGTGCACGAGGCTGCCGCACGAGCCGGTCAGCAGGTTCAGGTAGTGGATCCGGTAGCCGGCCTCGCGCAGGAGGCAGAGCGTGCCGGCCATCATGAACTCGATGTCGTCCGGATGGGCCGCGATGGCGATGGCCGCGCGTTCAGTCATGGTGCGCGGGAAGATTCAGGCGGGGCATGATCGGGAAGGTATCAACCTCCGGGGCGCGCGGGGAGCAAGCTCACTTCAGCGAAGCGAGCCAGGCCACGAGGTCCAGGAGTTGCTGTTCGGTGTATGCCTGTTCGAGGCCCGCGGGCATCAGGCTGGTGGCGAGCGTCGTGCGCCCGACGATCTGCGCGTGCGGCACGGATTTTTCGGCGCCGGCCAGGTCGACGAGCACGAGCGCGTCGGCGCCGTCGCTGCGGATCGCGCCGGTGTGCGTCTGGCCGTCGCCGGTCTCGACCACGTGCGTCTCGAAGTCGCGGGCGATCGTGGCGCTCGGGAAGAGGATTGACTCCAGGATATCGCGGGGACCGCGGATCCGGCCGATGTGGCTGAGATCGGGTCCCATGGCGCGTCCCATGCCCCCCGCCGTGTGGCACGCGGCGCAGGCACTGTTGCCGTAGAGCGCCCGGCCCTCGCCGGCCCGGCCGCGGACCGCCGCGGCGGTCAGGGCCTCGAGGCGGCGTTTTTTCTCGTCCTGGCCGGCCGCGACGGCGCGCACGGCCGGGCCGAGCAGACGTTCGTACGTTTCGGGCGTCAGGTTCTGGAACGCGGTGCGGACCGTGCTCTCCGCCAGGCTGGCGAACGCAGGGGACTGAACGAGGGCTTGCGCCCAGCGTTCGGCGGTGGCGGCGTCGAGCCGCCGCGCAAGGCGCAGAAACTCCCCTACCTCGATCGCTCCCGCGCTCGCGAGCAGCGGCGCCAGCGCGGTCAATTGCTCCTTGCTGAGGCGGGCCCGCGCCAGCAGCCGGGCCGCATCGACCCGCGCGGTCGGAGAACCGTCGCCCCGAACGAGGTCGAACAGCAGCGCGAACGAAGCCGCCTCCAGCGGCTCTCCCGTCCGGGTCGACGCCCCGAGGGCCCGCAGCCGCACCGGCATCGCCCGCGCGCCATCGTTGCTCAGGGCCTGGAGCGCCGGCGCAAAAGGCTTCACGGGCAGCTTGGCGATGGCATCGAGCACCAGCGTGAGCTCGCCCCCGCCGGCCGCGGCCGCCGCCTGCAGCTGCCGCTGCAGCCGCGAAATCCAGTCGGCGTGGGCCACCGCTCCGCTCTGGCCGGCGATCACTCGCCAGGCGGCCTGCCGCACGGCGGGCGCACCATGGTCGAGCATCGCGGTGACCAGCGCCTGGGCCGGCGGTTTGGCGAGCTGGGAGCCCGCGACCTCGGCAAGGACCGACAGCATGGCCGGGCTCACGTCGGGGCGGGCGAGCCGGGCACTGAGTTGCTGCTCGCACAGCTCGATGGCGCGGGGATGACGGGCGACCACCAGCGTCGCCGCCCGCGCGAGCGCGGCGTCGGGGGACTCGAGGTGCTGCAGCGCGACGCCCACCAGCGCGTCGTGCACCGACGGGTCGCGCTCGCGCGTGGACTGCTCCAGAATGACGAGCAGGCGCCGGATCACCGCCGGGCTTGCCGCCTCCCGCAGCGTAGTCAGGTCGAAAGCGCGCGTGGCGATCGCCGCGAACATCGCCGCGTGCTCGAGGCTGGGCTCCAGCGGCTCTCCCAGCATTTCGAGCAGCGCCTCGCGCTGGCCAGCCTCCAGCCGCTTCGCCTGCGCGACCGCCTCCCACGCCCGCAGCCGCGCGAACGGCTGGCTGCGGTCGAGCAACTGCGCGCGGCCCAGCCCGGCAGGCTGCAACAGGGGAAATTCGCCGCCGGTGAGCTGCATCGCCCGCTCACGCACCTTCCAGCGCGGATCGGCGGTGCGCAGCCGCTGGAGCTCGGCGGGCGCCAGCGTCGCCCACGGGATCCCCTGGCCGTAGGGATCGCGCACGGGCGCGGCACCCTTGCGGCGCACCCGGTAGATGGCGCCGCGCAGGTCCGGCTTTTCGGCGATGCTGCTGGGACAGCCGAGGCGGAACCAGCCGCCGGTGTCGAGCACCAGCAGGGAACCGTCCGCATCCTCGAGCACATCCGTGAAGTGCGCATCCGGCAGGTTGAGCTTGAGGAACTCGTGCTCGGTCGCCTGATACGTGGCGCCCGCCGGCGTCAGTTTCACCCGCACCACCTTCTGCGTGTTGAAGAACGTGACGAAGAGCTGGTCTCGCCAGGCGGGGTCGAGCGCGCCGGAACGGTAGCGCGTGAAGCCCGAGACCGCGACGTGGCCGAGGTTGTGCATCACGGGCATGCGCTCCTGGGTGCGGGGCAGGTCGGCGATCGCCTTCAGCTGGTCGGGCCGCTCGTAGACGCCGCCGTAGAGCCAGTGGAGCACGGTGTCGCCGCGCGGCTGGTTATAATAGAGATTCACCACCCCGACGATCTGCCCCTCGGCGGTGAAATCCACCTCGACGGGATTGTCGGAGCTCGCGAGCGCGTGCCACTGCACGTCGCTGCCGTCGGGTCGGCAGGACCAGACACCGGAAGCGAGGCCCTCGTGCACGAGCGTGCCGTCCTTTTGCACGACCTTGTGGCCCTTGCGACCGTGGCACCAGTAGAGACGGCCATGCGGATGCAGGAAGGGCCCGTGCACATCGGCGGCATTGCCGGTGTAGTCGAAGCCGCCGACGATCATCTCGCGTTGGTCCGCCACGCCGTCGTCGTCCGTGTCGGTCAGCTTCCAGATGCCGGGGGGCGACGCGACGTAGAGCGAACCGTCGAGCCAGCACGCGCCCTGGGGAAACGTCATCTTGTCGGCAAAAACCGTGGAGCGTTCGAACACCCCGTCGCCGTCGCGGTCCTCCAGCATCAATACCCGGTTGGGCAGCTTCGCCTCCAGCCCCTTGCGGTCCAGATTCAAGCCGGCGGCATCGCCGATGAACAGGCGGCCGCGATCGTCGAGGCAGCCCATGATGGGAAATGTGACGACGGGCGGAGCCGCAGCGACCACGAGCTCGAGCCCAGGAGGCAGATCCGCGGGCAGCGCTCCCGGGGGCGGGGCCGCGGGAAGGACGGCGGCGATCGCCAGCCCGCCTGCCAGGCGAAGCGCCACGATGGGAAAGCGAGGGGCGAACATCTGGAACACGCTCACCTTTGCCGCCCCGGACCGGCGGGCGCAACGGCGGCGCGCAATTGTGAGCAAAAGTTGCACGTTCGCTCACTTGTCTTTTGGCGGACGTCCGTCAGGGACGAAGGCAAGCCGCTTCGGGTTCCGACGGCTCCGCTTCCGTCCCTCATTTTTTCCCATGCTCACGGCAGAACGACATCGCGCGATCCTGCGGCTGCTGGCCGAACACGGCCGCATCACCGTGGCAGACATCGCCCAACGCTTCGACATTTCACATGCGACCGCGCGGCGCGACGCCGTGCAACTGGCGGACGCCGGCAAGGCGGCGCGTGCCCACGGCGGACTTCTTCCCGCCAACTTCTTCCGCAGCGAGCCGCATTTTCGCGCCAAGGCCGACCGCCAGATGGGCATCAAGGCCCGCATCGCCCGCCAGGCGGCCGAATTACTCCCGCATGAGGGCAACGTGTTCGTGGACTCGGGCACCACGTGCCTCGAAGTCGGCCGCATCCTGATCGAGCGGCCGGACCTGCGGATCTTCACCAACTCGATCCCCCTGCTTGCATTCACCTCGCAGGCCCAGGCCAGCATCACCTGCATCGGCGGCGAGGGACGGAAGGTGTCGCTGGCGCTGACCGGTGCGCTGGCCCAGACCTGGCTGTCGCACCTGCGCTTCGATTCCGCCGTGATCGGCGCCTCGGGCGTGGAACTCGCGAGCGGGGCTTACACGACCGAACTGAACGAAGCTGCGATCAAGGCGGAGGTCCTGCGACGTTCGACGGCGAGAGTCCTGGTGGCCGACGCAGACAAATGGAACCGGCCTGCGGCCGTGCATTTCGCACCTTGGAATGCGTTCACAGCCTTCGTGACGAACCAGCAGCTTCCCCGGGAAGCCCGCCTGCGGTTGGCGAGCGACGACGTGAAGTTCTGCCTGGTATAGACCCTAGGCGGAGCCAGCCGCTCACGATGCAGTCGGGAGCGGGGCAGAGCCCGCCGAGCTGGCGCCGGAACCCGAGCTCAGCCGCCCGTCCGTGATCGCGTGAAAGCCGTCCTCGTCCTCGTAACCCTCGGGCGCGTTGGCGATGGCACGCCAGGTCACGACCGTCGCCACGACGGCAAAAATAAGGGCAAGGGCGACGAACGTGAGCATGGTACGAAGGGAATTACCCTTTAATCGGCACCCGCACAGAGGCTCTGAGCGGAGCTCCGCGATGTTACAGGTTTTGTACAAATCGAACCTTCGCCGAACGCTCTTTCGGAACCCCGGCCCGCAGAGCTCGGCTTCCCCTTTCGCGCGTTCCGGCACGATCCTGGTCGGCTTCGATCTTCTTATCTGCAAGCTGTTTGCCGGACTTCATACCGACTGACGGTCCAGATAACACCCCAAAAAAGCGTGTCGGAAATCCTTACTTCCGCAGACCGGGCGCAATGCCTTGTAAGTCAGTGAATTTACAACGTTTCCTACCCACTCATAGGTTAATCGTAAGAAAACTGTTACAAGAAAACACCCTAGTCCGGGGCCGGAATTTTAAGCCATAATTTTCAATCAACTATGGCTTAACTGCTTAAGAATTACAATCCCGAGCTGGCGCAGGATTGGCTAACGTCACCGCTTGGGTCCGGCCGCCAGCCCGCCCACGCTCGGAAATCGTTAATTATCTCCCCCCGCTGCGAAGGGGAGTGAAGCGATCGCCGGGACGGTGGACGCATCCCTCTTCTCACGGAGAAGGAAGGCTGGCGAGACAGGCCCGCCCGATCAATGAAACGCCTTTCCATCCTCATCGCCGACCGTACGCCGGAGTACTGCGCCCACTTGGCGCGCTGGCTGCGTGAGCACGACACGACCTGCGTGCACTCGGCGGCGGAAGGAATGAGCGCGGCGGTTCTGCTTCACTTCGATGTGATCGTGAAGGCGACCCTGCATGAGGGCACGTCGGCGTTGGAGGAGATGCGCGCGTTGAAGCGACGCCAGCCTTGGGCCCGCGTGCTTGCCGTGGTCTCTGCAGCGACGGTCGAGGACGCGCCGCGCGAGTTCGCCCGGGCGCGGCGAGCTGGCGCAGATGCCGTGGTGAGCCGGGCCGTCGGAGAGCGGCAATTTCGCCTCGCATTGCGCGCGTGCTGGCACGACGCGGTGCCCCACCTCGAAGCTTCTCACCCCTCGCCCAACTTTACACTCAGTCGAGCATAGACCCTGGCCATGAACATTGATTCCTTCTCCATGTCCGCCCCCACCTCCCTCTCCCAACCGGCGACCGCCGGGTCGCTGGATCGCGAAGTTCTCGCCGCGCGCCTGAAATCCGCGGGATTGCGTGTCACCGCTCCCCGTATTGCTTTGTTGGATGCCCTGGTCAGGACGAACCAGCCTGTCACCATCGACCAGCTTTTCGCCAAAGCCGGCAGCAGCACCTGCGATCTCGTGACCATTTATCGTTCCGTCGCCGCCTTCGAGAAGGCCGGGGTGGTTTACCGCAGCGGTTACTCGGAGCGAGGCGCGGTACTTTACAGCACCGCGGTGGGGGGCGTCCGCCGCTACCCCGTCCTGCGCAAAGGGTCCGAGGTCATCGAGGAACTCGATAGCGAATCGTCAGCCGAATTGCAGGCGGCAATCGACAAGATCAAACAGCGGCTCCAGGCGCGTGGCTACCACGGCCTGCAGCACATCGTCGAATTCTTCGCGGTAACCTGACCCGAACCGGTGTCCGGGTGCGGTAGTGCCGCCTCGGGCGCAGCGTCACGCCTGCCGCGCGGTCGCGAAGTTCCGGATCGTCCGTTCCATTTCCGCCCCGACCGGCGCTCGACTTCCCCTCGCTCGCTGCGAATCGAGCTGCAGAGTTCGGATTCCTCTGAGCCAGACGCATGCCGTTGAGGTGGAGCCGACTGTCCTCAGGCGGCTGACGCGCGACGGACCGGTCCGCAGGGGCTTGAGGACAAGCCGTTCCACCTTTCCGTGCGGCCGTTCTCAGGGCTGATTTGAAGTCCAACGGCATGAGTTCGCGAAGCGCAGAAATGACGGGGGCTCGGCCCGCCTTTTCTCATCGCGATGGAGCTCGCTGCATTCCTGCAGTCGAGAACCCCCAACTGGGGCCTTCTCCCTAAGGAAGGTTGCGTCTGCAAGGGAAGGCACGATGCGAGAATACTCTTCCAACCTTCGACGCGCGTAGGGCCGATCTTTTTTCGCGTCGATCCCTGCGTGGATGGGTGGGTTATAAGGGCGTCGCGCTCCTTCCCCCCGAGTTTAGGCGTCGCTGTGTGCATAAAGATTGCACTCAGGGTCGTATGGGTTCAACTCCCCATGCACACTGCGATGACGTCGGAACTGCCTCCCATGCCTCTTGAACGCCCTGACGAGCATTCGTCCTGCCTGGGCGTGGGGCGGGACGGCGACGAGCGAAAGCAGTGGGCGGCCGGCTTGGCGCGTCGAGGCGCAGGCCGGAGAAAGCCGCCTGGGACTGCCCCGCAAATGTACCCGGATCGGCGTACTGCGGGCCCCCATGGGGCAACGAGTTTTGAACTTATGTTTCAACGGAATGTGCCGCTGTCGACTATGACCTCGGTTCGTTCCGATGGTCAGTTTCGTTAGGCTCCAAGAACTCTCCTGTCCTGTGGCGGCCCTAAAAGCACCGCGATGGCGGCAGCTTGTCCAAAATCGCTCCACCCTTTCGTCCACCCGCTGAACGCGCCGCACTCGTGAACTGGTTCTGCCTCCATACCAAGCCGCTCAAGGAGAGTCAGGTGGCGTCCTATTGCGCGACCCAGCTCAGCCTGGAAACCTATTATCCCCGGCTGAAGCAGCAGCGCACGATTCGGCGGCAACAGCGCATCGTGATCGGGCCGCTTTTCCCGCGCTATCTGTTTTGCCGCTTCGACGCCCGGCTCCTGTACCGCGCGGTTCGGTATGCTCCGGAAGTGATCACGGTCGTATCGGCGGGCAACGCTCCGGCGGTGGTCGAGGACTCCCTGATCGAAAGCCTCCGGAGCTGGACGGGATCCGAAAACGACATCCTGACTCTTACCCCTTCGATCCGCCCCGGCGATACGGTCGAAATTGTCGCCGGCCCCATGCAAGGGCTATCAGGCACGATCCTTGCCGAGTCCAGCGACCGCAACCGCGTGAAGCTTCTCCTCTCTTTCCTCCAGGAAGGGGCTCACCTCAGCGTCGATCGCGCCGATGTGCGTTTGATCGCCTGAACCGCCGGCAGCGCTTCCCGGACCTCGATCCATTCTCCTCCACTCTCCATTTCGCGCATGAAAAAGAACATCACCGTCGGGATTGTCGGATACGGTTACTGGGGACCCAACCTGGTGCGCAATTTCCGCTCCATCTCCGAATGCCGCTTGAAGACCGTCTGCGATCTTAGCGAACAGCGTCTCAAGCAGATGCGCTCGCTCTATCCGGAGGTGAACGGCGAGACCGAATTCGCCAAACTCGTGGGGGACGCGGAGGTGGATGCCATCGTCGTCGCCACGTCGGCCCGTCTGCACTTCCCCATGGCCAAGGCAGCCCTCGAGGCCGGCAAGCACGTCCTCATCGAGAAACCGATGGCGTGCGCGACCAGCGAATGCGAGGAGCTCAACGCCATCGCGAAGCAGAAGGGCCTCACGATCATGGTCGGCCATACGTTCCTGTACTCGGCCGCCGTTCGGAAGATCAAGGAGATCGTCGACAACCGCGACCTGGGCGACCTGCGCTATATTGCGGCGCGCCGGCTGAACCTCGGCCTCTTCCAGAAGGACATCAACGTCACCTGGGACCTCGCTCCGCACGACATCTCGATCATCCTGCATATCATGCAGGAACTCCCGCACAGCGTGAACTGCCGCGGCGGCGCGAGCCTCACGCCGGGCATCGAGGACATGACCTCGATGAGCCTTTCCTTCACCAAGGAGCGCTCGGCCATTGTCCATAGCAGCTGGCACGATCCCCGCAAGGTGCGCGAGATGACGATCGTCGGCAGCAAGCGGATGATCGTTTACGACGACATCGCCCCGCTCGAGAAGATCAAGGTCTACGACGTGCGCGTGGAGCGTCCGCCCCACTACAATTCGTTCGCGGAATTCCAGTACGCGTATCATTACGGCGACACCTACTCGCCCTATATCAAGCACGACGAGCCGCTGCGCACGGAGCGCCAGCATTTTGTCGACTGCATCACGCAGGGTATCGTGCCGCTCACCTCCGGATCCAACGGACTCGAGGTCGTGCGCATCCTCGAGGCCTCGTCGAAGTCGCTCCAGCTGCAGGGCGCCCCGGTGCCGCTCTGGAATGGCAGCACGCCGCCCTTTCCGATCCCACGCTCCGCCACGGTCGCCGCGAATGGTCGCGCCGCCGCTCCGGTGGCGGCCAAATAAGACTTCGCCCGGAGATGGATCCGGCCTCACGACGGCCGGAGCCCTTTCGCGCCGGGTTCCACGTCCCCTCCGCGCCGGTGACGGCTTTTCACGGCGACCTGGCTGGATCCTCCGGCGAGCTGAGGGTGGTGGATCCCCGCGGCGACGCGGCGTGGGACGAGAAAGTCGCCCGCGCATTTCCCGCCGCGACCACGTTCTTCGAGCGAGCGTGGGCTGAGGTCCTGGTCGAAACGTACGGTTACCTCCCGCTTTATCTGCAGCAGGAGTCCGCCGGCGAAATCCGGCAACTGCTTCCGCTTTGCGAAGTCGATAGCTGGATGACGGGAAAGCGGGGCGTCTCGCTTCCTTTCACCGATGCGTGTCCGGCCCTCGGCGCCACCCCGGCCGGAGCCGATTCGCTCTACCAAAGCCTCTTCCGTCTGGGTCGGGAGCGAGGCTGGCGGTACGTGGAGGTCCGCGGTTCACCTCCCCGGCTGGCGGCCGACGTTCCTTCCGTCTCGTTTCATGGCCACACGCTCGCGCTGGGCCGCTCGCCCGCGGAACTGTTTTCCGGCTTCGACAGCGCGGTGCGGCGCGCCGTGCGCAAGGCCGAAAACGAAGGCGTGACGGTCGCGTTCGAGACGTCCCTGGCTGCCGTCCGCATCTTCTACCACCTCCTGCGCAAGACCCGCACCCGGCACGGGCTGCCCCCGCAACCCTGGCGCTTCTTCGCTGCGATCCACCGTCACATCATCGCGCGCGGCAAGGGTTCGATCGTGATCGCCCGCCATCGGGAAAACCCCGTGGCTGCGGCCGTGTTTTTCACCAGCGGTCGCCACGTCCTATACAAATTTTCCGCGTCCGACGAAACTCACCAGCAGGTCCGCGGCAACAACCTCGTCATCTGGAGGGCGATCGAACGCTATAACGGCGAGGGGTTTCTCCGCCTCGACTTCGGCCGCACCTCGCTCGGCAACGAGGGCCTGCGCCGGTTCAAGCTCTCGTGGGGCACCGCGGAACACGCCCTGCACTATTACCGTTACGATCTCCGCACCGGCGCCGTCATTGCCACGCCGGACAAGGCGAGTGAAGGTCTACACACCCGCATGTTCCGCGCCCTGCCCCAACCTTTGACTCGCTTAATCGGCGCCGCCGCCTACAAACATCTCGGCTGATGCGCTGCGCCGGCGAGCCGATATGTGGTTAATACACAATTGGAACTTCGCCCCGCGCCCACCCACCTAACTCTCATGAATCCGCAGCCCATCGCCACGCCTCAACACGGACTCGACCTCGGCGACATCTACTACGTGCTGTTCCGCCACAAGTGGAAGATCGTGCTGTGTTCGCTCGCCGGGCTGCTCACCGCGGGAGCCATCTACCGGTCCGAGGCGCCGCCCTACCAGTCGGAAGCCAAGCTGCTCGTGAAGTACATCGTGACGTCCAAGGACACCGGCCCCGCGAATGCGAATTCGCCGGCCAAGCTGTCCCCCGACGAACGCGGCCTCTCCATCATGAACACCGAGATGGAGATCCTCCGGAGCGCCGACCTCGCACGCCGGGTGGTCGACGCCATCGGCGCGGAAAAAATCCTCGCGAAGGCGGGCGGCGGCAACGACTCGCAGGCGGCGACCGGTTTGGTGAGGGGAAACCTGGACGTCAGCGTCGGGCAATCGAGCACGGTCATCCACGTCAGCTTCCGTCACCCGGATCCTGAGCTCACCACCCAGATCCTCCGCGAGATCATCGACAACTACTACAAGATGCACGTCGAGGCCCACCGCGCGAGCGGCGCGCTCGGCGATGCGCTCCAGGCAGACGCCGACTCGATGAAACAGCGGCTCAACCAGACAGAAGACGAGCTGCGTCGCGCCATCGCCGCGGCGGGGGCGATTTCTCCCGAAGTGGCGAAGGAAGGCATCAGCAACCAGATGATCGCGATCCGGCGCGAGTTGCAGACGTACGAGTCCGAGCTCGCCGCCCGCCTCGCCGTGTACGAGGAGCTCAAGAAACGGCAGGCCTCTCCCAATCAGGAGTCGAAGGAAGCCAAGCCGGACGCCGCGCCCGAGGTGCCGCCTTCGGTGATCGAGGAGTTTCGCACGCTTTACGCGCAACTCACCAAGCTCCAGACGCTCGAGCAGGACCTGCTCGTGCAATACACCCCGTCGTCGTCCCGCGTGAAGGAAGTGCAGGGTCTCCGCCGCGACGCGGAGGAGAAGGTCGCGAAAATGCGCGCGGACCATCCGGGCCTCGTGAAAGTCAGCGCCACACCGTCCGACCCGACGGATCCGATGAAGCAGCTCGGCATCGAGATCACCACCGCGTGGGTCCAGATCACCTCTTACCAGGCGAAGATCAAGGAGCTGAATGCCCAGATGGATCGGATGAAGACGGAGATGTCCCGCCTCGACCGAGCCGAGGGGCCGATCGCCGAGCTCAAGCGCAGCAAGGAACTGCAGGAGCAGACGTATCGCAATTACCAGGCAGCGCTCGAACAGCAGCGGGTGAACCAGACGATGGGCGACGGCAAGGTCTCCAACATCACCCCGATCCAGTCTCCGTCAGCCCCGTTCCGCGCTGCGATGAACATGCGCAAGGTGGGACTCGCCGCGGCGATCGGCATCCTCGCCGGCTTCGCCTGGGCCTTCCTGGTCGAGATGTACTTCGATCGCTCGGTGCGCCGTCCCAAGGACCTCGCCCGCCTCGCCCGCATTCCGCTGCTTCTGTCCGTTCCGCGCCTGCGCAGTCGCGAGATGAAACTGGAACTCGATGTTCCCACCCGCCCCGCGCTCACCGATGGCAACGGCGCGCCCAACGGCAGTGCGTCCACTGCCCTGGCCGTTCCGCCCGCGCCGATTCGCTTCGGCCGCGTCGACGCCCTCCAGCCATTCCACGAGACGCTGCGCGACCGGCTCATCGGCTATTTCGAAAGCCGCAATCTTACCCACAAGCCCAAGCTCGTCGCCGTCACGAGCCTGCGTCGCGGCGCCGGCGTGACCACGACCGCCGCCGGACTTGCCCGCAGCCTGTCCGAGACGGGCGAAGGCAATGTGCTGCTCGTCGACATGACCGCGGAGCGCGGCGCCGCCCAGCAGTATTCCAACGGCCGCGCCGTCTGCGGCCTGGACGACGTGCTCGAGGGCGACAACCGCGCCCAGGCGCACATCACCGAGCACCTCTTTGTCGTCTCCGAGTCGAGCAACAGCGAACGCCTCTCGCGCAACCTGCCGCAGCGGTTCGCCCGCCTCGTGCCGAAGCTCAAGGCGAGCGACTTCGATTACATCATCTTCGACATGCCGACGGTGAACCAGTTGAGCATCACGCCACGCCTCGCCGGCTTCATGGACATGGTGCTCATGGTCATCGAATCGGAAAAGACCGACAAGGAGATCGTCGAGGGCGCCTGCGCCATGCTGGCGGAGTCGAAGGCCCACGTCGGGCTCGTCCTCAACAAGACGAAGGCCTACGTGCCCAACGCGCTCCACCAGGAGCTGACCGCGTCCTGAGCGGACCACGCCTGATCCGGGTGCGGACAACGCGCGCCCCCGGCGCGGGCAAGCGTCCGTCGTCCCCCTCTCGCACGATCACGCTACTGCCGTCGACGGAATCTCTTCCGTCCCTGTGATTTCGCGCCGCAACCTCGCGCCGCTTTCAGGAGCCCCAGCATCATGCTCCGCCTTCACCAGCGTTTCTATTATCACCTGAAGCCTTTCATTCCGTGGCGGCTCAGAATGGCCCTGCGGCGGACGGCAGCCCGGCGGAAGCTCGCTCATTGCCGGCATGAATGGCCCATCAGCGAACCGGCGGGTCGCCGCCCGGCGGGCTGGCAGGGATGGCCTGACGACAAGCGCTTTGCGTTCATCATCACCCATGACGTGGAAGGGAGCGCCGGCCTGGCCAAGTGCGCCCGTCTCGCCGAGGTGGAAGAGTCGCTCGGCTTCCGTTCCGCTTTCAACTTCGTCCCCGAGGGAGAGTATCGCGTCGCGCCGGAGTTTCGCGCCAACCTTTCCGCCCGTGGCTTCGAAGTCGGCGTCCACGATCTGCGCCACGATGGCAAGCTGTTCGAATCGGAGGAGCGGTTTCGCGACAACGCCGCCCGGATCAATCACTACCTGCACGAGTGGGGCGCCGCCGGTTACCGTTCGGGTTTCATGCTGCGCAACCTCGACTGGCTGCACCAATTGGAGGTCAAGTACGATGCGTCCACCTTCGATACGGATCCCTTCGAGGTCCAACCCGACGGAGCGGGCACGATTTTTCCCTTCTGGATTCCGGCGCCGCACGCCGGGAGCCGCGAAGGGTATGTCGAGCTGCCCTACACGCTGCCGCAGGATTCGACGCTTTACCTGCTGCTGCGGCAGACCACGTCCGAGATCTGGCGCACCAAGATTGACTGGCTGGCGGAACGCGGGGGCATGGTCCTGGTCAATGTCCATCCGGATTATATCCAGTTCGACGGCGAGGCACCTTCCCCCCGGACTTATCCCGTAAGATTTTATACCGAGATGCTCGAACATATCCGGGACAAGTACTCCGGCCAGTACTGGCAGGCGCTGCCGCGTGACGTCGCCGCTTACGCGGGCCAGCCCAACCGGCGCGTCCAAGTCCACAAGCCGCGCCGCATCGCGATGGTCACGCACTCGTTCTACGAGAGCGACAATCGCGTCACGCGTTACGCCGAGGCGCTCGCGGCCCGCGGCGACCACGTGGACGTCCTCGCGCTGCGCCGTGCCCCGGGACTTCCCGCCCACGAGGTGATCGAAGGCGTGCACGTGCACCGGTTGCAGGATCGCTTCGGCAAGACCGAGCGGTCGAAACTGTCCTACATGTGGCCGATGCTGCGCTTCCTCTGGCGCTCCGGCCTGTGGATCACCCGCCGGCACCACCAGCGCCGCTACGATCTCCTGCATATCCACAACATGCCGGACTTCCTGGTGTTCGCCGGCTGGCTGCCCCGGCTGACCGGCGCGCGGATCATCCTCGATATCCACGATATCGTCCCGGAATTCTACGCCAACAAGTTCAAGTCCGGCGAGACCTCGATCACGACATCGCTGTTGAAGCTGGTCGAGCTGGCCTCCGCGCATTTTGCGCACCACATCATTGTCTCGAATCACCTGTGGCTGGAAAAATTCCAGGCGCGCACGGGTACCGCCGGCCGCTCCTCGGTCTTCATCAACAACGTCGACACGAAGATCTTTGCGCGCCAGCCGCGCACCCGGCAGGACGACCGCCAGATCGTGATTTTCCCCGGCGGCCTGCAATGGCACCAGGGCCTCGATATCGCCCTGCGCGCGTTCAAGACGGTCAGCGCCGCGCTGCCGCGCGCGGAGTTTCACATTTACGGCGACGGCAATATGAAGCCGGCGCTGGTCGCGCTCGCGGCGGAGCTCGGGCTCGGCGACAAGGTGAAATTCTTCGATCCCGTCGGCGTGCGCGCGGTCTCGCGCATCATGGCCGACGCCGACCTCGGCGTGGTGCCGAAGCGCGCCGACTCCTTCGGCAACGAGGCGTACAGCACGAAGATCATGGAGTTCATGTCGCTGGGCGTGCCGGCCGTGGTCTCGAAGACGAAGATCGACCAGTACTATTTCAACGACTCCGTGGTGCGATTCTTCGAGTCGGGCAACGTGGACGCGCTCGCCGCCGCCATGATCGAGGTCCTGCAGGACCCGGCGCTGCGCTCGCGCCTCGTCGCCAATGCCCTCGCCTACGCCGAGGAGCATAGCTGGACCAAGCGGAAGGCGGACTATCTGCGCATCGTCGATGAGCTGATCGCCCCTGGCAGCGAGCCCGATGCCGTGCGCCCCGCCTCCGATGTCAGCTCCGGTTCCCTGCCGGGAGCGACGCCCCGTCCGGCCCAGACCATCTGACGGCGCGCCCCGCGCCGCCGGCCACTTTCCTCGTCCGCCCGAGCCCTGTCGCCAGGAATGAACGATCGTATCCGCCAGAGCCTGCAAGGTGTCCAGCAATGGGTCGAGTCCCGCCATTACCGCGGCTACGACCCCGGCGACGGGCTCACGTCGTGGCTCCGGCCCCTGACCTTCGGGAATCTTTTCGCCGAACGGCTGCTGCAGCAGGCCGTCTGGAAGTCGCCGGTCAACATCCGCCCGCTCGTCGGCGTCGCGCCGCTCGATTCCACCAAGGGCCGGGGGTTCATGGCGTGGGGCTACGCGCTGCTGCACGGGCTGGATGGCGATCCGTCGTATCGGGAGAAGGCGTATGCCTGCCTCGACTGGCTCGATCGCGCCCGCGAGCCGGGCTATCCCGGCCACTGCTGGGGCAACCACTTCGACTTTTCCACGCGCAGCGGCTGCATGAAGGCCCACACGCCCACGATCGTGTGGTCCGGCCTCATCGGGCAGGCCTACCTCGAGGCGTACGAACAATTCCGCGAACCCCGCTTTCTCGACATCGCCGACAGCATCTGCCGCTGGGTCCTAACCCTCCCCCGCGAGGTCACGAGCACGGGCACATGCCTGAGCTACACGGGCGTGTTTCAGAACTCCGTCCACAATTCGAATCTCCTCGGCGCCGCGCTGCTGGCCCGCACCGCCCGACACCGCGAAAACGCCGAGTACCGGGCCGTCGCCCGCGAGGCCGTCCGTTACAGTTGCACCCGCCAGTTGCCCGACGGCGCCTGGTGGTATGGCGAGGATCCGAAGTATCACTGGATCGATAATTTTCACACCGCCTACAATCTCGACAGCATCAAGCGATACCTCGAGGCCACCGGCGACGGGGAATTCCGCCCGCAATTCGAGCTCGGCTATCAGTATTTCAAGCGGACCTTCTTCGAGCCCAGCGGCCGGCCGCGCTACTATCACGACCGCACGTTCCCGGTTGATATCCAGTGCGCGTCGCAGGCCATCGACACGTTCTGCTTCTTCGCCGACCAGGATCCCGAGGCGCTCGAACTCGCCCAGAAGGTCGCCGCCTGGACGATCTCCGAGATGCAGGACCGCTCCGGCTACTTCTACTACCGCCAGTACCCGCTCATGAAGGCGCGCACGCCCTATTTCCACTGGGGACAATCGACGATGTTTAAAGCGCTGGCGCATCTGCTGACGCGGCTGGAAGCGGCGCAACCGGCCGCTTCCAGTCGCGCCAGCGGGCGATAGGCGATGGGTTATAGGTTAAAGGTTATTACTTTTAGGTTATAGGCACTTGGTTGAGGGGCGCATAGGGTCACCCATGACCCATGGCCTATATTCCAGAATCCATCATCCCATTCGCCCACCGCCCACGCCCCGACGCCTGAACTCCCCCTCGCCCATCTTCCCTTGAACTACGTCCTCATCACCCCGGCCCGCAACGAGGAGGCCTTCATCGAAGGCACCATCGTTTCAATGGTCGCGCAGACCGCCCGTCCGCTGCGCTGGGTCATCGTCAGCGACGGTTCGACCGACGGCACGGATGCGATCGTGAAGCGTTACGCCGCGCAGCACGCGTGGATCGAACTGGTGCGCCTGCCGGAGCGCCGCGACCGGCAGTTCGCCGCCAAGGCGCGCGCCTTCGCCGCCGGATACGAACGCATGCAGGACCTGGCGTTCGATCTCGTCGGCAACCTCGACGCCGACATCACGCTGCCGCCCGATTTCTACGCCTTCCTCCTCGAACGGTTTGCCGAGCGGCCGAAGCTGGGCGTCGCGGGCACTCCTTTCGTCGAGGACGCCACCAAGCCCGGCGAACACAGTTACGCCCACGGCGCCGCCAACCTCACGCACGTGTCCGGCGCCTGCCAGCTCTTCCGCCGGCGTTGTTTCGACGAAGTGGGGGGTTATGTGCCGATCAAGGGTGGCGCGATCGACTGGATCGCCGTCACGACCGCGCGGATGAAGGGCTGGGAGACGCGCACGTTCCTCGAG
>ERZ761602.2085-NODE-2085-length-33073-cov-5.788994_pt1 | contig 33073 bp, 33 predicted proteins | sample MGYA00512165_ERZ761602 | MGnify/ENA primary metagenome ERZ761602 (study PRJEB28899, sample SAMN02445085) | bioreactor sludge metagenome | biome: EBPR sludge; isolation source: Thorneside wastewater treatment plant | place: Australia: Brisbane, Thorneside...
AGGAACATCTCGGTGGCCGGCAGCGCCGCCCACTCGGTGATGGCGTTCATCTTGACCGTCTGCGCCTGCTCCTCGCTGAGCCGGGCGGCGTCGAAACGGTCCCACGGGATGTCCGTGTCCATGTTCCAGCGCACGGCTTCGAGCTGCTTGAAGAGTTCGGGATACAGCATGGCGGTCAGACGTGGGGGAGGCCGGCCATTCTAGAGACTGGCCGGTGCACGCAGGGCGGGGATGACCGCATGCTGCGCGCGCCATGCCGCGACCGCGGCCGGCACGCCGTCCAGCGCCGCGATCGCCAGCACGCCCGGCACCGTGCGACGGTGCAGCACCGGTGCGCTGCCGCCGACCCACAGCGCGCGCTCGGCCGGCAGCTTGCGCCGCAGCTCGGCCAGGCCGTCGACGACCTGGTTCGGGTTCATGCAACCGCTGAAGCCCAGCGCCACGATGTCGGCCTTCAGCGCCGCGGCGGCGAGCGCGATGTCCCACACCGGCGTCTGCGGGCCCAGCGAGACGCAGCGGCAGCCTTCCAGCGCCAGCATCGCCTGCGCCATCAGCAGGCCCAGGCCATGCGGCTCGCCGGGGAAGGTGGACAGCAGCACGCGCGGCGCTGCCGCCGCGCCGGGGTCCGGGATGCCGGCGATGGCCTGGTGCAGCAGCACCTGCACGATCTCCGTGTACAGGTGCTCCTCGAAGATCTCGACCTGCCCGCGCACCCAGGCGTCGCCGATGGCCACGTTCAGCGGCGCGACGACCTCGGTGACGAAGCGGCCGACGCCGTGGCGTGACAACAGCCGCGCCAGTTCGGCCTGCAGGCCGGCGACGTCGTGCGCACGCAGCCGTTCGAGGTGGCTGCGCAGGTCGCCGGCGTCGAGTGCCGTCTCGGCCGCCCGCTGCGGCTGGTCCACCGTCTGCTCGGCCAGTTCCTGCAGCTGGGCCAGCGGCAGCGCGACGATGCGCCCCGGCCGGTGCCCGGCGTCCATCAGCCGCTTGACGATGCGCAGCTTCTCGACCTCCTCCAGCGTATAGGCGCGTTCACCCAGGCCGTCGCGGGCCGGCGTCGGGAAGCCGTAGCGGCGCTCCCAGACACGCAGCGTGTCCTTGCTCAGGCCGGTATCGCGCTCGACGGCGGCGATCGACAGCGTGATGGGTCCGGTGCGCGGGCGGTCGTTCACGTCGGCTCCCGGTGCGACCCGGCCCTCGGGGGGCACCGGGTCGGCATGCAGTGAAGGTCGATGACGTTCTGTCCACGACAGGGACAGGCGAGTCCACTCCCGATGGCGCGAATGTAGTGGCATGACTCAGGCATGAACAAGGTGTAGCCCTGACGATCGGTGGTCGATTCGCTGCCGGCAAATTCGACAGACACGCAAACACCTTTGCAGTTTTTTGGTGTACTATCTGGTCACATTGAGACTGTTGAGTAATCATATACCCGAACACGAACGGCGGCCAGCACGGCCGACACCCCGCCGCCCCGCCGCCACCGACGTCGCCCGCCCAGACCCAACCGTGAACGCGCCCACCCCCGCTTCCCTGCCCCGCGTCAGCCGCCCCGAGACGGCGGCCGCGGAACTTCCGCGCGCGCCCCGTGTCACAGCGGCAGGTGGCGCGCGAGGAGGTCCGCGCCCCGAGCAGTTTTCCCTGTCGTGCAGACGGCCAGCCCTGGCCGGAATCCCGAAGCGCCTCTCCTCCTCCTCCCTCCCTCCCTCGTTCGCTTCGGGGCGCTGCACGGCAGTCTTTACAGCCAGGGGCACCGCTCGCCGCGGTGCCCCTTCGTTCTTGTCGGCGCAGAAGCCCGCGACGTGGGGTTCCCGATGAGGCGCGTCGCCGTCATCGGCTCGGGCATCGCCGGCCTGGGCACCGCCCACGCGTTGTCCGGCGAGGCCCAGGTCACGCTGTTCGAGGCCGGCACGCACTTCGGCGGTCACGCGCACACGGTGGACGTCACGCTGGACGGCGTCACGCACGGCGTGGACACCGGCTTCCTGGTCTTCAACCACCGCACCTATCCGAACCTGGTGCAGCTGTTCGACGAGCTGCAGGTCGCGACCGCGCCGTCGGACATGTCCTTCTCGGTGCAGGTCCGCCAGTCCGGCCTGGAGTGGAGCGGCAGCGACCTGGCCAGCGTCTTCGCGCAGAAGCGCAACCTGCTGCGCCCGTCCTTCCTGCGCATGCTGTCGCAGATCCTGCGCTTCAACCGCCTGGCCACCGGCATCGCCGAGCGCAACGCCGAGGCCGAGCTGGCCGAGCCGATCGCCGACTTCCTGGACCGCGAGGGCTTCGGCACCGCGTTCCGCGACTGGTACCTGCTGCCGATGATCGGCTGCATCTGGTCCTGCCCGACCGACCAGATGCTGCGCTTCCCGATCGCGACGCTGATCCGCTTCTGCCACAACCACGGCCTGCTCAGCATCGACGACCGCCCGCAGTGGCACACCGTGCGCGGCGGTTCGCGCAACTATGTCCAGCGCATCGTCGCCGGTCTCGCCGACGCCCGCCTGGCAACGCCGGTCCGCGCCGTGCGCCGCGTGCCGCCGGGTGACGGGTATGCCGGCGTGGTCGTCTCTACCGACCAGGGCAGCGAACGTTTCGACGAGGTCGTGCTGGCCTGCCACAGCGACCAGGCGCTGGCGCTGCTGGCCGACGCCGGCGACGACGAGCGCAGCGTGCTCGGCGCCATCCGCTACCAGCCCAACCGCACCGTGCTGCACACCGACGCGCGCGTGCTGCCGCGGCGCCGCCGCGCGTGGGCGGCCTGGAACTACGCCCGCGCCGCCGACACCGGCCGCGAGCAGGCCGCCGTGTGCCTGCACTACCTGATCAACCGGCTGCAGCCGCTGCCCTGGCAGCGCCCGGTCATCGTGTCGCTGAACCCGGACCCGGCGCAGGCCCCGGACCCGGCCCAGGTGCTGGGCGAGTTCGAGGTCAGCCACCCGGTGCTGGACCTGGGCGCGATCGCCGCGCAGCGCCGGCTGGCGTCCATCCAGGGCCGCAGCCATGTCTGGTTTGCCGGCGCCTGGACGCGCTACGGCTTCCACGAGGACGGCCTGATGTCGGCGCTGGCCGTCGTGCAGGGCCTGCGCAGCGCGTGGCGCCAGGAGGCACCGTGGCAGACCGCGGCCTGAGCCCGTCGCAGCCGTTGCTGGCCACCGGCCAGGTGCGCCACCGCCGGCTGCGCCCGCGCGAGCATGCCTTCGCCTACGGCACCTATTTCGTGCTGCTGCCGATGCGCCATTGGTCGCGCGACGGCAGCCCCGGCCTGGCGCGCAACCGCTTCGGCCTGCTCGCCTTCCACGACACCGACCATGGCGACGGCCGCACCGACGCACTGGCCTGGCTGGACGAGCTGCTGAAGGGCGAGGGCATCGCCGATGCCGACGGCGAGGTCTGGCTGCAGACCTACCCGCGCGTGCTGGGCTATGCCTTCAAGCCGGTCAGCTTCTGGTACTGCGAGCGCGCCGACGGCGCGCTGGCGGCCATCGTCGCCGAGGTCAACAACACCTTCGGCGAGCGCCACTGCTACCTGCTCGCCGCGCCGGCCGGCCGCGCGCTGGGCTGGGGCCGCGAGCTGCACGCGCGCAAGGTCTTCCACGTCTCGCCGTTCTGCAGCGTGCAGGGCGGCTACCGCTTCCGCTTCCTGCGCACCGCCGAGCGCATCGTCGCGCGCGTGGACCACGACGACGAGGCCGGCGAACTGCTGCAGACCAGCGTCAGCGGCCGATTGCAGGCCTTGACGCCGGCCAGCGCGCGCCGGGCCTTCTTCGGCATGCCGCTGATGACGCTGGCCGTCATCGCGCGCATCCACTGGCAGGCGCTGCGCCTGTGGAGCAAGCGCGTGCCCTTCTTCAGCAAGCCGCGGCCGCCGGCCGCGTTCACGACCCGTTGACGGCGCGCCGAGCCGCCCGCGCAACGACCCCGCCCCGCACCATGACGATGTCCCACGCCACCACCGCCGCCGGCCGTGCCCCGCACGGTCCCGCAGACGCCACGCTGCCGGCGCTGCCCGCCGACGCCCCGGCCGCCGCGCGCGCGGTCTTCCGCCTGCTGCGCAAGCTGCGTCACGGCACGCTGGACGTGCAGCTGCCCGACGGCAGCCACGCGCGCTTCGGCGACGGCGCCGAGCCGCGCGCCGCGATCCGCCTCGCCGACTGGAGCGTCTGCGCCTCGGCGCTGAAGAGCGGCGACATCGGCTTCGCCGAGCGCTACCTCGACGGCCGCTGGACGAGCCCGGACCTGGTCGCGCTGCTGAAGGTCTTCATTGCCAACCGCGACGCCATCGAGCAGGTCGTCTACGGCAGCTGGTGGGGCTCGCTGGCCTACCGCGTCAAGCACCTGCTGAACCGCAACTCCCGCCGCGGCAGCCGCAAGAACATCCACGCCCACTACGACATCGGCAACCCGTTCTACCGGCTGTGGCTGGACGAGACGATGAACTACTCGTCGGCGCTGTTCGACGGCGACCTGGCGCAACCTACCGCCGATGCGCAGCGCGCCAAGGTGCGGCGCGCGCTGCGCCAGCTCGACCTGCAGCCGGGGCAGCGCCTGCTGGAGATCGGCTGCGGCTGGGGTGCGCTGGCCGAGGCGGCGGCCGGCGAATTCGGCGCCCGCGTCACCGGCGTCACGCTGTCCGACGAGCAGCTGGCCTGGGCGCAGGAGCGGCTGGCGCGCGCCGGGCTGGCGGAGCGAGCCGACCTGCGCCTGCAGGACTACCGCGACATCCCGGAGACCGGCTTCGACGCCATCGCGTCGATCGAGATGTTCGAGGCCGTCGGCCGCGAATACTGGGGCGGCTTCTTCGCCACGCTGCGCGACAAGCTCAAGCCGGGCGGCCGCGCCTGCCTGCAGTCGATCACGATCCGCGACGACCTGTTCGAGCGCTACGCGAAGTCCACCGACTTCATCCAGCAGTACATCTTCCCCGGCGGCCTGCTGCCCAGCCGCAGCGCCTTCCGCGCCGAGGCCGCCAAGGCCGGGCTGGAACTCGTCGACGAGTTCGCGTTCGGCGCCGACTACGCCGAGACGCTGCGCCGCTGGCGCGTGCAGTTCCTCGCCCGCGAGCGCGCGGTGCGCAAGCTCGGCTTCGACCAGCGCTTCCTGCGCATCTGGGAGTTCTACCTGGCCTACTGCGAGGCGGCGTTCGCTACCGGCAATACTGACGTCGTCCAGTTCACGCTGAGGCGTCCGGCGTGAACCTGCAACGGCGCGACCTGCTGGCCGCGGCAGCCACCGTGCTGACGCTGGCGGCCGCCGCGGCCTTGTGGCCGGTGCCGGCCGGCGCCAGCACGGCGGCGCCGGCGGAGCTGGCCGCCGAGCTGCCCGGCGCGCAGCTGCAGGGCAGCGGCCGGCTGCGCTTCTTCGGGCTGCATGTCTACGACGCGCGGCTGTGGACCGGCGAGCGGCGCGCGGGCGCCGAGGGCTGGGCGTCCACCCCGCTGGCGCTGGAGATCGAGTATGCGCGCCGCCTGGTCGGCGCGCAGATCGCCGAGCGCTCGCTCGAGGAGATGCGCCGCCAGGGCGCCATCGCCGAGGCCGATGCCGAGCGCTGGCTGGCGGAGATGAAGCGCCTGTTCCCCGACGTCGCCGCGGGCGACCGCATCACCGGCGTCAAGCGGCCCGGCGAGGCAGCGCGCTTCTTCGTCAACGGGCGCTTCCGCGGCGAGGTGCGCGACGCCGACTTCACGCGCCGCTTCTTCGGCATCTGGCTGGCGCGCGAGACCTCGCAGCCGTCGCTGCGCGACGCGCTGCTCGGCGCCGGACCGGCGGGCTCATGAGCGCCGTGCTCGCAGCGCCGGCATGGCGCGGCGGCTGGGCCCAGGGCCTGGCCTACGGCGGGCTGGGCCTGCCGCTGGCCTTCGTCGCGCTGCCGCTGTACGTGGTGCTGCCCAACCACTATGCGGCGGAGTTCGGCATCCCGCTGGCCACGCTGGGGGCGCTGCTCCTGTTCGCGCGGCTGGCCGATGCACTGGCCGACCCCTTCATCGGCCGCGGCGTCGACGCGCTGTTCGCGCGTTCGGCGGTGCTGGTGCTGGGCACGGCGACCGCTGCCGCGGTGGTGCTGGCGCTGGGCTTCCGCGGCCTGTTCTTCCCGTTCCCGGCGGTCGAGGGCACGACCGCGCTGCTGTGGTGGTGCGCGGCGTTGCTGCTGGTGACCTACCTCGCCTACAGCGTGCTCGCCGTGCTGCACCAGGCCTGGGGCGCACGGCTGGGCGGCGGCGAGGGCCAGCGCGCACGCATCGTGTCGTGGCGCGAGGGTCTGGCGCTGGTCGGCGTGCTGGTGGCCAGCGTGCTGCCTTCGGTGGCCGGGCTGTCGGTGGCCAGTGTGGTCTTCGCGCTGGCACTCGCCGCCGGCGTCGTGCTGCTGGCGCGCGCGCCGGCGCCGCGGCTGGGCGCGACCTCCGGGCGACCGGCCAGCCTGGCCGCGCCGCTGCGCACGCCGGCCTTCCGCCGCCTGCTCGCGATCTACCTCGTCAACGGCGTCGCGAGCGCGGTGCCGGCGACGCTGGTGCTGTTCTTCATCCGCGACCGCCTGCAGGCCCAGGCCTTCGAGCCGCTGTTCCTGGCCAGCTATTTCGCGGCCGGCGCGCTGTCGATGCCGCTGTGGGTGGGCGCGGTGGCGCGCTTCGGTCTGGCGCGCACCTGGCTCGCCGGCATGGCGCTGGCGATCGCGACCTTCGCCTGGGCGGCGCTGCTCGGCGCCGGCGACGTCGCCGCCTACACGGCCGTGTGCATCGCCAGCGGCATCGCGCTCGGCGCCGACCTCACGCTGCCCGGCGCGATGCTGGCGGGCGTGATCCAGCGCGCCGGCCACGGCGAGCAGCTGGAGGGCGCCTATTTCGGCTGGTGGAACTTCGCGACCAAGCTCAACCTGGCGCTGGCCGCCGGCGTCGCGCTGCCGACGCTGGCGCTGTTCGGCTATGCGCCGGGCAGCCGCGACGACGACGCACTCGTGGCGCTGACCATCGCCTACTGCCTGCTGCCCTGCGCGCTGAAGCTGCTCGCCGCCGCGCTGCTGTGGCGGCTGTGGCTGGAGCCCGAGGCGCACACGCGGACCGACGAACGAGGACCCCGATGAAACGACGACTGGCCCTGCTGGCCGCGGCCGGCGCGCTGGCGCTGGCCGGCTGCGCCTCGGCGCCGAGCCCGGCCGACTATGCGGCCGAGCAGCCGGTGCTGGACCTCAAGCGCTACTTCGACGGCGAACTGGTCGCCCACGGCATCTTCACCGACCGCGGCGGCAAGGTTGCGCGCCGCTTCGTCGTGCAGATGACCGGGCGCTGGAACGGCAACCAGGGCGAGCTCGACGAGCGCTTCACGTACAGCGACGGCAAGACCGAACGCCGCGTCTGGCGCCTGACCGACCTCGGCAACGGCCGCTGGGAGGGCCGCGCCGACGACGTGGTCGGCGTCGCGCAGGGCGTGTCGGCGGGCAACGCGCTGAACTGGCGCTACACGCTGGCGCTGCCGGTGGACGGCCGCGTCTGGGAGGTGCAGTTCGACGACTGGATGTACCTGGTGGACGACAAGGTCATGCTGAACAAGGCGGTGATGAGCAAGTTCGGCATCCGCCTGGGCGAAGTGACGCTGTCGTTCACGAAGCTCTGAGCAAGCGCCCACCGACATGGCCCTGAACCCCCGCCTCACCGACTGGAACGGCAAGACCGCCTGGCTGGTCGGCGCCTCCACCGGCATCGGCCGCGCCACCGCGGCGGCGCTGCATGCCGCCGGCGCGCAGGTCGTCGTCTCGGCGCGCAGCGCGCCGGTGCTGGACCGCTTCGCCGAAGAGCACCCGGGCAGCGAGGCGCTGCCGCTGGACGCCACCGACCGCGACGCGATGCGCGCCGCGGCCGAGCGCATCGTCACCGTGCACGGCGGCATCGACCTCGTGATGTACTGCGCCGGCACCTACAGCCCGATGCGCGCCACCGCCTTCGACCTGGACCTGGCGCTGCACCACCAGCAGGTCAACGTGACCGGCGCGCTGTACCTGCTGGACGCGATGCTGCCGCAGCTGCTGGCGCAGGCCCGCAGCGGTCGCGGCGGCCACCTGAGCCTGGTCGGCAGCGTGGCCGGCTACCGCGGGCTGCCGCAGTCGCTGGCCTACGGGCCGACCAAGGCGGCGCTGATCAACCTGGCCGAGACGCTGCACCTGGACCTGTCGCCGCAGGGCCTGGGCGTCTCGCTGATCAACCCGGGCTTCGTCGAGACGCCGTTGACGGCGCAGAATCGCTTCCGCATGCCGGCACTGATCACCCCCGAGGAAGCCGCGCGCGAGATCGTCGCCGGCTGGCGGCGCGGCGACTTCGAGATCCACTTCCCCAAGCGCTTCACGATGCTGCTCAAGGGCCTGCGCCACCTGGCCTACGGGCCCTACTTCGCGGCCGTGCGACGGTCGACCGGGATGTGAGCGCGGCCGACGCCGGCGCCATGATCGAGCGCGTGGTCGCGTTCTACGAGTCGCTGCAGCCGGCCGACCTGGCGCGCCTGGGCGAGCTCTATACCGACGACGTGCGGTTCAAGGACCCGTTCAACGAGGTGCAGGGCGTGGCCGCGGTGCGCCGCATCTTCGAGCACATGTTCGCCACGCTGCAGGCGCCGCGCTTCGTCGTGCACGAGCGCGTGGTGCAGGGCACGCAGGCCTTCCTGACCTGGGACTTCGTGTTCCGCCTGCGCGGACGCGGGCAGGCGGAGATCCGCGTGCGCGGCGCCAGCCACCTGCGGCTGGCCGCCGACGGCCGCGTGGCCGAGCACCGCGACTACTGGGACGCCGCCGAGGAGCTGTACGAGAAGCTGCCGCTGCTGGGCGCGCTGATGCGCTGGCTGAAGCGCCGCGTCAACGCCTGAGAGACGCCGCGAGCCCGGCTGCGGCGCGGATCCGGCTCTGCCGGTCCGTCGCAGGAGCCCCTCGGGGGGGTGAGCCGGCGCCGAGCGGGCGCCTGCGCGCCCGCGAGTGGCTGGCGAACGCCGGCGGGCCTGCAAGCCCGCCGGCAGCGACCGGGAGGGAGCGTGGGGGCGCCGTTTCAGCGCTGGCCTTCGGTCAGCGTGTCGAGCTGGAAGAGGCCGGACTTGTCGACCAGCCAGATGTCGAAGTAGCGCACGGTGGCCGTGCCCGCCTTGACCGGGGCCGGGAACGGGCCGGCGCGGCGGATCATCGCGACGACCCAGGGCGCCACCTCGTCGACCGCCGGCTTGCGCACGACGCTGACGCTGACGACCTGGCCGCTGGCGTCGATCTCGGTCTCCACCGCCATCACCGAATACAGCAGCGGCGGCAGCTTGCCGCGCATCACGCGCATCGGGTAGGCGGCATAGAGGTGGCGCGCGGCGTCGACGCGGTAATCCTTCTCGACCTCGGCCTGCGAGGGCTTGGGTTCACCCGGGCTCAGCGGCGCCGGCACCATCGTGAACTGCGCGCGTGCGGCACCGGCGGCCAGCAGCGCCAGCATGGCGCCCGCCAGCAGCACCCCGCGCGTCGCCCGGAACCCGAATTGCTTGTGCATGTCGCCTGCCACCCCGGGGCCGGTCGCCGGGCCCCCCGCCCGGCTCGCACCCCGACGCCGGGAGGTTACACGAAGGGAACGGGTGGTTACATCCTTCGCCGGCGCGATGCCGGCGGGTGGCAGCGAAATCCTGCCGGGAAGCGCCGAAAACGGCGGGACCGTCCGCAGGGACGCTTCCTCGTCCCGGCTCAGCCATGCTGGCCGCGGCCCGCGTGCAGGACACGCGGGCCCCTTCGCCTGGCGAGGAACCGTCCGCAGGGACGCTTCCTCGTCCCGGCTCAGCCATGCTGGCCGCGGCCCGCGTGCGGGACACGCGGGCCCCTTCGCCTGGCGAGGAACCGTCCAAAGGGACGCTTCCTCGTCCCGGCTCAGCTCAGCCAGCCCTTGCGGCGGAAGTAGAGGAAGGGCGCCGCCACCGAGGCCAGCATCAGCAGCAGCGCGAACGGATAGCCCAGCGTCCAGTCGAGCTCGGGCATGACCCGGAAGTTCATGCCGTAGATGCTGGCGATCAGCGTCGGCGGCAGCAGCGAGACGCTGGCGACCGAGAAGATCTTGATGATCTTGTTCTGGTTGATGTTGATGAAGCCGACCGTGGCGTCCATCAGGAAGTTGATCTTGTCGAACAGGAAGGCGGTGTGCGAGTCGAGCGAGTCGATGTCGCGCAGGATCTGCCGCGCCTCCTCGAACTGCTCGGCATTCAGGCGCCGGCTGCGCATCAGGAAGCTCAGCGCGCGCCGCGTGTCCATCACGTTGCGGCGGATGCGGCCGTTCAGGTCCTCCTGCTTGGCGATCGCCGCCAGCGCCTCGGCGGCGGCGCTGTCGTTGACGTCGCGCGTGAGCACGCGCGCGCTGACCTGCTCCAGGCTGTCGTAGATGCCTTCCAGCGCGTCGGCCGAGAATTCGGCGTCGGCGTCGTACAGCTTCAGCAGCACGTCCTTGGCGTCCTCGATCAGCGCCGGGATGCGGCGCGCGCGCAGCCGCAGCAGCCGGAACACCGGCAGGTCCTGCCGGTGCACCGAGAACAGCACGCCGTCGCGCAGGATGAAGGCCACGCGCACGTTGCGCGAGCGCTTGCCTTCCGGGCCCTCGTCGGCGTCGACGATGAAGTCCGAGCGGATGTGCAGCTCGCCGTTGTCCTCCTCGTAGTAGCGGGCGGACTCCTCGAGGTCCTCGTCGACCGCGTCGAGCGGGATCTCCAGGCCGAAGCGGCCGCGCACCCAGCCCTTCTCCTCGGCGCTCGGGTCGTCGAGGTCGACCCACACCGGCTGCACGTGGGCCAGCGCCGCGGGACCGTCGACCTCCTGCTGGACGAGCCGGCCGTTGACCAGCGTGAAGACGTTGAGCATGGGCTGCTTTCGGGGTCATGCCCGGCAGCGCCGTGGCCGCCCGGCAAGGGTTCGCTCGAGGGGTGACGACGCAACCGTCCCGCCCGAGCCGCCGGCGTGCAGCCGGCGCCCCCGGACGGACGGTCACCGAGGGTGACTGGGGTCCATCTGCGCAGGCCTCGGCGCCACGACCGGCGCCGCGCCGAATTATGCCCCTCGGGCGGCGGCGATCGGCGCTGGTGGCAGACTCGCGCCGCATGACCAAGCTGCTGTTCCACGGCGCGCGCGGCGTGCTGCTCGTGGGGCTGCTGCTGGCGCTGCTGCTCGGGCTGGCGGCCGCGGCCGCGCTGCAGCGCGAGCCTTCGGTGGTGCTGACCGCCGCCGTCGACCATCGCGACGTGGCCCGCGCCGTGGCGCTGCTGCGCGCGCACGACCCCAGGCGGGTGCCGGCCGGCCGCGTCCGCCAGCTCTGGCTGGGCGAACGCGACCTCGACGTGCTGCTCAGCCACGCCGGCCAGCGCTGGCTGGGCGCGGTCGGCCGCGTGCGCGTCGAGCGCGGGGCGGCGACGCTGCAGTTCAGCGCGCGCGCACCGGCGTGGCCGGGCATCGCGCTGTTCGGGCGCTGGATCAATGTCGAGCTGCGCCTGCGCGAGACCCCTGCACTGCCCGCGATCGAGTCGGCCAGCATCGGCCGGCTGCCGCTGCCGTCGGCGCTGGCCGCGCGCATGGCGCCCTGGCTGGCGGCGCGCGCCGGGCTCGCGGCGGAGGCGCGGCTGGCCGCGGAGGTGGTGCGGCAGGTGCGCTTCGCGCCGCGCCTGCTGCTGGTGACCTATGCCTGGCCGGGCGACGGCCGCCAGCGCGTGATGGCCACGCTGCTGCGGCCCGAGGACCGCGAACGGCTGCGCCCCTACCACGACCGCATCGTCGAACTCGCGGCGCGCGCCGAGCCGGCCTGGCAGGCGCCGCTTGCCGAGCTGCTGGTGCCGCTGTTCGAGCTGGCACGCATCCGCAGCGCGGCCGAGGGCGCCGATGCGGCGGCCGAGAACCGCGCCGCGATCGTCGCGCTGACGCTGTATGCCAGCGGTCGCGGCGCCGGTGGCGTGCTGCCGGCGGACTGGCCGCGCGCGCGCCCGATGCGCCTGCTGCTGGCCGGGCGCGACGACTTCCCGCTGCACTTCCTGGTCTCCGCCGCGCTGGTGGTCGAGGGGTCGAGCCCGCTCGCGCAGGCCATCGGCCTGTACAAGGAAGTCGCCGACGCCCGCGGCGGCAGCGGCTTCAGCTTCAACGACATGGCGGCCAACCGCGCCGGCACGCGCTTCGGCGAGCTGGCGGTCCAGGCACCGGCGCGGCTGCAGGCGGCGGTGGCCGGCGGCCTGGCCGAGCGCGACTTCATGCCCGAGGTCGCCGACCTGCCGGAGTTCCTGTCGCAGGCCGAACTGCGGCGCCGTTATGGCGGTGTCGGCGCCCCGGCCTACAACGCGCTGGTCGAGGAGATCGCGCGCCGCGTCGACGCGTTGCCGCTGCTACGCTGACGGCGGCGGCGCGTCCGCGGCCGCCGCGCGGCGGGCGCCCGGCCCCGCGCCCGCGGTGAGGTCGAAGCGGAACAGCCGGCACTCGATGGGGCCGTTCCACATCGGCACGCGGCGGCTCTCCTTCAGGCGCAGCAGCGAAGGCAGCTTCATCTCCGGGCTCAGCAGCCAGGCGGTCCAGCCGGCATAGTGGCGCTTCCAGTGCGCGGCCAGCGCGGCATAGAACTCGGCCGGCGCGCCACCACCCTCGAAACCCTCGCGCGCGCCGGGTCCGGTGCCCGACCCGCTGCCCGACCCCGTGCCCTTGGCGCCGATGCGCTCGCCGTACGGCGGATTCAGCATCAGCGTGCCGCGCGGCGCCGGCGGCGGGCGCTGCAGCGCGTCGGCGGTGCGCAGCTCGATGGCGTGGCGCACGCCGGCGCGCTCGGCGTTGCGCGTCGCGAAGTCGGTCATGCGGAAGCTCACGTCGCCGGCGAAGACCGGCACCGCGGGCGCATGCACGCGCTCGCGCGCCGCGCGCTGCAGCTCGCGCCAGGCCCCCAGGTGGCCGGCGAACGGACGCAGCCGCTCGAAGGCGAAGCGCCGCGCCGCGCCGGGCGCGATGCCGCAGGCCAGCTGCGCGGCCTCGATCGCGATCGTGCCGGCGCCGCAGCAGGGGTCCAGCAGCGGGCCGTCCTCGGCGCGGCCGTGCCAGCCGGCGGCGGCCAGCATCGCGGCCGCCAGCGTCTCCTTCAGTGGCGCCTCGCCCTTCAGGCCGCCCGTGCGTTCCTCGCGCCAGCCGCGCTTGAACAGCGGCTCGCCCGAGGTGTCGGCGTACAGCGTCGCGTGCGTGGGCCCGACGAAGAGGGCGATCGCGAGGTCGGGCCGCCGGGTGTCCACGCTAGGCCGCGCGCCGGTGGCCTCGCGCAGCGTGTCGCAGACCGCGTCCTTGATGCGCAGCGCGGCGAAGTTCAGGCTCGCGAGCGGCGAGCGCTGCGCACTGACGTCCACGCGCAGCGTCTGCGCCGGCGTGATCCAGCGCGCCCACGGCACCGTGCGCGCCAGCGCATAGAGCTCGTGCTCGTCGCGGTAGGGGCCTTCGGCCAGCGGCCACAGCACGCGCTGCGCGAGCCGGCTCTCCAGGTTGAGCTGCATCGCGCTGCGCTCGTCGCCGTCGACCCAGACGCCGCCGCGCGCCTCGTGCACCGGGCAGCCGGTGATCGCAGCAGCCTCGGCGGCCAGCAAGGCCTCGGCGCCCGCGGCGCAGGGCAGGAACAGGCGCGTCATCGCGGCGCCCCGCACCGGCTTCGGCGTCGCGGGGCGCCCCCTGCATTCGTGGGGTTGTCGCCAACGGCCAGCTTCCTATGCTGGGGCGTTGTCCAGGCCGCGTGCGGCCTCAGCAGGAGTGCATCCATGGCTTCCATGTTCCGTCACCTCCGCATCGGCCTGCTGGCGGCCGCCCTGGCGAGCGGGCTGCCCGCGCTCCAGGCCCAGACGCTGGGCGGTGACTTCTCGGCAGACTACACCGTCACGGTGCTCGGCTCGGTGCCGGGGCTGCCACCGCTGTACGGCGGGCTCACCTTCCTGAATGCCAACACGCTGCTGATCGGCGGCAGAGCCAACAATGCCGACGGCAGCCTGTACACGGTCGGCGTCGTGCGCGACGGCGACGGCGCGGTCACGGGCTTCTCCGGCAGCGCGCAGCGCTTCGGCGTGCCGTCGGGCACGATCGGCGAATACAACGACGGCGGCGTCGTCTTCGGCCCCGGCGGCGTGCTGTTCACCGCCCGCTGGCCGATCAACGGCCTCGGCCAGACGCTTCCCGGCAGCACGGACGAGGACAAGATCATCGAGCTGGCGCCGCTGGGCGTGGCCAACTCGCTGGCGGCGCTCAACTTCGTGCCGGCCGGCTTCGGTGGCGCCGGGCAGATCAAGCTGGTGTCCTGGTCCGGCGGCCAGTGGTACAGCGCCGGCCTGGCGCCCGACGGCAACGGCACCTACGACCTCGTCGGCCTCGCGCAGGTCGACCTGAACCCTGGCGTCGCGGGCACCCAGAACGTGCCCGGCGGGCCCGAGGGCTTCGTCTACATCCCGGCGTCGAATGCCGGCTTCGGCGTCAACAGCATGCTGATCTCCGAATACTCGGCCGGCATGGTCGGCGCCTACCAGCTCGACGCTCAGGGCAACCCGCTGGTCGCGACGCGGCGCACCTTCCTGTCCGGGCTAACCGGTGCCGAAGGGGCGGCGATCGATCCGGTGACCGGCGACTTCTTCTTCTCGACCTTCGGCGGCGGCGACCGCATCGTGCGCGTCTCGGGCTTCACCGAGCCGCCGCCGCCGATCCCGGAGCCCGGCACGCAGGCGCTGCTGCTGGCCGGCCTGGGCGCGGTCGCGGCCTGGGCGCGCCGCCGCCGTCTGCACTGACGCCGTCGGCCTTCGCCTTCAGATCGCCCGGCGCATCGCCGCCGGCGCGATCTTCAGCGCCTCGCGGTATTTGGCGACCGTGCGGCGCGCGACCTGGATGCCCTGCTCCTCGAGCATCTCGCTGAGCTGGCTGTCCGACAGCGGCTTGCGTGCGTCCTCCGCGGCGACGAACTGCTGGATCAGCGCCCGCACGGCGGTGCTGCTGGCGTTGCCGCCGGCCTCGGTGTTGAGGCTGCTGCCGAAGAAATACTTCAGCTCGAAGGTGCCCTGCGGCGTGGCCATGTACTTGGCCGTCGTCACCCGCGAGATCGTGCTCTCGTGCAGGCCCAGCTCGTCGGCGATCTCGCGCAGCACCAGCGGCTTCATCGCGATCGCGCCGTGGCTGAAGAAGGCCTTCTGGCGCTCGACGATGGCCTTGCTGACACGCAGGATGGTGTCGAAGCGCTGCTGGATGTTCTTGACGAACCAGCGCGCCTCCTGCAGCCGCGTACCCAGCCCGCCGGCGCCGCGCTGGCCGCGCACCGCCTGGGCGTAGAGGTCGTTGATGCGCAGCCTGGGCATCACGTCCGGGTTCAGCGTCACGACGAGGCCGCGCCCGGTCTTGCGCACGATGACGTCGGGCACGACCACCGGCGACTCGTCGCCGCCGAAGGGCCGGCCGGGCTTGGGCTCGCAGGCGCGGATCAGCTCCTGCGCCTGGCGCACCAGGTTTTCGTCGGCGCCGGTCAGCGCCATCAGCCGCTTGACGTCGCGCCGCGCCAGCAGCTCCAGGTACTGCTCGCACACGCGCAGCGCCAGCGCGCGCGCCGCGCAGGGCGGGGTCTGGCGCAGCTGCAGCGCCAGGCACTCGGCGAGCGAGCGCGCGCCGACGCCGGCCGGCTCCAGGCTCTGCAGCCAGCACAGCGCCACGCGCAGCCGCCCGTCCAGTGCCTCGCGCTCCTCGCCCGGCAGCACGTCCAGCAACTCGGCCAGCCGCTCGGCGATCTCCTCCAGCGGGTCGGCCAGGTAGCCGTCGGCGTCCAGCGACTCGATCAGCACCTCCAGCGCCGCACGGTCGTCGTCCGACAGCCGCATGCCGACGACCTGCGCGCGCAGGTGGTCCTGCAACGTGCCGGCCGCCGAGCGGCGGTCCTGCGCGTCGCCGTCCTCGCCTTCGCCGTTGCCGCTGCCGGCGCTCGACGGCGTCTCGCGGATGCCGTCGAAGTCGTCGCCTTCGGTGCCGTTCTCCCAGTCGTCGCGCTCGGGGGTGCCGAAATCGTCGGCGCGCAGGTCGCCGGCCTGCGTCTCGGCGCCCTCGCCGGCGTCCCCGAGCTCGCCGGCCACGGTGTCCTCGGGCTCGGTCGCGCGCTCGGGGGTCGTGCGCTCGGCCACCGGCTCGAAGGGGCCGGGTGGCGCGTCCTCGTCCACCTCCAGGAAGGGGTTGGCCTCCAGCATCTGGCCCACTTCCTGGTGCAGCTCCAGCGTGGACAGCTGCAGCAGCCGGATCGACTGCTGCAACTGCGGCGTCAGCGCCAGGTGCTGCGAGAGGCGGACCTGCAGGGACGGTTTCATCGCCCGTCGTCCTACATGCGGAAGTGCTCGCCGAGGTACACCTTGCGCACCTCGGGGTTGGCGACGATGTCGTGCGGCGTGCCCTCGGCGAGCACGCGGCCCTCGCTGATGATGTAGGCGCGGTCGCAGATGCCCAGCGTCTCGCGCACGTTGTGGTCGGTGATCAGCACGCCGATGCCGCGCGCCTTCAGGAAGCCGATGATGCGCTGGATCTCGATCACCGCGATCGGGTCGACGCCGGCGAAGGGCTCGTCGAGCAGGATGAAGCGCGGCTGCGTGGCCAGCGCACGCGCGATCTCCACGCGCCGGCGCTCGCCGCCCGACAGCGCCGGCGCCGGGCTGTCGCGCAGCTTCTCGATCGCCAGGTCGTGCAGCAGCGTCTCCAGCTGCTGCTGGATCTGCGCCGGCGCCAGCGGCCGGCCGTCGGCACCGAGCTGCAGCTCCAGCACGGCGCGGATGTTCTCCGCCACCGTCAGCTTGCGGAAGATCGACGCCTCCTGCGGCAGGTAGCTCAGGCCCAGCCGCGAGCGGCGGTGGATGGGCAGCGTGTGCACCGGCTGGCCGTCGATGTGGATCTCGCCGTCGTCGGCGCGCACCAGGCCGACGACCATGTAGAAGGTGGTCGTCTTGCCGGCGCCGTTGGGGCCGAGCAGGCCCACGACCTCGCCGGCGCCGACCGCGAGGTGGATGTCGTGCACCACCGTGCGCGGGCCATAGCTCTTCTGCAGCCCGCGCGCCTCCAGCCGGCTGCCGGCGACCGGGCTCGCCGCGCCAGCGGCCGCCGGGGCGCTCGCGGGCGCCGTGACGGCCGCGCTCACGGTGGGCTCCCGATGCGGCGGCTGGGCTGCAGCGGCGCGCTGGCGGCCGGCGCAGGTGCCGAGGCCGCCTGGGCCGCCTCCGGCCGCGGGCTCAGGATCACGCGCACGCGGCCACTGGGGTTGGTCTCGCTGGCCTGGCCGCCCTCGACGCGGAAGACCTCGGCCAGGTTGTCCCACACGATGGACGCGCCGGTGATCTCGTCGGCCACCGTGGCGCCGCGCAGCCGGCGCACCGCGCCATTGCCGATGAAGCGCAGCGTGTCGGCGCGGCCGTCGAACTCGATGCGCTCGGCGCTGCCTTCGACCGTCTCGTCGACGCCGTCGCGCTTCTGGCGCCAGGTCGCCGGCCGGCCCGGCACGCCGATCGCGCTCGCCTCGCGGTAGCCGTCGGGGGTCTCGCGCATCTCGATGCGGTCGGCGCGCAGCACCATCGTGCCCTGGGTGATCACGACGTTGCCGTTGAAGACCACGACCTGGCGCTGCAGGTCCACGGTGCCCGGGCGGTCGGCCTCGACCACCATCGGCTTCGTGCGGTCGGCGCGCTCGGCGGCCGCCGGCAGGGCCGCGAACGCGAACGCCAGCGCCGTCGCCAGCATGGCGGGCCAGGCGTTCGGGCGGCGGAGGCAGGACGGCAGCGGCATCAGTACGGCATGAAACTTGCAGACCATTCTAGCCACAAGTTCCTTGCGTGCCGATGACGCCGCGCCGCTGGCGCGAAGCAAGTCACGGGCCGGCAGGGGCGCCGGCCGCGGCGGGCAATCAGCCGCGCGCGCGCTGGATCAGGAAGTCGGCCACCGCCAGCGCACGTTCGTGGCTGCCGCTGAGCGACGCCGAAGTGTAGAAGCGGCCGTGAATGCCCATCGCCGGCACGCCGTCGATCTTGTAGGCATCCGTCAACTGCTTCGCGCGGTTGGCCTTGGTCGCGACGCTGAAGGACTTGAAGGCGGCACCGAACTTCGCGGCGTCGACGCCGTTGGCGGCGACGAATTCGGTGATCTCCTTCTCGCTGCCCAGGCGCCGGCGCTCCTGGTGCAGGGCATTGAAGACGCGCCGGTGCAGCGTGGGCAGCGCGCCGATGTCCTCCAGCGCGTAGTACAGCTTCTGGTGCGTCTGGTGCGGCGCCATGAAGCCCACCGGCACCTGGCGGAAGGCGACGTCCGGCGGCAGCCGCTTGGCCCAGCTCTCGAGCAGCGGCTCGAAGGCGTAGCAGTGCGGGCAGCCGTACCAGAAGAATTCGACGACCTCGACCTTCTTCTCGGGCGACGGCAGCGACACCGGCGCCGGCGTGCCCAGGCGGACATAGTCGCGACCCTCGACCGGCGCGCCCTGCGCGTGGACGCGGCCGACCGCGGCGGCCAGGCCGCCGGCGGCGGCCAGTTGCAGGGACAGCTTGGAAAACTCGCGCCGCTTCATGTCCTGGAATCCTTTCTGGAGGGCTGTTCAGCCGGTGGTGGAGTCGCCGCAGCGGCGGCAAGTTCCGGCGCCGGCGCGGTGGCTTGCCGGCTCAGTTGCGCTCGACGCGCACGATCTGCGCCTGGATGCTCTGGTTCTGCAGGCTGGACTGCAGCGCATCGGCCTCGTCGCGGGTCGGGAACGGGCCCAGCCGCACACGGTAGACCGTGCGCCCGGCCTGCTCGCGTTCGGTGATGCGCGCCGTCTGGCCCAGCATGGCCAGCCGCGCGCGCTGCTGCTCGGCGTCCTCGCTGCGGCTGAAGGCTCCGGCCTGCACGAAATACACAAACGGTTCCGGCCCCCGCACGGTGGACAGCGGCGCGGCACCGGGCGCCGTGCCGGTTGCCGTGCCCGGTACGGCGCCCGGGGCCGCCCCCTGCGGCGTGCCGTCCGGCGCGCCGGACAGGATCGCGGCCGGGTCACGCGCCGCGCCCGGCGCCGAGGCTGCCGCGGGCGGCCGCACGCGGCCGGCCAGCGGCGCATTGGGGTCCCAGTTGCGGTTGCGCTCGGCCTCGGCGTTGTCCTGCTCGGCGGTGCGCTGCGGCACCTTGTTGATGAAGGGCACCGGCGCCTTCGTGACGTAGAGCGCCACGCCCAGCGCCAGCACCAGGCCGAGCAGCAGGCCGGCGACCAGGCCGACGGCGAAGCCGCCGCGCTGCGAGGGGCCGCGCCGCGTCATGGCGCCACCTCGGCCGCCGTGGGGCTGGCGGCTTCGCGCTGCATGGACTCCGGCGCCTCGACGCCCAGCACCGACAGCGCATTGCGCAGCACCTGCGCGGTGGCCGCGAGCAGCGCGATGCGCGCGCGCGCCAGCGCCGCGTCGTCGACCAGGAAGCGCTCGGCGGCGTAGTAGCCGTGGAACAGCGCCGCCAGCTCGCGGGCATAGAACGCCACGTCGTGCGGGGCCAGCTCGGCGGCCGCGCGCGCGAGCATCTCGGGGTAGTCGGCCAGCTTGCGCATCAGCGCCGCCTCGGCCGGCGCGACCAGGCGCGACAGGTCGGCGCCGGTCGGCGCCGCGGCGTCCGCCCGCGTGGCGTACTGCGCCAGCACCGAGCAGATGCGCGCATGCGCATACTGCACGTAGAAGACCGGGTTCTCGTCGCTCTGCTTCAGCGCCAGGTCGACGTCGAAGACGAATTCGGTGTCGGCCTTGCGGCTGATGAGGAAGAAGCGCACCGCGTCGCGGCTGGTCCAGTCGATCAGGTCGCGCAGCGTGACGTAGCTGCCGGCGCGCTTGGAGATCTTGACCTCCTGGCCGCCGCGCTCGACGGTGATCATCTTGTACAGCGCATAGTCGGGGTAGCCGGCCGGGATGCCCACGCCCAGCGCCTGCAGCCCGGCGCGCACGCGCGCCACCGTGCCGTGGTGGTCGGTGCCCTGCACGTTGATGACCTTCGCGAAGCCGCGCTCGAACTTCGCGACATGGTAGGCCACGTCGGGTACGAAGTAGGTGTAGCTGCCGTCGGACTTGCGCATCACGCGGTCCTTGTCGTCGCCCCAGGCCGTGGTGCGCAGCCACAGCGCGCCGCCGTCCTCGTAGGTGTGGCCGCTGGCGACCAGGCGGCGCACGGTGTCGTCGACGCGGCCGTCGGTGTACAGGCTGCTCTCGAGGAAATAGTGGTCGAAGCGCACGCCGAAGGCGCGCAGGTCCAGGTCCTGCTCGTGGCGCAGGTAGGCCACCGCGAACTGGCGGATGCCGTCCAGGTCGTCGGGGTCGCCGCTGGCGGTGAAGCGGCGGTCGTCGGCGACCACGGTCTTGCGCGCCGCGAAGTCGGCCGCGATGTCGGCGATGTACTCGCCGTTGTAGGCCTGCTCGGGCCAGCCGTCGTCGCCCGGCTTCAGGCCCTTCAGCCGCGCCTGCGTGGAGACGGCCAGCGTGCCGATCTGCACGCCGGCGTCGTTGTAATAGAACTCGCGGTGCACGTCCCAGCCCTGCGTGGCCAGCAGGTTGGCGATGCAGTCGCCCAGGGCGGCATTGCGGCCGTGGCCGACGTGCAGCGGGCCGGTCGGGTTGGCGCTGACGAACTCGACCATCACGCGCTCGCCGCGCGCGCGCTGGTGGCCGAAGCACTCGGCGGCCGCCAGCACCTCGGCGACGACGGCCTGGCGCGCGGCATCGGCCAGGCGCAGGTTGATGAAGCCGGGCCCGGCGATCTCCAGCGCCGACACCCAGCGCTGCACCGCCGGCTGCGCCTGCAGCAGCGCGACCAGCTGCGCTGCCAGCTCGCGCGGGTTCATCTTCAGCGCACGCGCCAGCCCCATCGCCGCGGTGATGGCGAGGTCGCCGTGCGCGGCCTGCTTGGGCGACTCGAAGGCCGCCTCGGGCGCCTGCTCGCCGGCCAGCGCGGCCAGCGCCGCGGCCAGCGCCTGGCGCAGCTCCTGCTTGGCTTGGATCATCGGCAAATTCTACGGGCCCCCCGCGACCCGCCCGCGGACGGGCAACCCGCAGGTCAGCGTGCGATTTGCCCGCCTGTTCGGCGCACCGCCGGCGCCGCGGCGCTGCACCATATGCGCGGGGCCGCGTTGCGGCGCCGCATGCACCCATGGCCAAGACGACGCTCAAGCGCACCGAACCCCTGCTGACGAATTCGCCGCTGCCCGAGCAGATCGGCAAGTACGTGGTCGAGCGCAAGATTGGCGAGGGCGCCACCGCCGAGGTCTACCTGGCGCGCGACCCCTTCCACGAACGCGACGTGGCGATCAAGCGCGTGCGCCCCGGGCTGCTGCCGGACTCGCGCGAGAGCCACTACCAGCGCCGCTTCTTCGCCGCCGAGGCCGCGCTGGCCGGCCGCCTGCAGCACCCCAACGTGGTCCAGATCTACGACGCCGTCGCCGACGACGAGGCGCCGTACCTGGTGATGGAGTACGTGCACGGCGTGACGCTGCGCCGCTTCTGCCGCGCCGACGCGCTGCTGCCGCTGGCGCAGATCGTCGAGATCGGCTTCAAGTGCGCGATGGCGCTGGGCTACTGCTACCGCCAGGGCCTGATCCACCGCGACGTCAAGCCGGCCAACCTGCTGGTCACGCTGGACGGCGAGCGCGTCACCGACGTCAAGGTCACCGACTTCGGCAGCGTCTTCAACCAGGGCGCCGAGCACACGCAGATCTACCGCGTCGGCTCGCTGGCCTACATGTCGCCCGAGCAGCTGGACGGCGACACGCTGGACTGCCGCGCCGACATCTATTCGCTGTCGGCCGTGCTCTACCACCTGATCGCCGGGCGCCCGCCCTTCGACGCGGTGCAGCAGCAGGCCATCATGCACCAGATCTACAACGCCACGCCGCCGGCACTCTCGCTGTTGCGCGACGGCGTGCCGCCGGCGCTGCAGTCGCTGATCGAGCGCGGGCTGGCCAAGGACCGCAATGCACGGCCGGCCGACTGGGATGCCTTCGCGAAGGAACTCTCGGCGCTGGGCGCGCAGGCCGCGCCGGCCGGCGCGATGCAGGAGGTGATGGACTCCGAGCGCTTCACGCTGCTGCGCTCGCTGGAGTTCTTCGCCGGCTTCGGCGACGTCGAGCTGTGGGAAGTCGTGCGGCGCGCGAAGTGGCAGCGCCACGCCTACGGCGCCGCGCTGTTCCGCCGCGGCGAACGCGGCAACCACTTCCACATCGTCACCGCCGGGCAGGTCGAGGTCTACCGCGACGGCAAGCCGGTGGCCACGCTGGGCGCCGGCACATCGGTCGGCGAGATGGCCTACCTGGCACCCAGCGAGGACCTGCGCGTGCACAGCGTCGACGTGCTGGTCGCGCAGCCGGCGACCACCGTCTCGTTCACGCCCGAGAGCATGGAGCAGCTCTCGCTGCCCACCCGCCACCTGTTCGACAAGGCCTTCATCGGCGTGCTCGTGCGGCGGCTGCACGCGGCGCACGAGGCGCTGCACCACCCACGGCGCATCCTGTAGCGGTCGGCGCCGGCGCATGCTGGCGCGTTGAAGGCTTGCCGGCGGCCGCGGCGGCTGCTCCCATCGCCGGCGCCGGAGCAACGACACCGAGGAGACCGCCCATGCACCGCATCGTCATCGCCGGCGCGCTCGCGCTGGCCTGTGCCGCCACCCCCGCGCTGGCCGCCGACAACCCGCAGCAGACGCGCATGGCCGACTGCAACAAGCAGGCCGGCGACCGGAAGGGCGACGACCGCAAGGCCTTCATGAGCCAGTGCCTGAGCGGCAAGCCGAAGATGACCCAGCAGGAGCGCATGAAGCACTGCAACGCCGAGGCCGGCGACAGGAAAGGCGACGAGCGCAAGGCCTTCATGAGCCAGTGCCTGAAGAACCCCGGCTAGGCGCCTGCGCGCCCGGCATCGGCCCCGGCCGGCCGCCGGCCGTCAGTCTGCCGGCAGCGCCCAGTGCGCCGGGTCGCCGTAGCGCTGCTTCAGGAAGTCGATCCACAGCCGCACGCGCAGCGGCAGGTGCTTGGCATGCGGGAAGACGGCGTAAATGCCGTTGGGCGGCGCCGCGAAGTCCTGCAGCAGCACCTGCAGCCGGCCGGCGGCGACGTCGGCCTGCACCTCCCAGGTGCTGCGCCAGGCGATGCCCAGGCCGTGCAGGCACCAGTCGTGCAGCACCTGGCCGTCGCTGCAGTCCAGCCGCCCGCCCGGGCGCAAGTGCGTCACCGCGCCGTCCACCACGAAGGCCCAGCCGCGCGTCTGGCTGGCGTCGCTGCTCAGCGTCAGGCACTGGTGGCGCATCAGCTCGGCCGGCACCGCCGGCGTGCCGGCGCGCTGCAGGTAGGCCGGCGCGGCCACGCACAGGCGCCGGTTGTCGGCCAGGCGCACGCTGACCAGGCTGGAGTCCGGCAGGTCGCCGACGCGCACCGCGCAGTCGAAGCCCTCGTTGACGATGTCCACCACGCGGTCGGACAGGTTCAGCGACACGCTGACCTCCGGGTGCGCGGCGACGAATTCCGGCACCAGCGGCGCCACGTGCCGGCGACCGAAGCCGGCGGGCGCGGTGATGCGCAGATGGCCGCTGGCCTTGACGCCGCCTTCGCTGACGCTGGCCTCGGCGCTGGCCAGGTCGGCGAGCAGGCGCTGGCAGTCCTCCAGGAAGGCGCTGCCCTCGTGCGTCAGCGTGATGCGCCGCGTCGTGCGCACCAGCAGCTTGACGCCCAGCCGGCCCTCCAGCGCGTCGATGCGCCGGCCGATGACCGCCGGCGCCACGCCCTCGGCATGCGCGGCCGCGGTCAGGCTGCCCTTGGTCGCCACGGCGACGAACGACTCGATCTGCTTGAGCCGGTCCATGCGGTCGATTATGCGCGCCCGACGCACAAATCCATCGCGCGAACGGCACTTAATGCTTCTCCGGATAGCGAATAGAGTGCAGACATGGGACCGGTGCGCGCCGTGCTGTTCGACGCCTACGGCACGTTGTTCGACGTGCTGAGCGTCTCGCTGCGCGCCGAGCAGCTCTTCCCCGGCCAGGGCCAGCCGCTGGCGGCGCTGTGGCGCGAGAAGCAGATCGACTACACGCGCATCGTCTCGATGGCCGGGCCGCAGCACTACCGGCCGTTCTCGGCGCTCACGCGCGCGGCGCTGCGCCACGCGGCGGCGCGGCTGGCACTGCCGCTGGACGCCGCCGCCGAACAGCGGCTGATGGACGAGTACCAGCAGCTGGCGCCCTACCCCGAGAACCTCGAGGTGCTGCAGGCGCTGCGCGCGCGCGGCGTGCGCGCCGGCGTGCTGTCCAACGGCGACCCGGCGATGCTGGAAGGGGTCGTGCGCCATGCCGGCTTCGCGGCGCTGCTGGACCCGCTGCTCAGCGTCGATCCGACGCGGCGCTACAAGACCGACCCCGCCACGTATGCGCTGGGCCCGCAGGCGCTGGGCCTGCCGGCGCACGAGATCCTGTTCGTCAGCAGCAACGGCTGGGACGCCGTCGGCGCCACCTGGGCCGGCTACACCACGCTGTGGGTCAACCGCAGCGGCGCGCCGCCCGAGCAGCTCGGCACCGAGCCGACGCGCAGCGGCCGCAGCCTGCGCGACGTGCTCGACTTCTTCGCGGCCGCCGCCTGACGCGGCCGGCAGCCCTTCTTTCCTCTCGACATCCGGAGCCCGCCATGCGCACCACCCTCCACGGCCTGCAGGTCGACGACCGCCTGCTCCGCTTCATCGACGACGAGGTGCTGCCCGGCACCGGCGTCGAGCGCGACCGCTTCTGGGCCGGCTTCGACGCCATCGTGCGCGACCTGGCGCCGAAGAATGCCGCGCTGCTGGCCGAACGCGACCGCCTGCAGGCCGAGATCGACGCCTGGCACCGCGCGCACCCGGGACCGATCGCCGATGCCGCCGGCTACCGCGCCTTCCTCGAACGCATCGGCTACCTGCAGCCGGTGCCCGAGGGCGCGCGCGCAACGACCGCGAACGTCGACGCCGAACTGGCGCAGCAGGCCGGCCCGCAGCTGGTGGTGCCCATCCTCAATGCCCGTTATGCGCTGAATGCCGCCAATGCACGCTGGGGCTCGCTGTACGACGCGCTGTACGGCACCGACGCGATCCCCGAGGACGGCGGCGCCGAGCGCGGCGGCGCCTACAACCCGGCGCGCGGCGCGCGCGTGATCGCCTTCGCGCGCGAGTTCCTGGACCGCGCCGCGCCGCTGGCCGCGGGCCGGCATGCCGACGCGACGCTGTACCGCGTCGACGGCGGCCGCCTGGCCGTCACGCTGAAGGGGGGTCATGTCGTCGGGCTGAAGGATGCGACCGCCTTCGTCGGCTACCAGGGCGATGCCGCGGCGCCGTCGTCGGTGCTGTTGCGCCACCACGGGCTGCACGTGGACATCCGCATCGACCGCAGCACGGCCATCGGGCGTGCCGACCCCGCCGGCGTCGCCGACCTCGTGCTGGAGGCGGCGCTGTCGACCATCCTCGACCTCGAGGACTCGGTCGCCGCGGTCGACGCCGAGGACAAGGTGCTGGGCTACCGCAACTGGCTGGGCATCCTGAAGGGCACGCTGACCGAGCCGGTGACCAAGGGCGGCAAGACCTTCACGCGCGGCCTCAACCCCGACCGCCGCTACCACGCGCCGGACGGCCGCGGCGAGGTGGTGCTGCACGGCCGCAGCCTGATGTTCCTGCGCAATGTCGGCCACCTGATGAGCAACCCGGCGGTGCTGTGGGGGGCGGACGGCCGCGAGATCCCCGAGGGCATCCTCGACGCCGTGGTCACGACGGCGATCGCGCTGCACGACCTGCAGCGCCATGGCGCGCTGCCGAACGAACAAGGTGCGGGCGAGGCCATCGTCAACTCGCGCGCGGGCTCGGTCTACATCGTCAAGCCGAAGATGCACGGCCCGGCCGAGGTGGCCTTTGCCAGCGAGCTGTTCGGCCGCGTCGAGCAGCTGCTGGGCCTGCCCGAGAGCACGGTCAAGCTGGGCATCATGGACGAGGAGCGGCGCACCAGCGTCAACCTGCAGGCCTGCATCGCCGCGGCGGCCAGCCGCGTGGCCTTCATCAACACCGGCTTCCTGGACCGCACCGGCGACGAGATGCACACCGCGATGCACGCCGGCCCGATGCGGCGCAAGGGCGACATGAAGAGCAGCGAATGGATCCAGGCCTACGAGCGCAACAACGTGCTCGTCGGCCTGGCCTGCGGCCTGCGCGGGCGCGCGCAGATCGGCAAGGGCATGTGGGCGATGCCCGACCTGATGGCCGCGATGCTGCAGCAGAAGGTGGCGCACCCGCAGGCCGGCGCCAATACCGCCTGGGTGCCGAGCCCGACCGCGGCGACGCTGCATGCGCTGCACTACCACCAGGTCGACGTGGCCGCGGTGCAGGAGCAGATGGAACGCATCGACGCGCGTGCCGAGCGCGAAGCGCTGCTGTCCGGGCTGCTGACGGTGCCGGTGGTCGCACGGGCCGACTGGACGCCCGAGCAGCGCCAGCAGGAGCTGGACAACAACGTGCAGGGCATCCTGGGCTACGTGGTGCGCTGGATCGACCAGGGCGTGGGCTGTTCCAAGGTGCCGGACATCAACGGCGTCGGGCTGATGGAGGACCGCGCGACGCTGCGCATCAGCAGCCAGCACATCGCCAACTGGCTGCTGCACGGCGTGGTCAGCGCCGAGCAGGTGCATGCCACCTTCCGCCGCATGGCCGCGGTGGTCGACGGCCAGAATGCCGGCGACCCGCTGTACGAGCCGATGGCGGGTCGCTGGGAGACCAGCCACGCCTACCGCGCCGCGCTGGACCTGGTCTTCAAGGGCCTGGAGCAGCCGGCCGGCTACACCGAGCCGCTGCTGCATGCCTGGCGGCTGAAGAAGAAGGCCGCGGCCTGAAGCCGCCGCCACGGGCAATGGCGGCCGACGTCGGGCTGGTCGAGCGCGCCGGCCGCTGGCTGGACCGCGTGCCGCTGCCGCTGCTGGCCGTCGTCGCGGCCTGGATGGCGGTGGCGCCGCTCGTGCCCGAGCCGCACCTGTGGGAGAAGCTGAAGATGCTCGCCGCCGGCACACTGGTGCGGCCGATCGACATCTTCGACCTCTTCTTCCACGCCACGCCGCCGGCGCTGCTGGCCTGGCGGCTGCTGCGCCGGGCGCGACAGCGGCGCTGAGTCAGCGCGCCGGCGGCGCGAGCGCCGGCGCCAGCTTCGCCGCCAGTTCGCGCAGGCGCTCGATGCCGGGTTCCCTGCGCGGCCACACGAGGCCGACGCCGTCGTCGGGCCAGCGCGGCAGCACGTGCAGGTGCAGGTGCGGCACGGTCTGCCAGCCCGCCGGCCGGTTGGCCTGCAGCACCGTCACGCCGGCCGGTGCGAAGACCTGCTCGACGGCGATCGCGACGCGGCGCGCGGCGCGCATCAGCGCCGCGGCCTCGGCCTCGCTGGCCTGCATCAGCGTCGCGACCGGCCGCCGGGTCGCGACGATGACGTGGCCGTCGTTGACCTGGCCGGCGTCCATGAACGCGAAGACATGCTCGTCCTCGAACAGCTTCGCGCAGGGCAGTTCGCCGGCCAGCAACCGCTCGAAGACGGTGGCCATCGCGGTGTGCGTGCTCAGGTCGGCGTCGGCACGCCGGCCATGCGGTCGTACTTCAGGAAATACTGGCGCGCCAGCGCGACCAGCTGGCCTTCGGTCGGATGGTCGACCGTCTCCCAGCCGACGATGCGCGGCGCGGTGTGCGGGCGGTGCTTCTCGACGTAGTGCCGGAAGTCCGCCAGCGCCGTCTTGCCGCCGGTGACCAGCACCTCGGAGATGCCGTCCAGCGCGTCGCAGACATGGCCGAAGAATTCGTGCTCGCTGCGCACCTGGCTCTGGTGCTGGCGCGTGTGGTGGGTGTGTGCCTTGACCTTCGCGGCCTGCACATGCTCGGCGTCGAACTGCAGCACCTGGGCCTGGTGGTGGTCGATCTGGACCACGGCATGGAACATCGTCATCGGCTTGTCCTCGGGTGATGGGGAAATCGGCGGTCGGCCCGCGGCGCTTCAGGCACGCCGGGTGCTTCGTTCGTGCGCGCTCTCGCAGTCCACGCAGCGCAATGCCCAGGGCTCGGCCTTCAGGCGGTCGAAGGGGATCCCGGTGCCGCAGTCGGCGCAGCTCCCGTACCCGCCGTCGGCCAGGCGCTGCAGCGCGGCGGCGACGGCATCGAGCTCGCGCTGCTCGCGGTCGGTCAGCGCGGCCGTCATCGCCAGTTCGGGCGCACGCTGCGGCGCGTCGTCGGCATCCTGCGCCAGCCGCTCGGCGGCGCGCTCGACGCGCGTCTGCCCGCGCAGGTGCTCGGCCAGCTGCGTGGCCAGCGCACGCTGGCGCTGTTGCAGTTCGGCCTGCAGCAGCGCGCGCTGCCCGGCGGTGAGGTGCTCGCTCATCGGCATCGTCTCCTTCTTCGGTTGATGCCCATGATGCCCTGCCGCGCGCCGCACCGGCTTGCGACACGTCAAGCGCCGGCCGGCAGCGCGGCGGCGCCGGCCCGGGGCCGGCTCGCCCCGGGACCGGCGGCGGGCGCTGCCTACAATCCGCGCCTTTGCACGCCGCCGCGCCCGCGCCCCCGCGAGGGCAGGCCCCCGATGGACGACACCGACGCCACGACCACGATCCCCGCGCTGCCCGCGCGCTGCGACGTGCTGGTCGTCGGCGCCGGCCCCGCCGGCAGCGCCTGCGCGCAGCGCCTGGCCGCCGCGGGCGCCGACGTGCTGCTGGTCGACCAGCACGACTTCCCGCGCGACAAGGTCTGCGGCGACGGCCTGATCCCCGACGCGCATGCCGCGCTGCGCCGCCTGGGCGTGGCCGACGAGGTTGCGGCACTGGCGCAGCCGGTGCGCCACGTGCGCTGCACCGGTCCGCGCGGTGGCCATGTCGACGTGCCGGGCACGCTGTCGGTGCTGCCACGGCGGCAGCTCGACCATGTGCTGGTGCGCGCCGCGCAGCGCGCCGGCGCGCGGCTGGCGACACCGGTACGCTTCGTCGCGCCGCTGGAGGACGGCGGCCGCGTCGTCGGTGCCACGCTGAAGGCCGGCGGCGCCGAGCACGCGGTCGCCGCACGCTGGGTCGTGATGGCCACCGGCGCGGTGCCGGCCGCGCTGATCGCCGCCGGCATGTGCGAGCGCCGCACGCCCAGCGGCGTCGCGCTGCGCGGCTACGTGAAGCACGAGGGCCTGGTCGGCCGCATCACGCAGCTGCAACTGGTCTGGCACCCGCGGCTGAAGGGCGGCTACGGGTGGATCTTCCCGGCGCCGGGCGGCGTCTTCAACATCGGCGCCGGCCTCACCGGCAGCCATGTCACGCAGGACGACGGCCGCGGCCGCATGCAGGACGTCAACCTGCGGCGCATGTTCGACGACTTCTGCGCCGTCTACGCGCCGGCGCGCGAGCTGATGGAAGGCGGCACGCTGCAGGGCCGCCTGGAGGGCGCGCCGCTGCGCTGCTCGCTGCTGGGCGCGCGCTGGTCGCGCCCCGGTCTGCTCGTCACCGGCGAGGCCGCCGGCAGCACCTACGCCTTCAGCGGCGAAGGCATCGGCAAGGCCATGGAGACCGGGCTGCTGGCCGGCGAGGCCCTGCTCGCCGGCGGCCGTTGGATCGCCCGGGCGGCGGCCGACGACGACGCGGCGATCACCGCGCGTTACGAAACGTCGCTCCGGGAACTGAAGCCCAAGTTCGACCTCTACGAGACCGCCAGCCACATCAACCACCGTCCCTGGCTGACCGACCTGGTCATCTGGCGCGCACGCAAGAGCCCGCGCATCCTGAACCGGCTGTCGCTGGTGCTGGAGGAGAAGCAGAACCCCGGCCGCCTGTTCAGCTGGCGCGGCATCGCCAAGCTGATGTTCGAGTGAGAGAGCGAGCGGCCACCGCCCCGCGCCTGCGGGGCCGGGCCGCTCACCGTCCGATCCCTGGAGACACGATGCAAGCTCAAGCCACCCCCGCGACACCGGTCGGCCCGAAGGCGACCCTGACCCTGCTCTTCGGCGTGCTCGCCCTCTCGGCCTGCGGCGGCGGCGGTGGCGACGCCGGCTCGCCGCCGGCGCCGCCGCCCCCGCCGACGCCCACCTGCGTGGCGTCGCCGCCGCCGCCGGCGCCGGCCCCGGGCGCTGACCCGCCGCAGGTGACGATGACGCTGAACAACGGCGCCGGCGTCACCGGCGACATCGTCATCACGCTGAACCCGACCGCGGCCCCGGTCACGGTGGCGAACTTCCTCGCCTACGTGAATGCGGGCTTCTACAACTGCACCATCTTCCACCGCCATGCGCGCGACTTCGTGCTGCAGGGTGGCGGCTACGCCGCGCCGGTGAACGTGTCGGCCACGCTGCCAGTGCTGAAGCCCACGAATGCGCCGATCGCGCTCGAGGACCGCAACGGCCTGTCCAACCTGCGCTGGACGGTGGCGATGGCGCGCACCAACCAGCCGAATTCGGCGACCAGCCAGTTCTTCATCAACCTGCGCGACAACCTGTTCCTCGACGGCACGGCCACCCAGTTCGGCTATGCGGTCTTCGGCACCGTCACCGCGGGCACGAACGTGGTCGCGGCCGCGCAGACCGCGCCTTGCAGCGTGTGGCCGAACTTCTTCGGCGGCGGCACCGACTGCCTGCCGGTGCCCAACGTCGTCGTGATGAGCGCGCGCCAGACGCGCTGAGCGGCCGGGCCGGCGCCGTTCGCGCCGGTGCCCGTGCAGCTCGAGCGTCCCGCCCGGCACTTCGTGCGGGCGCGGACGGTGCCGCGGCCGCCGGCGCCTAGACTGCCGCATGGCCTCGCTCCCCGCCCCCGATGCCGCGCCGTTGCGCTGGTTCGACTGGCGCGCCGTCGACTGGCGCGTCGTCTTCATGCTGTTTCCGCGCCGGCGCTTCACCGCCGAAGAGCTGCAGCGCGCGGTGCCGCGCACGCCGAACCCGACGCTGGTCGCCACGGTCGCGCTGAACCTGGCCATCGTCGGCGGCCTCGCGCTGCTGTTCGGGCGCGGCGCCGGCGTGCCCTGGTGGTATCCGCTGGTCATGTTCGGCTGCATGGCCGCGCTGCTGTTGGCCGGCTGGCAGGCCTGGGAGGACCCCAGCAGCCGCACCGCGCGCCTGCTGTACTACCTGGTGCCCCTGGCCGCCGGCCTGGGGCTGGGCCTGAACCTCGGCATGCCCACGCGGCTGGACCGCCAGGCCGCGATGGCGCTGATGCTGCTGCTGCTGATGGGCACGCTGGGGCTGTGGTTCGTCATCGTGCACCGCCACCACTACATCGAGATGCGGCTGCGCGAGCTCGACGAACGCGCGAAATCGGTCGAGATGGCGCAGCGCCTGGCCAGCGCGCAGCTCGAGCCGCACTTCCTGTTCAACACGCTGGCCTCGGTGCAGCACTGGGTGCAGACGCAGGACCCGCGTGCGGCCTCGCTGCTGGAGGCGCTGACCGGTTACCTGCGCGCCACGCTGCCGATGTTCCAGCGCGCGCTGCACCCGCTGGCCGACGAGCTGGAGGCCACCACGCGCTACCTGCAGGTCATGCAGGCGCGGCTGGGCACGCGGCTGGCCTTCGAGGTCGACGTGCCGCCCGCGCTGCGGGCCACGCCGCTGCCCCCGGGGCTGCTGCTGACGCTGGCCGAGAATGCGGTCGAGCACGGCATCGAGCCGCGCCTGGCCGGTGGCCGCGTGTGCATCGCGGCCCGGCGCGACGCCGCCGGCGTGTGCGTCGAGGTCGCCGACGACGGCCCCGGCCCCGCGCCGGACGACACCGAGGGCATCGGCCTGGCCAATGCGCGCGAGCGCCTCGCGCTGACGCTGGGTGCTGCCGCCTCGCTGCAGCTCGGCCGCGGACCGCAGGGCGGCTGCGTGGCGACGCTGCACCTTCCGGAGACTGCGCGATGACCCTGCCACCCGCCACCGCCCTGATCGCCGACGACGAGGAGGCCCCGCGCGAACAGCTGCGCGCCGCGCTGCAGGCGGCCTGGCCCGAGCTGCGCATCGTCGCCGCGGCGGCCAACGGCGTCGACGCCTGGGACGCCTTCCTGGAGCACGAGCCGGCCTTCGCCTTCCTCGACATCCGCATGCCGGGGCTGAGCGGCATCGAGGTCGCACAGCGCATCGGCACGCGGGCGCAGGTCGTCTTCGTCAGCGCCTTCGGCGACCATGCGCTGGCGGCCTTCGACGCCGGCGCGGTGGACTATCTGCTCAAGCCGGTGGACCGCGAGCGGCTGGCGCAGGCCGTGCAGCGCCTGCGCACGCGCAGCGCCGCGGCGCCCGACCACGCGCCGCAGGACACGGCCCGGGACGACGCGGTGCAGGCCCTGCTGGCGCGCCTGGCCGCCGAGGCGGCGGCGGCCTCGCGACGCGAGACGCCGGCGGTGCTGCAGGCCGCGGTGGGGCGCGAGGTGCGGCTGATCCGCGTCGAGGACGTCGTCTACTTCGAGGCCGACGCGCGCTACACGCGCGTCGTGCACGCCGAGGGCGAGGCGCTGATCCGCACGCCGCTCAAGGAACTGCTGGCGCAGCTGGACCCCAAGGCGTTCTGGCAGGTGCACCGCAGCGTGATCGTCAACCACCGCCACATCGCCAGCGCCGTGCGTGTCGACGAGGGCCAGATGCACCTGACGCTGCGCGGCCGCGCCGAGCGGCTGCCGGTGTCGCGCCACTTCCAGGGCCTGTTCAAGGGGCAGTGAACCAGGTCGCGCCGCGGATCGTTGCGGCCCGGGCGCGGGCCGCCGCGCGGGTAGCATCGACGGTTCCGACCCGCCCGGGCCCCTGCGCCGCCGCCCATGTCCGCGATCCCCGTTCCGCGCTTCGACCAGTTCTACCGCCACCCCGAACTGACCCGGCTGCTGCACGACTACGCCACCGCCGCGCCGCGGCTGGTGCAGGTGCAGTCCATCGGCAAGAGCTGGGAGGGGCGCGACATCTGGCTGGTCACGCTGACCAACCAGGACACCGGGCCGGACAGCGACAAGCCGGCGTTCTGGATCGACGGCAACATCCACGCCGCCGAGCTGACCGCCTGCACCGCCTGCCTGTACTGGCTGCACAAGCTGGTGGCCGACTACCAGGCCGGCGACGCGCAGGCGCGCCAGCTGCTGGACACGCGCGCGGTCTACATCGTGC